>Ga0164290_1002219_pt1 | contig 15634 bp, 11 predicted proteins | sample Micstemetagenome_FD_108782 | JGI IMG/M metagenome (GOLD analysis project Ga0164290, IMG submission 108782) | Contaminated culture microbial community from soil near Moab, Utah, USA - Microcoleus steenstrupii SON62 (Illumina Assembly) | ecosystem: Environmental > Terrestrial > Soil > Soil crust... | reverse complement strand
TTGACCGGCATGAGGCGGTCGCGAACCTCGTCGAGCGGGGAGTGGAGCGACAGCGCGAGGTGGATCGGAATCTTCTCCTCCGCGAGCTGACGGATCTGCGGCACGAGGCCGACCGTCGACACAGTGATGTGGCGGTGGCTCAGTCCCACCTCGTCGTGCATCAGGCGGATCGCCTTGCGCACGTTCTTGAGGTTCAGCAGCGGCTCGCCCATGCCCATAAACACCATGTGGCTGATGCGCCGCTCGGTCTGTCGCTGGAGCATCAGGTACTGACCGACGATTTCACCTGCGGTTAAGTTACGGTCAAATCCGCCGAGTCCCGTGGCGCAGAACTTGCACCCCATCGGGCAGCCGACCTGGCTGGAGATGCAGCAGGAAACGCGATCTTGGTAGGGAAGGAGGACGCACTCGTACACCTGCTCGTCGCCGTTGTGCACGAGGAGCTTGTCGACCTGATCCGTCGACTTACGGTGGGCCGCTACGGAGAGCGGCTGCACGACGTACTTCTCCGCGAGTTCGTCGCGGAGCGCTTGCGGCAGGTCGCGCATCTCATCGAACTCGGCCACCGCCCGCCGGTACAGGTGCCCGACGATCTGCTTGGCACGCAACTTGGCGTCCGGGCGCGGAGCGAGCATTTCCTCGATCTCCTCGCGCGTCATGCCGACCAAGCTCGGCTTCGGGGCCTCCATTTTAAGATTGTACCGTTCGGGGTTCATGGCCCTATTCCTACGCCGCCAGGCTGACGACGGGTCCAGGTTGGAGAAGGCGCGTTTGGGTGACTCCGGAGCTATAGTCGATCTCGGCACGATCGCTCCGGCGGGCTCACTCCCGGACGCATCGAGTCAAGCACTCACTGGGCGAAATCGATCACCGCCGCCTCTCCCCAGCGGCCATCGACCTCAATCGCGCGATCCTCGGTGGTAATTCCCGCCGCCCAGCCAGTTTCCGTCCGCGTGACCGCAACGCCGAACTCTCGACCGAAAGCCCGGACGCTGTGGAGCACGACCCGGTCCCAGCCGGTGGGTAGGTGTGGGCGCAACTCGAACCCGGTGAGAGAGAGTGGTCGGACGCCGAGCATGCCATCGATGAAGACCCGGCACACGAGAGCGCTCTCGGCCGCCAGATGCGCCTGCCCTCCCTCCGGCCATGCCTCCACCGCATACGGCACGTGATCCCCGAGCAGGCGCCGCTCGGCGTATGCGGAGAGCTTCGCCAGGGCAAGGTCTGGTTCGCCCGCGTAGAACACGCCCTGCAGAGCGTACAGCGTCGAGCGATCCCAGAACGTGGTGTCGCCCGCCTCGGTCGCAAGGCCGTCCGGGGTCCAGAGTCGGGGTGAGAAGAGCGCCTCGAGCGTGCCCTCCTTGCGCTCGAAGATGCCCATGACGAGAGGGAGGCAGATCCACGCTCGAAGGGCTTCGCTCCCCTCGTGATAGCGGTAGGTGGCGAATCCTGCGATCTCGGCGGAGAAGAAGCGGTTGATGGCGACCTTCAGATCAGCCGCCTCCCGTTCCATGGCATCGGGGTCGCCGACTCCGAGCGCGCGAGCCAGACGTGCGCCGTAGACGAGTCCGCCGTAGGTGAGCGTCGACGTGCAGAGGTTCGTACGTCCAGTCGAGAACCGGCCTTCCAGTTCGTCGCTGTCGCTCGCGATCACGCCATCCGGCGTGCGCTGCCGGCGGCAGTACTCCAGGCACCACTCCACCAGACTCCACAGCTCGCTTGCCGTCTGGGGATCGCCATTGGAGAGCGCGAACTGGCTCGCGCCCCAGGCGATCATCGCCGCATCGCCTCGGTCCGCTCCCTGGATCAGCACGTCCCCCTCGACCTCGATGGAACAGGGAAGCCGGCGGAACTCGGGATTGGTGTGCGAGGCGAAGATGCGGTAGCAGTTGAGCGTGGCTTCGGTCGCGGCAGAGTTGCCGAGAAGCCCGAAGAACGGAGCGGCGTACTCCGCTTGGTCGTTCGCCCAAACGCCGCCGTAGTAACGGCCCCCGCCAGGGGAGTGGACGAGCCCCATCCGGGTCTGGAAGATCGACTCGGTGGCACGAGCCCGGGCGAAGGAGAAGAACTGGTCCAAAACGGGATCGGGCGTCTCGATCTCGATGCCGTCTGTGGCTCCCGACTCGCGGCCGTAGAAGGTGAGGTCCGCGAAGTCAGGAGCGAGGATTTCGTGCCTCGGGAGGCCCGCCTCGCTGCAGTGGGCCGAGTAGCTTCCTTCGAGGCGAAGCGTCTCGGAAGGGCCGAGGGTGATCGCGACCGCGGCTTGCCCGGGTAGGGGCTCGACGATCTGCCCCCGTGCGTCGACGAGTTGCCACGCGGCGTGGATGTCGTAGACGCCGTGAGTGCCGTAATCCCGCTCGACGCGCTCGGGCAGACTGACCGTCAGCGCGATCAGGGCTTCCGAGGGGTTGTGGATCCGGACCTCTTCCCCCGCGAACGCGCCGTTCTCCGCTGGCGCAAGGATTCGCACGACTTCTAGAGCGCCAGCACTGCCGCGGAAGAGAAGGGTGCCATCGAACGTGACCTCGTCGACCCGCCGGAGATCGACGGGTTGATCCTCGGCGAAAACGTAGGGATCGAATGGTGCGCCGTCGTACGGCTGGTACCTCTCGCGCCGACCGCCGAACGTGCGGTTCAGGTAGCCGCGAACGTCTTTTGGGTCGTGCCGCATTCCGGGCCAGATCACATGGCGCTCCAACTTGGTCAGGCGTCGGTTGCGGTCGATCCCGTAGCGGACGATCAGGCTCACCCGTTGCCCGCTCATCTCCACGTGGTCCTCGTGCGGCAGGTTCGCGTCCTCGGCCACGTCCCACCGGATTCCCCCGAACTCGACCAACTCCCAGCGATTGCGCATCGTCAGCGAGTCTAGCGCGACGAGGGAAGGGACGTCGGGTGAGGGAGTGATCGAGTTGATGCGGTGCGGGAGGCATCACGAGCTCAGTCGCGGCTTCGGTCGGTTCCTCGTGTCGAACGTCCGAGTTGCGCTCCTGCAAACCGCAACATCCGGTCCTAGCCATGGCGACTCTTGCCGAGTAACCTACGCCCCGGCATGAAGAAGCTCTGGGGCGGCGCGTTTGGAGAGACCACGGCGGGATTGGTGGACCGGTTCGGGCAGACCATCGATTCCGACCTGAATTTCTGGCAGGAGGACATCATCGGCTCCGTCGCGCACGCGCGGATGCTCGGCGAGGTCGGCATCATCTCCAAAGAAGAGGCGCAAACTCTCATCGACGGCCTCGAGAAGATCCACGAGCAGGGGCCCGAGTACCTGAAGCTCGACGTGGAGGACATCCACACCGCCATCGAGATGCGCCTGCGAGAACTCGTCGGCGACGTCGCGGGCAAGCTCCACACCGCGCGGAGCCGCAACGACCAGGTCGCCACGGACACCCGGCTCTTTCTGCACAACCAGCTTATTGAGGTCCAGGACCTGATCAAGGAGCTCCAAGGCCTCCTCCTCGAGCAGGGCGAGAAGTACCGGGACGCCGTGATGCCGGGCTACACCCACCAGCAGCGCGCGCAGCCGATCACCCTGGGCTTCCACCTGATGGCTCACTTCTGGGCGCTGCAGCGTCACGGCTGGCGCGCGGAGCGGCTGTTCGAGCTCGCGAACTACTCGCCTCTCGGCTCCGCCGCGCTCGCCGGCACCGGCTTTCCGATCGACCGGGAGATGACCTCGAAGGAGCTCGGATTCATCGCCCCGATTCCGAACGCCCTCGACGCCACCAGCGATCGGTCGTACTTGCTCGATGCGCTCCACCTCTGCGCGCTGATCATGCTCGACCTCAGCCGGATCTCGCAGGAGCTGGTCCTGTTCTCCGGGCGCGAGTTCGCCTTCGTCAAGCTGAGCGACACGGTCACCACCGGCTCGTCGATCATGCCTCAGAAGCGAAACCCCGACATGGCCGAGCTCATCCGCGGGCGCTCGGCGCGCGCCGTCTCCAACTGGCTCACGCTCGCGGGGGTGATGAAGGCGCTTCCTCTTGGCTACAACCGCGACACCCAGGAGGACAAGCCGCCGCTCTTCGATTCGCTGCGCAAGGTGAAGGACTCCATCGAGCTCGTGCGCCTGATGCTGGAGACCGCCGACTGGCAGCTCGAGCGGATGGCGACCAGCGTCCGGGGTGACTTCTCGACCGCAACGGATCTCGCGGACTACCTGGCAACCCAAGGGATGCCGTTCCGCGAGGCGCACGAGGTCGTCGGTCAGGTCGTCCGCGGCTGCGACGCGCTCGGCTGCACGCTGGAGGACCTCACCGAGGAGACCCTTGGCCAGATCGCTCCGACCGTGCCGCCCGCGGCCCTCTCGGTGCTCAAGCCGGAAGATTCCGTTCGCCGCCGAGAGAGCCTCGGCGGGCCCGGTCCGAAGGCAATGGAGGCCCAGCTCGCCCACGCGCGACGCATTTTCGAGCAGACGGGCTTTCCCAAGATCGCTTAGGCTGCGCTCGCGAGCGACCACCCGATGAGCCTCGCCCGAGTCGCCCTGATCTTTTCCCTCGGCATGGTGGCCACGGCCGCCATGCCGCAGGCGCTCAGCGCCAAGGGGGTCTACGATCGCGTGCGGGACTCGATGGTGCGCATCGAGTGCGAAACGGCCGGTGGCACGCGAGTAGGAACCGGCTTTTTCTTCCAGGACGGGCGCACGGTCGCGACTTGCTTCCGCCTCATCGAGGGCGCGCGCAAGATCACGCTCGTGGGCTCGAAGGGAGAGCGGTGGAACCCGTCTCACCTTCGGGCGAGCCGTGGCAGCGACACCGCCCTGCTCATTCTCGCCGACGCCTCGAATCGGCGCGCTCTCTTTCCGGCGCGCCCCACAAAAGCCGGGAATCTCACCTTCTTCCTCGCCACGCCCCCTGGCGAGGAGTTCAAGGCTCTCGGCGTCGCCACGATATGGGCGCTCCGGCGGATGCAGCGACTTCCGGTCGTGGAGACGACGGTGTCCCGCGAAGAGGCGAGTCCCGGAAGCCCATTGCTCGACCGGTATGCCCAGGTCGTCGGCATGATCAGCCTCGTGTACAGCGAGGGGCAGACCCGGAGCATCGGGGTTGGCGTCGCCGCCGTCGCGCCGGTGCGAAAATCCGCCCTCGTGGCAGCCGAGGTTTGGTACGCCTCCGGCGATCCTCGGCCGACCGGAGGGATGGAAGAGGCGGCGTCGGCGCCGGATCGATTGACGATTCACCACGCGCGCACCATGACGAACGTGCTCGAGGGGTTTGCCCGTTGGCGCATCGCCGAGGCGGGGGTGGCCGCTCGGGACGCCAAGACGTCGGGTCTCGTGGCGAAGGCTTACGCTGGTTTCTTGGCGACGTTGAACGATCCCGTAGCGAGCAACACGAGACGGGTCCTGGCTGAGCGGGCGGAGCTCGGGACGTATGTCGACCGCCAGGAGCGTGCCGCTCGAACGGTGAGTGGCCACGCCGATCGCCTTCGTCGCGCCGAGGAGCGCAAGGATCCGGCGGCCGCGAACAAGGCGCTGAACTACCTCGGCAATGCGCTACGGCGGATGGCGGTGCAGCCTTCGTACGGCTGGATGGACCGAGATCACCTGACGAATACTCTCACTCGCGCGGCGCGTGGACAGCTTGCGCTGGTGGAGTACGGCGCGGTGCTGGATCCGAGCGAGCCAGACTCGCTTCGGGTGTGCGCCGTCGCCAAGGACTCCCCGTACCGCGCCGGAGATCAAGTCGAGGCCGCGATGACGGCCTCGAAAGGCACTTGGACGGCGGTGGCGACTTGGGACGACTTCTACCGCTTTTGGCTCAACCGGGGTACCGGTCCCTGGTCCGTGCGCGTCACCCGCGAGGGGCAGTCGGTGACGCTGCCCATGCCGCCGACCGCCAAGTAGGCCGCTCCGACGTGCGCGAGCGATTGTCCTGCCGCACGCTCAAGGATGCGTGCGGTGCTTGACCGAATTCTCGTGCGCCCCTCGTCGGAACGTCACGCCGAGGTTGGCGGTTGCTCCTAACCATGGCGGCCGTCTCGACCCCCGCGCGTCTTCCTCACGCCGCCCATCAGCTCGGATGGTTCGCGCGCGAACAGCTCCTGAGCTGTGTGTTTCCAATTGCTGTATTCTCGGCCCTCGGGTTCAGCAAGGTCGTCGCCGTGTCGGGGCTTCCGCGCTACGACCTGGTCCTCGTTCTCTGCCTGGTCGGGCAGTGGCTCATGCTCCGCTTGCGGCTGGAGAGCGTGGACGAGCTCAAGGCGATCTCTGTGTTCCACGTGATCGGCCTCGCGATGGAGCTGCACAAGGTGCGGATGGGCTCATGGTCGTACCCTGAGCCCGCGTACCTCAAGATCGGCGGCGTGCCGCTCTACAGTGGGTTCATGTACGCCTCGGTGGCAAGCTACATGTGCCAGGCTTGGCGGCGACTCGACCTGGTGATCGAAGGGTGGCCCGGCATGCGTTGGGCGGTTCCGCTCGCAGCGGCGGTCTACCTCAACTTCTTCACTCTCCACGTTCTGCCGGATGTTCGGTGGCTTCTGCTCGCGGCGACGTTCTTGGTGTTCCGCCGCACCGCCGTCCGTTTTCGGGTCGACGCCTCGACGTACCGCATGCCGGTTTGCCTCGCGTACGTGCTCATCGGGTTCGCGGTTTGGGTGGCAGAAAACGTCTGCACCCGGCTTGGGGCGTGGCGATACCCAGATCAGGCCGACGGTTGGGCGATGGTCTCTCCGGCGAAGATCACCTCCTGGGGACTGCTCGTCATCGTCACGTCGGTCGTCGTCGCGCAGTTGAAGCTGGCAAAGGCGGCGCAATAACGCAACGATTCGGCAAACGTCCTAGCTGCGTATGGTCGCCGCCCTAGCCTGCCTGCTCGCCGTTGTGCCGAGGTCCGACGTCAAGGTCTTCGCGACGCCCGAGCCGGGATGGCCTCGTCGGGTCTCCCTCCTCCGCGACATGAAGTCGTCGCAACCGTTCTCGGTCGGGGCGGCGACCGCCCGCCTCTGGCTGGAAGCGAATGGCCGTCGAGTGGGACCCCGCCAATCCGACTACCCAATGGCTGTCGGTCCGAACGATCGTTCCGTCGCGGCGCCCGGGACCGTCCAGCAGACGCGCTTGGCGTGCGATCTAGACCGCCGGGGCGTTCCGTCGGGGATCTACAGCCTGCGGGGCGAGGTGCGGCTCCGCCTGCGCCGAGCGGCACGGGTGTGGACGCAAACGAAAGCGATCGCGCCGGTCAGCCTGTCGCTGCCACCGGAGGGACGGGTGGCGAGAGGGAGGTACTTGTTCGCGGGGGGCTACCTCGGCTTCGTTCCACGAGGCGGCAACGGCCGTTCGCTGGAGATCGAGCCGCAGCTCTTGCGCGAGTGGCGGGTCGCACAGGTTCGCCGCGAGGGAACGCTCTACGCTGTGGAGGGGACGCCGGGCGAGATCCTCCTGCCCAACGGCCCCCAGCACGCCCTGATGCCCCTAGTTGACGACGCAGAAGTCGAGGCTTTGCGCCGGCAGTATCTCAATCGACTGGTCTGGATGCCGGGCGGCACCTGGGCGCGCGGCTTGGGGAGCGATCCGGACTTCACCTCCATCTGGGAGGCGCCGCTGGATCAGCCTGCGCGCGTGCGAGGCATCTACCGCGTTTCGGGCATCGCTGGTCTCGCCGGGGGACGCCTGGGCGAAGCGACGCGCTTTCTCGCTCTCGACCCTCTGTACGTCGTGCTCGAACTGCCAAAGGCCGCCACGCTCACTCACGGCTGGGTCGACTACCGTGCGCGCCAAGACCCAGATCTCGCTCGCGAGCCGTCGGCCTACTCCGCGTTCTACGTGATGGCCGCGGGCGCGTGGGACCTCGAGCGGCTCATGACGCCAAACGATCCGTTCGCCTCGGCCGCCCACGTCGGACCGCGCGCCGACTGGGACGCGTTCGATCGTGACCTTCGCCGTGGAAACGTCCGGCTCGGCATGACGCCCGATCTCGTCGCTTGGGCCCGTGGCTGGCCCGCCTCCCTTGAACCGCTAGACCGACTTCGTCGCCAATCGGTGTGGCGCTACAAGGGGACGCATGGCTCGGAAACCTACCGCTTCGCCGCCTCGACCTGGCAGCCGCGGCCGGTGTTGCGAAGCATAGATATTCGGTGATCGATGGAAGTCGCGGCTCGCCGGAGTTTCCGTCCCACCCATCTGCACGCCCGCAAGGCGTGCAGATGGGTGGGACGGTAGGCGCCTCGGCTCCGATCGGGATTACCGGGACTCGCCCGACGGGCCTAACGGCCGACCGTTTCTTACGAGAAGAGCATCGAGTTGACCAGCATCTTGTAGAGGCCGGGCCACATCGCACGCTCGGTAGGGTCTTGGAAGAACAGGATCGCGCGGCCGCGGCCCACCGGGGCGTCCTGCAGCCAAACGGTGTTGGCGATGCCCTTCTCGCTCTCCTCGTACGTCCAGCCGCTCAGCAGCTTGGTCGTCTTCGGGTCGGCATCGAGGGTGACCACGCTGCCGCCTGCCTTCCGAGTGAGGAAGTAGCGATCGCCCGCGACGGGTACGGCGATCTCGGCCTTACCGCTGGCCGGTGCCGCGTAGCCGTAGCTGAGGAACGAGCGCGGATCGAGCTGGGCTCGGAACAGCGCGCCAGGAAGCGACTGAATCTCTTCCTTGGACCGGTCGAGCTCCACGAAGGCGCTGGAGCCGACGCCCCAGGCACCGTCGAGGGAGACTACCGTGCCGCCGGCGCTGACCCATTCCTTGAACTTGCCGCTCGTGGGGGCGTTGGATCCTCCCGGAACGACGATGCAGGTGTACTTCGAGAGATCGCCATTGAGGGCGTCGGTCGAGAGGGGCGTGAACGGGAGTCGGAACACGCGCTCCATCAGGTACCAGGTCGAGCCGACGGCCGACATGTCGGCTCCGCGGCCAAACACCACGCCGATCTCCGGCTTCCGCAGCGGGCGGACGCTCTCGCTGCCGGGGCCGGTGCGGCCCATCTCCGGGTAGGCGCTGGAGAGCGGCACGAACGTGACGCCGCGCTCACGGGCGACTCGGTCGAGCGTGTCGCGGTAGTTCTCGTCGTTCCGTTCGTTGAGGAAGAGGAAGGTTCCGCGCGCGAACGTGCGGTCACCGACCTTCATCTCGCGGGTCGTCACGACGCCGCGAACTCCCGCGCTCGCCACTTCGAATGCGGCGAGCGCGTCCTGCAAGTCGGAGTAGGGAAGGGCGTAGCCGATCTGGGCGGGCGCCACCTTGGCGCTCGCCGCGCGGGCCGGAAGCGTCGGGGTGGCGTCCACCTTCGGCGCGGACTCGCACCACCACCCCTTGAGGTTGTGGGCGTACACCAGGCTCCATCCGGTGGTGTCGTAGAACTCAGAACCCTCGGGGCCAGGGTAGGTCTCGCCCTCCGGCGCGGTCTTCTTCTTCTCGCGCTGCGCCTTCACGAACTCCGGTTCAAAGTCCGAACCCGGCTCAAGCAGCGCCTTGGCGAGGGCCCCCTGCGGCTGCGCCATGTCGATGATGAGCGACCCTGCGGGGAACTCCACGTTGCCGTTCTGACCGGCCCAGTAGTCGTGGGCGTCGGACTGGCGGAACGCGCGCGTGGCGAACGTGGACCGCACGCCGGCGTGGTTCAGCTGCTCCTGGAGCCTCTCGAGGGGCCGACGGTCTTCGCTGGTGACGACGACGCGCTGGAACTTGCCCGCGGCTTGGCCGGTGGCGACGCGGCGCTTGAAGTTCGCCCAGCTCGCCATCAGGTCGCGCCGGTTGTCCGCCGTGCTCTTGATCACGGCGAGGGCCGCGGTGAAGTGCTTGTCGATGCCGTCGCGGAACGTGAGCACGGTCCCGTCGTTTCGGAGCTTGGCGAGCTGCTTTCCGCCGTCCGTCTCGTGCGTCATGCCGATGGCACCCGAAAGGGAGGTGAACGAGTCGAGGTAGCCCGGGTAGTAGAGGTCGAACTGGTCTCGGATGTAGTAGAGGTATCCCTTCTCATCGAAGGCCCGGCCGGTAGCGCGACCGAACACTTCAGTCCACTTGTTGAGCCGGTCGCGGTCCACGTTGGCGTTCACCGCCATCGGGTTCGGCGGGAAGAAGTAGGTGTCCACCTGGCCGTGCTGGTCCACGTACACCTGAGGGTTCCACCGCAGAAACTCCGCGACTTCCTGCCGGGTCTCGTCCTGGCTGAACGCCACGCGGTCGCGGTTCATGTCGAACCGGTACTGGTTGTAGCGGCCCCAAAGCGCCCCCAACTCTCGCTGCTCGTACGCGCCGGGCTCGGCCGAGCCGACGGCGACGGAGTTGTACCAAACCGCGTAACGCTCGTGGCCGTCCGGGTTATAGACCGGGTTCAGGATGACGATCGCGTTCTTGAGCGAATCGGCGATCGAGGTGTGACGCGAGGCGGCCAGGTTGTACAGAAGCGGCATGGCCGACTCGAAGGAGGCGGGCTCGTTGCCGTGGATGCACTCGTTGATCCAGACCACTGCCGGCGTGCGGGCGATCCGTTCGGCGGAGGCGTCGCCCGCGGCGAGGGCCGCGAGATCCGCGCGGATCTGGTCGAGACGGGCGATGTTCTCGGGCGACGAGATCGCGAAGACGCGAAGCGGGCGGCCCTGCGTGCTCTTGCCGTACTCAAATCCACGAACGCGCGCTCGGGCGCGCTCGGCGATGCCCGTAACGACGCGCTCTTGGTCCCGGTAGGTGGTGATCCGGCTGCCGATGGGATATCCGAGAACGGTCTCGGGCCGGGGAACCGCGGTGTCGTAGGGGCCGGTGGCGTAAAAGTCCAGCGGCTTAGGCCCGGCCAACGCGAGGCCGAGCAGCAGGGAAGCGAGCATGAAGCGAGTTTAACAGGCCGGTGGTGCGCGGTGTTAGGTTGGCTCGGTCACTCGGGAGCGCATCTGTCATCCCGAGCGAAGCCGAGGAATGACAACTGGAGACACTGACTGCTCTGGGTCATGCCGCCTCCCCTTTGCGTCTTCGCGTGAGTCTCCCTTCCGGACGGCGCGAGGAGCGCCGGCTACACGCCCTGCCGGGCGTAACCCTCTCCTGGTCTGCGGCTTGACGGGAAGTAGTCGGTGTCTCCCGCTAGATCCCTCGGCTCCGCTCGGAATGACAGCGGGTTGCGCAGGTGGACCACCATGCCGTCATCCGAACGCCGAACGCCCCGGCACTTACTCTTCCGCGCGCTTCTTGAACGCCTCGTTGATGTTATCGAGGTTCTTCTGGACGATCGAGTGGATCACCTTCTTCACGAGCGGGCCGAGGGTCGGCACGTTGTACTCGTAGTCCACGAACTGATCGAATCGGGTTCCCCCGTTCTCCTCGCGGAACTTCCAGGTGCCCTCGAGCTTGTCGTAGTCGCCGCTGAGCTGGCGGAAGGTCGACGAGTGCGTCGCGTCGTCCCATAGCTCCTCTTGACGCCAGCGCACCTTGAGGCCGAATGTGGGGACCACGCCCACCCAGTCGGCGACGAAGCGGGTGCCCTCGCGCTCGACGGGCGTCAGCGACTGCACGTCCTTCATATATTCGGGGTAGGCCTCGCTGTCCTTTGCGATCGCGTAGACTTTTTCCAGCGGAGCGTTGATCCAGGCGGTTGTTTCGACTGTCGGCATGGCGGTTCGGTCAGAATCCGTAACGCGATTCTGGGGGGAGTCTACCAGTGCGTTCAATCGCACTCCCGAAGCGTAGACAACAGTACGGATTTGGAGAAGCTTAAGCCCATCGACGCCGCGCCGGTCACCGGAACCATGCGAGCCCTCGTGCTCGAGGAGCCGGGGTGCATGTCCCTGAAGCACGTGAAGATCCCGCAGCCCGGTCCGGGCGAGGTGCTCGTTCGCGTGCACGCCGCCACCACGTGCGGCACCGACCTCAAGGCATTTCTGCGGGGACACCCTCAGATTCCTATGCCGGGCGTGCTCGGCCACGAGTACAGCGGCGTGGTCGCCGCCGTGGGCGAGGACGCGCCGTTCCGAGTCGGCGACGCCGTCATGGGCGTCCACTCGGCCCCGTGCCAAGAGTGCTACTGGTGCCAACGCGAGCAGGAGAACCTGTGCGAGAGCATCATGAGCACCAAGGTGCTCGGCTCCTACGCGGAGTACCTGCTGGTGCCGGCCCGCATCGCACGCCTTAACCTCTTCGCGAAGCCGGAAGGGATCTCGTTCGAGAAGGCCTGCCTCCTTGAGCCGCTCTCGTGCGTCGCCCAAGGCATCGAGTTGCTCAAGGTCCGGCACGACACCAGCGTGCTGGTGATCGGCCCGGGGGCGATCGGCCTGATGTTCGTGGGCGCGCTTCGGCTGCTCGGAGTGAAGGACGTCACCCTCGCCGGTCGCAACGACGCTCGGCTCGCCGTGGGACGTCAGATGGGCGCCGCCACGTGTCACGTGAGCGACATCCCGACCTCCGACGACCGGAAGTACGACATCGTCATCGAGTGCACCGGCCAGGTCGAGGTTTGGGAGAAGAGCATCGACTACGTGCGCCGTGGCGGCACCCTGATGCTCTTCGGTGGCTGCCCGGGTGGCACGCGCGCCTCCTTCGACACGAAGAAGGTGCACTACGACCAGATCACGATCCTCAGCCCCTTCCACTTCGGCACGAAGGCGGTGCGAACCGCCCGCGAGTGGCTGCTGAACCCGTTGCTCGACCTCTCCGGCATCATCTCCGGTGAGCGGATCCTTGAGCAGGGCAACCAGGTCTTCGACGACCTGCGCGCCGGCCTCGGGCTGAAGTTCGTATTCAAGCCGTAGGCTAAGAGTGAGGAACGAGGGATGAGGGACGAGAGGAATGTCCCTCTTCGCCCTCGGAGTCGCCCCCGGTAAGCAAAGCCTTCCCGAGGAGCTAGGAGGATGCCTCGTGCCTCATCGCTCATGTCTCGTTACTGATCCCCAGCCCCTCACCCTCATGCGCGTCGCACGCTACATCGGAAACGGCCAGATCGCCATCGTCGAGGAGACGGAGCCCGTCCTTCCCGAGGGCGGACTCATCGTCGAGACGGAGGCCTCCGGACTCTGTTCGGGCGAGCTGATGGCCTGGTACATGGATCGAAAGATCCCCCACGTCCTTGGGCACGAGGTCGCCGGGCGCGTCGTGGCATCGGCGGACGAGCGGTACCCAGTGGGAAGCCGAGTCTTTCCGCATCACCACGCCCCCTGCCTCCGTTGCGAACTTTGCGACGCGGGCAACCACGTCCATTGCGCCCAGTGGAAGCGCACGAAGCTCGTTCCCGGCGGCATGGCGGATCGCTTCGCCGTGCCGGCGGAGAACCTGAACGATTGCCTCGTCGTGGACGACCTTCGGCCGGTCGACGCCGCGCTCATCGAGCCGCTCGCATGCGTGGTCAAGTCCATCGTCACTGCGGGGGCCACGCGCGACCTCATGCCGGAGGAGGGTGGCGACCCAACGGTTCGCTCCGCGGTGATCGGCCTCGGTGTGATGGGCTTGATGCACGCGCTGATGCTGCCGGACAACGTCGTGGGCTACGACCTCAACCCCGACCGAGTGAGCTGGGCGCGGGAGCAGGCGATCGACGCCCGCCACCCGGACCAAGCGGAAGAGGCGGACGTGATCTTCGTGTGTCCCGGCAGTCAGGCCGCCTTCGACTTCGCCCTGAAGATTGCCGCGCCCGGAGGGACGATCGTGATGTTCGCGCCGTTGGCGCCGGGGGAGGATCTCCGCGTACCTCAAGCCGCTTACTTCAAGGACATCTCGATCCTGAACTCCTTCTCCTGCGGTCCGGACGACACGGAGGCTGCCGCCGACGCCATTCGTGCGGGCGCGCTTCGCGCCGAACAGGTCGTCAGCCACTTCATTGAAATGAATGAGCTGCCGACGGCGTACGCCAGAATGAAGGCAGGCGAGATCCTCAAACCAATGGTAGTGTTCTAGGCGCTATCCTTGATCATTGCGGATCGAGAGTTAGGATGAGCATCACACGAAGCGAGGGATTCGCGTTTCCGGCCGTCGAGATGACGACCTACAAGGACGAGCCAGGCACCTGGGTCGCCGTCTCGCGCCGCGTGCTGAATGCCGACTCCGACACCACCTTCGAGGCCCGCTACTTCGAACTCGCGCCCGGTGGCTACACTTCCTTCGAGCGGCATGGCCACGAGCACATCGTGGTAGTGCTGCGTGGAAAGGGGAAGGTTCGGCTCGGAGACGAGTGGAACGAACTCGGCCCTTCGGACACCGTTCGCGTAAGCGGGCACACGCCGCACCAATTCACCAATCCGACGCAGGAGCCGTTCGGCATCCTATGCATCGTCGACCGCGATCGGGACCGTCCGGTCTTGTTAGATAACGACGGGAACCCCCGCGCGTCAGAGTAACCGCATGCTGCCCGCCCTTCTTGCCATCAGCGTTTCCCACGCAAGCCACTCGGGCACGCACGCGCACTTTCACGGCGCATCCCCCCGGCTCACCGCCCTCGTGGCGCGTGCTTGGAGTGAGGCGGACGAGCAGGCGGACAAGCGCCATCAAGACGATTTGAAGAGCGATCGCGAACTCGGCAAGAAGTACTCCGAGATCGCGGACAAGGAGCTCAAGCTCAGCACCGACAAGGCGCTGATCGACCGGGTTCAGCGCGTGGGCGGCGAGCTCGCCGCGATCGCGAACCGCGACGCGGTCAGCGTGACTTGGGGTGACAAGCGGCTCAACACGTTCGAGTACACCTTCAAGGTCGTCGAGGACAAGAGCGTCAACGCCTTCTCCCTTCCCGGCGGCTTCATCTACGTCTACGACGGCCTGATCAAGTACGCCGAGTCGGACGACGAACTCGCGGGCGTTCTGGCGCACGAGGTCGCGCACGCCTCGTTCCGGCACGTGGCGACCCTTCAACGCGAGCAGAGCAAGCTCAACGCGATCACGATTCCTCTGATCCTCATCTCGCTCCTCGCGGGCGCGGCCCGCGGCGGCGGCGCTTCCGGTGGCGGCGAGGCGCTGATCCTCGGTCAGCTCATCAACACGGCCGTCGGAAGCGGTTGGAGCGTCCGCGCCGAGCAGTCGGCGGACTACGGCGGGCTTCAGTACATGGTCCGCAGCAAGTACGACCCGACCGGCATTCTCACCTTCATGGAGCGGCTGGCCCGGGATGAGCGGAACGGACCGGCCATCGACTGGGGCATCTACCGAACGCACCCGCCGAGCCGCGATCGGGCGGACGCGCTGACGAAGTACATGCGGCAGGCGAACCTGCCCGTCCGTCGCAGCCGCGTCTCGACGACGCTTCGAGCCGACACGAAACCCGCCGATGACGGCACGGTGAAGGTGATTTTCGGCAAGCGCGAGATCGTCGCTCTGGCCGGACCGGACGCCATCGAGCGGGGCGACCGCATTGCGCAACGCCTCAACGGCTTCTTCGACTCGGTCCCCGAGATGTTCGAGCTCCAAGCCGGGCAGAACGGGACGATCGTCGGCCGCCGCCAGCCGATCATTCAGCTGACGCACGAAGACGCCGTGGCCGCCAAGGTGACGGTGGAGGAGCTGCAGGCGAAGACGCTCAAGGCGCTCCGCCTCGCTCTGTTCAACGTCTCGCTTCGCGTCTGGGACGGTAAGTAGCGCTCCCTCTATAGGCGCGTGGGCCCGGAGGAATCCCCTCTCCGGGCCCACGCGCCTTTTCTCGTCGTCCGCCCCTCGGCCCGTCAACGGTAAACTAACTCAGCCCGCATGCTCGACAAGCTCCAGGAGATCGAACGTCGTTTCGAAGGCATCGAAGCC
>Ga0164290_1002218_pt1 | contig 15635 bp, 16 predicted proteins | sample Micstemetagenome_FD_108782 | JGI IMG/M metagenome (GOLD analysis project Ga0164290, IMG submission 108782) | Contaminated culture microbial community from soil near Moab, Utah, USA - Microcoleus steenstrupii SON62 (Illumina Assembly) | ecosystem: Environmental > Terrestrial > Soil > Soil crust... | reverse complement strand
GCGCACCGTCGAGGACACCTGGCGGCATATCGGCAGTCTCGTCGCCACCATCGAACCCGGTGAATGCAGCAACTACTTCGCAAACGCCGGCTATGCTTCTATCAAAACGTGAAACGCTCTAGAGCATGTCTCCCGAAAGTGTGCAGCGGTTTCGGGATAAAGACATGCGCAGCATCAAGAAACCTACGGCATATCGCGTGAATCCTTGTTCACGCGATATGCCGTAGGCCCAAGCAGGCCGTCGACCGTTTCCAGCACTGTTTCCGGTGAGATCGCGCCCGCGTAGGCGGGTCCGCTGCGTTTGACGGCTTGCCGGTTGTCGTCGGCAAGCGCGCTCAACGCCACCGTGCGCACGCCGCGCGCGCCGGTCAGCCCGACACGCGTCGCGGTGTAGAGCGCCACAGTCGGCAGTCCGAACGCCGCTGCGAGATGGGTAAGCCCGGTGTCGACGCCGATGGCGAGGCGACAGCCTGCCAGGCGGCTGGCGATCTCGCCCAACTCGGTCTTGTCGAGAATTCGGGTCTCGGGCGCCGCTGCGGCGATTGCCAACGCGACCTGCCGCTCCGCCTCATCGGAGAAGGTGGCAAGCGGGGTGAAACCGCGCGCGACCAGGCCTTGCGCTGCTGCGATCCAGCTTTCGGTCGGCCAGCGTTTCGTCTCCCAGCTCGTGCCGTGCAGCAGGAAAGCCTCGCTGCCGCTGCCTGACCCGGCCTGCAATCCATACTCGATCCGATCGAGGTCGGGGCGGTAGCCGAGGGAAGCCCCGAACAGCTGCCGCGTGCGGGCAATCGCGTGCTGGCCGCGCGCAACCGGGAACCTCCGGCTGTAGAACAAGGAGGCCCAGCCTTCGCGCGCGCTCCGGCGGTCGTAGCCGGCGATCGGGGCGCCGGCCATGCGCGCCAGCCAGAGGCTTTTCAACAATCCTTGCGCGTCGAGCACGAGATCGTAACGCATCCCGCGCAGCTTCCTTTTGAGTGCGGCGGTTGCGGCGCGTGTCTCTCCGGCGAAAGGCGCCTTGCGCCAGCGCCGCGTCTCCACCGCGATCACCGCCCCGACGCCGGGGTGCAGCCGCGCGATCGGCGCAAAAGGTTTTTCGACCAGCCAGTCGATGGCGATGCCGGGTTTTGCCGCGAGCGCATCGGTGACCGCAGGGAAGGTGTGGATCACGTCGCCCATGGACGACGTCTTGACCAGGAGCAGCTTCATGCGGCCGGCTGCCCGGAGAGCAGCCGGTCGGCGGCGCCGAGCACGGTCTCGACGCCGAGCGTGTTCAGGCAGTTCATGTGGCCGAGCGGACAGGTCTTCTGGTGGCAGGGCGAGCAATCGAGCCTCAGCGTCACGAGCTCGCGCCGTTCGGTGAGCGGCGGCGTGTTGTCGGGCGAGGTCGAGCCGAAGATGGCGACGATCGGCGTGTCGACGGCGGCCGCGACATGCATCAGCCCGCTGTCGTTCGACACGGCAAGCGCGGCGCCGCCGATGAGGTCGATCGCGTCTTCGAGCCGGGTCGCGCCGGCAAGGTCGAGGACGCCGGGCGCAAGCGCGGCGATCTCGCCGGTGACGGGCTTGTCGTTGGCCGAGCCGAGCAGCGCGACCTTGTGGCCGCGCGCCATGAGCACGCCGGCGAGCGCGGCGTAATGGCGGGCAGGCCAGCGTTTGGCCGGGCCGTATTCGGCGCCCGGCATCAGCACGGCATAACCGCCTTGGCTCAGGCCCAATCGGTCAAACAGGGCGGCCTGGTTTTCTGCATCGACGCGAAGCTGCGGCGGGCGGAAGGTTCCGCCGCGCGCCAGTCCGAAAAAGGCGCGCGCGGTCTGGCGCTTCAATTCCTTCGGCAGCGGCACGATGTCGGTGAGCAGGCCGTAGCGGAACTCGCGCAAATTCCCGACGCGGTGCCTTATGCCGGCGAAGAACGGCACCAGCGCCGACTTCCAGTTGCCCTGCATGACGTAGGCGCGCTGGTAGCGGCCGCGCAGCTCCCGGCCAATCCGCCGCCGCGCACCGATCTCGAGCTTGCCGCGCGAAAAGGGCGCATCGAGACGCGCCCGCACCTCGGGCATGCGCCCGACCAGCGGGCCGGCCCAGCCGGGCGCCATCACGTCGATCGCCGCGTCCGGATAACGCTCCTTCAGCGCGGCGAAGAGGCTTTGCGCCATAACCATGTCGCCAACCCAGCGCGGGCCGATCACCAGGATCGCGGATGTTTCGTTCATGCGCGGGTTTTAGCGGGCAGCGGGCTCATGCTCAATTACGAGCAGCCTCAACCCTCTTCATCGATGGCAACCAGGCCCGCGTCCTTCACCTGCCGGATGGTCAGCGCGGTGCGCACGGTATCGACATTCTCCGTCGAGGTCAGCTTCTCGATCACGAACGTCTGGAAGGTGCGCAGGTCCGTGGCCACGCAATGCAGCAGAAAATCGGAATCGCCCGAGACCATCCAGGCCTTGCGCACGATCGGCCAGCCCTGGGTGAGCTTGGAAAACGCCTTCAGCTCCGTTTCCGACTGGTGATGCAGCCCGATGAGGCAGAAGGCCACCACCTCGAAACCGAGCTGTGGTCCGTCGAGCATGGCGCGGTAGCCGCGAATGATGCCGGCGTCCTCGAGCCGCTTGACCCGGCGCAGGCAGGGCGGCGCCGAAATCCCGACACGCCGCGACAGCTCGACATTGGTGATGCGCCCATCCTCCTGCAATTCGCGCAGGATTTTCCAGTCGATGGCGTCGAGGTCGGCCTTGAGCGGCATATGATCCTTCGGGCAATCCTTCGCGGGGGTGACGAATCCGGGGAGCTTGGCGCAACACTCATATTCCAGCCTGCCCGCGGACGCCAATCCTCAACAGCTTGTGGTCGTGCGGTTTTGGCACCACAACTGTGCGTAAATTGCATACGGGCTTGCAGAAGGCGCAGGCGAATCCTTAGATCATCGTGGGGTTTGCGCGCCGTGACGCGGCGGCCCTGCGATGCGGCGTAATCGAAAGGCTTGAAATGGCGACGAAACACGCGCCCGTGCTCATCATCGGCTCCGGGCCGGCCGGCTACACGGCCGCCATCTATGCCGCGCGCGCGCTGCTCAAGCCGGTGCTGGTGGCCGGGCTGCAGCAGGGTGGCCAGCTCACCATCACAACCGATGTCGAGAACTATCCCGGCTTCGCCGAGCCGATCCAGGGCCCCTGGCTGATGGAGCAGATGCTGAAGCAGGCCGAGCATGTCGGCACCGAGGTGATCAGCGACATCATCAACAAGGTGGATCTGAAGACGCGACCGTTCCGCGCCTGGGGCGATTCCGGTACGGAATACACGGCCGACGCGCTGATCGTGGCGACCGGCGCGCAGGCGAAATGGCTCGGCATTCCCAGCGAGCAGACCTATCAGGGGTTTGGCGTTTCGGCCTGCGCCACCTGCGACGGCTTCTTCTACCGCGGCAAGGATGTGGTGGTGATCGGCGGCGGCAATTCTGCCGTCGAGGAGGCGCTTTATCTGTCCAATCTGGCGCGCCACGTGACCGTGATCCATCGCCGCGGCGAGTTCCGCGCCGAGCGCATCCTGCAGGAGCGGCTGTTCGCGAAAAAGAACGTTTCGGTGCTCTGGGACAAGGTTGTCGACGAGGTGCTTGGCGTGCCTGGCAAGCTGCCGACGCCGCCTTCGGTCACCGGGCTGCGGCTGCGCGACGTGAAGACCGGCGCGGTTTCGGAAATGTCGGTCGATGGCGTGTTCGTGGCAATCGGCCACGCGCCGGCGGTCGAGCTTTTCGTCGGACAGCTCAAGCAGAAGCCGAACGGCTACCTTTGGACGCAGCCCAACTCGACCCGCACCGACGTGCCAGGCGTGTTCGCGGCCGGCGACGTGACGGATGACATCTACCGCCAGGCGGTGACGGCCGCCGGGCTCGGCTGCATGGCGGCGCTCGAGGCGGAAAAGTATCTCGCCGGCGTGGAGACGCATCTGGCGGCAGAGGCGGCAGAGTGAGGCGACGGGTTTCTTTCGCCGCAAAGCCGCATTAGAAGGCGCCGACTACGAGGGGTTTCATGGCGCTCGACTGGGACAAGCTACGCGTGTTTCACGCCGCGGCGGAGGCTGGCTCCTTCACGCATGCGGCCGAGACCCTGCGCCTGTCGCAATCGGCGATCTCGCGGCAGGTGAGCGCGCTCGAGCACGATGTCGGCGTGCCGCTCTTCCACCGGCATGCGCGCGGCCTGGTGCTCACCGAGCAGGGCGAGATGCTCTACCGCACCGCGCACGACGTGCTCATGAAGCTCGAGCACATCAAGACGCGGCTCACCGAGACCAAGGACCAGCCCTCCGGCCTCCTGAAGGTCACGACGACGGTCGGGCTCGGCGCCGGCTGGCTCACCGAGCGCATCCCGGAATTCCTCGAGCTCTATCCCGACATCCAGCTGCAGCTCATCCTCGCCAATGAGGAGCTCGACCTCACCATGCGGCAGGCCGATTGCGCCATCCGCCTGCGGCAGCCGCAGCAGCCGGACCTTATCCAGCGGCGGCTTTTCACCGTGCATTTCCACCTCTACGCCTCGCCGGCCTATGTGGCGAAATACGGCAAACCGGCGTCGATGGGCGAATTGAAGAAGCACCGCATCGTCACCTTCGGCGAGCCGGTGCCGCCGCATCTGTCGGAGCTCAACTGGCTGGAGACGGTCGGTGACTTCGACAGCGGCAAGCGGGTCGCGACGCTGCAGATCAACGACATCCTGTCGATCAAGCGCGCCGTGCAGCGCGGCGCCGGCATCGCCATGCTGCCGGACTACCTGGTCGAGAAGGAAGCCGGGCTGGTGCAGCTCCTGCCCGAGACCGAGGTGCCGTCCTTCGACACCTATTTCGCCTATCCGGAAGTGATGAAGAACCAGGCGAAGCTGCACGTCTTCCGCGACTTCGTGCTCGCCAAGGCGCGCAGCTGGAATTTCTGACCGGAGGGCGCGCTTTGCGCGCCCAGGGCGGCGGGACGCCGCCCCTCCGAGCGCTACCCGCGCCAGGGCGTGAGTCGCGGCAGCCAGCCCGGAACGCTGCGGCGATAGGTTTCGTAGGATTCGCCGTAGCGCCGGGCGAGCGTCGGCTCCTCGTAGAAAAGCACGAAGGCCACGCACGCTGCGGCAACGAGAACCCCGTAAAGCAGCAGCGCGGCCGAGCCGAACAGCAGCACCTGTGCCAGGATGATGGCGAACACCGAAACGTACATCGGGTTGCGGACGTGGCGGTAGATGCCGCCGACGACCAGCGTCTCCGTGGGCGCCACGGGCGCCGGCGTGCCCGATCCTTCGAGCGCGAATCGGGTGAAGGCGTGCAGCAGCATCGCGATGCCGCCAGCAATCAGGATTGCGCCGGGCACGATCAGCGCGATCGATGCCGTCAGGCCCTGCCAGCGGGTGATCAGCCACGGTGCAAGGCCTGCCACGATGCATGGCGCGAGAAGGAAAAACACCGCGCTGCCGGCGATCGCCGATGGCTTGCGCATCCTCTTCTCCTCAGTGCCGGCACGGTTCGGTGCGACGATTGCACGCAGAATAATCGTAGTATGGTTGCTTTTCCGACACTAGCTCACAAGCAGCTCATCGACGCTTAAGCCTGTCGAACCGCGAAGGAATGCGGGATTCCTCTGGTCTACAGGGCGGCGAATGCGACTGGACCACAGGCCGCGTCTTTTTGCATGGGTGTGATGCAAAAGATTATGCTTGTTTCTTCGGCAAAGCGCGCCCATATGTTGATCACCGTCAGGCGCGTTCCTCCTCCCATTAGCGCTTGGCGGTGTTCCCCTCTGGAGGTTTCGCCTTAATTGGCACTCCATCACTTAGCCGGATCGTTCTTCGATCCGGCTTTTTTCTTGCCCGCACCAGGGCACTAAGCACCAGAGCCGGCGGATGAGAGCGGCAACGGCACTCCGGTGCTAAGCCGTTGTTCGGGCGCGCGATCTTGCCCCTTAGCCGCTGCGTATCGTGCGCAAGCAAAAGCCGCGTAACGGTCACATGTAACCTCGGGTAACCTGCCGACGCCGGCGGATTAACCGCTACCCAAAGAGCGGACGCGGCGTGGAATTCGGGCGATGGGGGCATCTCCCTTATTCCGGGCTCAGGTGACCGCCGCGTCCAGCCCTTCTTGGAAGGTTTGCCGGTGCTCCCTCCGGCATCCAGGCGGCGGACCTGAGGTTTCTCCCAAGGAACTGGCCCGCGCAGGCGGCGTCCGGACCACCCCCCGGGCGCCGTTCCTGCCTATCCGTGCCAGCGAATCGTCACATGTAGAGCGGCGTGGACGGGTCCATGCCCTGGTAGAGCGCAGCCACCTGGGCGCCATAACCGTTGAAGATCTGGGTCGGCACCACATCGCCCGTGTGCAAGACCCGCTCGTTGGCCTGGCTCCAGCGCGGATGCGGAACGTCCGGGTTCACATTGGCCCAGAAGCCGTATTCGCTCGACTGCAGCGCTTCCCACAGGCCGACGGGCCGCTCCTCGACGAAATCAACCTTCACGATCGATTTGATCGATTTGAAGCCGTACTTCCAGGGCAGCGCCAGCCGCAGCGGCGCGCCGAACTGTTTTGCCAGCGGCTTGTCGTAGGCGCCGGTGACCATGAAGGCGAGATCGTTGGCCGCTTCGGCCATCGTGACCCCTTCGACGTAAGGCCAGGGGTAGAGGAAATTGTTCTGCCCCGGCGCCATCCCGGGATCGAGGAAGGTCTCGAAGCGGATGAATTTCGCCGCGGCGAGGGGTTTGGCGAAGGCGACGAGCGCGCTCAGCGGGAAGCCTGCCCACGGGATCGTCATCGACCAGGCTTCCACGCAGCGGTGGCGGTAAAGCCGCGTCTCGATCGGGAATTTGCGGATGAGATCGTCGATCGGGAGCGTCACTGGCGCCTCGACCAGACCGCCGATCGCCACTTCCCAGGGCCGCGTCTTCAGCTGCTGCGCCTCCGCCGCGATCTCCTTGTAGCTGCCGTACTCGTAGAAATTGTTGTAGTTCAAATTGATCTCTTCCGGCGTCAGGCTGCGGTCGAGCGTGTAGGCCTCGTTCTTCGGGGCGGGATAGAGATCGGCCGTCGGGTCGGCCTCCTGGGCGTGGCCGCGGCCGGCGACGGACAGTGCTGCGACCGAGGCAGCCCCGAGCCCAAAGCCTTTCAGGATCGCGCGGCGGTTGAGGAAGATGGCTTCCGGCGTGGCTTGCGCTTCCGGCAGGGCCCAGGACGGGCGGCGGCGAACGGCAAACATCGTGTGCTCCAAGGGATCAGGGTCCCGCGAGGGAGGCTAACCCCGCGGTGGGCGAATGCAATTCGCCCGCCTTCACATTCGCGTGGTGGGCGTGGGACGTTACGGCGCCCGCTCGGAAAAGTTTGGAGGGGCGGCGTCCCGCCGCCCGCGAGGCGGCCGGGACGCCGCCCTCTCAGGCCTCACGCTGCCTTGCCGCCGGCGTTCATCACCTCGTCGGCCAGCCGCCCGGTCAGCTCGGCCATGTGGTCGAACTTCGCCGTATAGCTCGCGACGCCGGCCGTCGCCGATCGCAGCTCCACGATCAGGCTGCCGATCTCCGATTGCGGCATCATCGCCTCGACCACGTCCCAGCCCGACCATCCGGGACGCGCGTCATAGCCGAGAATCTGGCCGCGGCGCTGCGGGATGAGTGCGGTGATGCGCGCGGTGGCGTCGTTGGGAGTGGCGATCTCGACCTTCATCACCGGCTCCAGCAGCACCGGCGAGCAGGCCGCCATGCCTTCCTTCATGGCGAGCTTTGCCGCCATCTGGAACGCCATGTCGGAGGAATCGACCGTGTGGTAGGAGCCGTCCGAGAGGTTGACCGCCACGTCGACGACCGGAAAGCCGAGCGGGCCCGATTTCAGATAGTCTTCCACGCCGCTTTCGACGGAAGGGATGTATTGCTTCGGCACCACGCCGCCGGTGATCGTATCGGTGAACTGGAAGCCCGAGCTGCGCGGCAGCGGCTTGATGTCCAGCACCACGTCACCGAACTGCCCGTGCCCGCCCGACTGCTTCTTGTGCCGGCCGCGCTGGCTGATCGATTTGCGGATCGTCTCGCGGTAGGGGATCGCCGGCGGATGGCTCTCGACCGGGATCTGGTTGCGGCCTTCGAGCCGTTCGGTGACGACCCTCAGATGCATCTCGCCATGGCCGGAGACGATCGTCTCGCCCGTATCCTGGTTGTGCCTGAGCTGCAGCGAGGGATCCTCGTCGGCCATGCGGTGCAATGCCGATGAAAGCTTGACCTCGTCCTTGCGCTCGCGCGGGCGCAGCGCGATGGTGAAGACCGGCGCCGGCGGCGAGACCGCGACGATCGGCGCGATGCCGCCCTTCTGGCTGCTGAGCGTGTCGGCCGTCTTAACCTCGTCCATCTTGCCGAGCGCGACCGTGTCGCCTGCCGCCGCGGACGCAAGCTTGGTCTGGTCCTTGCCGAGCATGCGGTAGATGCCGGAAACCTTGGCGGTGCGGCCTTCGGAGAGGTAGACCTCCTGGCCGTCGGCGACCGAGCCCGAAAGGATGCGGGTGATCGACAGCTTGCCGCCATGCGCGGTGTGTACGGTCTTCATTACCTGGCCGACCAGCGCATTGCCGTCCGCCACGCCGAGGCGCTTGCGCGTTGCGCCGACGTCGGGTGCATCGTGACGGATCGCTTTCAGCAGCCGCAGCACGCCATTGCCCTTCTCGGCCGTGCCGATCAGCACCGGCGTGATCGCGCCGTCGCGCAGGTCGGCCGCCAGGTCGTCGAAGATCGCGTCGCGCGGCGGCTCGATCTCCTCGAGCAGCTGCTCCATGAGCTGGTCGTCATGGTCGGCGAGCGTCTCCAGCATGGAGAAGCGGGCCTCCAGCTCGCGCGCCTTCTCGTCGCCGGGGATTTCCGTCACCTCGCTTTCGGCATATTCGCGCCAGACATAGGCGCGCTCCAGCGCGAGGTCGATCGAGCCGATGACGATGCCGTCCTTGCGCAGCGGGATCTGGCGCAGCAGCAGCCGCGTCGAGGAAGCCGGCTGCAACAGCTTCAGCACGTCGCGCACGCCGGCGACCGTCTTGTCGATCTTGTTCAGGAACAGCATGCGCGGAATGCCGACATCGTCGAGCCTGCGCAGGATGAGCTGCAGGGCCGGGATCTTCTTCTCGTCGGCCTCGGCGACCACGATCGCGATGTCCGCCGCCGCAAGCACGGGATCGGACTCGAAGGAGAATTCGATCGAGCCCGGGCAATCGATGAAGGTGAGCTTTTCGCCCATGAACTCGGTGGTGGCGACGCTCGCCTCCACGCTCATGGCATGCGCCCGCGCCTCGGCCGAGTGATCGCCGACGGTGGAGCCTGAAGAAACCGGGTTTTGTCTGGGGATGGCGCCCGTTCGGGCGAGTATTGCTTCAAGAAGCGTGGTCTTGCCGCTGGCGAAGGGACCGACGATGGCGATGCATTTCGGTCCCGAAAGTCTCCCTCCGGCGCGTTTTCCCATGGTGACTAGCCTCCTCCTTACGCGTGAGCTACGTCTGAGCAAATCCAGGAAAAGTGGACACCGGTTTTCCGTCCGGATTTGCGCCATACGAAGCCAGAGCGTTTTCACGATCCAAGGATCGTGAAAACGGGATAGGCGGCGGCCGGCCTCCCGCGGCCGTCGCGTGACGGAAGTGTCGTGCTCCCGTCACAAAGGCATCGAAACACGGTATCGGACGAAGGGCAAGGGGAGATGGGTTGGCCCGGTCGCCGGCTTCGGCCATGATCGATGGAACAGAGATGAGAAGGGCTGCTTTATCATGAAGATCATCGCCGTCGGCAGCGCGCCGACAAGAACGCCGCCGGAAGCCTATTTCACCGGCCGGGTGCTGCAGATGCCGATCGTCGAGACGCCCGAGCCGGCGCGGCTGCGCGCGGCCGTCGTCTCGTTCGAGCCCGGCGCCCGCACCGCCTGGCACACGCACCCGCTCGGCCAGACCCTGTTCGTCACCGCCGGTGCCGGGCTGGCCCAGGTCTGGGGCGGTCCGATCCAGAAGATCAGGGCAGGGGATACGGTCTGGTTCGAGCCGGGCGAAAAGCACTGGCATGGCGCCGCGCCGGACGTCGCCATGAGCCACATCGCAATGCACGAGGCGCTCGACGGTGTGCATGTCGAGTGGCTGGAGAAGGTGACGGACGAGCAGTATCGCGAATAGAACTGCAATATCGCAGGCGATATCATATCGTCTTGACGTGCGCTTGGTTCTCGACACAGCGGTCATGGTGGCGGCGATACGCAGCGATGCAGGAGCTTCGCGACGCCTACTGATCGCCGGTATAGAACGGCGTATCAAAATGCTGATCTCGGTGCCGCTTGTGATCGAACATCAGGCGGTGATGTGCCGGTCGGAACATCTCACGGCGGCACGCCTGAGCGAGGCGGATGTGACGGCAGTTCTTGATGCGGTGGCTGCCAGCGCGGAAGCCGTTCGCTTGGCCTTCCTATGGCGGCCGTTTGTCCGTGATCCGGATGATGACATGGTTGTCGAAACGGTCGTCAACGGCAACGCCGACGGCCTCGTGACTTTCAATCGACGTGACTTCGCCGGCGTGACGGATACTTTCGGAATCCCAATCCTGTCGCCGGCAGCCGCGGTCCAACTGATGGAGAAAACCAGATGAGGAAAAGCAATTTTGCTCTCAGACTGCAGCCATCCTTGTTGGAGGAGGCACGTCGCCTGGCAGAGGAGGAAGGTGTAGCGCTTAACCAGTTCATCAATGTCGCCGTAGCGGAAAAGCTCTCGGCACTCCGTACCGAAAGCTACATTGCCGAGCGGGCGGGCCGAGCCGACGCAGCCATGGCGCTCAAGATTCTGAGAAGGGCTGGCGTGGGCAACGAGCCGGTCAAAGGGGACGAGCTTCCCGAAATGAATCCGGGAAGCTCGAAAAGGCGTCGCTAGCCGTCGACGATGATCAAGTCAAACTGCCCGCGAAGCGCTGGATGCGCGAGCAGGCTTCCTCGAGCACCGTTTCCGCCGTCGCATAGGAAATGCGGAAGTTCGGGCCGAGGCCGAAGGCCGAGCCGTGCACAACGGCCACGCCTTCCTGCTCCAGCAGCTCGGAGACGAAATCCTCGTCATTGGCGATGACCTTGCCGGATTTCGCCCGTCTGCCGATCAATCCTTCGCAGGACGGGTAGACGTAGAAGGCGCCCTCGGGCGAGGGGCACGACAGCCCTTTCGCCTGGTTGAGCATGGAAACCACGAGATCGCGGCGGCCCTGGAAGATCGCCTTGTTGCGGTGGACGAAATCCTGCGGGCCGTTCAGCGCCTCGACGGACGCCCATTGCGCGATGGTGCAGGCGCCCGAGGTCTGCTGCCCCTGGATCATGTCCATCGCCTTGATCAGCGCCACCGGGCCGGCGGCGTAACCGATGCGCCAGCCGGTCATGGCATAGGCTTTCGACACGCCGTTCATGGTCAGCGTGCGCTCATAGAGCGCCGGCTCCACCTCGGCGATGGTGGTGAAGACGAAATCGCCATAGGTGAGGTGCTCGTACATGTCGTCGGTCAGCGTCCACACATGCCGATGCTTCAAAAGCACGTCGGCGATGGCGCGCAGCTCGGCCCTGGTGTAGGCGGCGCCCGACGGGTTGGACGGCGAGTTCATCACCAGCCATTTGGTCTTCGGCGTGATCGCCTGCTCCAGCGCTTCGGCCGTCAGCTTGAAGCCGTTCGCAATCGTCGTCTCGGCATATTTGACCGAGCCGCCGCAGATCGCCACCATCTCCGGATAGCTCACCCAGTACGGCGTCGGGATGATCACCTCGTCGCCGGGGTTGAGCGTCGCCATGAAGGCGTTGAACAGGATCTGCTTGCCGCCGGTGCCGACGATCGTCTGCTCCGGTCTGTAGTCGAGATTGTTCTCGCGCTTGAATTTTTTCGCGATCGCCTCGCGCAGCGGCGCGATGCCCGAAACCGGCGGATATTTGGTCTCGCCACGGCGGATCGCCTCGATCGCCGCGTTCTTGACGTTGTCGGGCGTATCGAAATCCGGCTCGCCGGCGCCGAGCCCGATCACGTCGCGGCCTTTCGCCTTCAGCTCGCGGGCTTTCTGGGTCACCGCGATCGTTGCTGAGGGTTTTACACGCGCAAGGCTGTCGGCAAGGAATGCCATGGGATTTCGTCTCCGGTAGGACCCTGCCGCCTTCGGCAGGATGAGCCTGCCGCGGCAGGCGCGCCTTCTTGTCGAAAAGCGCGCGGAATCGCAAGGGTTTGAATTGTAACTGTGACGGCGGTAGAGCCGCGCTTCCGTTTCAGGTACGACGCGGCAGTGCATCGAGAGAGCGCGTTGGCCAACGCGCTCTTCCGTTAAGGGCCGGTAAAGCCTCGCCATGGCAGGGTCCGGCCGCTCCTCAACGCGCCAGAACGGAGACGGCCCCTTGTCGCGCAGCATCGGGCTCGCCCACATCGTCCGCCAGGAAGACGGGACCTCGATCGGGGTCTGGGGCGGTTATACGCTGCGTTCGGCCTTCCAGCCGATCTTTGCTTTCCGGGAAGGCCGGCTGGAGCTCGCCGCCTTCGAGGGCCTGATCCGCCCCTTCCGTGACGGCGAGGGCGTTTCCCCCGGGCAGTTCTTCGCCGTCGTGCCGCCGGCCGACCGGCTGGCGGTCGAGACGCTGTCGCGCACGCTACACCTGCTCAACGCCGCCGCCTGCCTGCCGCGCCAGGCCACCATCTTCGTCAATTTCGACCCTTCCGTCTTCGTCGAGCGTGCGGTGGCCGACACGGCGCTGCGCGAGATGCGGCTCGTCCTGCACGAGGCCGGCATCGATCCGAGCCGCGTCGTCTGCGAGGTCACGGAAAAGAAATCGGCATCCGAGGATGCGCTGAGAGCCTTTGTCGAAGCCCTGAAGAACCACGGCTTCCGTATCGCCGTCGACGATTACGGCGCCGACGAATCCGACATGCAGCGCATCAACGAGCTGACGCCGGACATCGTGAAGTTCGACGCGCACTGGATCACCCGGCTGATGGAGAGCGGCCCCGGCTTTGCGCTGCTCTCGGCGATGGTCGGGAGTTTCTCGGCGCAGGGCATCGCCTCGCTGTTCGAGGGCATCGAGGAGGGCTGGCAGCTCGAGCTCGCCGAGCGCTCCGGCGCGGCCATGGTGCAGGGCTATGTCGTTGCCCGGCCGCAGATCGTTCCCGCCAATTTCGCCGAGTTCGGCACGCCGGCCAATGTGGTGACGCCGAACCCACCCAGAGCGCGCGATGCCGGCGCGGCGCCCGATGCGCCGCGTCAGCCGGCCAGGCAGGCGAAGGCGTTCGGGCGGCGCGCGAGCCCGGCCTGATGTCTGCCGCCGAAACCTTTCCGGCCGACCGCATCGTCGTCGACGAAGCCGGCATCGAGAGCGGGATCTGGGGGGAGTTCCGACTGAAATCGGTCTACCAGCCGGTGTTCCGGCTGGAAGGCGAGGCGGTTGTGCCTTTCGCCGTCGAGGCCGGCACGGTCGCCAGCCTCTATGCCGGCGCTGCGCCGCCCGGACTGTTCGACATCGCCGTTGCGCGCGATGAGCTTGCCCTGCTGGGGCGGATCGGACGGGCGATCCATGTCGGGAACCTTCAAAACGTCAGCGAAGCGGCTTACCCGGATCTGTTCCTCTCGCTCGACGCCGATGCCTTCGCCGACCGCGACCTGCTCGCTGGCGAGATCGAGGCGCTTTTCGAGCGTATCGCGGCCTTCTCGATAGCGCCCGATCGACTGATCTTCACCTTCCGCGGCCATGCCGGGATCGCCGAGGAGCAACTTGCGGCGCTGGCCGCTGCGATCCGCGGCAAAGCCATGCGGGTCTCGCTGGAAGAAGCCGGCCCGGTCTTTTCCTCGCCGTCTTTGCTTGCGGCGATCGCGCCGGATTTCCTGCGCGTCGGCGCCGACCGCCTGCGCCTGCTTTCACGCGAGCCGCAGGTTGAGCGCATGGTGCGCTCGATGTTCGGCTCGCTGGCGGAGCGCGGTATCGCCACGTTCGTCGACGGCGTCGACAGCGAGGAGGCGCTTGGCGCAGCGCTCAATGCCGGAGCCGCGTGTTTTCAGGGCACGCTGCTGGCCGAGCCGCAGCGGGCCGGCACGCTGTTCGACCTGAAGCCGCGGCCGCTCGAAGGCTTGCGCGGAAGACGCGACAATGTCGTGCCGCTGTTCAGGGCGCGGCTGTCTTCGTCATAGGCGCGCGGGCGCTCCGCCGCCTATCGCGGCAGCGCTCCGCGCAGCGCCTGATCCACGACACGTTCGGCAAGCCGGTGCGGGATAGGCTGGTCCGGGTCGGAGATCATCATCACTTTCAGGATCGGGGCGGTCAGCAGCTCGAAGAGAGCGGTGACGTCGATGCCCGGATCGAGCTCGCCCTGGGCAATGCCGAGCCGGATGCGGTCGAGCAGCGCCTTGCGGCGCGGAGCGACGATGTCGCGGAAGAGCAGGTGCATGAATTCAGGGCTCTTGCGGCTTTTGGCGACGAGCGCGGAATGGACAAGCCGCGTGCGTTGCGGGTCGTAGCCGAACATGCCTTCGAGCACGCCGATCAGATCGGCCCGCAACGAGCCGGTCGGACCGTCCGGCAGCGGCGGCTCCCTGAGTGAATCGATCACGGCGAGGATGAAGCGGTCGCGGTCGGGCCAGCGGCGATAGAAGGAAACCTTGCTGGCGCCGGCGCGCACGGAAACCGCCTCGACGCTGACCGCGTCGAAGGAACCCTTTTCCTTGAGCAGGGCAATGGCCGCCTCGATGAAATCCTTGTCGAGCTTTTGCGAAGCCGGCCGCCCGCGCGGACGCGCAACCTTCAATAGAGACCCATGCCGAGAATCGTCATCACGGCAAGAATGGCAAGGATTCCCACGCCTGTCACGACAGCTTGGCCGCGCCAGTTGCGCGCGAGCGCCGGCCGCGGATCGCCTTCGCCCGCCAGGATCGCCTGGATGCGGCCGCGATGCCTCCCGCCGGCGATGGTGACCGCCAGCACCAGCACCAGCGCCAGGATCGCATAGAGGCCGTAAGGGCTGCCGAGATCGGAAAAGGACGAGATTGCGCCGCCGAGCCAGGTACGGCCGACCGCCGACAGGAGCAGGATGATGCCGGACGTCGCCATCAGGGGGCCGGCAAAGCGGCCGGCTGCCGGCAGGAAGGTGCGGATCGCTTGCGGCTCGAGCCGCAGCAGCGCGGGCTCGACCACAAAGGCGGTGAAGATCGCCCCGCCGGCCCAGATCGTTCCGGAGAGCAGGTGAAGATAATGGACAAGGTCGAGCATGGCGTGGCTCCGATTTATATACGAAACGTTATCGTATACAAATTACCAGCGGCCAACAATGGCGATTTGTCAGGAGAATTCGCGCTGAAATCTGGTGAGCTCGTGCCAGCGCCGACGACCCTCGCCCCTAAAGCATGTCTCCCGAATGTGTCCGCGGTTTCGGGATAAAGACATGCGCAAAATCAACAGCCTAAAGCGCGTCGCATGGAGCCTTTTCACGCGACGCGCATTAGAGCGTTCTGCTTTCTGGCGGACGCGGCGCTCTACGCTGCCCCCCTCTGTCCTGCCGGACATCTCCCCCTCAAGGAGGGCTTTGCACGGAAGCTGAGCGATGATTCCGTTTGAGTTGAAGCGGGAGATGATTCGCATGGTCGATCGTGTGGTTGGTCAACTTAGCCTTGCGGACGGGCTTGCCCGATCGGAAT
>Ga0164290_1002217_pt1 | contig 15638 bp, 10 predicted proteins | sample Micstemetagenome_FD_108782 | JGI IMG/M metagenome (GOLD analysis project Ga0164290, IMG submission 108782) | Contaminated culture microbial community from soil near Moab, Utah, USA - Microcoleus steenstrupii SON62 (Illumina Assembly) | ecosystem: Environmental > Terrestrial > Soil > Soil crust... | reverse complement strand
GGCCGAGGGCGACGTCATCGACGTGAGCGAGCTGCTGGCGAATATCGGCTACACGGGCAGCGACGCCTGGGCCGACCAGTGGCTGCTGCAGCGGCAGCTGGGCGAGGACGTGCTCTACGAACTGGACCGGGACGGCACCGGCACCGCCTTCGATCCCGTCCTCATCGCCACCGTCCAGGGCAACACCATCGAGAGCTTCAACTTCGGCGTCTTCGGCACGATCGCGGGAATGGGCTGACTGCGGCGCTGGCCTCGGCGCTTCCCGGCGCCGCCGGCCGTCCTAGAATGGCCGCTGCGCCGTCGGCGTGAACGAAGACGAAGGAAGCCATGAAAATCCTGCGCGCCCTCGGCTGGGCCTACCTGCTCGCCCTGCATGCCCTGCTCGTCCTCGTCGTGCTGAAGACCGACTTCGTCGACCGGGTCGAGGCCCGCCTGCTCGGGCCCAAGCCCCCCGAAGAAGGCGCACGGCCCTGGCAGGGTGCGGTTTCGATCCAGCGCCAGATCGACGCGCAGGTGCCGGTGGGAGCCACCCTGTTCTTCGGCGCCAGCACGATCCAGCGCATGCATCTCGGCGCCTTCGGCCAGACGGCGGTCAACTTCGGCGTCCCTTTCGACACGACGGCGACGCTTCTGAAGCGGCTGCCGCAGTACCGCTCGGTGGTATCTGCCTCTGCCGTGGTGGTCCTGGTCGGCGCGAACGATCCCCAGTATCGCGATCCCGCGGCCAGCGCCGCCAATCATCGCGCCATCCTGGATGCGCTGAAGCATGTGCCCACCCTGGTCGCCGTCGGCCTGCCGCCGATCGAGGAACGGGACTCGGCCGATGGCCGCCAGCCGGTACGCACCAACGGCAAGCTGAAGGCGATCAACGCCGCGCTCGCCGAATCCTGCGCCGCGCGGCCCAACTGCCGCTTCGCCGATGCCTGGTCGGCCCTCGCCGACGCCCATGGCAGCCTGCCGGCGCGCTACCACGTGGGCGACGGCATCCATCTGAACGCCTCCGGCTATGCCGAACTGACCCAGGTGATCCGCGCCGCCCTGCGCCGCACTCGCTGAGATATGTTACGCCGCTTGAAGAGAATAGAACATTATGCTAACATAGCCCCTTCCGGTCGAGGATAGGGACCTGTCCGATGATGGCGGCGCATCGAATCCCGGCCAACAGCCCACCCTCGGGGCCGGCGATCCAAGCCCATCCCGGTTCCGACAGCTCCCACAGCGCGAAAGCGGACAAAATTGTCCGCCCCGACAAAATTTACCTTCTCCTGTGGGGAGAAGGGGGGAAAGGCTGGCCAGCTTTGGCGGACTCAGGCGCCGAACCGGCCGCGGCGGGCAGCGCGCCGGCCGAAACTGGCTCGAATTGGCACGAATTGGCTGACTTAGGCTGCCCACAGAATAGGCATATTTCAGAAAAACTATTTCTGATCAATGATTTACTGGAAAAACCAAACCTCGCCGCCGGAAAATCCCGCCGCATCGGCCGCGAGCACCCCGCCCAGCATCTCTTCAGGCTGACAGGCGTCCCCGCCGCCGCATTCGCAAGCGGACAGAATTGTCCGCCCCCCGCCGCAATCGCCTAGGATGCCGGCCTGGGGACAAGCGAGGAAGGCGTGGAAATGGCGCTGAGCGGGATCAATACGGCGGAGGACGCGAAGCGTCTGGTGCGCGAGCGCGGCCTCACCCACGTCAAGGTCGGCGTGCACGATGTCGACGGCATCCTGCGCGGCAAGTACATGCACCGCGACAAGTTCTTCTCCGCCCTCGATGGCGGCTTCGGCTTCTGCAACGTGGTGCTCGGCTGGGACGCGAACGACCAGCTCTACGACAACACCCGCTACACCGGCTGGCACACCGCCTATCCGGACGCCAATGTCCGGGTGATCCCGTCCAGCGCGCGCGAGATGCCCTCGGAACCCGGCGGCCTGTTTTTCCTGGGCGAGTTCGACGGCGAGGCCGAGGCCGTCTGCCCGCGCGCCGCGCTCAGGCGCGTGCTGGCCCGGGCCGATGCGATGGGCTATGCGGTCAAGGCCGGCTTCGAATACGAGTTCTTCGTCTTCGAGGAGACGCCCCATTCCATCCGCGAGAAACGCTATCGCGACCTGAAGCCGCTCTCGCCCGGCTACTTCGGCTATTCGGTCATCCGGAACTCGGTGCACGGCACCCTCTACCGGGAACTCCTCGATTTCTGCGAGGCGATGGATTTCGGCATCGAGGGCCTGCACACCGAGACCGGGGCCGGCGTGCTGGAAGCGGCGCTCAGGGTGGACGAGGCGCTGCCGGCGGCCGACAAGGCGGCACTGTTCAAGACCTTCCTCAAGGTCTTCGCGCAACAGCGGGGCCTCCTCGCCACCTTCATGGCCAAGTGGTCGCCAGCCTGGCCCGGCTGCGGCGGGCATATTCACGTCTCGCTGATCGCCAAGGCCCAACCCGCCTTCCACGACGCGAAGGACCCGCAAGGGCTCTCCTCCACGCTCCGGCATTTCGTCGCGGGACAACAGTCGCTGATGCCCGAGATGCTGGCCCTGGTGGCGCCGACGGTGAACTCCTACCGCCGCCTGATCCCGGGCTTTTGGGCCCCCACCGCCGCCACCTGGGGGGTGGAGAACCGCACGACGGCGCTCAGGGTGATCCCCGGCAGCCCGAAATCGACCCGGGTCGAATACCGCGTCGCCGCCGCCGACGGGAACCCCTACCTCGCGCTGGCCGCCGCCATCGGCTCCGGCCTGATGGGGATCGAGCGCAAGATGGTGCCGACCGATCCGGTGACGGGAAACGCCTATGAGAAGCGCTTCCCCGCCCGCCTGCAATTGCCGCGCACGCTGATGGAGGCGGCGGAGAAACTCGCCGCGTCGAAGGCCGCCCGCGAACTCTTCGGCGATGCCTTCGTCGAGCACTACGCGGCGACCCGCGACTGGGAGGAACGCGAATTCAGGAAGCACATCTCCGACTGGGAGCTCGAGCGCTACTTCGAGATCATCTGATGCCGCTCAGCGTCGCCGCCAGCCCTCCGTCCGCCGGGCGATCGCCCATGACGCCAGAAGCTGCAGGCCCTTCACCCCGGCGCTGACCAGCACGATCAGCGTCGACATGGCGGCGGCGGCGGCGGTGAAGCCCGCCTCGTCCATGTTGACGATGGCGATCGCCGCCAGTTTGGTATCGGCGCCGTAGAGGAAGATGACGGCGGAGACCGTCGTCATCGCGTTGACGAAGAGATAGACGCCGATGTCGAGGATGGCCGGCGCCGAAACCGGTACCGTCACCCGGGCGAAGGTGCGCAGCACCGGCACCTTGAGCGAGGCGGAGACGGCTTCGAATTCCGGGTCGATCTGCTTCAGCGCCGTCGTCGCCGTCAGGTGGGCCACCGTATAGAAGTGGGCGAGCGAGTTGAGGACGAGGATGGCGAGGCTGCCGTACAGGAACCCCATCGGGTTCCAGCGGGCATTGAAGAAGAAGACATAGCCGAGGCCGAGCACCAGGCCCGGCACGGCGAGCGGAAGCATGGCGAGAAAATGCGCCGCCATGCGCAAGGGCCGCGCGCCGGGCGCCTTCTCGATCGTATAGGCGCCGAAGAAGACGAAGGCGGTGCCGATGCCGGCGACGAGGGCGCTCATCATGAGCGAGTTCAGGAACGGCGACCACCCCGCCGGGTCGAACTCCTCGAAGCCGTAGTTCCGCAAGGTGAGCGTGAGGTTGTAGGGCCAGTAGGTGACGAAGGAGGCCCAGACCGCCATGCCCAGCATCAGCACCAGAATGGCGGCGACGACGATGCAGAAGACCAGGAGCGGCAGGTCGCGGGCCCGCCGCGGGCTCGGGCTGAAGGGCACGGCCCGGGCGGTCAGCTGCGCCACCTGCCGCCGCGCCACCATGCGGTCGGCGACGAAGGCGAGCACTGCGGGGACCAGCAGCATCATGCCGACAACCGCCCCCATCTCGAAGTTCTGCTGGCCCACCACCTGCTTGTAGACATCGGTCGCCATCACCTCGAAGCGGCCGCCGATCACCTTGGCGATGCCGAAATCGGTGATGACGAGCGTGAAGACGACGAAGCCGGCGCCGATGACCCCGTATTTCGCGCCGGGCAGCGTCACCGTCGTGAAGGTGCGCATCCGCCCGGCCCCCAGCGCCGAGGCGGCTTCGTAGAGCCGCGCATCGGCGAGCGCGAGGGCGGCCACCAGCACCGTCAGCGCATGCGGGAAGCAGTAGAAGACCTGCGCCATGACGATGCCGAGGGGGCCGTAGATCTCGGCTCCCATCAGCCAGCTCTTCAGGAATCCCTGGTTGCCGAAGATATAGACCAGCGACAGCGCCGGCAGCAGCGAGGGCGCCAGGATCGGGATCAGCGCCAGCGCCCGGAACAGGCCCTTCATCGGCATGCAGCTGCGGGTCAGCGCATAGGCGTAGACAAAGGCCACCGGCAGCACGATGGCGGTGGAGATCGACGCCACCGCGAGACTGTTCCACAAGGGCTGCAGCAGCGAAGGCGTGGCGAAATAGCGGGCGTAGTTGGCGAGCCCGACGAAGCCGCCATCGGCGTTCTGGAAGCTCTTCGAGAGCAGCGCCCAGAGCGGCAGGGCGACGAAGAGGAGGAGCGCCACCAGCACGGCGATGATGCCGCCGCGCAGCGCCAGGTCGTCGCCCGAGAGGCGCCGGCGCGGCGGGGCGAGCAGGCTCGCCGTCACCGGCCCGTCCGCGGGAAGACCCGCAGCCGCGCGGGCGGCAGCGCCACGGTCAGTTCCACCCCCTCGGCGATGCCGAGGTCGTGCATCAGGTTGCGCGAGAAGTCGGCGGTGAGCGTGAGACCGCCGCCCTCGAGCGTCGCCCGGCAGAAGGGCCCCAGGAAGTCGAGCGCGCGCACCTTCACCGAAAGCGGATTCGCCGTCGCCGGCCCGACATTGCGCGTCTGCACGTCCTCGGGCCGGATGCAGAGCGTCACCGCGCTGCCCGGCGCGAAGCCCTCGGCGCCGGCATCGACCTCCCGCTCGCCCAGCCGGATGCGCTCGCCGCTCACCACGGTGCCGTCGAGGAAATTCATCGCGCCCACGAAATCGGCGACGAAGGGGCTCGCCGGACGGCCGTAGATCTCGGCGGGCGTTCCCACCTGCTCGATACTGCCCTGGTTCATCACCACGATGCGGTCGGCGAGGCCGAGCGCCTCCTCCTGGTCGTGGGTCACCATCACCGTGGTGATGCCGAGCCGGCGCTGGATGCCGCGCAGTTCGTGCCGCAGCCGGATGCGCACCCGGGCGTCGAGGGCCGAGAGCGGTTCGTCCAGCAGCAGGAGCCCGGGCGAGGTGGCGAGCGCGCGGGCCAGCGCCACCCGCTGCTGCTGTCCCCCCGAAAGCTGGGCCGGATACTTCGCCCCCGCATCGGGCATGCCCACGAGATCCAGCAGTTCGGCCACCCGGGCCGCCACCTCGGCGCGCGCCTTCCGCCGGCTGACCAGGCCATAGCCGACATTGGCGGCGACGGTGAGGTTCGGGAACAGCGCGTAGGACTGGAAGACGATGCCGAAGTCCCGCATCGCCGGCGGCAGGGCGGAAACGTCGCGGCCCGCCTGCTCGATCCGGCCTTCGCTCTGCGTCTCGAGTCCGGCGATGATGCGCAGCAGCGTGGTCTTGCCGCAGCCCGACGGCCCGAGGAAGCAGACGAACTCGCCCCGGCCGATCTCGATCGACACCCGGTCGAGAGCACTGAAGGCCCCGAAGCGCTTCGCCACGTCGCGGACGCGGAGATAGGCGCCGCCCGCAAGATCCGACTGAACCCCCAAGACCACCCCCCTGATCGCGATTGCGAGCCTAGCACCGTTCCGCGGCGGCGCGGCGAGACCCCGTTCGAGAACCGTGCCCCGCATGGCCGCCCTGCCGAGAATTCGCGTGCGCGACGCGCAAGCCGCCCTCTACGCTCGGCCACCAACCATCATCGGCGCCCGCCCCGCATTCCATGAACCTGCTCACCCTCGCCGTCGTCGCCATGCTGGTGCAGCAGGCTTTCGCCTACATGTCCGGCCTCGTCATGCCGGTCGCCGCGCCCGCGGTGGCGAAGGCGCTCGACCTCGACCCGGCGCTGGTCGGCGTCTTCACCGGTCTCGTCTTCTTCGCCAGCATGTTCACCCACGTCTCCTGCGGGTCCTTCATCCAGCGGCACGGGGCGCTCCGCGTCAGCCAGGTGTCGCTCTGCGCCATGGCGGCGGGCCTCCTCCTCGTCTCCACCGGCAGCCTGCCGCTGATCGTGCTCGGCGCGCTCGTCATCGGCATGGGCACCGCCCCCTCGACGCCCGCCAGTTCACAGATCCTGGCCCGGTTGAGCCCGCCGCATCTCGCGCCCCTCCTCTTCTCGATCAAGCAGACCGGCGTGCCGGTCGGCGCCATGCTGGCGGGGGCCATCGTGCCGCTGGCGGTCGCGGGCTTCGGCTGGCGCGGCGCCTTCTTCGTCGCCGCCGCGATGTGCCTCGGCCTCGCGATCGTCCTGCAGCCGCTGCGCGCGCCCTTCGACCAGGACCGCAACCCCGCCGCCCGCTTCTCGGCCATGGCCGTGCTCGGCACCATCCGCGACGTGCTGCGCGCGCCCGAACTGCGGGTCATGGCCATCGCCGCCTTCGCCTTCGTCGGCCTGCAATCGGTCTTCGCCTCGTTCTTCGTCATCTACCTGACCCAGGCACTGGCGCACGACCTGCAGACGGCGGGCCTCGCCTTCTCCATCGCCCAGGGTGCCGCCATTCCCGCCCGCATCTTCTGGGGCTGGATCGCCGGCTGGCTGTCCGCCGCGCGGCTGGTGCTGGCGGGGCTGGGCCTCGGCATGGCGGCGGCGTCGATCCTGCTCGGCCTGTCCGGCGACACCTGGTCGCTCCCCGCCATCATCGCCGCCGGCTGCGCCTATACCTGCACCGCGGTCAGCTGGCACGGCGTGCTGCTGGCGGAAGTGGCCCGCGTCGCGCCGCGCGAGCAGGTGAGCGGCATGACCGGCGGCGTGCTCGCCTTCGGCAGCGCCGGCATGATGTCCTTCCCGCTCGTCTTCAGCGCCATCCTGGCGGCGACCGGCAGCTTCACCATCGGCTTCTTCATCGCCGCGGTACCCGCGCTGGTCGCCGCCGTTCTGCTCTTCCGCCGCACCTGAGCCCTCCCTCGCGCGAAGCGTGGGGGAGCCAGGAAAGACTGGTACTGGGGTGGGGGTGGTGCAGCAAAGGCGACGTCGATCCACGCGGCACCGCCCCCACCCAGCCTCCCCCGGCTAACGCCGAGGGAGGAGGAGCGCTGTCCTACTTCGGCGCCGCCTTGCCGCCATAGCGCTTGTCCCACTCGGCCAGGATCTTCTCGCGGTTCGACGCCATCCAGTCGAAGTCGTTCTTCACCATCGCGGCCTCGGCCGTGGCCGGATAGTTCGCCGGGGCGTTCTTCACCGCCGGATGCGCGGTGACGGCGTAGTACTTGGAATAGAGTTCGTTCGCCTTCCTGGATGCCGCCCAGTCGGCCAGCAGCTTCGCCGCCGCCAGGTTCTTGGTGCCGCGGACGATGCCGGTGGCTTCCATGTCCCAGCCGACGCCCTCCTTCGGGATGATCACCTCGAGCGGCGCGCCCTGGGTCTTCTCGCGGGCGCCGCGCATGTCGAGCGAGATGCCGGCGATACGCTCGCCGCGGGCTGCCTGAACGCAGGGCGCACTGCCGGAATGGGTATAGACCGCCATGTTTTCATGCAGCGCGTCCATGTACTTCCAGCCGGCTTCCTGGCCCATCACCTGCAACCAGGCGGCGACGGTGAGGTAGCCGGTACCGGACGAGGCCGGGTGCGGCATCACCAGCTTGCCCTTGTATTCGGGCTTGGTCAGGTCCATCCACGAGGTGGGCGCCTTGATGCCGGCCTTGCCCGCTTCCGCGGTGTTGAAGCAGATGACGCCGAGGAAGGCGTCCATGCCCACCCAGGTCGGCGGCGTCTTCGAGGAGCGGAAGGCCGGCTTCAGCTCGGACACGCCCTTCGGCTCGTAGGGCTCGAGCAGGTTCTGCTGGTCGAAGAGCAGCAGCGACGAGCCGGCGAGGCCCCAGATCACGTCCGCCTTGGGATTGTCCTTCTCGGCCAGGAAGCGGGCCGTGATGACGCCGGTGGAATCCCGCACCCAGGCGATCTCCACGCTCGGGTTGTCGGCTTCGAAGGCCGATTTGAACGGCGCCAGCTGGTCGTTCTCCAGCGCCGTATAGACCGTGAGCTTGGTCTTCTGCGCCATGGCCGGCATGGCCAGCCCGAGCGCCAGCGCCGCCGCCGCGACCCCGTACCAGATACCCTTCTTCATTGCCCGTCCCCTAGGTTTGAACCCATCCCATTAAGCAAGATTCATGACAGATCGGTGTCACGCCGACCAGGGCAGCGACCAGGTCTTCACATTGGTGAAGCTCTTCATCGCTTCCGACACGCCTTCCTTGTAGCCGAGGCCGGAATCCTTGATGCCGCCGAAGGGTGACATCTCGATCCGGTAGCCCGGCACTTCCCAGACGTTCACCGTGCCGACCTCGAGCTCGGCGATGAAGCGCTGGATATAGTCGAAGCGGTTGGTGCAGACCCCCGACGACAGGCCATAGGCGGTGCCGTTGGAGACGCGGATCGCATCGTCGATGTCGCGCACCCGGATCATCGGGATCACCGGGCCGAAGGTCTCTTCCCGCACCAGCTCGGCGCTGGCCGGCACCCGGTCGACCACCGTCGGCGGGAACAGCGCGCCCTGGCGGTTGTTGCCGTGCAGCAGCTCGGCCCCTTCCGCCACCGCGGACCTGACCCGCGCCTCGAAGGACATCGCCGCCCGCTCGGTGATCACCGTGCCGACATCGGTCGCGGGGTCCATCGGATCGCCGCATTTCAGCTTCTTCGCCTTGGCCAGAACCAGGGCGGCGAAATCATCGGCCACCGCTTCCACCACCAGGATGCGCTTCACCGCGGTGCAGCGCTGGCCGGAATTCTTGGTGGCGCCGGCGACGGCGAGTTCGGCCGCCTTGTCGAGGTCGGCATCCTCCAGGACGATCAGGGGATAGTTGCCGCCGAGTTCCAGCACGATGCGGCGATAGCCGGCCCGCTCGGCGATGTACTTCCCCACCCGCACGCTGCCGGTGAAGGTGACCAGGTCGATGTTGGGATCGGTGATCATGGAATCACCGATGTCGCCGGGATTGCCGGTGACCACCGACAGCATCTCCGGCGGCAGGCCCGCCTCGTAGAGCACATCGGCGAGGGCAAGGCAGGTGAGCGGCGTCAGCTCCGTCGGCTTCACCACCACGCGGTTGTTGGTGGCGATGGCGGGCGCCAGCTTGTGCGCCACCATGTTGAGCGGGTGGTTGAACGGCGTGATGGCGCTGATGCAGCCGAGCAGCGGCTGGCGCAGCGTGTGGATGCGCCGCGCCTTGCCCTGGGGCGTCACGTCGCAGGCGAAGGTCTCCGCGTCCTCGCGGATGGCGAGCTGCCCCGCCAGGCTGAACACGTCATAGGCTCGCCCCACCTCGTAGAGCGAATCTTTCAGGCAGAGGCCGCTCTCGGCGGTGATCAGATGCGCCAGCGTCTCCTTCCGCCCGGCCAGCAGCTCGGCCGCCGTCATCAGAATGCGCTGGCGTTCGTAGCGCGTCAGCTTCGGCTTGAAGGCGGCACCCTTGGCGAAGGCCTCCGCCGCATGCTCGGCCCGGCCGCGCGGCACGGTGCCGACGACGCTGCCGTCATAGGGGTTCAGCACCTCGACGACGCCGTCGGTGGAAACGGGTTTGCCGGCGATGCGCATGCTTTCGCGGCGGATCTCGGGAAGGCGCGGGGCGGCACTCATTCCGCGGCCTCCTGGCTCGACAGCTGCACGGCGTTGAAGGCGAGATCGAAGGCATCGAAGTTGCGCCAGCGCCGTCCCTCTTCCAGGACGAGAGCGCGGTTCAGCACCAGCGGCACCTTCTGCTCGGAAACACCGCCATGCGAGCGCAGCGGTTCGGTCAGGCCCGACAGGTCGTGCCGCTCGGCGCTGGTGCCGATCACCTTGTGGCGGGTGGAAACGACGACGATGTCGCCGGTGCGGTCCAGCGGCAGTTCGAAGCGTTCGGCCGCCGCCTCCCTGGAGAGCGCCGATTCGACCCCCGGCAGGTCGGCGATGCGCCGGATCAGGCCGGCACGGTCCGCATCCTCCGGCAGATACACCACCGCATAGGAGCCGAGCGCGCCGTGATGCACCACATAGGGGTCGGTGATCGGCAGGATGACGCGGGCGGCGCCCTTCGTCAGCCAGCCGTCCAGCACGTCCTGCAGATAGATCACGTCGGGCTGGCCCGCGGCGTCGAACTTCGCGTTCATGCCGTGATCGGCTGTCAGCGCGATGACTGAGCCCAAGGCCTCCAGCGCCGCCAGATGCCCGTCCATCATGGCGTAGAAGGCATTGGCGACGGGCGTGCCCGGCGCGTGCTTGTGCTGGATGTAGTCGGTGGTCGAGAGATACATGACCTCAGGCCGGTCGCGCTTCATCAGCGCGACGCCGGCGGCGAAGACGAACTCGGAGAGGTCGGCGCTGTAGACGCTGGGCAACGGCCGGCCGACGAAGGCCAGGGCATCCTCGATGCCGTTCTCGGGCACAGAGCACTTGTCGGCCTTCTCGGCCGAGAAGCAGATCGCGTCCTTCGGTCCGATCCTGAGACCATGGCCGAGCAGCGCGCGGAGCTTGTCCTTGGCGGTGACGATGGCGATGCGCTTGCCCGCCGCCTGCAGCGCCGTGAACAGCGTCGGCGCGCGCAGGAATCTCGGGTCGTTCATCATCACCTCCGTCCCGGTTTCCGGGTCCAGCAGGTAGTTGCCGCAGATGCCGTGCACGGCGGGCGGCGTCCCGGTGACGATCGAGAGGTTGTTGGGGTTGGTGAAGGACGGCACCACGCAATCGGCCAGCAGGCTGGTGCCTGCCCTCAGCGTGCGCGCGAACCAGGGTGCCGCGCCCGCCTCCACCGCCGCCTCGATATAGCCGGGCTCCGACCCGTCGACGCAGACGACGACGGTGGGGGCGGCCGGCAGGCGATAGCGCCGGTTGTTGACCGTGATGCTCTTCATGCCGCTTTCCTGCGCCCGGTTTGTTGCACGCCCATCTCGGCCAGGACGTCGCGCGCCGCCTCGACGGCGCCCTTCATATGGCCTTCGTCCAGCCGCCCGATGCAGCCGATGCGGAAACTGTCCGCCACCGTCAGCTTGCCCGGATAGATGACGTAGCCGCGATCCTTCAGCCCGTCGTAGAAGCGCTGGAAGTCGAAGCGCGGATCGGCCGGCATGTGGAAGGTGACGATGATCGGCGCCTGAAGATGGTCCGGCAGCAGCGTCTCGAAGCCGAGCGCACGCATGCCCTCGATCAGTACCCTGCAGTTCCGCCGATAGCGCCCGCCACGGCCCTCTACGCCCCCCTCGGCCGTGTGCTCGGCGATCGCCTGATGCAGGGCCGCGATGGCGTGGATCGGGGGCGTGAAGCGGTACTGCCTGGTCTTCTCCATCGCCACCTGCTGTTCATGCAGGTCGAGCACGACCGTGGTGGCGTTGCCGGCGCATTCACCGAGCGTGCTCCTGCGGCAGACGACGAAGCCCAAGCCCGGCACCCCTTCCAGGCACTTGTTGGAGGAGGCGGCCAGCGCATCGAAGGGGACGGAGGCGAGGTCGATCGGCAGCGCGCCGAAGGCGCTCATCGAATCGACCAGCAGTTTCCGGCCCGCCTTCGCCACGATGCCGGCCACTTCGGCCACCGGGTTCAGGATGCCGCTGGTGGTCTCGCAATGGACGACGAAGACATGGCCGATCCCGGGATCGGCGGCCAGCGCCGCCTGGAGCTTGGCGAGGTCCGGCACCTCGTCTTCCGGCGTCTCCTGCACGATCGGCTGCCGCCCCGCCACGGCGGTGATCTTCGCCGCGCGATGCCCATAGGCGCCGTTCACCAGCAGGAGGAGCTTGGCGCCGCGCGGCACCAGCGTGGTCAGCATGGCTTCCACCGCGAAGGTCCCGCTGCCCTGCACCGGCACGGTCACATGGCTGCCTTCGGCCCCGGCGAGGCGCGTGATGCTGTCCAGCACCTCGGCGTTCATGGCGATGAAGGCGGGATCGCGCGAGCCCCAGTCGTGCAGCATCGCCGCCTTGACCGACCGCGACGTGGTGAGCGGCCCCGGCGTCAGCAGCAGCGGATCACCGGTTTCGGACTGCGCGGTCTTCGGCATGGATGCGGCTTTCGGAACGATGGACGGCTTTGATGGTGCGCATCGGCCTTCCATATGACAAATACATAATCTGGATGTCATCGATAGGTTTTGCCGATATGAACCTGACCCAGCTGCGCGCCTTCCACGCCGTCGCCCGCGAGAGGAGCTTCACCAAGGCGGCCCGCGCCGCCCGGGTCAGCCAGCCGACCCTGTCGGGGCAGGTGGGCGCGCTGGAGGCGACCCATCGCGTTCGGCTGCTGGAACGCCGCGGTCGCGGGGCCGAACCCACCGCCATCGGCCAGGCGCTCTACGAGCTGGCGAACCGCCTCTTCGCGCTGGAGGAGGAGGCCGAGGCGCTGCTGGAAGGCCGCGACAGCGCCGCGCCCCGCGCCCATATCCGCGTCGCCGCCGACGGGCCGGTGCATGCCGTCCCGATCCTGGCGGCGATGAAGAAGCGCTTTCCCGGCCTCACCTTCTACCTCGGCACCGGCAACTCGGCCGAGGTGCTGAAACAGCTCTTCGACTACGACGCCGATGTCGGCGTGATGGCCAGGATGGTCTCCGACCCCCGGCTGCATACGCTCGCCTACCGGCGCGACCGCCTGGTTCTCTTCGTTCCCGCGCGGCATCCCCTGGCCCGGGCCGGCCGGATCGGGCTCGCCGATCTCACCGGCACCGACCTCGTGCTTCGCGAACGCGGCTCGATCACCCGCGAGGTTTTCGAGACCGCGCTGGCCGAGGCCGGCATCCGTCCGCGCGCGCTCGTGGAGGCGGAGAGCCGCGAGGCGGTGCGCGAAGCCGTGGGGGCCGGCTTCGGCATCGGCGTCGTCTTCGAGAGCGAACTGCCCCCCGATCGCCGCTTCGCCGTGCTGGAAGTGAGCGACGCCGCGCTCGCCGTCGGCGAATACGTGGTCTGCCTGGCCGAGCGGCGGCGATTGCCGCTGGTCCGCGCCTTCCTGGAGATGGCGGCGGTTCTCGGCAGTGTGCCTCCCATCACGTTAACCTCCCGGAAATCTGGCAACCGCTAGGATTTCTGATAAATTTTCGCCGTCAGAGCGAGCCAGTGGCTGATGAGCAGCGGAATCACCGAGGCGGTAGCGGCCGGGGGCGATGACGGCGCCGATTCCGGGTCGGACAGCCGTGCCCTGGCCGCGGCCCTGCCGGTCGCTCCGGTCAGCCGCGCCGCCTATGCCGAAGCCTCCGCCACGGCGCCGGCCGATACACTGTTCGGCCAGCAGTGGTACCTGTTCTCCACCGCTGGCGGCATCAACGTCCTCCCGGTCTGGGCCGACTACACCGGCAAGGGCGTCAAGGTCGCGGTCTTCGACCAGGGAATCGACTACACGCATGCCGATCTCGACGGCAACTACATCGCCGCCGGCAGCATCAACACACTGACCGGCGGCACGGGCGGCTATCCGCTCGACGCCGAGGACGAGCACGGCACCGCGGTGGCCGGCGTGATCGCCGCCGAGCGGAACGGCAGCGGCATCGTCGGCGTCGCCTACAACGCCGATCTCCTCTCCTACTACAACCCGCTGAACGCCTCGGCATCGGAATTCGCGGCCCAGGCCGTGCGCGCCTTCACGGCGGCGCTGCAGGCCGACGTGATCAACAATTCATGGAGCTTCGGCAACCAGTTCTTCTCCACCCCCAACGCCGCCTTCGTCGACGATTTCGCCGCTTCGCCTTTCCAGGCGGCCGGCCAGGCTCTGGCCCGGCTGGCCGCCGAGGGCCGGCATGGCCTCGGCACCCTCGTCGTGCAGGCGGCCGGCAATTCCGACCAGTACGGCGACGACACCAACCTGCACAGCTTCCAGAACAGCCGTTTTTCGGTGGTGGTGGCGGGCACCGACGCGGGCGGCTGGGTCACCAGCTACAGCGTCTCCGGCGCCTCCCTCCTGGTGGCGGCGCCCGGCGGTGGCGGTTCCTCCTCCTCCACCGCCGTCCTGACCACCGATCGGGTGGGCAGCGAGGGATACGCCGGCGGCGATTTCGCCGCCCTCGCCGGCACCTCCTTCGCGACCCCCATCGTCAGCGGCGTCATCGCGCTGATGCTGGAAGCGAATCCGACCCTCGGCTGGCGCGACGTGCAGGAGATATTGAGCCTGTCCGCCCGGCAGACGGGTGCGGCCGGCGGCTGGCAGTTCAACGGCGCCAAGGACTGGAACGGCGGCGGCCGGCACTACAGCGAGGAGTACGGCTACGGCCTGATCGATGCCACCGCCGCTGTGCGACTGGCGGAAACCTGGACCCGGACCAACACCTCGGCCGACGAGATGTCGATCGCGGCAACGGTATCCACCCTCGCCGCCATTCCCGACAGCAACACCTTCGGCATCAGTCAGACGGCCCTCCTGGGCGGCGGGTTTGAAGTCGAATGGATCACGATCGCGCTCGACCTGACGCATTCCTGGATCGGCGATCTGCGCATCTCCCTGACCAGCCCCGGCGGCACCGTCGCCACGCTGCTCGATTCGCCCGGCGCCGGCCTGCTCACCAGATGGGGTTCCAGCCAGCAGGACATCCGCTTCACTTTCTCGGCCGCGGGCTTCCGTGGCGAAGATGCCGGCGGCGCCTGGCGGCTCTCCGTCGTCGACGATGTCGCGAGCGACACCGGCACGCTCAATTCCTGGACCATCACCGCCTATGGCGAATGGGACAACATCAACGCCGACTACAACGACACATACTACTACACCAACGAGTTCGGCACCCTCACCGACGACCTCTCAACCCGCCAGCACCTGGCCGACCGCGACGGCGGCAGCCACGACGCGGTGAACGCCGCCGCGGTGACCAGCGGCAGCCGGATCGACATCTCCGGCCGCACTGACAGCCAGATCGCCGGGCGCACCCTCAGGATCGTCTCCGAAACCATCGAGGACGCCTATGGCGGCGATGGCAACGACACGCTGATCGCCGATGCCGGCGACAACTACCTCTATGGCGGTCGCGGCGACGATCTGCTGCAGGGCGGCAGCGACAACGACACCCTGGCCGGCGGGCCCGGCAACGACACGCTGGACGGCGGTGACGGGTTCGACGTCGTGAGCTTTGCCGGATCGCTCGACGGCGTGAGCCTCGATGCCGGTGACGTGCTGATCAGCATCGAGGCGGTCTGGGGCTCGAACGCCGCCGACAGCCTGACCGGCTGGGCTACCGACGACCAGCTCTCGGGCGGGGCGGGCAACGACACCGTCGACGGCGGAGACGGCAACGACTACGTCGCCGGCGAAAGCGGCGACGACAGCCTCTCCGGTGGTGCCGGCCAGGACTGGCTCTGGGGCGGGTCGGGCAACGACACGCTGGATGGGGGTGCCGAGAAGGACAACCTGAACGGGGAGTCGGGCGACGACCTGATCCGGGGCGGGGATGGCAACGACCGGATCACCGGCCAGGCGGGGAACGACACCATCCATGCCGGCGAGGGCAACGACTGGGTGGGGGTGTGGAACGACTGGGGCGAGC
>Ga0164290_1002216_pt1 | contig 15638 bp, 14 predicted proteins | sample Micstemetagenome_FD_108782 | JGI IMG/M metagenome (GOLD analysis project Ga0164290, IMG submission 108782) | Contaminated culture microbial community from soil near Moab, Utah, USA - Microcoleus steenstrupii SON62 (Illumina Assembly) | ecosystem: Environmental > Terrestrial > Soil > Soil crust... | reverse complement strand
TCGGCGCCGCGCCCGCTGCCCTGGCCAAGCCCGCCCTGCCCGTCGCCGACAGCCATCTTACGGCCATCGACCGCAAGCTGGCCGAGGACGACGAGCTGCGCCGCCACAACGGCGGCGGCAACTGGATCTGAGTTCAGGCATCTCCTGACGCCGGCACGGCGGTGCCGGCCCCGCAGGCCCGCCGGAGCGATCCGGCGGGCCTGTCTTCTTTAGAACCGGAGACGCCCCCGCTGCTGGCTACGGCGGCCGCATGCCAAGGGTTATCCCTTCCCAAGGTCTAGGGAAGTTTTTGTAACCTTTTGTTCGGAGGACGCATGTTCAACGAACAACTGGCACGCCTGAAGCTCGCTTGGGAAGCCGAGCGCCACCCAGATTCGGACGGCAGCGACGAATGGCGCCGCGGCTTCTATTGGGGCAGGGAGCAGGCATCCGGCAACGAAACCGATCACTGGATCGAGCACATCAAGTGCCGTCACGCTGCGGGGGACCATGCAACCCCGTTTGAGCGTGGTGCTCTCGCTTCCATGGGACATCGGCTCGACATCGCCGCGGAATCCGCATGCGGCATTGCATCGCTGAAACGCGCTAAGCCTGCACGTCCAGGCGGCGCCGCGGAATTACCCGGGCGCCGGGTTGCAGGTTTGCACCAGGAAGACTGCCGGCCGCACGACCAAAGCGCACCATCGGCCGCCTCGGCGCAGCACAAGCTCGCATAGACCCGTGCGCGGCTCACACTGTGAAATCGACCGACCCGTTCAGGAGCGCAGGCAAGCGCACCCCCACCTTGCAAACCCGTGGGATGCGCCGCTCGCGATGACTCAGCGCAGGCCGAGCACGGTGCCGAAGCCGGGATGCTGGGCGACGAAGTTCTCGCTGCCGTCGAAGTTCAGCAGCACATAGCCCAGGCCGGTCAGGAAGGCCTCCAGCGCCGCCTTCCTGGGCGCATACCAGTCAAAGGCCCAGGCCTCGTAAAGGATGGGCGGGAAACCGCTGCGCAGCAGCGTGCCGGCGGCGCCCTGCAACACGTCCAGTTCCAGCCCCTCGACGTCGATCTTGACCAGCCGCACCTGCTCCAGGAAGAGGCTGTCGAGGTTGACCACCTTGACCTTGACGGTCTCGCCGCGGAACTCGCCGCCGCGCACGCCGCGCCGCATCTCGGGGTCCAGGCTGAAGGAGCCGATGTTGATCTCATCGGCGTAGTCCGGCAGGGCCACGTCGATCTCGCTGGCCGCGCGGGCCAGGCCGAAGGGATGGGCGCTGACATTGCCCAGGCCGTTGAACAGCAGGTTGGCGCAGAGCTGGTAGTAGATCGGCGGTTGCACCTCGAAGCTGTGGAAGCGATGGTCGGCAAAGGCCTTGGCCATGGGCACGGTGAAGCTGCCGAGGTTGGCGCCGATGTCCAGCACCAGGCCGGGGCCGGGGTTGGCGTTCAGCAGCGCCGCCGCCATGACCTGCAGGTTGTGCTCGTAGCTGCCCTTGATGCGCAGGCTCTGCGACACGCCATGCGTGTCGGGGCCGCGCAGCAGCAGGTAGCGCAGGCCTTGCGGGGTCTGGATCAATTCGACGTCGGGCAATGTCGGCATGGAGGCTTCCTCAGCGGTAATTGGCGAAGCTGGGGGCGATCTCGTCGTGCAGCACCCGGTCGCGCAGGGCCAGCACCAGCGGATGGAAGATGTTGCCGAGCAGCTCGGTCCAGGCCAGCGGGTAGGCGCTGACGCTGCCGTCGGGCAGCTGCACGCCGGTCTGGTCCTGGGGGTGGCGGGCGGGGTGGGCGCGCAGCGCCTCCAGCTTGACGTCCAGCAAGGCATGAGTGGCCGCCAGCCAGGCCGTCGTGAACGGCGAATAGCGCCTGCAGACGAAGGCGCACAGGCCGATGAGCTGCTGCCAGTTGGCACGCAGCAGATCGCCGACCGGCGGCGGCACCGGAGCGACGCCCTGGGGGCCGATCTCGGTATAGCCCAGCACGTCGTGGGCCGGCGAGGCGCGCAGCCGCGCGAAGAACGGCGCCCAGGGCCGCGCGGTGTGCTTGATGTCGGTCCAGCCGCCACCGTAGTGGTGCATCAGGTAGACGCGCAGATAGTCGGCCTGGTGGACCGCGCTCAGCAGCGGGTAGGCGGCATGGAAGGGATGTTCCGGGTGCTGCCAGTCGGGAATGTTGGCCGCCGTCACCAGCTGCACCGCGCAGCCGGTCTGCAGCGGGATGGACAGCAGGGCCTGCACCCGCTGGGCCGACATCGGGTTCAGCCCTGTCCACGCGCAGAAGACCAGGCCGTTGCGCAGGCCGTCGAAGGCCCTCAGATCGTCGACTGATTGCATGGCGGCATCCTAAGCGTGCCCCTCCCCGGCCCGAAACGCCGATATGCCCCCGCCCCCGCCCCCAGTTGCGCTCGCCGCGTCGCAGCAGGCGGTCTAGCATCGCCCCATGCCCGCGTCCATGCCCTTCTTCTCCATCGTCATGGCCACCCACCACCGGCCGGCCACGCTCGCGCGCGCGATCGCCTCGCTACGGGCCCAGAGCTGCGCGGACTTCGAGATCCTGCTCGTCGCCGACGCCCTCGATGCCGAGACCGCCGCCGTCGTCGCGCGCGACCTGGGACCGGCCGACAGCTTCCTCAAGCGCACCGGTGCAGCAGGCCCCGCCGACAGCCGCAACCGGGGCCTGGCGATGGCGCGCGGCGAGTGGGTGATCTTCCTGGACGACGACGACACCCTCGAACCTCACCACCTGGCCACGCTGCGGCCGCCCTGCGAGCGCGCGGACGCGCAGGTGCTGTTCACCGACGTCACCATCGTCACCGAGGACCGGGCACAGCCCGGCATCCCGGAGCTCGGCCGCCAGCCCACGCCGCTGGGCGGCGCCGACATCCACATGCTGTGGGTCAAGAACTTCATCCCCCTGCACTGCCTGGCCTACCGACGCAGCCTGCTGCAGGGCCTGAGCTTCGACCCCCACCTGGCCTCGCAGGAAGACTGGGACTGGCTGCTCGGCGTCTGCTCGCGCGCCCTGCCCGTCCATGTGGCCGGCGGCGGCGCCGTCATGCACAAGGACTTCGTCAACCCCGGCCTGCGCCGCGGCCAGCAGGAGACGTCCAACAACACCACCGTCGTGCTGGACTTCCTGCATGTCTACCGGCGCTGGCCCGCGCCGACGCCGGAGCTCAAGCAGGCCCGCGCCGGCCTGCTGCAGGGCGTGGGGCTGGCCTTGCCCGTCGACTGGTTCTAGACCCGCGGCAAGCGCAAGGTGAAGGTCGAGCCCAGCCCCACCCCGGGGCTGTAGGCCAGCAGGCTGCCGCCATGCCCGGCGACGATATGGCGGGCGATGGACAGGCCCAGACCCAGGCCGTCCTGGCGCGCGCCGGCGCCGCCGCTCTGCCAGAACTGCTCGAAGACGCGCTCCAGCTGCTCCGGCGCCATGCCGATGCCGTGATCGGCCACCTCGATCTGCGCCACGTCGCCGTCCCCGCCCAGCTTCAGCTCGACCAGGCCGCCGGGCCGCGAGAACTTGACCGCATTCGTCAGCAGATTGCACAGGGCCTGGCGCAGGCGCAGTTCGTCGGCCATGACCGGCAGGTCGGCGTCGGCGACATCCACCTGCAGCGTCACCTGGGCCGCCTCTGCGGCCGGCATGACGCTATCGACCGCCGAACGTGCGATGCGCACCAGGCACTCCGGCGCCAGCGTCAGCGACAGCTTGCCGGCGGCGATGCGGGCCGCGTCCAGCAGGTCGTCGACCAGGCGCGCCTGGGTCTGCACATTGCGCGCGATGGCGTTCAGGCCGCGCTCCCTCAGGCCCGGGTCGTCGCTGCGCCTCAGCACCTCCGCCCAGCCGTGGATGGCGCTGAGCGGCGTGCGCAGCTCGTGCGACACCGCCGCCAGCAGCAGTTCGCGCTGGCGCTGCGCCTCCTTGAATGCCGTCACTTCATACCAGACCACGGTGCCGCCGACGACGCGGCCGCGCTCGTCATGGATGGGGCCGGCGCTGCAACTGACGGGCACGAGCGCGCCGTCGGGCAGGCGCAGCAACCATTCCTCGTTGCTGACGATCTCGCCCTCGCAGGCGCGTGCCAGCGGCAGGTCTTCGCGGCGCAGCTCCGCCCGGCCGTCGGGCGGGCAGAGCTGCCAGGCCTCCCAGCGCCGCCCCTGCTCGGGCGTGGCGCCGATCATGTCGCTGCCGAAGCGGCTGACATAGGCCAGCCTCTCCTCGCCGCGCAGGGCGACCGCGATGCCCACCGGCGCATGCTCCATGACGGCCTGCATGATCTGCTGCTGGCGGGCCCGCTCCAGGCGCGCCGCCTCCAGCCTCTCCTCGGCCTGCACGGTGTCGGTCACATCGACATTGACGCCCACCAGGCGCGAGAAGGGCTTGCCCGGGTCATGGGCGGCCTGGGCGCAGGTCATGAACCAGCGCAGCTCGCCGTCGCCGCAGTAGAGGCGGAAGACGAAGGGATCGATACCGCCCTTGGCGCCGGCCGCGGCCACGGCCGCATCGACCTTGGCGACATCGTCGGGATGCAGCATCTGCAGGAAGCGCGCTCCGGGCTCGATGCCGCTGCCGCGTGGCAGGCGGTAGACGTCATAGAGCTCGGGGCTCCACAGCGAGTCGTCGGTCTGCGGGCTCCATTCCCACAGGCCCATGCGGCCGGCGCGCACGGCGGCATGCAGGCTCATGCGGATGAGCTGGCCGTCCAGGCCGTCGTCCAGGCTCTCGCGGGCCAGGGTGACCAGCCACAGCCCGCCGGCCAGCACGGGGGCAGCGCGGTAGACCCAGCGCCCCAGGGACTTGAGGGCGCGCACCCCGTCACCGAAGGCCGCCGCCGCGGCGATGCCCTGACGCCAGCGCGCGCCGCCGTCGCCGCCGAGGCAGGCCTGCCATGCGGCATCCAGATCGGCGCCGGCCCTGTCCACGGACAGCAGGGCCAGGCCTTCGTCGTTGCCCGCCTGCAGACGGCCATCGGCCGCCGCCGCGAAGGCGGGCTGGCCAATGCCCTGCAGGGCGGCGTGAAGCTCATTCATGGACGGCACGCCGCATCATCGCCCCGACGCGCCGGCGCGGCCAGGCGCGCGTGTCGCTGCAATCTGCTGCGGGTCAATCACCCCATTTGGCGATGTATTTCTTGTAGTTGTCCAGCCAGGCGTTGGAGCCGAAGCCACCTTCGCTCTGGTGGGTGATGGCAATCGGCCAGGTCGCCAGCTGCAGGCCGGCGACGCGGGCGCTGCGGCAGAAGTCCATGTCGTAGAAGTGGAACTCGAAGCGCTCGTCGAAGCGCAGCTGCTTTTCACGCAGCAGGTCGCGCCGCGCCGCGATCAGCACGCCGTCCAGCAGCTCGCAGCTGGCCGGCACCGGGCCGAAGAAGGACAGCGGGCCGAAGGGATGGGGGCCGTGGGCCACGGTGCCGCTGAGGTTGGCGCGCTCGTCCCATTGGAAACTGGTGGTCGGGAAGGCCCACGAGGGCTGGCCGGGCAGGCGGCGGCGGTTGCCGGCCACGCCGACGATGTCGACCTGCTGCACGGCCGCAGTGACGTGCTCGGCGAAAAAATAGTCGTCCAGCCAGACATCGTCGTGGATGAAGACCAGCACCGGCGCGGCGTCAGCGGCCTCGATGCGCTCGTTGTAGAGGACGGGCAGGCCGCGGCGGTTCTCGAAGTAGACGCGCGGCAGCAGCCGGGTGTCGTGCGCCATGCGGCGCAGCGACAGGCCCAGGGCGGATTGGCTCCAGAACTCCGCTTCGGTCGCGCGCGTCGCGCAGACAAGGTCGATCACGGCGGGGCTCCGTCAGCGCAGATAGAGGGCCAGGGTGTCCACCGGCGGATGCCGCACCGGCGGGCAAGGGGCGCTGCGGTGGGCGCTGTTCAGCGCATAGGCCAGCTCGCGCGGATGGTGCCAGAGCTCGTAGAAGCGCCGCGACGCGCTGGCCTGGGCGGCCAGGGTCTCGGGCGTCTGCGCCGCCAGCACGCGGACGAAGTCGTCCGGCGTCTCCCACCACAGCGCCTCGCCGTAGATGAGGTCGCGTGTCGAATGGTGTTTGGACAGCGTGCTTTGCTGGATCAGCACCGGCAGGCCGGCGCCCTGGGTCTCGACCAGACCCTTGGCGCCCTGGAAGGGGAAGGAGGAGATGCAGAGGTCGACGTCGCCGTCGCGCAGGAAGCCCCACAGGCTTCGCACCGGCGGCTGGTACTGGAAGCGCGCGGCGTCGATGCCGGCCTCGGTCAGCCGCTGGCGAAATCTCTGCAGCACCGCGTCGGGCAGCATGCCGATGTGCAGATGCGTGCCGCCGACCTCGGCCAGGCGACGCAGCATGACGTCGAAATAGTCATAGCGCGCCGGCGCCATGAACTTGCCGGCCGAGCCGTGCGAGCAGGTGCGCAGCTGGCCCTCGCGCATGAAGGCATGCGCCGGGCGCACGCCCTGGTCGGGCGCCGTCAGCGGCCAGTAGACCGCGTTGTGCACGCCGAGGAAATGCTGGCATTTGTGGAAGGACAGGTTGGTGCAGTCCACATGCAGGGCATGCGGCAGGTAGACGCCCAGGGCCATGTCGTGGTCGGCATGGTGGAAGTAGGCGATCTCGCGCGCCACGCCGGGCTGGCTGGCCGCCACCGAGGCCACGTCGTAGTGGTGGTTGAACAGCGTCAGCAGGCCCGGCCTGAGGGTGGCCAGCTGCAGCTGCAGCCATTGCAGCTTGTCGCGCAGGCTCAGCGCCGGCGCCTGCAGCATCTGCACGTTGGGCGGCAAATCGGCCGCGAAAGCCTGCAACGGCAGCTGGCGCTCATGCAGATTGGTGACCAGCACCACATGCGTCAGCTCGGGCCGCGCGCGGATGACGTCCTTGAGCGCCAGCGAGTGGCCGCCCTGGCCGTCGTAGAGCTCGGTGGCCAGGTGAACGGCGATGTGGTCGTGGTAGGCGGTCGGCGTCTCCAGCTTGAGCTGGCGCGCGGCCATCGCGCCGGCCGCCAGGCAGAAGCGATCCAGCTCGGCCGAGCCGAACACCAGGCCCTTGGCGCGCGGATCGTTGAGCAGCGCGATGACGGTGTTGCTGAGCTCCACCAGCATCAGCGGCCAGTCGCCGGCGGCCTGCAGTTCCTCCAGGCGCCGCACCAGGGTCAGGAAGTTCGTCGTCATCGCTGCTTTCAGCCGGTCACCGCGCGACGACGGCGATGCCGTCGGGCAGGTATTTCTTGTATTTCTGGAAGGAGGACTCGATGGCCTCCAGGGAGATGGAATAGAAGTAGTCCTCGCCCTCGTGGCCGGTGCGCACGGCGCCGAAGCGCTCGTGGAACTTCCAGACCGACTCGTTGCCGATCCGCACGCTGAAGTGCGAGGCCGTGAAGCCGAGCGTCAGCGCGAAGGCATAGACCATCAGCGCCGACTCGACGGCGAAGCCGCTGGGCCGGTCGTCGGCGAGGATCCAGGAGCCCCAGGAGAAGGAGTCGCCGCGCTGGTCGTACAGCCGCACGGTACCGTGGCGGTCGCCGTCGCGGTCCTCGATGATGAAGTAGACCTGGCTGTCGTCGCCGGCATAGGCCTGCAGCCAGGCCTGCTGGGCGCCGACGTCCGACGAGGTGGCGGACAGGTACTGGCCCTTGACCGGGTCGGTGCGCAGGCCGACGATGAACTCGGCATCGTCGGGCCGGGCGTCGCGCAGCACGATGTTCTTGCCGATCACCCGGGCGGGCTTGACGAAGCGGGCTGGCATGGCGTTCCCCTTGGGTGGCTTGTTCTCAGGCCTGGCGGCGCACGGCCTGCACGACGGCGTCCACCTGCGCTTCGCTCATGCCCGGCCACAGCGGCAGGCTGAGCACCTCGCGGTGGATCTGCTCGGTGAGGGGCAGGCTGCCCTCGGGCATGCCGAGCTCGGCATAGGCGGGCTGGCGGTGCGGCGGCACGGGATAGTGGATCAAGGTGCCGATGCCCTGCTCGGCCAGCGCGCGCTGCAGGCGGTCGCGCTCGGGATGGCGGATGACGAAGAGATGCCAGGCCGGCGCGGCCTGTTCGGGCACGAAGGGCAGCACGACATTGGCGCCGGCGAGCCCGTCCAGCAACTGGGCGGCGATGCGGCGGCGCGCGTCGGTCAGTGCGTCCAGCTCGGGCAGCTTGGCCGCCAGCACCGCGGCCTGCATCTCGTCCAGGCGCGAGTTCAGGCCCTTGATCTCGTTGTGGTACTTGACCTTTGATCCGTAGTTGCGAAGCACGCGCACCCGGTCGGCCACGCCGGCATCGCTGGTCGTCAGGCCGCCACCGTCGCCCATCGCACCGAGGTTCTTGCCGGGGTAGAAGCTCCACGCGGACGCATCGGCCGTCCCGCCGACACGGCGGCCCGCCCAGCGCGCGCCATGGGCCTGGGCGCAGTCGTCCAGCACCTTCAGGCCATGCTGCTTGGCGATGGCGTTGATGGCGTCCATGTCGGCCGGCTGGCCGTACAGGTGGACCGGCAGGATGACCTTGGTCCGCGGCGTGATGGCCGCGGCGATGCGCGCCGGGTCGATGTTGTAGGTGCGCGGGTCGGGCTCCACCGGCACCGGCGTCGCGCCGCACTGGCTGACCGCCAGCCAGGTCGCGATATAGGTGTTGGCCGGCACGATGACCTCGTCGCCCTCCCCCACGCCCAGGGCTCGCAGGCCCAGGTGCAGGGCGTCAAGCCCATTGCCCAGGCCGACGGCATGGGTGGCGCCGCAGTAGGCGGCCCACTGGGCCTCGAAGGCCTCCAGCTCCTTGCCGAGGATGAACCAGCCGCTGCCGGCCACGCGGGACAGGGCCGCGTCGATGGCCGGGCGCGAGGCGGCGTACGTGGGTTGCAGGTCGAGGAAGGGGAGCTTCATGCTTTGCCGACGGCGGCGAGGAAGTCGTCGTAGTTGCGGATGTAGTCGTCCGCGTCGTAGGTGTCGGAGGCCAGCACCAGCAGCACGGCGTCGGGTGAGAAGCGGTACTGGATGCCCCAGACCATGGGCGGGATGTGCAGGCCGACCTTGGGGCTGTCCAGGCGCAGCTCGTCGCGGTGCACGCCGTCGTCCAGCACGATGGTGCAGTGGCCCTTCACGCAGATGAGGAACTGGTGGCAGGCCTTGTGGGCATGCTCGCCACGGACCTCCTCGCTGGGCACGTCGTAGACGATGAAGAAACGCGCGGGCGTGAACGGCAGGTGGGCGCCGATCTCGCCAAAGCTCAGCGCGCCGCGCAGATCGACGATCTTGGGCAGGGCATGCAGCTTCGCGCCGCGGACCTGCAGCGCCGGCAGCTCGCCGCCCAGCCGCTGGGCCGAGATGGCGGTGCCGCTGACCTGCACCTCCGGCGTGTCCATATAGCCGGTGATGCGGGCCGGGTTGCCGGCGACGATGGCGCGCGGCGGCACGTCGCGGGTGACGACGGCGCCATCGGTCACCAGGGCGCCCGGGCCGATGGTGACGCCGGCGCGGATGGTGCAGTTGGCGCCGATGCTGGCGCCGGCGCGCACGCGGGTCTTGAGGTACGCGGCGGGCTTGCGCTTGCTGCGCGGCGCGGGGTCGTTGGAGAAGGCGGTGTTGGGGCCGACGATGACGTCGTCCTCCAGCGTGACACCGTCCCACAGGTGCACGCCGCTCTTCAGCGTGACGCGGTCGCCGAGGACGACGTCGTTCTCGATGAAGATGTGGTCGGCGAGATTGCAGTCCGCGCCGACGCGGGCGCCGGGCAGGACGTGGACGAAGGCCCAGATGCGCGTGCCCGGCCCGATCTGCGTGGACTCGACCAGGGCGTGCGAATGCACGAAGCCAGCGCCTTCCGTCATCGATTCATCTCCCAGGGTGTGACGGCTTTCAGTATGCCTAACGCAGCGGGGCGGCGACGCCACGCCCCATGCTCCAGATCAGCGCGACGATCTGCTGAGCGTCGAACATGGCGTTCACATGGGCGACGCGCATGGAGTAGTAGTCGCCCTCAGCGGCCATCACGTCGAACAGCGAACGGCGGCCGAGCTGCTGCCACTGCTGCAGCGTGGAGGCGCGCACGCGGTCGCTGTTGCGCAGGATCTCGACGATGCGGCGCGCCCGGTCCAGCGTTGACGTGCCGATCTCGTGCATCTCCAGCAGGCGGTAGCGCTTGGCCTCGATGGCCTCGTCGCGCTGCAGCACGGTGGCGCGGTAGCGCTGCACGGCGGCGCTGGCCTGGGCCTGGGCGCCGGGCTGCAGGATGGGGATGGTGATGGACACGCCGGCGCCGAAGTCGGTGGTGCGCTGGTCGTTGGGGCCGCCGCCGCGGAAGTTGGCGCTGGCGCTGCCGGTCAGGTTGACGGTGGGCTTCTGGCCGGCGATGACCGACTCGGCGAAGCTGCGCTGCGAGCGCGCCTGGGCCTCGGCCTGGGCGACGTCGGCGCCGAGCAGGATGTCGCCCTCCATCTGCTGCAGGTCGGGCAGCACCGACAGGGCCGCCGTCATGCCGATGCTGGGCGGCAGGGGCTCGCCGGCCAGGCGGCGCATGCGCACCTCGGTCTGGCGCAGTGCGGACATGGTCTGCTCCAGCGACAGGTCGGCCTGCTGCAGGCTCTTCTGCGCCTGCACCAGCTCGCTGGCGCGGCCGCGGTCGGCCTGGGTGATGATCTGCAGCGCATCGACCAGGCAGGCCATCTTGCGCACGTACTGCGTGAAGACCTGGCCCTGCAGCACATAGCGGCTGCGGTCCAGCGCCAGGGCGACGACGTTCAGCGACAGCTGCTCCTCGGCGCTGCGCTGGCCCTGGGCGGCGACCTCGGCCAGCTCCTTGCGCCATTCGGTCAGCTTGGCGATGCGGCCGGCGTCCCACAGCGGCATGCCGGCGGACAGCGTCGCGCCGAGCTGGCCGCCGCGGCCGACGTTGACGCCACCGACGGTCTGGTGGATGCCGTTGGCGGCGATGCTCAGCGTGGCCGTCGGCAGGCCGAGGGCGCGCGTCTCGTCGACGTCGAAGCGCGCCGCCTCGGCCAGCAGGCGCACGGCGCCCAGCGACTTGCTGCGCGACAGGGTGCGGTCGATGAGGTGTTGCAGCGCGGCGCGCGGGTCGGCATCGGTCGTTTCCAGGGCCGTCATGTCGCGGCCCAGGCGGGACAGGCCGGCGTCTTCCTCGTTGCAGCGGCCCTGCGAAGGCGCCGCCTCGGCGACGGGCGCTGGCGGCGGCGCGGCCTTCTTGGGCGGGCGCGCCTGCGCGAGCGCGAGCGAGCCGAAGGTGGCAAGGGCGAGGACGAAGGCGGGGCGGAAGGGGTACAGCATGGCCCCGTCACTAGACCATTGCACCCCCGGTCCTGAAGCGCGGATAAGCGGCGCGCGGCGGGCGGTTATCCGGGCTGGAGCGCCATGCCGGCGCCATGGCTTTCAGCAGCGCGCCCGGTCGTCGGCACAGTGGCAGCCACCATCTGGGAAGCTGGCTATGCGCGGGATGAAACTGTTCGATGTTCTGGGTGTGGTGATGGCGCTGGCCGTTGGCTTCGGCGCGGACGCAGCGACGTCCATCATGCGAGGCTGGGTTCCGCTCCAGATGACCGTGCAAGTCAGCAACGAGACCGGTCAGCCCGTCTCGCAGCTGGCGATCATGACCAGGAACGGCAGCCGCACCGTGACGACGCTGCTGGAACCCCTGGCGGTTGGCGGCGAGCTTGGCACCCGCGTGCCCATCGCGGGGGAAGGCCTCTACCAGCTCGAAGCCACGCTGGCCGACGGCCGCGTGCTCAAGGGAAGCCCGGCCTATGTCCAGTCCGGCTACTCGGCCCGCGAACGCCTGCGGCCGGACGGGGTGAGCAGCCAGGTCAACTTCGGCTGGTAGGCCTCAGCGTTCGCGCAGCGCTTCCTGCGACTTCAGCATCGGCCGCAGGAGGTAGCTCAGCACCGAGCGCTCGCCGGTCTTGATCTCGACCGCCGCCGTCATGCCCGGGATGACGGGCAGCTTCTCGCCCTTGTACTTGAGGTTGTTGCGCTCGGCGGTGACGATGACGCGGTAGTAGCCCTCGGCCGCCTTGTCGCCCTCGGTGACGGCGTCGGGGCTGATGTAGGTGACCTTGCCCTCCAGGCCGCCATAGGTGTTGAAGTCATAGCCGGTCAGCTTGACCTCGGCGGTCTGGCCCAGGCGGACGAAGCCGATGTCCTTGGGCTTGATGCGCGCCGCCACCAGCACCTGGGGGCCGATGGGCGAGATCTCGAGGATGGGCGCGCCGCTGCCGACGACGCCTCCGATGGTGCCGGCCTTGATGCTCTTGACGACGCCGCGCACCGGCGACTTCAGCACCGTGCGCGTCAGCGCGTCCTGGCGCACCACCATCTGCTCGTCGAGCTGGGCCAGCTCGCTCTGCACCCGCACCAGCTCCGTGCTGGCCTCCTGGCGGTAGCGCGACAGCCGCTCCGTGCGCTGCTGCTGGATCTCGTTGACCTGGCGGTTCAGCCGCATGACCTCCACATCGCTCATCAGCCCGCTGCGGCTCATGTCCTGCGCCAGCTTGAGCTCCTTGGAGATCAGGCCCAGGCTGCGGTTGATGGCGCCGACAGCCTCGTCCAGCAGGCGCTTGCGGGCCTCGAAGGATTCGGCCTCGGCCTGGGCATAGCGGGCCTTGGGATCGACGTCGGCCGGCCACTGCACGCTGGCGCGGCCATTGGCCTCGGCGGTCAGGCGCGCGGCGGCCGCCTTCAGGGCCAGCAGCTTGGCCTGGCTCTCGTTCTGCTGGGCCTCGACGCGGGTGGGGTCGAGCAGGGCCAGTTCCTCGCCCTCCTGCACCTCCTGGCCTTCGCGCACCTTGAGTTCGCGCAGGATGCCGGCGTCCAGGCTCGCGATGACCTGCTCGCGGCCGTCGGGCACGATGCGGCCGTCGCTGCGCGTGATCTCGTCGACCTGGGCCAGGGCCGACCAGGTGATGGCGGCGACCACGACGATGCACAGCAGGTAGAGGGCCCAGGTGGCGCGCGGCAGCGGCTCGTCGATGTGCGCGGCGTGGATGGCGCTGACGAAGGCGCCCTCCTCCTTGCTCAAGGTCGTCATACGCTGGCCGAACGCTGGACGGGCTGGGCCGCGGGATGCATGTGCACGCCGCCCTCGGCGCTGGGCGCGGAGGGACGCACGCCGGACAGCGCCGCCAGCACCTGGTCGCGCGGGCCGTCCATGACGATGCGGCCGCCGTCGACGACGGCGATGCGCTGCACCAGCTCCAGCACGGCCGGTCGGTGGGTGACGACGACGAGGGTCGCCGTGCCGGCGGCGTCGCGCAGCTGGCGCAGGAAAGCGATCTCGCTTTGCGCATCCATGGAGCTGGTCGGCTCGTCCATCAGCAGGATCTGCGGCTTGGTGACGAGGGCGCGGGCCAGGGCCACGAGCTGGCGCTGACCGCCGGACAGCAGCTGGCCCATCTCACCGACCGGCAGGTCCCAGCCCATGGGATGGGCGGCGACAACGCGGTCCAGGCCGGTCAGCTTGGCGACCTCGACGAGGCGGCCGGCGTCCAGGTGGGCGCGGCCCATCAGCACGTTGTCGCGCAGGGTGCCGAGGAAGAGGCGCGGCTCCTGGCTGACGAAGCCCACCCGCGCGCGGAACTCGGCCGGGTCGACCTGGCGCAGGTCGATGCCGTCGACCTCGACCATGCCCTCGGTCGGCTGGTATAGGCCGCCCAGCAGGCGCAGGATGGTGGACTTGCCGCTGCCGATGCGGCCTAGGATGGCGACGCGTTCGCCGGCTTCCAGCCGCATCGTGACGCCCCGCAGCACTTTGGGCGCGGTCGCCTCGGCCGAGGTCTGGCCATGCGAGGTGGCGCCGGCCGGGTAGGAGAAGCCGACGTCGTGCAGGCCGACCTTGCCGGTGATGTTGGACAGCGGCACATAGTTGCGCGTGCCGTCGCGCTCGACCGGCGCATTCATCATCTGGTTCAGAGACAGCATGGCCGCGCGCGCACCCTGGTAGCGCGTCGCCAGGCTGACGAGGCTGCCCAGCGGCGCCACCGCGCGGCTGGCCAGCATGACCGAGCCGATCAGCGCACCGGCGGTGATGACGCCGTCCTGGATCAGGTAGACACCCCAGACGAGGATGACGAGGTTGATGGCCTGCTGCATCGTGCTGGAGAGGTTCATGCTCCAGCTCGACAGGGCCCGCGAAGTCAGGGCCGTGTCGGCGACGATGGCCGTCGTGCGCTCGTAGCGGCGCAGGAAGCGGCCCTCGGCGCCCGAGGTCTTGAGGTCTTCCAGGCCTTCGAGGGACTCGACCAGGGTGCCGTGCAGGTCGGCCGTCTCCTGCATGTTGGTGCGCATGGCACGGCGCAGCGCGCCCTGCATGGCCCAGGACAGGCCCATGATGATCGGCACGGCGATGACCAGCACCCAGCCCAGCGGACCGCCGATGACGAAGGTCATCGCAATGAAGATGACGAGGAAGGGCAGGTCCGACAGGGCCGACAGCGTCGCGCCGGTGAAGAACTCTCGAACCATCTCGACCTGGGACAGGTGGGCGGCATAGGCGCCGGCCGACGCCGGCTTGTGCTCCATGCGCACGCCCAGGGTCTGGCGGTAGAGCTTGGCGCCGATGACGAGGTCGGCCTTGCGGCCGGCCAGGTCGATCAGGTGGGAGCGCAGCTGGCGGGCGAACAGGTCGAACAGCAGGGCCACGGCGGCGCCGATGGCCAGGGTCCACAGCGTGACCATGGCCTGGTGGGGGATGACCTTGTCGTAGATGACCGCCGTGACCAGGCCTGACACCAGCATCAACACGTTGGACAGCAGGGCCGCCAGCATGGAGGCTCGGTAGTAGGGGATGAAGCGTTTCAGCGTGCCCCAGAGCCAGTGCGAGCCCAGGCCCTGGTCGGCCATCTTCAGCAGCGGCGACTCGGCGCGCGCGCCGGCGGCGGTCTCCAGCGGCGAGACGGCCAGCATGAAGCCGCTGTACTCGCGCTCCAGCTCGGCGGTGGTGGCCGGCACCGCGGCGGCCTCGGGGCCGGGGAAGACGACCTCGTAGCGGCAGGCGCCGGCGGCGACCTGGCTCGCGTCGTCCAGGCGGCGCACCAGCACGCAGGCGTCGCCGCCGTTGAGCAGCAGCACCGCCGGCAGCAGCAGGCCGTGGATGTCGTCGATGGTCTTGCGCAGCAGGCCGGCGTTGTAGCCGGCCTCGCGCATCACGCGGATGGCGCCGTCGGGCGTGAGGGCCCCTTCGACGGGCGTGCCGGCCCGCAGCGACTCGGGCGAGCGCGGCTTGCCGTGGTGGGCGGTCAGCCAGGACAGGGCCTGCAGCAGCGGGTCGCCGGCGGGCTGGCTGGCCAGGCCTTCCAGCGGGTCCGGCGCCGGCGGCGGCTCGCCATTGGCGGCCAGGCGCAGGCCCGGCGCCTGCGGCTGGCCGTCGAAGAAGGGGTCGTGGGCGCGCGCCATGTCGGTTCAGCTCAGGCCTTCTGCCTCGCCTCGAGCGCCAGGCGCTCGAACTCGCGCTCTATATCGCGCACGATGGCCGGGATGTCAAACAGCGGCGAGCTGCGGCCGTGCTCGGCCAGGTAGCGCTTGTAGGACGCCGCGCGGGCCGGCTGGTTGCCGATCTGCACCGCGCGCCGCTCGTACTCCTCGAGGGTCGTCGTGACCAGGTCGGGCAGGCCGACGGCGGTCAGCAGGCTGCCGGCCATGCGCGAGATGTAGGTGCGGCCCGAGCGGGTCAGGATGGGCGTGCCCATCCACAGGCAGTCGCTGGC
>Ga0164290_1002215_pt1 | contig 15640 bp, 11 predicted proteins | sample Micstemetagenome_FD_108782 | JGI IMG/M metagenome (GOLD analysis project Ga0164290, IMG submission 108782) | Contaminated culture microbial community from soil near Moab, Utah, USA - Microcoleus steenstrupii SON62 (Illumina Assembly) | ecosystem: Environmental > Terrestrial > Soil > Soil crust... | reverse complement strand
GGGACAACGTGGCCATCACGGTGCAGCTGATCCAGCCCATCGCGATGGAAGAGGGGCTGCGCTTTGCCATCCGCGAGGGTGGCCGCACCGTGGGTGCGGGCGTGGTGTCCAAGATCATCGAGTAATTGACGGATGCGGTGCCGGCCTCGAGGCCGGCCCGGTGAGGAACTGCAGGCCAGTAGCTCAATTGGCAGAGCGTCGGTCTCCAAAACCGAAGGTTGGGGGTTCGAGACCCTCCTGGCCTGCCACTCCAAGATCAAGCAGCGCGCCGCATCGGACTAGACGAACCCCATGGTAGACAAGCTCAAGCTGGCATTGGCGATCCTCATCGTGGTCGCCGGAGTGGCCGGCTTCTATTTACTGGACACCTATCCGCTGATCGTGCGCGTGCTCACGGTCGTCGCGGGGGTTGTGGTCGCGGCCGGCGTGGCCTGGACCAGTGCGCAGGGCAAGCTGTTTTATGCGTTCGCGCAGGAATCGGTGGCCGAGACCAAGAAGGTCGTCTGGCCGACGCGCAAGGAAACGATACAGACCACGGCCATCGTGGGGGCCTTCGTGCTCGTGATGGCGATCTTCCTGTGGATCGTGGACGCCTCGCTGGTGTGGGCGGTGCGCTTGATGATGGGGCGGAGCGAATGATGTCCAAACGTTGGTACGTGGTGCATGCCTACTCGGGCTTCGAGCGCAATGTGCAGAAGGCGCTGCTCGAGCGCATCAACCGCGCGGGCATGCAGGACAAGTTCGGTCAGATCCTGGTGCCGGTGGAAGAAGTGGTCGAGATGAAGGCCGGCCAGAAGAACATCTCGGAGCGCAAGTTCTTCCCGGGCTACGTTCTGGTCGAGATGGAGATGAACGACGAGTCCTGGCACCTGGTCAAAAACACGCCGAAGGTCACCGGTTTCGTGGGCGGCAGCGCACACAAGCCCACGCCGATCTCCGAGCGCGAAGTCCAGGCGATCATGAATCAGATCCAGGAAGGCGTGGAGAAGCCGAAGCCCAAGGTGCTGTTCGAGGTGGGCGAGGGCGTGCGGGTGAAGGAAGGTCCGTTCACCGATTTCCACGGCACGGTCGAGGAAGTGAACTACGACAAGAGCAAGCTCAGGGTGTCGGTGTCGATCTTCGGTCGCGCGACGCCCGTGGAACTGGAGTTCAGTCAGGTCGAGAAGGCCTGAAGCGGCTGCGCGCCAGTCGCACGGCGCGGGGCTTGTCGCGGCAGCGATGCCGCTGCCTTAACCGGGGAGGGTGAAGTCGATGCCCGTTCGGACCCGACAAGGAGAGTGAAGTGGCAAAGAAGATCATCGGTTTCATCAAGTTGCAGGTGCCGGCCGGCAAGGCCAATCCGGCGCCGCCCATCGGCCCGGCGCTCGGTCAGCGCGGGTTGAACATCATGGAATTCTGCAAGGCCTTCAATGCCCAGACCCAGGGCATGGAGCCGGGCATGCCGATCCCCGTGGAGATCACGGCGTTCGCGGACAAGAGCTTCACCTTCAAGATGAAGACGCCGCCCGCGACGTATCTCATCAAGCGCGCGGCGAACGTGCAGAAGGGCTCGCAGAAGCCGAACGCCGACAAGGTAGGCAAGCTGACCCGCGCCCAGGCCGAGCAGATCGCGAAGACCAAGATGCCGGACCTGACCGCCTCGGACATGGATGCCGCCGTGCGTACCATCGCCGGCAGCGCCCGCAGCATCGGCATCGACGTGGAGGGCTTCTGACATGGCAACAGTCTCCAAGCGCGTGAAGGCGATCAAGGCGGCCGTGGACCGCAACAAGACTTACGGCGTCGATGAGGCGCTCCAGTTGGTCAAGAGCAACGCCACCGCCAAGTTCAACGAATCCATCGATGTCGCGATCAATCTCGGCATCGATGCCAAGAAGTCCGACCAGGTGGTGCGCGGTTCCGTCGTGCTGCCCAAGGGCACTGGCAAGACGGTGCGCGTGGCGGTGTTCGCCCAAGGGCCCGCGGCCCAGGCGGCGCAGGCGGCCGGCGCGGATCTCGTCGGCATGGAGGATCTCGCGGAGAAAGTGAAGGCAGGCAACATCGATTTCGACGTGGCGATCGCCGCGCCGGATGCGATGCGCGTGGTCGGTGGGCTGGGCCAGATTCTCGGTCCCCGCGGCCTGATGCCGAACCCGAAGGTGGGCACCGTGACGCCGAACGTCGCAGAAGCGGTGAAGAACGCGAAGGCCGGTCAGGTGCAATACCGCGCCGACAAGGGCGGGATCGTCCAGTGCACGATCGGTCGTGCCTCGTTCGAGCCTGCGGCGCTGCGCGAGAACCTGATGGCGCTGATCGAAGCCCTCAACAAGGCGCGCCCCGCGGCGGCCAAGGGCATCTACCTGCGCAAGGTGTCGGTGTCGAGCACGATGGGTCCGGGTGTGCGCGTGGATCAGACGAGCCTGCAGGGGCAGGCTCCTCAATAGGGAACGATGGTGGCGGATCGCGCTTCGCAGGCGAGGCGCGACCGCAAGGACTTTGGGGCCGGCGCGAGGTGCAAACCGGAGGCTGGTTCGTCAAAGACCGTAGGAGCAGTGGAGTGGCTTAATCGTCGGGAAGTCGGGGCGGTCGACCGAACGGAACGGCGTCCTACGCAGACGGTGTACCCAACAACGGAATGATGACTACGGCGGCGCGTGCAACGCGACGTCCTCGATTCAAACTGGTGGCAGGTCGCCGTGATGGGGGAACGGTACCGGTGAACGGTGCGGTTCCAATCTCAAAGCTGAAGGAGGCAAGACCTTGGGTCTGAATCTGGAGCAGAAAAAGGCGGTGGTGGCGGAAGTCGGCGCGAAGGTCGCGCAGGCCCAGGCCATCGTGCTCGCCGAGTATCGCGGCCTCGAGGTGGGCGACATGACCGCTTTGCGCGCAAAGGCGCGGCAGTCGGGCGTCTACTTCCGCGTGCTGCGCAACACCCTGGCGCGTCGCGCCGTGGCGGACACGCCGTTCGCAGGGCTGGCCGACAAGATGTCCGGCCCGCTCGCCTACGGCATGTCGTCCGACCCGGTCGCCGTGGCCAAGGTGATGCACGAGTACGCGAAGGGCAACGAGAAGTTCGTCATCCGCGCCGGCGCGATGGCCAACGTGGTGATGTCCGCCAAGGACGTCGCCGCGCTCGCCTCCCTGCCGTCGCGTGAGGAACTGCTCGGCAAGCTGCTCGGCACCATGCAGGCGCCGATCGCGAAGTTCGTCCGCACGCTGAACGAAGTGCCCTCGCGCTTCGTCCGGACCGTTGCGGCGGTGCGCGATCAGAAGGAACAAACGCCGGCGTAGCGCCAGCCAAGCACGACCACCCGTTCATCCATCCGTGCCGGTGCCTCGAGCGTGCCGGTGCAACGAAAGACACATCAGGAGTCATCATGGCCGTTGCCAAAGCAGAAATCCTGGACGCGATCGCGAACATGACCGTCCTTGAGCTCTCCGAGCTCATCAAGGAAATGGAAGAGAAGTTCGGCGTTTCCGCCGCTGCCGCCGTTGCGGTGGCCGGTCCCGCCGCCGCCGGTGGTGCCGCTGCCCCTGCCGCCGAGGAAAAGACCGAATTCACGGTCATCCTGGCCAAGGTCGGCGACAACAAGGTGAACGTCATCAAGGCGGTGCGCGAAATCACCGGCCTGGGCCTGAAGGAAGCCAAGGACCTGGTCGACGGCGCGCCGAAGCCCGTGAAGGAAGCGGTGCCGAAGGCAGAAGCCGACGCAATCGCGAAGAAGCTGACCGAAGCCGGTGCCGCGGCCGAGATCAAGTAACCCAGATCCGACATTGCCGGAGCAGACCGGCGGGCAACCGCCGGTCGTTCCGCCTGATTGAAGACAGCACGCATCGCAGAAGTCGAAACCGCATGCCTCTGGGGGCCAACTGGGACCCCGGGGGTTGTTTTCGCTTGTGCAATGCCTGTTGCATTACATCTTTCCAGCCGCCCCGTTAACTCTCCCGTGGAGTGACCATGACCTACTCGTTCACCGAAAAGAAGCGCATCCGTAAGAGCTTCGCCAAGCGTGCCTCGGTTCTGCCGGTGCCGTTTCTGCTCGCCACGCAGATCGAATCTTACGCAGCTTTTCTGCAGGCCGAGGTCAGTCCGGAGGGCCGCAAGAACCAGGGTCTGCAGGCCGCGTTCACCTCGATCTTCCCGATCCAGAGCCATTCCGGCAACGCGCGTCTCGACTTCGTGAGCTTCGCGCTCTCGACACCGCCGTTCGACGTGAAGGAATGTCAGCAGCGCGGCCTGACCTATGCCGCGCCGCTGCGCGCCAAGGTGCGCCTCACCATCATGGACAAGGAAGCGCCCAAGCCCACGGTGAAGGAAGTGAAGGAGCAGGAGGTCTACATGGGCGAGATCCCGCTCATGACCGACACCGGCTCGTTCATCATCAACGGCACCGAGCGCGTCATCGTGTCGCAGCTGCACCGCTCGCCCGGCGTGTTCTTCGAGCACGACCGCGGCAAGACCCACAGTTCGGGCAAGCTGCTGTTCTCGGCGCGGATCATCCCCTACCGCGGCTCGTGGCTCGACTTCGAATTCGATCCGAAGGACTACCTCTACTTCCGCGTCGACCGTCGCCGCAAGATGCCGGTCACCATCCTGCTGAAGGCGATCGGTCTTTCCCCCGAGCAGATCCTCGAACAGTTCTTCGCGTTCGACACGTTCCATCTCGGCAAGAAGACGGTGCAGTTCGAGATCGTGCCGGAACGTCTGCGCGGTGAGATGGCGCGCTTCGACATCTCGGCCAAGGGCAAGCTGATCGTCCAGAAGGACAAGCGCATCACGGTGAAGCACGTGCGCGAGATGGAAGCCGCGGGTCTCAAGAAGGTGGACGTGTCCGAGGACTTCCTGATCGGCCGCGTGCTGGCGCACAAGGTGGTGAATGCCGAGACCGGTGAGATCGTCGCCAACGCCAACGACGAGATCACGCCCGATCTCGCCGGCAAGATCCTCGACTCCGGTGTCGAGAAGATCCAGACCATCTACACCAACGATCTGGATCACGGCGCGTACATCTCCCAGACGCTGCGCATCGACGACACCGTCGATCAGCTTACCGCCCAGGTGGCCATCTATCGCATGATGCGTCCCGGCGAGCCGCCGACGGAAGACGCCGTGAAGACGCTGTTCCACGGCCTGTTCTACTCCGAGGATCGCTACGATCTCTCGGCCGTGGGCCGCATGAAGTTCAACCGTCGCGTCGGTCGCGAGGAGCTCACGGGCATCCAGACGCTGTCGAACGACGACATCACTTCGGTCATCCGCATCCTGGTCGAGCTGCGCAACGGTCGCGGGGAGATCGACGATATCGACCACCTCGGCAATCGCCGCGTGCGTTCGGTCGGTGAGCTGGCCGAGAACCAGTTCCGCGCCGGTCTGGTGCGGGTCGAGCGTGCCGTGAAGGAGCGTCTGTCCCAGGCCGAGTCCGAGAACCTGATGCCGCACGACCTCATCAACGCCAAGCCGGTGAGCGCGGCGGTGCGGGAGTTCTTCGGGTCGAGCCAGTTGTCGCAGTTCATGGACCAGACCAACCCGCTGTCCGAGATCACTCACAAGCGCCGCGTCTCCGCGCTCGGCCCTGGCGGTCTCACGCGCGAGCGCGCCGGCTTCGAAGTGCGCGACGTGCATCCGACCCACTACGGTCGCGTGTGCCCGATCGAGACGCCGGAAGGTCCGAACATCGGTCTCATCAACTCGCTCGCGCTGTATGCGCAGACCAACGAGTACGGCTTCCTCGAAACGCCTTATCGCGTCGTGAAGGACACCCGCGTCACCGACGAGATCCATTTCCTGTCCGCGATCGAGGAGGGCAAGTACGTGATCGCCCAGGCGAACGCGAGCGTGGACAAGAAGGGCAAGCTCATGGACGAGCTGGTGTCCTGCCGCAACCACAACGAATTCACGCTGGCGACCCCGGATCGCGTGCAGTACATGGACGTGGCGCCGTCGCAGATCGTGTCGGTGGCCGCGTCGCTGATCCCGTTCCTCGAGCACGACGACGCGAACCGCGCGCTGATGGGTTCGAACATGCAGCGTCAGGCCGTGCCTTGCCTGCGGGCCGAGAAGTCCCTCGTCGGCACCGGCATTGAGCGTACGGTGGCGGTCGACTCGGGCACCGCGGTGCAGGCGCGTCGCGGCGGGGTGGTGGATTACGTCGACGCAAGCCGCATCGTGGTGCGCGTGAACGACGAGGAAACCAGCGGTGACGTGGGTGTGGACATCTATAACCTCACCAAGTACACCCGCTCCAACCAGAACACCAACATCAACCAGCGTCCGCTGGTGAAGGTGGGCGACCTCATCGCACGCCGCGACGTCATCGCGGACGGGGCCTCCACCGACATGGGTGAACTGGCGCTCGGCCAGAACCTGCTGGTCGCGTTCATGCCGTGGAACGGTTACAACTTCGAAGACTCGATTCTGATTTCCGAGCGCGTGGTGGCGGACGATCGTTTCACGTCGATCCACATCGAAGAACTGTCCGTGGTCGCGCGTGACACCAAGCTCGGACCCGAGGAAATCACGCGCGACATCTCGAACCTGTCCGAGGCTCAACTGGGCCGTCTGGACGAGTCGGGGATCGTCTACATCGGCGCCGAAGTGGAAGCCGGCGACGTGCTGGTGGGCAAGGTCACGCCGAAGGGCGAGACCCAGCTGACGCCGGAAGAGAAGCTGCTCCGCGCCATCTTCGGCGAGAAGGCGTCCGACGTGAAGGACACCAGCCTGCGTGTGCCGTCCGGCATGTCCGGCACGGTGATCGACGTGCAGGTCTTCACCCGCGAAGGCATCGAGCGCGACAAGCGCGCCCAGCAGATCATCGACGACGAACTGAAGCGCTACAAGACCGACCTGGGCGATCAGTTCCGCATCGTGGAGGCCGACGCCTTCGCGCGGATCGAGCGCCTGCTCCTCAACAAGGTCGCCAACGGCGGTCCGAAGAAGCTGGTCAAGGGCACCAAGATCACCAAGCCGTACCTGGACGAGATCGAACGCCATTCGTGGTTCGACATCCGCCTCGCGGCTGACGAAGCCCAGGACCAGCTGGAGCAGCTGAAGGACAGCCTCGCACAGAAGCGCGTGGAGTTCGACGCCGCCTTCGAGGAGAAGAAGAAGAAGCTCACGAGCGGCGACGAGCTGCCGCCCGGCGTGCAGAAGATGGTGAAGGTGTACCTCGCGGTGAAGCGCCGCCTGCAGCCCGGCGACAAGATGGCCGGCCGTCACGGCAACAAGGGCGTCATCTCGAAGATCGTGCCGGTGGAGGACATGCCGCACATGGCCGACGGCACGCCGATGGACATCGTGCTGAATCCGCTGGGCGTGCCCTCGCGGATGAACGTGGGCCAGATCCTCGAGACACACCTCGGGTGGGCCGCCAAGGGGCTGGGCAAGCGCATCGGCGACATGCTCGCAGCACAGGCCAAGATCGTCGACCTGCGCAAGGCGCTCGAGCTCATCTACAACTCGAGCGGCAAGGCCGAAGAGATCAAGGACTTCACCGACGACGAGGTCCTGGAGCTTTGCCGCAACCTGGTGCCGGGCGTGCCTTTCGCCACTCCGGTGTTCGACGGTGCCAACGAGGACGAGATCAAGAACATGCTCGAACTCGCTGGCCTGCCGCGTTCCGGCCAGATCGCGCTGATCGACGGGCGTACCGGCGAGACCTTCGAGCGTCAGGTCACCGTGGGTTACATGCACGTGCTGAAGCTGCACCACCTGGTCGACGACAAGATGCACGCGCGTTCCACCGGCCCGTACTCGCTGGTCACGCAGCAGCCGCTCGGCGGCAAGGCGCAGTTCGGCGGGCAGCGCTTCGGCGAGATGGAGGTGTGGGCGTTGGAAGCCTACGGCGCCTCCTACACGCTGCAGGAGATGCTCACGGTCAAGTCCGACGACGTCACGGGCCGTACCAAGGTCTACGAGAACATCGTCAAGGGCGAGCACAAGATCGACGCCGGCATGCCCGAGTCGTTCAACGTGCTGGTGAAGGAGATCCGGTCGCTCGCGATCGACATCGACCTGGATCGCTACTGATCCCCGGCCGCACCGCAACTGATTTCACAAGATCCATCGCAATACGCAGCCTAACCGGGAGTCGCACATGAAAGCGCTACTCGATTTGTTCAAGCAGGTCACCCAGGAAGAAGAGTTCGACGCCATCAAGATCGGACTCGCCTCGCCGGAGAAGATCCGTTCGTGGTCGTACGGCGAAGTGAAGAAGCCTGAGACCATCAACTACCGGACCTTCAAGCCCGAGCGCGACGGTCTCTTCTGCGCCAAGATCTTCGGTCCGGTGAAGGACTACGAGTGCCTGTGCGGCAAGTACAAGCGCCTGAAGCACCGCGGCGTAATCTGCGAGAAGTGCGGCGTCGAGGTCACGCTGTCCAAGGTGCGCCGCGAGCGCATGGGCCACATCGAGCTGGCGAGCCCCGTCGCGCACATCTGGTTCCTGAAGTCGCTGCCGTCCCGCCTCGGGATGGTGCTCGACATGACGCTGCGCGACATCGAGCGCGTGCTGTACTTCGAAGCGTACGTCGTGACCAACGGCGGCATGACGCCGCTCAAGGCCGGCCAGCTGCTGTCGGAGGACGACTACCTCGCGAAGATGGAGGAGTACGGCGACGAGTTCTCCGCCTCCATGGGCGCGGAAGGCATCCGTGCGCTGCTGCGCAACCTGGAGCTGAACCGTGAAGTCGACCGTCTGCGCAAGGACCTCGACGCCACCGATTCCGAGACCAAGATTAAGAAGATCGCCAAGCGCCTGAAGGTGCTCGAAGCGTTCCAGAAGTCCGGCATCAAGCCCGACTGGATGATCATGGAAGTGCTGCCGGTGCTGCCGCCGGAACTGCGGCCGCTGGTGCCGCTGGACGGCGGCCGCTTCGCGACCTCCGACCTGAACGACCTGTACCGCCGCGTGATCAACCGGAACAACCGCCTGAAGCGTCTGCTCGAGCTGAAGGCGCCGGAGATCATCGTGCGCAACGAGAAGCGCATGCTGCAGGAGGCGGTGGACTCCCTGCTCGACAACGGCCGTCGCGGCAAGGCGATGACCGGCGCCAACAAGCGCCCGCTGAAGTCGCTCGCCGACATGATCAAGGGCAAGGGCGGTCGCTTCCGTCAGAACCTGCTCGGCAAGCGCGTCGACTACTCCGGCCGGTCCGTGATCGTGGTGGGTCCGCAGCTGAAGCTGCACCAGTGCGGCCTGCCGAAGAAGATGGCGCTCGAGCTCTTCAAGCCGTTCATCTTCCACAAGCTCGAAGTGCTGGGGCTCGCCACCACCATCAAGGCCGCAAAGCGCCTGGTGGAAGCCGAGGTGCCGGAGGTGTGGGACATCCTCGAGGACGTCATCCGCGAGCACCCGGTCATGCTGAACCGCGCACCGACCCTGCACCGCCTCGGCATCCAGGCTTTCGAGCCGGTGCTGATCGAGGGCAAGGCGATCCAGCTGCATCCGCTGGTCTGTGCTGCGTTCAACGCCGACTTCGACGGCGACCAGATGGCCGTGCACGTGCCGCTGTCGCTCGAAGCGCAGATGGAAGCGCGCACGCTGATGCTGTCGTCGAACAACGTGCTGTCGCCCGCCAACGGCGATCCGATCATCGTGCCGTCCCAGGACATCGTGCTGGGTCTGTACTACGTGACCCGCGAGAAGGTGAACGCTGTGGGCGAGGGCATGGCCTTCACCGACGTGGGCGAGATCTCGCGCGCCTACGAGACGCGCCAGGTGGACGTGAACGCCAAGGTGCAGGTGCGCATCCGCGAGCAGTTCTACGCCGCGGACGGTTCGCTCCAGGACAAGATCACGCGCTACGAGACCACCGTGGGTCGTGCGCTGCTCTCCGAGATCCTGCCGCCCGGTCTGCCGTTCCCCCTCATCAACAAGCCACTCAAAAAGAAGGAGATCTCCAAGCTGATCAACGCGTCGTTCCGCCGCTGCGGGCTGCGCGAGACGGTGATCTTCGCGGACAAGCTGATGTACATGGGCTTTTCAATGGCCACTCGCGCCGGCGTCTCGATCTGCGTGGACGACATGCAGGTGCCGCCGCAGAAGGAAGAGATCATCGGTGCAGCCGAGAAGGAAGTGCAGGAGATCGAGGCGCAGTACACCTCCGGTCTCGTGACTCAGGGCGAGCGCTACAACAAGGTGGTCGACATCTGGGGCCGCGCCGGCGACATGGTGGCCAAGGCCATGATGGAGCAGCTCGGCACCGAGCCGGTGATGAGCTGGGACGGCAAGAAGAACGAGTGGGTGCAGCTCGCCGACAAGAAGGGCGCGCCCCTGTCGCAGGAGTCGTTCAATTCCATCTACATGATGGCCGACTCCGGTGCGCGCGGTTCCGCGGCCCAGATCCGGCAGTTGGCGGGCATGCGCGGCCTGATGGCGAAGCCGGACGGCTCCATCATCGAGACGCCGATCACCACCAACTTCCGCGAAGGCCTGAACGTGCTGCAGTACTTCATCTCCACGCACGGCGCTCGGAAGGGGCTGGCGGACACGGCGTTGAAGACCGCGAACTCCGGCTATCTCACGCGTCGTCTCGTGGACGTGACCCAGGACCTGGTCGTGATCGAGGACGATTGCGGCACGGTCAACGGTGTGGCGATGAAGGCACTGGTCGAAGGCGGTGAAGTGGTCGAGGCCCTGCGCGAGCGCATCCTCGGTCGCGTGAGTGCCACCGACGTGATCAATCCGGAGTCGGGTGACGTGCTGTTCCCGGCCGGAACGCTGCTCGACGAAGACGGTGTGGATGCGGTGGAAACCCTCGGCATCGACGAAGTGAAGGTGCGTACCCCGCTCACCTGCGATACGCGCTACGGGCTGTGCGCCAAGTGCTACGGTCGTGACCTGGGCCGGGGCACGCTGGTGAACGTGGGCGAGGCGGTCGGCGTGATCGCGGCGCAGTCCATCGGCGAGCCAGGCACCCAGCTCACGATGCGGACCTTCCACATCGGTGGTGCCGCTTCGCGGACCGCCGTGGCGAGCCAGATCGAGAGCAAGTCGAACGGTTCGGTGCGTTTCTCGCCGCTAATGCGCTACGTGACCAATGCGCGCGGCGAGCAGGTGGCGATCTCCCGCTCGGGCGAAGTGCTGATCCTGGACGACAACGGCCGGGAGCGCGAACGGCACAAGGTGCCCTATGGCGCGACGTTGCTGGTGGGCGATGCCGCGAAGGTGCGTGCCGGTACGGTGCTCGCCACGTGGGATCCGCACACCCGTCCTATCATCACGGAGTACGCGGGCAAGGTGAAGTTCGAGCACGTCGAGGAAGGCGTGACCGTGGCGAAGCAGATCGACGAAGTGACCGGTCTGTCGACCCTGGTGGTGATCGATGCCAAGCGCCGCGGCACCGCGGCGACCAAGGGCGTGCGTCCGCAGGTGAAACTGCTCGACGAGACCAACCACGAAGTGCGGTTGGCCGCCACCGATCAGCCGGTCAACTACACGTTCCAGGTCCATTCCATCATCACGGTGAAGGATGGCCAGGACGTGCAGATCGGCGAAGTGCTGGCGCGGATCCCGCAGGAATCGGCCAAGACCAAGGACATCACCGGCGGCTTGCCGCGGGTGGCGGAACTGTTCGAAGCCCGCTCGCCCAAGGATTCGTCGGTGCTCGCGGAAGTCACGGGTACGGTCTCGTTCGGCAAGGACACCAAGGGCAAGCAGCGCCTCATCATCACCGATCTCGACGGCGTGGCGCACGAGTTCCTGATCCCGAAGGACAAGCACGTGCTGGTGCACGACGGCCAGGTGGTGAACCGCGGCGAGGAGATCGTCGAAGGCGATCCGGAACCGCACGACATCCTGCGCCTGCGGGGCATGGAGGCGCTGGCGCGCTACATCACCGACGAGGTGCAGGAGGTCTACCGTCTGCAGGGTGTCAAGATCAACGACAAGCACATCGAGGTGATCGTGCGCCAGATGCTGCGCCGGGTGCAGATCATGGATGCCGGCGATGCCCGCTTCATCACGGGCGAACAGGTCGAGCGGGCCGAGGTGCTGGACGAGAACGATCGCGTCCTGGCCGAAGGCAAGAAGCCGGCGACCTACGAGCACCTGCTCCTCGGGATCACGAAGGCGTCCCTGTCCACCGACTCGTTCATCTCGGCGGCCTCCTTCCAGGAGACCACCCGGGTGCTGACCGAAGCGGCCATCATGGGCAAGAAAGACGACCTGCGCGGCCTCAAGGAAAACGTCATCGTCGGCCGTCTGATCCCGGCCGGAACCGGACTCGCGTACCACAACGCGCGGAAGCACCAGGCCACCCTGGGCGACGCCGAGGTGTTCGCGGAATCCGGGTCCGATTCCGAGGTCGGTCAGGCCGCCAGCAACGAGCAGGTTGCTTGACAGGTCCTTGATCGGAAAATAAACTCCCGGGTCTTTTTACCGCCGCTGCTGCCGTCGACCACGGAACGAGCGGACAATATCAACCGACAGTGAGCGGGACGGCTCCATGGGGCCGTCCCGGTTTTTTGGGATGCCGGAAATATGCCGACAATCAGTCAGTTAGTCCGCAAGCCGCGAACCAAGGCCGTGAGCAAGAGCAAGGTGCCTGCGCTCCAGCAGTCGCCGCAGCGGCGCGGGGTTTGCACCAGGGTGTACACGACGACGCCGAAAAAGCCGAACTCGGCGCTGCGCAAGGTGGCCAAGGTCCGACTGACCAACGGTTTCGAAGTCATTTCCTACATCGGCGGCGAGGGTCACAACCTCCAGGAGCACTCGGTGGTGCTGATCCGCGGCGGCCGCGTGAAGGACCTGCCGGGCGTGCGCTACCACATCGTGCGCGGCAGCCTGGATACCCAGGGTGTGAAGGATCGCAAGCAGAGCCGTTCCAAGTACGGCGCCAAGCGGCCGAAGGTGGGCTGATTTCCCGACCCGACCGCCAACGAGACAGAGCAAACCGAGGAAGCCATGCCGAGACGCAGAGTTGTAGCCAAGCGCGAGATCCTGCCGGATCCGAAGTTCAGCAGCCAGGACGTGTCGAAGTTCATCAACGTGTTGATGACCGCCGGCAAGAAGTCCGTGGCCGAGCGCATCATGTACGGCGCGCTGGCACAGATCGGCAAGAAGACCGGCAAGGACGCGCTTGAGGTCTTCAACCAGGCGCTCCAGAACGTGCGCCCGTCGGTCGAAGTGAAGAGCCGCCGCGTCGGCGGTGCGAACTATCAGGTTCCGGTGGAAGTCCGTGCGGTTCGCCGCACCGCGCTCGCCATGCGCTGGCTGCGCGAGGCCGCGCGCAAGCGCTCGGAGAAGTCCATGGGCGGTCGCCTCGCGGCCGAACTCGCCGAAGCGGCGGAAGGCCGTGGCGGCGCCATGAAGAAGCGCGAAGAAGTGCACCGCATGGCGGAGGCCAACAAGGCCTTCTCGCACTACCGGTTCTGATCGAAGCCTGCGCGGCACCCGCCCGCAGGCCCAGCGAAAATCTCGAAGATGCCCCGCTCCACCCCCATCGAACGCTATCGCAACATCGGCATCATGGCGCACATCGATGCGGGGAAGACCACGACCACCGAACGCATCCTGTTCTACACCGGCGTCTCGCACAAGATCGGTGAGGTGCACGACGGTGCGACGGTGATGGACTGGATGGAGCAGGAGCGTGAACGCGGCATCACCATCACCTCGGCTGCGACGACGTGCTTCTGGAAGGGGATGAACAACAACTACCCCGAGCACCGCATCAACATCATCGACACGCCCGGCCACGTGGACTTCACCATCGAGGTGGAGCGCAGCCTGCGCGTGCTGGATGGCGCTTGCACCGTGCTGTGCGCGGTGGGTGGCGTGCAACCCCAGACCGAAACGGTGTGGCGCCAGGGTAACAAGTACAAGGTGCCGCGCCTGCTGTTCGTGAACAAGATGGACCGTCAGGGCGCGAATTTCATGCGCGTCTACGACCAGGTGAAGCAGCGCCTCAAGGCGCACCCGGTGCCGATCCAGCTCCCGATCGGAGCCGAGGACAAGTTCGAAGGCGTGATCGACCTCATCAAGATGAAGGCGATCTACTGGGACGAGTCGACCCAGGGCATGAAGTTCGAGGAGCGCGACATCCCCGCGAGCCTGCAGGACGAGGCCAGGTCCTGGCAGGATCGCATGGTCGAGTCCGCCGCCGAGGCGAACGAGGAACTGATGAACAAGTACCTCGAGGACGGCAATCTGTCCCTCGAGGATCTCAAGCTGGGCCTGCGCCTGCGGACGATCAACAACGAGATCTTCCCGATGCTGTGCGGCTCGGCGTTCAAGAACAAGGGCGTGCAGGCCATGCTGGACGCCGTGATCGATTTCCTGCCCGCGCCGGTCGACATCCCCGACGTGAAGGGGCAGCTGGAAAGCGGTCAGCCAGCCACGCGCCGGGCGAGTGACGACGAGCCCTTCGCCGGTCTCGCGTTCAAGATCATGACCGACCCGTTCGTCGGGCAGCTGATCTTCTTCCGTGTGTACTCGGGCGTGGTGAACTCCGGCGACACCATCTACAACCCGGTGAAGCGCCGCAAGGAGCGCATCGGTCGCATCCTGCAGATGCACGCCAACCAGCGCGAAGAGATCAAGGAAGTGCGCGCAGGCGACATCGCGGCGGCTGTCGGCCTCAAGGAAGCCACCACCGGCGACACGCTGTGCGATCCGGACAAGATCATCGTGCTGGAGCGCATGGAGTTCCCCGAGCCGGTGATACACGTGGCGGTCGAGCCGAAGACCAAGAGCGACCAGGAGAAGATGGGCATCGCGCTCAATCGTCTGGCGCAGGAGGATCCGTCGTTCCGCGTGCGGACCGACGAGGAGTCGGGCCAGACCATCATTTCCGGCATGGGCGAGCTGCACCTCGAGATCATCGTCGACCGCATGAAGCGTGAATTCGGCGTCGAGGCCAACGTGGGTGCCCCGCAGGTGGCCTACCGCGAGGCGATCCGCAAACAGGTCGAGATCGAAGGCAAGTTCGTCAAGCAGTCCGGCGGCAAGGGCCAGTACGGTCACGTGTGGCTCAAGATGGAGCCGAACGAGGCCGGCAAGGGATTCCAGTTCGTCGACGCCATCAAGGGCGGCGTGGTGCCGCGCGAATTCATCCCCGCGGTTGAGAAGGGTCTGGAAGACACGCTGCCGAACGGCGTGCTCGCGGGTTTCCCGGTGGTGGACGTGAAGGTCACGCTGTTCGACGGTTCGTACCACGAAGTGGACTCGAACGAGAATGCGTTCAAGATGGCGGCTTCGATGGCCTTCAAGGACGGCATGCGCAAGGCCAATCCGGTCCTGCTCGAGCCGATGATGGCGGTGGAAGTGGAAACGCCCGAGGAGTTCATGGGCAACGTGATGGGCGATCTCAATTCCCGTCGCGGCATGATCCAGGGCATGGACGACCTCGTCTCCGGCATCAAGGCGATCAAGGCCGAAGTGCCGCTCGCGGAGATGTTCGGCTACTCGACGTCGCTCCGTTCGGCGACCCAGGGCCGTGCCACCTACACCATGGAGTTCAAGCACTACTCCGAAGCGCCCAAGAACGTAGCGGAAGCGATCATCAACAAAAAGTAAGTCCAGGCAAGCACAAGGAACCGACATGGCAAAGGGCAAATTTGAGCGAACCAAGCCGCACGTGAACGTGGGGACGATTGGACACGTGGACCATGGCAAGACGACGCTGACGGCGGCGATCACGACGGTGCTGTCGACGAAGTTTG
>Ga0164290_1002214_pt1 | contig 15640 bp, 13 predicted proteins | sample Micstemetagenome_FD_108782 | JGI IMG/M metagenome (GOLD analysis project Ga0164290, IMG submission 108782) | Contaminated culture microbial community from soil near Moab, Utah, USA - Microcoleus steenstrupii SON62 (Illumina Assembly) | ecosystem: Environmental > Terrestrial > Soil > Soil crust... | reverse complement strand
GGCGAGCTCTGGCATGGCACCTGGGAAGGTGAGCAGAGCGAACTGCGCCGCGTGCACCCCGGCAGCGGCGAGGTGCTGGACCGCCTCGAGATGCCCGCCGGCACTTTCGTGAGCGGCCTGGAAGCGGACGGCGCCAACCTCCTGTATTGCGGGGGCGGCGGCAGCGGCAAGGTGCGCGCCGTCAAGCGCCCGAAAACGCAGCAGCCCTAAGCCAGCTCCAGCTTGGCGACCGCGGCGCTTCCGCAAGCCGGCTAGAGCGTTTCGCTGGGGTCGAAGTCCAGCTCGACCTTGGCCCCGCTCGGGTCGTGGCAGAACAGCTGCCAGGTGCCGGAGCCCTTCTGCTGGCGCAGGTCGTACTTCAGCCCGCGCGCGTCGAACCGGGCCTTGACCTCGCGCAGGCCGCGCGCCGAGAACGCCATGTGGTCGATCACGCCGGCCACGCCCGCCGGCACCGGCCGGTCGGCGTAGACGTGCAGGATGGGGCGCCCATCGGCGTACAGCCAGGCCCCTGCGAAGCCGAGATCCGGCCGCGGCCCCTGTTCCAGGCCCAGCACGCCGACATAGAAGTCCAGCGTCCGCTCGAGGTTCTGGGCGATCACCGTGAAGTGGTTCATGCCGTGGATCATGGGAACTCCTGCTTGTGGTTCAGGTGACCAGCACCAGCGCGCCGGTGGTGGCGCGGGATTCGAGCCGCTCGTGGGCCGCCGCGGCGGCCGCGAGGGTGAAGCGCTCCACCGGCGGGCGCCGCAGCACACCGCGTCCGAGCGCGTCCCAGACCCGCTGGGCGCGTTCCGCGAGTTGCCCGGGCCTGGCGACGAAGTCGAACACCACGGGTCGCGAGAAGGTGGCCGAGCGCGCCAGCAGCGCGTCGGGATCCAGCGGCGCCAGCGGGCCGCTGGCCTGACCGAGGCTGACCCAATGGCCGCAGGGCGCGAGCGCCGCCAGGTTCTCCTCACGCGCCGCTTGCCCAAGCCCATCGACGATGAGGTCGGCACCGCCGAAATGGCGCCGCACCTCCTGGGCGAAGCGGTAGTCGCGCGTCACGACCACGTGCTCGCAGCCATGTTCGCGCGCGAGCGCGGCCTTGGCGTCCGTCGACACGGTGCCCACCACGCGTGCGCCAAGGTGGCGGGCCCAGGCACACAGCAGCAGGCCGACGCCACCGGCGGCGGCATGCACCAGCAGTCGCGTTCCCGGTCCCACGCGGCCGAGGTCCCGCAGCAGGTAGTCCGCCGTCACGCCTTTGAGCAGCAAGGCTGCCGCGGTCTCGTCGTCCACGGTCGCCGGCAGGCGCACGAGATGCTGGGCGGGCACGTTGCGCACCTCGCAGTACGCGCCCGGCTGGTGCCACAGGTAGGCCACGCGCTCGCCGGGCTGGAAACCTTCCACGCCCGGGCCCGTGTCGAGCACGGTACCGGCGCCTTCCATGCCCGGCACGCCCGGCAGCGGCAGCAGCGCCGGGATCCAGCCGCGCCGCAGGTAGACGTCGATGAAGTTCACCCCCGCCGCGCGCTGCCGCACCCGCACCTCGCCCGGGCCGGGCGGCGGCACGCTCGCCTCGCCCGCTTGCAGCTGGCCGGGGCCGCCATAGCGCGCGACCTGGACCTGGCGTGAAGGCACGCCGGCGCCGGACGCGGGCCGCGCCGTCACCCGTGGCGCAGCGACGGCGGCGCCTTGCGCCGCAAGATGCCGCCTCAGGTTCTCGAAGCCGGCCTCGTACACGCCCTGGGCCACCATGTCGCGGAGCTCGCGCTCCATGCCCGGCGGCGTGGCGAAGGTCGACTCCCAGTGCCAGAAGGTCCGGTTGCCATCGGTCACCGGCTTGAGCGTGACGGTGGCCACGTAGCGCTGCAGCGGCACCGTGGCCTGCACGATGCAGTAGGTGGACTTGTATTCGGTGTCCGACAAGGCCAGCAGCTGCTCGCGGATGTGGTTGCCGTCCTTGAGCGTGAAGTTGCGCACGCAACCCACCTGGCTGGAGGCCTCGCCGCCTTCGATGCGACTTTCGGCCACCACGTCGTGCCACTGGTCGTGGCTGTTGAAATCGCGCAGCACGGCCCAGACGCGCTCGATCGGCGCATCGATCACGGTGGAACGGACGACCTTCTGCAGCATGGAGGCTCTACCGGCCTCCGAAGTGGCGCTTCAGGGCATCGAAGCCGCCCTGGAACACCCCGCCGCCGATCAGCTCGGACAGCTCGCGCTCGCGCTGGTCCTCGCAGTCGAACTCGGCGCTCCACTCGGCGAAGGTGCGGGCCCCGTCCGTCACCGGCGTCAGCTTCACGGTGGCGGTGTAGTTCTCCACGCCCATCGGGCTTTCCAGGATGGCGTAGGTGCAGCTGTAGTCGAAGTCGGACAGCGCCAGCAGCCGCTCGCGGATCATGCCGCCGTCGCGGGTGTGGAAGTGCCGGATGCAGCCGATCTTGTCGGCGGGTTCGCCGTTCTCGATGCGGCTGTCCGCGATGCCGGGGTGCCACTGTGGCAGGCCGTTGAAGTCGCGGATGCGGGCCCAGACCGCATCCGCGGGAGCGTCGATCACGCTCGAGGTGTACACGCGGACCATGGGGTCAGCTCTTGGCCGGCTCGCCTGGGGGCAGCGCCGCGGCCCCGCCGGCCGCGCCGCCCACCAGGCGGTGGATGTCCGCGCCGTCCAGGCCGATCTCGCGCAGCAGCTGGTCCACGATTGGCGCCTGCGCCCGGAAGCGCAGCGCGGAATTGACAACCCCGTCGGCGAACCCGCCGTTGCCGCCGTCCGCCGCATGGCCATTGCCGCCCCCCATGAGGCCGTCCACCTGCAGGATCTTGATGCCCTCGATGCGCTCCATGGGCCGCACCGACTCGCGGATGATGGCCTCGGCCTTCTCGACGAGCTTCAGGCGCAGCGCGGAGGCGCGCGCTTCCGGCGAGAGCACGTTGTGCGCCTCGTTCATCATGCGCAACGCCTCGGCCTCGATCTCCGCGCGCACGCGGGCGGCCAGCGCCTTGATCTTCTCGGCGTCGGCGTCTGCCTCGGCCTGGGCCCGCAGCGCCGCACCGCGGTCGGCGCTCGCCTGCTTTTCGGCCTCGGCCGCGCGGGTCAGGCGCAGCGCCTCACGCTCGGCGGCCTGGGCTGCGGCGATCAGCTCGATCTGCTTGCGCCGCTCGGCGGCTTCCACTTCGCGGGCCGTGAAGACCTTCTCCTCGGCAGAGACCGCCAGCGCCCGGGCCGTGTCGGCCGCGGCCTGCGCTTCGCTCTGCGACTTGCTCTCCAGGGCCACGGCGATCGCCCGCTGCTGCTCGGCCAGCTCCAGGGCCTGGCGCCGCTCGATCTCGGCCGACTGCAGCGCCCGCTCCTTGTGGATGCGCTCTTGCTCCAGCGACTGCTCGCTGCGAATACGAGCGGCCTCGATGGCCTGGCGCGCCGCGATCTGCACGCTCTCTGCGTCCTGCTCACGCTGGGCGCGCTCGCTGGCGAGTTCGGCTCGCTGCCGCGCGCGGGCGATCTCCACCTCGCGCTGCTGCTGCAGGCGGGCGTACTCGGCCTCGCGGTCGATCTCCAGGGAGAACTTCTCCGCTTCCAGGTTCTTGTTGCGGATGGCGATCAGCGTGTCCTGCTCGACGTCGTTGCGCTGCTTCTTGCGGTGCTCGATCTGCTCGGTCAGGCGGGTCAGGCCCTCGGCGTCGAAGGCGTTGCTCGGGGTGAAGAACTCCATCGCCGTCTGGTCCAGCTGGGTCAGCGACGCCGCTTCGAGTTCCAGTCCGTTGGTGGTCAGGTCGCCGGCCACGGCCTCGCGCACCCGCTTGATGAAGCTGCCCCGCTTTTCGTGCAGCTCCTCCATCGTCATCTCGGCGGCCGCGGTGCGCAACGCATCCACGAACTTGCCTTCCACCAGTTCCTTGAGCTGGTCGGGCGCCAGCGTCCGCTGGCCCAGCGTCTGCGCGGCAGCTGCCACGGCTTCGGGTACCGCGGCCACCCGCACATAGAACTCGGCGATCACGTCCACCCGCATCCGGTCCTTGGTGATCAGGGCTTTGTCGCGGCCGCGCGCCACCTCCAGCCGCAGCGTGTTCATGTTGACGGGAATCACGTCGTGCACGATGGGCAGCACGAACGCGCCGCCGTCGAGCACCACCCGCTGGCCTCCCAGGCCGGTGCGCACGAAGGCGCGCTCCTTGCTGCTGCGCAGGTACAGCCAGTGCAGCAGCCACACCACGATGGCCACGACGATGGCCACCACGATCAATCCCAGGATGAAGGTGCCGAATTGGGCGCCGGTCATAGCGGTCTCCTTGAGTCCAGATGCAGTCGTCAGCGGTTGAGGTTCACGAAACGCCGGGTGGCCTCGGTCAGCGCCACCTCGGTGGGCAGCCGCTCCATCGAGCTGGCGCCGTAGAAGCCATGGATGCCGGGGCAGCGCTGGAGGATGTATTCGGCATCCTCCGGCATGGCGATGGGCCCGCCGTGGCACAGCACCAGCACGTCCGGTTTCGCCGCCTTCGCAGCGGCGGCCCAGGCATTGATCGGGCCCACGCAGTCGGCCAGCGTCAGCGCCGTGGCGGCGCCGATGGTGCCGCCGGTGGTCAGGCCCATGTGGCAGACCACCACGTCGGCCCCGGCCTGCGCCATGTCGCGGGCGTTCGCCTCGCTGAACACATAAGGGGTGGTGAGCAGGTCCAGGGCGCGGGCGCGCGCCACCAGCTCGACCTCGAGGCCGTAGCCCATGCCGGTTTCCTCGAGGTTGGCGCGGAAGGTGCCGTCGATCAACCCCACCGTGGGGAAGTTCTGGATCCCGGAGAAGCCCAGCGCGATCAGCCGCTGCAGGAACGCCTCGTGCTGGATGAACGGGTCGGTGCCGTTGACGCCGGCGAGCACCGGCGTGTGGCGCACGACGGGCAAGACCTCGCGCGCCATCTCGCAGACGATCTCGTTGGCGTTCCCGTAGGCCAGCAGGCCGGCCAGCGAGCCGCGTCCGGCCATGCGGTAGCGGCCCGAGTTGTAGATCACGATCAGGTCGATGCCGCCGGCCTCCTCGCACTTGGCCGACAGGCCCGTGCCCGCGCCGCCGCCGACGATGGGCCGGCCGGCCGCCACCTTGCGGCGCAGCGCGTCCAGGATCTGCTGGCGGGGGATGCGGGCCATGGCCTTGCCTTTCTCTCTCTTGCGTTCAGCGCGCGATGCGCCGCGCGGGTTGCGGTGCGGCCACGTCCTGCCAGGCCGCCACCAGGGCGTCCGCGAACGCGTCGTCGTTCAGGTGGTGCGGCAGGCGCTGCAGCTTGCGCTGGGGGCCCGCCCGGAAGTTCTGCTCGATGGCGGTAAACAGCGCCTGGTCCGCCTGCGGGTCGTGGAACGGCTGGCCGGGCTTGTCGATCGCGGAGACGCCGCCTTCGGGGATCAGGAACCGCACCGGCCCCTGCATTGCATTGAGCTTGGCCGCCAGGAACTCCCCGATGGCACGGCACTCGTCCGCGGTGGTGCGCATCAGCGTCACCGACGGGTTGTGCCGGTAGAGATTGCGTCCGCGGAAACGCTCCGGCACCGTGTTCCACGGGCCGAAGTTCACCATGTCGAGGGCGCCGCAGGAGCCGACGTAGGGCAGCGGCCGCCGCGCGAAGACGTCCAGCCGCGTCGGGCCGGCGGACAGCACGCCGCCGGCGATCTCGTCGGCGATCTCGGTGGTGGACACATCGATCACCCCGGCCAGCAGGCCCGAGTCCGCCAGCTTCTCCATGGATTGGCCGCCGACCCCCGTGGCATGGAACACCAGGCAGTCGTAGGTGTCCGCCAGCTGCCGTGTCACGGCCTGAACGCAGGGCGTGGTGACGCCGAACATGGTCAGCCCCAGCGCCGGCTTCGTATCCGTCTCGACGGTGGGGTGGGCCATCATGCCGGCCAGCGCATGCGCCGCGTTGGCCAGCACCTTCTGGCTGATCCGGTTGATGCCCTGCACGTCGGTCACCGAGTACATCATGCAGATGTCGCTGGGGCCGACGTAGCCGCGCGTGTCACCGGAGGCCATGGTCGAGACCATCACCTTGGGCACGCCGATCGGCAGCGCCCGCATGGCGGGGGTGGCGAGCGACGTGCCGCCGGAGCCGCCGGCGGAGATCAGGCCCCCCAGGTCGCGCCGGGTGGCGACGAAGTGTTCGAACGCCATTGCCATGCCCGTGACAGCGCTGCCGCGGTCGCTGGTGAACACGGCCGACTCACCGGCCGGGTGGTGGCGCGCGACCTCGCGCGGATGCACGCTGGCCGGCGAGGGCTTGCCGCTGGTGGAAAGGTCCACCGTCACCACCCGCAAGCCCAGCTTCTCCAGGCACTGGCGCAGGTAGTTCAGTTCCCGTCCCTTGGTGTCGAAGGTGCCGGCCACGTAGGCGGCGCGCCCCGTGGTGGCGACCACGGGGAAATCGAAGACGGTCGCAGGCGAGGAGGCGGGCGCCTTGGGCGCAGCGGGCGAGCGGGCCGGCGCGCGGGGAATGTCGACCGCCGGCGCCGCAGTGCCGCCCGCATTCCAGCGGTTGAAGCCACGCACGCTCTGGGGCTGCAGGCCCTGGCTGCCCGGCAGCTGCGGCTCGGCATGGGCGCGCCGCACCGTGAACACCTGCGCCGGGGCGTCGTCCACCGGCGCTGCAACCGGCAGTTCCTGCGCGGCCTCCTCTTCTTCGCCACTGGAGCGCACGCCCAGCAGGCGCTCCTGCAGCGTCTTGTCGGCGGCGAGCTGCTGGGCCGCCATCTCATGCGCGATGCGGCCGTTGACCATGACGCCCACCCGGTCGGCCACGTCCATGGCCACGCCGAGGTTCTGTTCGATCAGCAGGATGGACAGGCCGCTCTCGCTGCCCAGTGCGCGAAGCGCCTGGGCCACCTGCTCCACGATCACCGGGGCCAGGCCCTCGGTGGGCTCGTCCATCACCAGCACCTTGGGCTCCAGGAGCAGGGCGCGCCCGATGGCCAGCATCTGCTGCTCGCCGCCGGAGAGCTGCGCGCCGCCGTTGGATTTGCGCTCGGCCAGGCGCGGGAACATGGTGTAGACGCGCTCGACCTCGCGCCGGTGGCGCGCCACCAGGCGCAGGGTTTCGTCGACGCTCAAGGACGGCCAGACGCGGCGCCCCTGCGGCACATAGGCGATGCCCAGGCGGGTGATCTCGTGCGGCGCCAGGCCGAGGATTTCGCGGCCCTGCAGCTTCACGCTGCCGCCGGCCTTGACCAGGCCGGTAATCGCGTTGCACAGCGTGGTCTTGCCCATGCCATTGCGGCCGACGACGCCCAGCACGCCCCCGTCTACGGTGAGGCTCACGCCCTGCAGGGCGTGGGCGCGGCCGTAGTACACGTCCAGGTTCTCGACCTGCAGCATGGGCACGGCCGGGGCCTGACCCGGGTTGTCCTTGGACGGCCAGGCCATCAGTGCTTGCCTCCCATGTAGATCGCCTGCACCTGCGCGTCGTTCTCGATCTCGTGCGGGGTGCCGTGCTTGAGGACGCGGCCGTTGTGCATCACGGTCACGCGGTCGACCACGCGCAGGGCGATGTCCAGGTCGTGCTCGATCAGCACGAAGCTCATGTGCGAAGGCAGCGAGGTCAGCAGCGCGACCAGCTCGCGCCGCTCGGCGGGCGACAGGCCGGCCGCGGGCTCGTCGAACAGGATCAGCCGCGGCGCGCCTGCCAGCGCCATGCCGATTTCCAGCTGGCGCTGCTGGCCGTGGGCGAGGCTGGCCACCGGCTCGTCGGCGATGTGGTCCAGCCGGACGCGTTCGAGCAGGTCCTGCGTGGCCGCCCGCGAGGCGTGGCGCGCCGAAGGGCGCAGGAAGCTGTACCGGTTGTTCGAGACACCCCGGACAGCCAGGAAGAGGTTGTCCCGGATCGAGAGATCGCGGAACAGGAGCGAGGACTGGTAGGTGCGCCGCAGCCCCTTGCGGATGCGCTCGAAGGGCGGCAGCTCGGTCACGTCCTCGCCGAAGAACCGGATCCTTCCCGCGGTGGGCGGGAAGTCACCGGTGATGGCGTTGAACAGCGTGGTCTTGCCCGCGCCGTTGGCGCCCAGGATGGCGCGCTTCTCGCCCGCGGCCACCACCAGCGACACGTCGTCCACCGCCCGCAATGCGCCGAAGGCGCGGGTGACGCCCTCGAGCACCAGCGCGTCGCTGGAGGCCAGCGGCTTGCTGCCGGTGGCCGCAGGACGGGCCGCGTGGGCGCGCGAGGCGGGACGAAGTGTGCTGATGGAAGCCATGGGCCGGTTACGGGCAGTTCGGGACGTCGCGCGAGCCGATCTTGAACTCGGCCTTGCTCATGCCCAGCAGCTGGTTGACGTTGTCGACCTTGCGCACCACCTTGGTGGTCAGGTTGCCCTGGCCGTCCTTGACCACCTCGGTCACGAAGGTGGTGCCGATCGCCTGGCGGTTCTCGTCCAGCCTCACGTCCCCGGTGGGCGTCTTCAGGGTCATCTTGGCCAGCGCATCGCGGAACTTGGCATGGTTGCCGGACAGGTCGCCGTTGACCGCAGCCAGGCCGTCCAGGGCAGCCTTCATGTTCACGTAGTAGACGAACGCGAACAGCGAGGGGCTGGGGTAGCCGCCGGCCGACACGGGATAGTTCTTCTTGTAGTCCTCGACGAAGGCCTTCCACTCGGCGCCGTCGAAGGAATCGGCGTACGGGCCGGCCGACAGCGTGCCCACCAGGGAGTCACGCTTCTTGCCGCGGTAGTTCAGCACGTCCTGGCTCACGGTGATCGAGCCGCCCAGCAGCGGCTTGTCGCCGCCGGCCGCCTCGTACTGGTTCAGGAAGTTCACCGCATCGGCGCCGCCCAGCACCAGCAGCAGCGCGTCGACGTCCTTGGGGATGCGCGCGATCACCGAGCTGTAGTCCTTGCCGCCCAGCGGCACCCAGGCCTTCACTGGCACCTTGCCCCCGCCCTTGCAGTACTCGGTCATGAAGCCCTGCACCTGCGAGTAGGGGAACGCGTAGTCCTCGGCGATCACCATCACGCGCTTGTAGCCCTTCTGCAGCGCGGCATTGCCCAGGCCCACCATCCACTGCGCCCCTTCCGTGTTGAAGCGGAAGAAGTTCGGGCTGGGGTTCTCCAGCGTGGTCGCCTGCGCGCCCGAGCCGCCGTTGATGAAGGTCACCTGCGGCTGGGTCTTGGAGTAGTCCTTCACCGCGATGCCCTCGCCGCCGGACAGCGGCCCGACGAGGATGTCGACCTTGTCCTGCTCGACCAGCTTGCGCGCGGCGTTCACGGCCACGTCCGGCTTGGCGTCCGAGGAGGCCTTGATGATCTGGATCGGGCGCCCCGCCACCGTGCCGCCGCGCTGCTTGACCGCCAGCTCGGCCCCGCGCATGCCGTCGGCGCCGCCCGCGGCGAACGGACCTTCCAGCGTCGCCAGCAGGCCGATCTTCACCGGCTGGCCGGACTGGGCCCAGGCCCCGCCGGCCAGGGCGGCGGCCACCGCCGCACCTGCCAAAGACTTCAACACGAATCGCTTGTTCAACTTCACGCTTGTCTCCTTGGGTTTGTGATGCGCTAGCGCACCGATGACGAAACGGCCTGCGCACGCTGCAGCCGCGACTTCAGTTGCGACCACAGCCCGAGCAGGCCGTCGGGGGAAAACAGGACGATCAGCAGGAAGGCGCCGCCGATCACGAGGTTGAACCGTTCGCGGTCGATCAGGTCGATCGCAAAGGTCTGCAGCAGTACGAAGATCAGCGCGCCGATGAACGCGCCGATGGGGTGCTTGACGCCACCCAGCACGGCGATCACCAGGATGTTGATCAGCCACGAGGTGCCGACCGAGCCGGGGGTTATCAGGCCGTTGTACCAGACGAGCAGGATTCCGCCGACGGCGGCGAGGTCGCCCGCCACCGCGTACGCGGCCACCCTGTGGGCGGTGACGTTGTAGCCCAGCGCGTTCATCCGCCGCGGGTTGTCGCGGATGCCCTGGAGCGCCACGCCGAAGGGCGCCCGCACCAGGTACTTGACGAGGAAGTAGCCGGCCATCGCCAGCGCCAGGGCCAGGAAATAGAAGGGCAGAGGCTGGCGCCAGTCGATCCCCAGCACCTCGGGCGGGTACACCTTCTGGAAGCCCTGGAAGCCGTTGAAGACGCTGTAGTTCTGCAGCGCCAGGTAGTAGAAGGCCACGCCCATGGCCAGCGTGATCATGATGGTGTAGATGCCTTCGGTGCGCACCGACAGCCAGCCCACCAGCACCGAGCCGGCGGTGGCGATGGCCAGTGCGAACACCACCACCACGCCCCAATGCCAGCCGAGGCTGAGCGAAGTGCCGCTGGTGCCCAGGATGGCGACTGTATAGCCCGCGATCCCGGCCACCGTCATCTGCGCCAGCGACACCATGCCGCCGTAGCCGGCCAGCAAGGTGAGCGACAGCGCGATCAGGCCGAGCGCGAGGGTCTGGCCGCCGACCTGGAAGGTCAGGAACGGGGAGGCCACGAAGGGAAACAGCAGCAGCGCCAGCAGCGTGAGCACGTGCCTGGCCCCCACATGCCGCCACAGGAACTTGAGCCAGCGCGGCGCGCTGCTGTCGGCATACGGGTCAGGCTCCGCAGGCGCCGCCGGCGGGGCGGCCCGGCGAATGGGCTCCATCCTGGGCGTGGCCTGGGCCGCCGCCGAATTCATGGCCTTGCGCCACTGGGCTGCGCTCATGCTGCTTTCCCCAGGATGCCGCGCGGCCGGAAGGCCAGCACGAGGATGAGGATCAGGAAGGTGAAGACCACGCTGTAGGTCGGCGCGTAGGCCAGGCCATAGGTTTCGGCCAGGCCGAGGATGGCCGCGCCGACGGCGGCGCCCACCACGCTGCCCATGCCGCCCACGATCACCACGATCAGCGAGGCCAGCAGCAGGCGCGTGTCCTCGCCCGGCACCATCGACAGTTCGACCGCGCCGATCACCCCGCCCAGGCCGGCCAGGCCCGCGCCGAGCGCGAAGGTGACCGCGAACACCAGGTTCACGTTGACGCCCGCGGCCGACAGCATGGCCCGGTCGTCCACGCCGGCGCGGATCATCATGCCCACGCGGGTCTTGTTCAGCAGCCACCACAGGCCCACGCCGATGGCGATGCCCATGCCCAGCAGCGCCAGCCGGTACGCGGAATAGGCGTTGATCAGGGGGATGCCGCGGATCGGCCCCTGCAGCCAGGCGGGCGCTTCCATCTGGTGCACCTGGGCGGTGAAGATCCAGATCAGCAGGTCCGCCACCACCACCGACAGGCCGATGGTGACCATGGTCTGGCGCAGGTCCTGCCCCTGCATGTGGCGCAGCACCAGCACCTGCAGCAGCAGGCCCGCGAGGGCGGCGGACGCGAAGCCGGCGGCGATGGCCAGCACCCACCAGCCGGTCTTCTCCGCCACGATGAAGCCGATGTAGCCGCCCAGCAGGTAGAGCGACCCGTGCGCCAGGTTCACGTTGCGCATCAGCCCGAACACCAGTGTGAAGCCGCTGGCCACGATGAAGTAGAGCGCGCCCAGCGTCAGCCCGTTGAGCAGCGTGATGAGGAACAGGCGGGCGTTGTCCGCCAACCCCCAGAGGGTGAGGATGGCCAGCGGCCCACCGATCAGGATCCAGGCCCAGAGCGTGCGGCGCTCGCTTTTCGTCATGCCGCGCGCCGGAACGGCTGTGCGGCCATCTCCGGTTCCTTGTAGAACTTGCCGTCCTTCATCACCGCCAGGATGCGCTTGGGGTCGCGCAGGATGGCGATGTTGGCCAGCGGATCGCCGTCCACGAGCAGCAGGTCGGCCAGGTAGCCTTCCCGCACCACGCCCAGCTCGTGGCCCTGCTTCATGACCTGGCCCCCATACTGCGTGGCGCAGCGGATGGCCTCCATCGGCGTAAAGCCCAGGTAGCGCACGAAAAACTCGAGGTCGCGGGCGTTCTGGCAATGGGGCGTGAAGGCGAATCCGTAGTCGCCACCGAACAGGATGCGAACGCCGCGCCGATGCATGGCCTTCAGGGACTCAAGGGCGGCATCCCACTCGATCTGGTAGCCCATCTCGACGGCCTTGGCATGCGTGATCCCGAACGGCTCGGCCTCGTGCAGCATGGCGTACAGGATGGCGATTCCCGGTGCGACGAAGATGCGGTCCCGCTGGGCTTCCAGCATGTCCAGGGATTCCTCGTCGGTGAAGCTGGCGTGGTAGATCACCTCGCAGCCATGCCGCAGCGCCTGCTTGACGGATGCGGCCGAGCGCGCGTGCACCGTGCAGCGCTTGCCGCGCAGCTTGACTTCCTCCATCGCGGCGGCGACCTCGGCGTCTGTCATCCAGGTGGTCTCGGCCGGCGCCCCGGGCACGAAGTTGTCGCCGGACAGGTTCAGTTTGATCGAGTCGACGCCGTACTTGAGGAACATGCGCACGACCTTGCGCATGTCCTCGGCGCCGTTGACGTTCACGCCGAAGCTGAATTCGGGGAACGGCAGGTGCGGCAGCGTCTCGTCGCCCAGGCCCCCCGGCACGGTGATCTCCTGGCTTGCTGCCAGGTAGCGCGGGCCGGGGATCTGGCCGCTGTTGATGGCGTTGCGGATCACCACGTCCAGCCGCGGCTTGGCGCAGGCCGCGCCGACGCAGGAGGTGAAGCCCGCCTCCAGGTAGCGCTTGGCGACCTTGGCGCACCACAGCACGTGCTCTTCCAGCGGCATGGTCTGGATGCCGGCGAGGGTGGCGGCATCGTTCCACGAGAAGTGCGTGTGGGCTTCGCACATGCCGGGCATGAGGGTGGCGCCGGCGCCGTCGATGACGGTGGCGCCCGCCGGCCCGACCGAGCTGGGCGAGCGGCCTACCTGGCGGATGCGGTTGCCCTCGACCAGCACGCTGCCCATCCAGGGCTGCGCGCCGCTGCCGTCGAGGACGCGGACATTGGTGAAAAGCGTGGTGGCCATGACATCGACCTCCTGTTCAAGCCGCCCAACGGGTGGCGGTGCGGGCGTTCGCGCGCATCGGCGGCGCGCGATGGAATTCGCCGTCCTTCATCACCGCCAGGATGCGCTTCTTGTCCTGCAGCACGGTGATGTCGGCCAGCGGGTCGCCGTCGACCAGCAGCAGGTCGGCCAGGTAGCCGTCCTGGATCTTGCCGAGCTGGTCGCGCAGCTTCATCATCGGCGCGCCCCAGGCGGTGGCCGACAGCAGTGCCTCCATGGTGGACATGCCGACGTACTTGACGAAGTACTCGAGGTCCTTGGCGTTGGTGCCGTGCGGCGTCCAGGCAAAGCCGTAGTCGCCGCCGGGCAGGATGCGCACGTCGCGCCGGCGCAGCGCCTTCATCGTCTCGATGGCGGCTTCGAGCTCCTCCACGTAGCCCATCTTGCGCGCCATCTCGGTGGTGATGCCGTACTCGCCGGCGTGGTAGCAGGTGTTGATCAGCCAGGCCAGGCCCGGCGCGATGAAGTGCTGCCGCTTGGTCTGCTCCAGCAGGTCGAGCGCCTCTTCGTCGGCGAAGCTGGCGTGGTAGATGTGGTCCACGCCCAGCCGCACGCACTGCTTGATGGAGTGGGTCGAGCGCGCATGGGCCGCCACCCGCTTGCCCCAGACCTTGGCCTCCTCGACGCAGGTGCGGACCTCTTCCTCGGTGAACTGCGACATCGAGCTCGGCATACCCGTGATCGATTCACCCGACAGGTTGATCTTGACGGTGTCCACGCCGTACTTGGCGAACATGCGCACGCAGCGGCGCATTTCCTCGGCGCCGCTGACCACCGCGCCGAAGGCGAACTCGGGCTGGGGCAGGTGCGGCTGCGTGGTGTCGCCCAGGCCGCCCGGCACCGTGATCTCCTGGCTGGCGGCCAGGTAGCGCGGCCCGATGATGGTGCCGTCGTTGATGGCGTTGCGGATCACCACGTCCAGCCGCGGCTTGGCGGTAGCCGCGCCGACGCAGGAGGTCCAACCCATGTCCAGGTAGGTCCTGGCGACGCCGGCGCACCACAGGATGTGCTCCTCCGGCGGCATGCGCTGGATCGAATCCAGGGTGGGCTGGTCGTTCCAGGAGAAATGCGTGTGCGCCTCCACCATGCCCGGCATCAGGAAGGCGCCGGCGGCGTCCACGGTGGCGACGCCGATGGTCGGCACCGACCGCCCGCCCCAGCCGGTGCGCTGCACGCGGGCGATGCGGTTGCCCTGCACCAGCACTTCGCCGGTGAAGGGCTGCTCGCCGGAACCGTCGAAGATGCGCGCGTTGGTGAACAGCACGTCGGCCATGGGGAACTCCTAGCGTTGGGAGGGCAGGAAGGACGCGAGCTCGCGCGAGCAGTCCTGCGGGCGTTCGATGGGCGTCCAGTGGCCGCAGCGGCTGAGCACCACGGCGCGGGCGCTGGCCCGGCTGCCGGTGAACTTCTCGGCCATCGAGCGCACGGACTGGGGCGGGGCGACCACGTCTTCGTCGCCGGTGACGAGCAAGGTGGGCGCCTGGATGTTCGCCACGGCTGCGGGCTTGGCGTCGGCCAGTGCCTCGCAGCTGCGGGCATAGCCTTCCGGGTCCTGCCGCATCAGGCTCTCGCGCACGAAGGCGGCGGCGACCGGGGAGCGTTCGCGCGAATCCGCCGAAGTCGACGCCTTGACCAGCGTGTCGGCGATCGCCTGCATGCCGGCCAGGCCCTCGGCGCGCGCTTTGGCGCCGCGTGCGCGGATGTTGGTGCGTGCGGCATCCGGCGGAGCCAGCAGGGGCCCAAACAGGGCCAGGCTGCGCACCAGGCCGGCGTGGTCGACGGCCAGGTGCTGCGCGACGATGGTGCCCATCGAGTGCGCCACCACGTGCGCGCGTCCAATGTTCAGGCGGTGGCACACCGTGCGCACGCAGTCCACCAGCTTTGCGATGCTGAGCGTCCCGCTGCCGGCGGGCGACCGGCCGCTGCCCGGCAGGTCGATGCGGATCACGCGATAGTGGGCCAACGCAGGCATCACAGCGGTCCACGTGTTGGAACTGCCGCCCAGGCCGTGCAGGCACACGACCGGGTCGCCCTGCCCCTCTTCCTCCACCGCCACGCGTTCGACCAGGTGCAGCGTCATGGCCTATCCCAGCTGGAAGCGGTTCTCGATGGCGCCGATGCCATCGATCTCGACGCGGAACACATCCCCGTCCCCCAGCCACTTCGGCGGCTGGAAGCCCATGCCCACCCCGGACGGGGTGCCCGTGGCAATCACGTCGCCCGGCACCAGCGTGATGCCGCGCGAGCAGGTTTCGATCAGCGTGGGAATGTCGAAGATCATGTCCCGCGTGCGGCCGTCCTGCCGCAGCTCGGACGTGCCGCCCCGGGGCGTCACCCAGCCGCGCACGCGCAGGTCCCGCCCGTCGAGCTCGTCGGCCGTGACGACCCAGGGCCCCATCGGGCAGAAGGTGTCGAAGCTCTTGCCGAGCACCCATTGCTGGTGGCGCACCTGCACGTCCCGCGCGCTCACGTCATTGACGACCGTGTAGCCCCAGACGTGGTCCATCGCCCGTGAGCGGGGAATGTCCCGCCCGCCGCGGCCGATGATCACCGCCAGCTCGGACTCGTAGTCGATCTGGGTGGTGACCGCAGCGGGTGGCAGGCGAACCGGGTCGTAGGGTCCGACCACCGTCTCCGGGAACTTGGTGAAAACGATGGGCCAGGCGTCCTTTTCGGGCAAGCTGTCGCGAAACACCGTGGTGGCGAGTTCCGCAGCGTGCGCGCGGTAGTTGCGGCCGACGCAG
>Ga0164290_1002213_pt1 | contig 15645 bp, 20 predicted proteins | sample Micstemetagenome_FD_108782 | JGI IMG/M metagenome (GOLD analysis project Ga0164290, IMG submission 108782) | Contaminated culture microbial community from soil near Moab, Utah, USA - Microcoleus steenstrupii SON62 (Illumina Assembly) | ecosystem: Environmental > Terrestrial > Soil > Soil crust... | reverse complement strand
TCATCTACAACCTGAAGCTTGAACGCAAGACTGTAATCCTTTTGAGTCCTCCTGCGATAATCCCGAAAGCCTGATTCATTCATATAAGTCAACTTTTGTGTCAACCTATTTTAGGACGAGGCACCTTGTTCATGCAAAAGGGCCCGCGTCGCGGGCCCTTTGTGTCGTATAACCAATGGCTGGTATTACATTTCGTTGTTGGCGCTGTCGTCCATACCACCTCCGCCGCCTACATCGCCGGAGGTTTCGCCGGTGGCATCACCACCCAGGATGTCGGTGCTGGTGTTGGTGCTGTCTTCGCTGGTGGGGGAGGGCAGCGTTGCCGAATCCAGACTCTCACCGGTAGCCAGTCCGTCCGTATTGACATGCCGGGTTTGTTCGGCGTTATTGAAGTGACCGCCATTGCCACTGCGACCGGTGGTTCCGCTATTTACCTGTTCGGTGCGGCTGCCGGAATTTTTACGGGTGCCGCCACCGCCGCCACGTTTCACCGGAGCCGCCTTTTGGGGCGCTGATTTGACGGGGGCGCTTTTTGGGGCCGGAGCGGCCTTTTTAGCGGGGGGTGCTGCCTTTTTTACGGGTGCCGCAGCCTTACGGGCAGGCGCCGCTTTTTTCGCGGGCGCCGCCGCTTTTTTACCGGCCGCTTTTTTTACGGGCGCCGTTTTTTTTGCAGGAGCAGCTTTTTTTGGAGCGGCAGCCTTTTTTGCAGGTACTGCCGCTTTTTTACCGGCTGCTTTCCTGGCGGGTGCCGCTTTTTTGGCAGGCGCTGCCGCTTTCTTGCCCGCTGCCTTCCTGGCGGGTGCTGCGGCTTTTTTTACGGCTGCTTTTTTTGCGGGCGCCGCTTTTTTTGCTGCTGCCTTCTTTGCAGGGGCGGCTGCTTTCTTAGCGGTTGCTTTCTTAGCCGGGGCAGCGGCTTTTTTGGCGGATCCCTTTTTTGCGGGGACTGCGGCTTTCTTTACGGCCGCTTTTTTTACCTGGGCCGCTTTCTTCGCCGCCTTTTTTGCGGGAGCAGCCGCCTTCTTCGAGGCTTTTTTAGGTGCAGCCGCTTTTTTAGCAGGAGCAGCCTTTTTGGCCGCGCCTTTTGCCGCGGCTTTTTTCGGAGCAGCTTTCTTGCTTGCTTTTGCCATTTCTAATGGGTTTTGTTAGTGGGGGATGAAACGTATTTCTGTTCGAAAATTACAATAGTCTGAATGATTTGCAAAAATTATGCACACCGTTTACATCTTCCTGTATCCCTTCAGAAACCAACCCTTGCCGCCTTCGGGGCTTTAACAAACAATGTTTATCCACATGTGGAGGATGCCGCCTTTTTCACTACCTTTGCGGGCCCGAAGTGGGCCTTGCAGGTGAAAGGGCTGGGTACTTCGGCTCCGATGCAAGCTCAGCAAGGGTTTCACGGAAGAAGAACAGATAACCAAATTCTTTCAATCAAATAAAAATGGCAGACTTAAGATTTCAACGCAACTTTGGTATTGCCGCGCACATCGATGCCGGTAAGACCACAACAACCGAGCGTATCCTGCGCTACACCGGTATGATCCACAAGATTGGTGAAGTACACGATGGCGCCGCCACTACCGACTGGATGGAGCAGGAAAAAGAGCGCGGTATCACCATTACCTCGGCTGCTGTAAGCTGCCAGTGGAACTTCCCTACCGTAAAAGGTAAGGCAGATGCCAACACAAAAAAATACTATTTCAACATCATCGACACTCCGGGCCACGTAGACTTCACCGTTGAAGTGGAGCGCTCCATGCGTGTACTCGATGGTCTGATCGCCCTGTTCTCTGCCGTTGATGGCGTTGAGCCCCAGTCGGAGACCGTATGGCGCCAGGCTAACCGCTATAACGTACCCCGTATCGGTTTCGTAAACAAGATGGACCGTCAGGGTGCCGACTTCCTGAACGTAGTGAAGCAGGTGAAGGAAATGCTCGGCTCCAAGGCCGTTCCCCTGCAGCTCCCGATCGGTGCGGAAGACGATTTCAAAGGCGTGGTTGACCTGATCACCATGAAGGGTATCATCTGGCACATGGAGACCGAAGGCATGACCTTCGACGAGATCCCCGTTCCGGAAGATATGAAGGAAGACGTGGAGTACTGGCGCCAGAACCTCATCGAGGCCGTTGCCGAATACGATGAGAACCTGATGGAGAAGTTCTTCGATGATCCGAACACGATCTCTGAAGACGAAGTACACGCGGCCATCCGCAAGGCTACGATCGACCTGAGCATCGTTCCGATGATGTGCGGTTCTTCGTTCAAGAACAAGGGTGTACAAACGGCCCTCGACGCCGTTTGCCGCTACCTGCCTTCTCCCGTTGATATCGAGGCCGTAAAAGGCACCGATCCCAACACCGGCGAAGAGCTGATCCGCAAGCCGGAAGCTAAAGAACCCTTCGCGGCCCTTGCGTTCAAAATCATGACCGATCCCTTCGTAGGCCGTCTCGCCTTCTTCCGGGTGTATTCGGGAAAGCTCGATGCCGGTTCCTACGTACTGAACGTACGCAGCGGCAAGAAAGAGCGGATTTCCCGTATCATGAAGATGTTCGCCAACAAGCAGAACCCGATCGACTTCATCGAAGCCGGTGATATCGGCGCCGCCGTTGGTTTCAAGGAAATCAAGACTGGTGATACCCTCTGCCACGAAGATCATCCGATCGTTCTGGAAAACATGTTCATCCCCGAGCCGGTAATCGCCGTGGCCATCGAGCCCAAGACGCAGGCCGACGTGGACAAGATGGGTATGGCTATTGCCAAGCTGATCGAAGAAGATCCCACCCTCCGTGTAAATACGGATGAAGATACCGGACAGACCATCCTCCGGGGTATGGGTGAACTGCACCTCGAGATCATCGTTGACCGTATGCGTCGCGAGTTTAAGGTGGAAGTAAACCAGGGCGCTCCCCAGGTGGCTTATAAAGAGGCCTTCACGACTACGGTTGAACACCGCGAAACGCTGAAGAAGCAGACCGGTGGTCGTGGTAAGTTCGCCGACATCATCTTCGCGATCGGACCCGCCGACGAGGAGTTCCTGAAGGAAAACCCCGACAAGAAGTACCAGTTCGTGAACGACCTGTTCGGTGGATCTATCCCCCGCGAATTCGTTCCGGCCATCCAGAAAGGTTTCGAGCAGGCCATGGGTACCGGTGTTCTTGCTGCCTACCCGGTAGACAACATGAAGGTTCGTGTATTCGACGGTTCCTTCCACGCGGTTGACTCCGACGCTATGTCCTTCGAACTGTGTGCCCGTTCCGGTTTCCGTGAGGCAGGCCGCAAGTGTAAGCCGGTTCTCCTCGAGCCGATCATGAAGGTGGAAGTAATCACCCCCGCCCAGTACATGGGTGACGTTACAGGTGACCTGAACCGCCGCCGCGGTATGATGGAAGGTATGGACAACCGTGCCGGCGCCGAGGTAATCAAGGCCAAGGTTCCCCTGAGCGAAATGTTCGGCTACGTGACGCAGCTCCGCTCGCTGTCTTCCGGCCGTGCCTCTTCGACCATGGAGTTCTCGCACTATGCTCCTGCTCCGAACAACATCGCTGAAGAAGTGATCGCGAAGAACAAGGGCAAGGTGAAGATCGAAGAATAATTATCGCTTTTGCTTATCGTGAGTGAGCCCCTGCCGGAAACGGTGGGGGTTCTTTTTTTTTGAATATCGGATATCGAAGTTGAATATCGAATATCGACGGAAGGCAAAGGAGCCAAATTCAATGTTCATAGCGCAATATTCATCGGACCGGGCCTGACCTGAGCATTGACTGTTGAGCGTTGATTATGGATCATTTCCACCTTCCGATGTTCGATATCCGATATTCGTTATTCGATATTCCTTAACGTTTGGCATTGTTCTTGGTCAGGGCGGGGCAAATGACCTTTCCGATGAAAAGAACAACCCTTAGCCTGCTGACCGTTGCTACCCTGGGCGCCACCCTGATTGCCTGTTCCAAGAATGAATCTTCCGCTTCCAACGGAGGTGGCAATGGCCGCCTGGAGGTATACCTGACCGACGCTCCCGGCGATTTCGATTCCGTATTTGTAGATGTACAGGATGTACGTGTCAATTATTCATCCGACAGCGCCGGCGGCTGGCAGAGCCTGGGCTCGGTGCGCCGCGGTGCCTACAACCTGCTCGAGCTGACCAACGACCGCGATACCCTGCTCGGATCTGCGGATCTGCAGGCCGGCCGCATCCAGCAACTGCGCCTGGTGCTTGGATCCAACAATTACGTAGTGGTAGACGGGCAACGTCATGCGCTCGAAACGCCTAGCGCTCAGCAATCCGGGCTCAAACTGAATATCCACCAGGAAGTGCGGGAAGGCATCACCTACCAGCTCCTGCTCGACTTCGACGCCGGACGTTCCATTCATCGCACGGGCAATGGGCGCTATATGCTGAACCCCGTTATCCGTACGAGCCTGCGGGCAGCAGGAGGAAGCCTGCGTGGGTTTGTGCACCCCGACACGGTTCAAACCCGCGTGCTGGTGCTGAATGGAACCGACACGGTTGCCGGAACCTATACGGTGAATGGCGCCTGGGCCATCCGCAGTGTGCAACCCGGCACTTACCAGTTGCAGTTCGTGCCGCAGCGCGGCAACCTGGCCAGCCAAAGCCGGACGGGGGTGGTCGTGATCCAGAACCAGGTGACCACGGTGGATACTGTACGTTTTCAATAGATCCGAAATATTTTCAGGCAAGCAATAGGAGCGGGCCGGGCAGCTAGGGGCAGCCCGGCCCTTTTGCGATGCGAGGATAGTTGCTGATGAAGTGAGAAACCATGCATTTTCCTAGGAACGTTTCTCTTTTTGGAATTTCATTTTTACCTTGTTTAAAAGATCGCTTATGCAACCTAAACCAACTTTCTCATCCTTTTTCTCTTTGTGCTTTCTTTTGATGCTTGTTCTTCGTGCCGGCGCAACGTTGATCAGCTACAAGAACCGTTTAGCAGGCAATTACATCGCTTTGATTTCTTCCAGGGGGTTAATCGCTCAGATGCTGTAGTGAGAAAGCTTGCCGATGAAATTCTCCGGCGCGACCAAGGCACTCAGATTATCAACCCAATAATTAGGAATCATGGGTTGCCGCGTTGGAGCAAAGCACAAGTCATTATTGGAAATCCGAACGATAGTTCCAGTAATCGTGGCACGCATCGGGAAACTTCAGTTGAGGACACATTTGTTGTAGTGCCATTGGTTATGCCGGATGAATCGCATGTCAACGCCTTCTTGCTGGCCTCTATCGATGATAGTGTATCATTCAGGATTTATGATGGTGAGCAATACAAAAGTTTTGGCTATCGGTCTGAGAATCCGACAATGGCGGTAGCGGCTGAGGACGTTGCTTCAGCGATCATGTTCCTTGATCAGATCACATTTGGGTATACTGAATTTAAAATCAAGGATACCAATTTGTTCAGTAGAGGAAGTGACATGAATTTTACCTCGGCAAGAGTCTTTGTACAACCTTGTGGTGAATGGGTTCTCATTGTTTACAACGTTTTTACAGGGCAATTTCAAGTTGAAACATATAGTTACCCTCCTTGCCCCACCGTATCTAATGATGATAATAGCGCGTCGGTTTGGTCACCGTTCTGGGAATTTGCTGGGGTGGGCAGCGGGTCTGGATCCGGCGGTTCAGGAGGCTCTGGAGGTGGGGGCGGAGGTTTTATTGATGGCGGCGGGGGCGGCCCGCGTGATTTGGGCTGGGAACCGTGGCCGCAGGAGTCAAATGAGCAGCGGCTTCGTCGAATGGCTCAATCTATAAATGACGTGGCAATCGAACTCGAGACTCACTCAAGCAATAACAACTGGTACGAGTACTGCGCAACAATCTTTGAAAACAACGGTCGGTTCTTTCCTAGAAATGTAAAAACAGACAATGACGATCAGTGGTCTAAACCCAACCTGCTCAGTAATGTTCAGGGTGATATTTATGCTGGAGTAATTCACTTTCATGGTGACGCAGTTTCAGGCAATCGATCAGCACCTTCAGGGGCAGATGTTTGGTTCCTAAGATTTAAGCGAAGGCAATTTGTACTTTTTGTTGAGTGTGGTAACGTGCGATATGCACTTATAGTGAACGATCAGAACAATTGTAACGCCTTTACTTTAAATCATTCATCTCAAGAATTGAACCAGCTTATCTACAACCGTGCGAATACACTGTTTGGTGCAGGTGGTATCAGTTGGCAAAAGGCAACTGAAATTGCGCTCATGGAGGCAATAGGAAGTATGTCTGCAAGCGGTATTGGTTTTTATATTTCAACGAACGCTGATAAAACCGAGTTTGAATTATTAAATCCTTAATTGTTTTCTATGCGAGTGGTTTTTATGCTATTTATAGTTTCTTACCTTAATTTAGGTAGGACAAGTGCGCAAAGTACATTACCGATATCTCACCCTTCTGTTGTTCAAATCACATCCTTGAACTTTGAACAGTTTATCGTGCAACCTGTTAATCACCTGTTGCAGGCCTTGCCCACGGGTTATGCCGATGTAAAAATTGTTGGAAGTGTCCGAGCTCATAAGGCTCGCTATCTTTACGTATATTATGCGCCAAAAACAGTCGTGGTTATTGCTGTAAAAAACTTTCGTTTTATGGACCCATCACCAGTCAGCGGTCTGGGGGGGGCGGTCAATTGGGATATTAGTCTTTTTAAGCTGGAAGCAATTTCTTTTGTTGTCGCTTTCAACGGTAACTGCATTAACGGGTGTGCAGATGAGGATAAGATAAACTAAACGATGTACCACCGCGTCTAATAGCAATAATTTGCAACGGTTTTTGAACTCAGGTTACACAATCCTTCCTGCTGTGCCATGGTACTCAGATTGATCTTTTTTTTTACTTTTACTTTCCACTTCGCTGACGGGCATTGGCCAAGGAGTCACTCTGTCCAGTAGTGATCCTGGAATCATTCAAATTAGATCAGTGAATTTCGCCCAGTACGTGGGGCGCTCAGTAAACGAACTTATTCAAGCTTTGCCTGCAGGCCACACCTCGCTTACTATTGAGGGAAGTGTCCGTTTGCGCCGTGCTCGCTATCTGTGTGTCAATTACGGATCAAGAACTAGTGTGATTATAGCGGTTGATGATTTTCAATTCATGAACCCGAATCTTCAGTCTGGACAGAACCCAATGGCAAATTGGAATGAGAGCCAGATGAGGCAGGAAAAAGTTGCATTCGATGTCGCATTCAATGGGCCATGCTTTCACTTTTGCATAAACGAGGAACGGGTTCAATAATGCTGTATCCCAAACAAAAGCGGATCCTCAAAATGACGCTGAAATGAGAAAAAACGCGCGTATCTGTTCACACAATAGAAGCGATTTCCTCAACCGCCGTTTGAGAAGATCAGCAACCCTCTGGTTACTTCTCGTATCGGCCCTTTTGCCTGCAACAGGCAAGTCTCAATGCACGTTGAAGGACTCCCTGCAACGGATCAATTACAATAGTTTCATCGGTAGGCCTGTCATCAACCTGCTCGCAGCGTTACCCAGTACGTATACACATGCAAAAGTCAGAGGAGGATCCCGATTTAATATCGCCAATGCTCTTCATGTTGATTACAACGGGAAATTGGCTGTTATCATTTATGTCCGTGAGTTCAATCACATTAATCGGGTGTCACAAAATGGAACATGGGACCTCAACCTGTTTAAGCGGGAGAACATCGATTTCGTTGTGGTTGTAGAGGATGGTCGATGTATCGTGAATTGTGGAAATGCGAACTACCTGTTCTCGACGCAATGACCCGGTTAAACATTTCCGATCGCACTTTTTGTTGAGGTCAACTGTTTAGCCAATTAGGGAGCCAACATTGCTTTGTTCAGCCCGGCCCTTTTTTTGAAAACTCGCCCGGCTCTGGCGGCTCAAAGGGTGTTTTTTTGGTAAAAACCACCTTTTTCGCCTTTTATTTGAGAAAAAGTAGCCTCAAATCTTGGAAAGACGCACAAGGCCCGTTACCTTTGCACTCCCATTCCAAAAATGGCTATTTGAAATATGTCCCAGCGTATCCGAATCAAATTGCAGTCATACGACCACAATCTGGTCGATAAGTCGGCCGAGAAAATCGTTAAGACCGTACGCAGCACCGGCGCCGTAGTAACAGGCCCCATTCCCCTGCCTACGCGCAAGAAGATCTTTACCGTTCTGCGCTCGCCCCACGTGAACAAGAAGAGCCGCGAGCAGTTCCAGCTGGCTACCCACAAGCGCCTCCTCGACATCTATACGTCGTCTTCGCGCACGGTGGATGCCCTTTCGAAGCTCGACCTGCCTTCCGGTGTGGAAGTGGAAATCAAAGCGTAGTACTACCCAGGAAACGCACCCGGGGAATTCGCGAAGGCGATTTCCCTTTTGGTCTGAAAAGGCCACTTGAAATAGAAACGATGTTATCTCTCAACCGGCCCTGTGCCCGTAACGCGTCGACAAGCTCAGCGTGACGACGGCCAGGTAAACCGAGAAAAGAGCTCTGACTCACGATAATGCAGGCAGGGGAGGGCGGACCTTCCGACCCCCCGAACTGCGCATTTACATATAAACAAGCCCTTCGAGGTTTGTTTGTCGCCGGTACTTCCGAATCCCGCAGGATGGGACCGCCCAAAGGGGTGGATAAAGGAAAAGGTCGGTTGATGAACCAGGATTGAAGACCCGTGATACCATATGGGTCTGTCTTGTACAACCTTGGGGGGGTAAACCCTCAAAAAATGAAAGGTATCATTGGTAAAAAAATCGGGATGACCAGCATCTTCGATGCAAGCGGCAAGCAAACCGCCTGCACCATCATCGAAGCTGGTCCCTGCGTGGTCACGCAGGTGAAGACTGTCGACACCGACGGTTACAATGCACTTCAGATCGCATTCGGCGACAAGAAAGAAAAGCACGCCACCAACGCCGAGAAAAATCACTTCGCAAAAGCCTCGACCAGTCCCAAAAAGGTCGTTAAGGAGCTCCGCAACTCCACCATCGAAAAGGCACTCGGCGAAACCATCACTGTAGACATTTTCCAGGAAGGCGAAAAAGTAGAAGTCGTAGGCACCACCAAGGGCAAGGGCTTCCAGGGTGTCGTTAAGCGCCATGGCTTTGCCGGTGTGGGTGAGGCTTCTCACGGCCAGCACGACCGTCAGCGCGCCCCGGGTTCTATCGGTAACTCGTCGTTCGCATCCCGCGTAATGAAGGGCATGCGCATGGCCGGCCGTATGGGCACCGACCGCGTGAAGGTGAAGGGCCTTAAGATCGTTAAGGTATTCCCTGAGCAAAACTACATCCTCGTAAGCGGCTCCGTTCCGGGCCATATTGGTTCAATCGTTTTAATCCAGAAGTAATCATGGAACTGAAAGTATTCAACATACAAGGTCAGGAAACCGGCCGCACGGTGGAGCTCCCCGAAGATATCTTTGGTATCGAGCCGAATAATCACGCCATCTATCTGGCAGGGAAGCAGTACCTCGCCGCTCAGCGCCAGGGCACCCACAAGGTGAAGACCCGCGCCGAAGTAAAAGGTGCCAGCCGCAAGCTGCACAAGCAAAAAGGCACTGGTGGTTCCCGTAAGGGCAATATCCGCAACCCGCTCTTCAAGGGTGGTGGTACCATCTTCGGCCCCAAGCCGCACCGCTATGATATCAAGCTGAACCGCAAGGTGAAGGATCTCGCCAAAATGTCGGCCCTGACCCACAAGGCTCAGGCCAACGCCATCTTCGTGATCGAAGACATCAACCTCGATGCTCCGAAAACCAAGACCGTTCTCGGCGCGCTCACCAGCCTGAAGGTTGCCGACAAGAAGCTGATGTTCATCACACCTGAGTACAACGACAACCTGTACCTGAGCGTGCGCAACGTACCCTCCATCCTGGGTGTGCTGCTGAGCGATATCAATACGTACGACATTATGAACTCCGAGGCTCTGGTTCTGACCGAGAGCGCTGCAAAGATGTTTGCATCCACGGAAGAAGAAGTCGCTGCTTAAGCCTTCGACGAGCTCAGGCCGAAACGCAGGGCTCGGAAAGAAAACTAATTTAAACGTTCAAAAAGAACTCAGATGAAACTCTCTGATGTACTGATAAAGCCGATCCTGACCGAAAAGGCTAACGGCCAGCAGGACAAGCTGCGCCGCTACGCTTTCAAAGTGGGCCGTCGCGCAAACAAGCTGGAAATCAAAAAGGCCGTTGAGGAAATCTACGGCGTTACCGTCGTCGATGTGAACACCTGCGTGGTTCCCGGCAAAAACAAGACCCGTTATACCAAGAAGGGTTTTATTTCCGGTGTGAAGCCCGCCTATAAGAAGGCACTGGTAACAGTTGCTGAAGGCGAGACGCTCGACCTGTATTCCACGATCTAATCCTATTCAAGAAAGGCTGCAACAGCCGCAAATGTTGATAAAGCAACTAGAGTCATGGCAGTAAAAAAATACAAACCGATTACCGCAGGAACACGCTGGCGCATCGGTAATGCTTATGCAGAAGTAACCACCAATGTTCCCGAGAAATCGCTGGTGGAGTATCTGAAAGGGTCCGGTGGCCGTAACAGCCAGGGACGTCGTTCGATGCGCTACATTGGTGGCGGTCACAAGAAGATGTACCGTATCATCGATTTCAAGCGCGACAAGTTTGAGGTACCCGCCAAGGTGGCTTCGATCGAGTATGATCCGAACCGTACTTCCTTCATCGCCCTGCTGAACTACGCAGATGGGGAGAAGCGTTACATCATCGCCCCCCAGGGCCTTACCGTAGGCATGACCGTAGTAAGCGGTCCGGCCGTTGCTCCTGAGCTCGGTAACGCTCTGATCCTGAAGAACATGCCCCTGGGTACAGTGGTGCATAATATTGAACTGCAGCCCGGACAAGGCGGCAAGATGGCCCGCTCTGCCGGTGCTTCTGCCCAGTTGTCGAACAAGGAAGAAAAGTATGCTGTACTGAAGATGCCGAGTGGTGAGCTCCGTAAGGTGCTGATCAACTGCATGGCTACCGTGGGCAGTGCTTCCAACAGCGACCATAGCCTCGAGTCGCTCGGTAAGGCTGGTCGTAACCGCTGGAAGGGCATCAAGCCCCGCAACCGTGGTGTGGCGATGAACCCTGTCGATCACCCGATGGGTGGTGGTGAAGGTCGCGCTTCGGGTGGTCACCCCCGTAGCCGTACCGGCAAAATCGCCAAAGGCCTGAAGACCCGTACGAAGGGCAAGGGCAGCGACAAGCTGATCATCCAGCGCAAGAACGGAAGCAAGCTGGCCAAGTAAGCGGAAGTAAAACCTCATTCAAAAACAGAAACTAGAAACCCAATATGGCTCGTTCAATTAAAAAAGGTCCTTACGTGGCGCATCACCTCGAAGACAAGGTGGTTGCTATGAACGATGGCAAATCCAAGAAAGGCGTCATCAAAACCTGGAGCCGCCGTTCGACCATCACTCCGGACTTCGTAGGGCATACGTTCGCCGTGCACAATGGCAACAAGTTCATCCCTGTGTATGTAACCGAATTCATGGTAGGTCACAAGCTCGGTGAATTTGCCCCGACCCGCAACTTCAAAGGACACGCAAGCAAAAAAGGCTAATAGCTCGGCGGCCTCGACAGGCTCGGCCTGACAGCATTGTCACGCTGAGCCTGCCGAAGCGCCGGAGCACAAAACTCAATAACAATGGAAGCAGTAGCTAAACTGAGAAATTATCCCACATCACCCCGCAAGATGCGCCTCCTGGCCGATCTGATCCGCGGTATGCAGGTGGAGCAGGCGATTGCCGTGCTGGAGCACCATGCCAAGCACAACGCGGTTCCCTTGCGCAAGCTTGTTCTGAGCGCCATCAGCAACTGGAAGCAGAAGAATGAAGGCGGTGATGAAGGCGCTCTGGTTGTGAAGACCATCTTCGTAGATGGTGCCCGCACTCTGAAGCGTATGCGTCCGGCTCCCCAGGGTCGTGGTTACAAGATCCGTAAGCGTTCCAACCACGTTACTGTCATCGTAGACGCGAAAAACAACTAATAAATAATCGTATCAACCAATAAACATGGGTCAAAAAGCAAATCCGATCGGCAACCGCTTAGGTATCATCCGTGGATGGGAATCTAACTGGTATGGTAACAAGAAAGATTTTGCCAACAAGCTGATCGAAGACAACAAGATCCGCACTTACCTCAACGCCCGCATCAACAAGGGTGGTATCTCCAAGATCGTTATCGAGCGCACGCTGGGTAAACTGATCGTTACCATTCATACGTCCAAGCCCGGTATCATCATCGGTAAGGGCGGCGGCGAGGTTGACCGCATCAAGGAAGAGCTGAAGAAGCTCACCGGCAAAGAAGACGTGCAGATCAACATCCTGGAGATCCGCCGCCCCGAGCTGGACGCGATGATCGTCGGCGATACCATTGCCCGCCAGATCGAGAACCGCATCAACTTCAAGCGCGCCACGAAAATGGCTATTGCTTCCACCCTCCGCATGGGTGCCGAAGGTATCAAGATCAAGCTGAGCGGCCGCCTGGCCGGTGCCGAGATCGCCCGTACCGAGGAATTCAAGCAAGGCCGAGTTCCCCTGCACACGTTCCGTATGGACATCGATTATGCTAACGTTTTTGCACAAACGGTTTACGGCAAGATCGGTATCAAAGTGTGGATCTGTAAGGGTGAGGTACTTGCCAAGCGCGACCTGAACCCGAACATCATCGGTGCCGAGCAGGCTTCCGGACCTCGCAGCACCGGCGGTTTCGACCGCGATCGTGGTGGCCGCGGCGGTGACCGTGGTGGCCGTGGTGGTGACCGTGGCGGACGCGGCGGACGCCGATAAGATGTCGGGTGTCTGAACCAGTTCAGAAACAACACCCGGGATCAGAGATAAATAATTCGCATAACATGGGTCGGGAACGACCCGACCATAAACAGAAATAAAATGTTACAGCCGAAAAGAACGAAACACCGGAAAGTGCAGAAAGGCCGCATGAAGGGTAACACCAAGCGTGGCGCCACTATTTCCTTTGGTTCTTACGCACTGAAGGCCCTGGAAGATCATTGGATTACCCAGCGTCAGATCGAAGCGGCCCGCCAGGCCCTCACCCGTCACATGAAGCGGGAAGGTAACGTGTGGATCCGCATTTTCCCCGACAAGCCGATCACCAACAAGCCTGCAGAGGTGCGTATGGGTAAGGGCAAGGGTAACCTTGAATATTGGGCAGCCGTGGTTCAGCCGGGCCGCATCATCTTCGAGGTAGACGGTGTATCAGAGGAAGTTGCCAAGGGCGCACTTGAACTGGCTGCCGGCAAGCTGCCGATCGCCACGAAGTTCGTAAAGCGTCGCGACCTCATCACCGCCTAAGGAAACTGCCAGTCCGGCGAAGCGTTGCGAAGCCGGGAAGCATTGTTCATTCATAAACAAACAGATCATGTCAAAGACAGCTGATTTCATCAAGAGCATTCAGGGTTTGAGCACGGAAGACCTTGCTGCCCGCATCAAGGAAGACGAGATGCGCCTGCGCAAGCTGGAGTTCGCCCATGCACTTTCTCCCCTGGAGAACCCGATGAGCATCCGGAACCTGCGCCGCGACGTAGCCCGTCTCAAAACAGAATTACGTAAGAAACAACTTAGTGCATAATCAGCAGCGTGCGGGGCTGAGGGCTTAGATTCTCCGAAAGGAGAGTAGGTCCGGGCCCGAAGCTCAATGCTCAAAGCTTATAACAATGGCTGAAACAGTAAATACCACAACAGAAGTCCGCAACTTGCGCAAGACCCGTATCGGTGTGGTTACCTCCAACAAAATGACCAAGACCATCACGGTTGCCGTCGAGCGGAAGGTAAAGCACCCGATCTACGGTAAGTTCGTAAAAAAGACGACCAAGTTCCACGCACACGACGAGCGCCAGGAAGCTTCCATCGGCGATATCGTTCGCATCATGGAAACGCGTCCGCTGAGCAAGACGAAGCGCTGGAGACTGGTGGAGATCGTCGAGAAGGTGAAGTAAACTAAGCGTCGTGGGTCATTCCGCCTCAGCGGGATGGCAGCCGGCACTACATTAATTAATAATGTTTTTAATTACCCCACCCTGGTCCTCCCCGAGAAGTAGCGAACAGCGGAAGGGCTAAAGCTTAAAGAAAATGATCCAGCAAGAATCCCGCCTGAATGTAGCGGACAACAGCGGTGCCAAAGAAGTTCTTTGCATCCGTGTACTCGGCAACAGCGGTCAGCGTTATGCCGGTGTAGGCGATAAAATCGTCGTAACCGTAAAAGACGCCATCCCCGCCGGCGGTATCAAAAAAGGCACGGTGGCCAAGGCCGTAATCGTGCGCACCAAGAACAAGCTGCGTCGTAAAGATGGTTCCTATATCCGTTTTGACGACAACGCCGTGGTGATCCTCAACGCTTCCGACGAACCCCGTGGTACGCGTATCTTCGGACCCGTTGCCCGCGAACTGCGCGACAAGGGTTACATGAAGATCATCTCCCTGGCTCCCGAAGTGCTCTAAGCATCCCCGGCAGCCGGAAAACCGACCGACACTCAAGTATGTGTCCTGGCAGTATCAGGACGAATAAAAACATCCCAAAGAGGAAATACAATGAAAACAAGATTTAAACCCAAGTACAACATCCGCAAGGGTGATATGGTGGTGGTCATCGCAGGCGATGACAAAGACCTGACCAAGCCCCGCGTTGTGAAGGAAGTACTGGTAGAAAAAGGCAAAGTGATCGTGGAAGGCGTAGCAATCGTCACCAAGCACACCAAGCCTTCGGCCCAGAATACCAAGGGCGGCATCGTGAAGCAGGAAGCTCCCATCCAGATCTCCAACGTGATGCTGTGGGATGGCAAGCAGGCCACCAAGGTAAAGCGCCAGAAAAGCGAAAACGGAAAAACACTGCGTATCTCTAAAAAATCAGGGGAGGAAATCAAGTAATGGCAACAACAACTGTAACCCCCAGACTGAAGACAAAATACAAGGAAGAAGTGGTGCAGGCGCTGATGAAGCGTTTTGGCTACAAGTCGGTTATGCAGGTTCCCCGCCTCGAGAAGATCTCGATCAACCGCGGTGTGAACGGTGCCGTTAACGACAAGAAGCTGGTAGATATCGCCGTAGACGAGCTGACGACCATCAGCGGTCAGAAGGCGGTTGCCACGTACTCCAAGAAGGACATCTCGAACTTCAAGCTGCGCAAGCACATGCCGATCGGTGCCCGCGTTACGCTGCGTGGTGAGAAAATGTACGAGTTCCTGGATCGCCTGATCGCCGTGTCGCTGCCCCGCGTACGCGATTTCAAAGGTGTAAGCGAGAAGAGCTTCGATGGCCGCGGCAACTACACCATGGGTGTAACCGAGCAGATCATCTTCCCGGAGATCGATATCGACAAGGTAAACAAGATTACCGGTCTGGATATCACTTTCGTGACGACTGCAGGTACCGACGAAGAAGCCTACGAGCTCCTGAAAGAGCTGGGAATGCCCTTCAAAAACATCAAAAAATAATGGGATAACGGGGTGATGGGAGAATGGGATGATTCCTGTTCTTCCTGCTCCTCCCGAAAAAAATAAAAAACTAGATAATGGCTAAAGAATCCGTAAAGGCAAGACAGCGTAAGCGTGAAGCTCTGGTTGCCAAGTTTGCTGAGAAGCGTGCTGCCCTGAAGGCCGCAGGCGACTATGCTGCCCTGGACCAGCTGCCCCGCAACGCATCACCGGT
>Ga0164290_1002212_pt1 | contig 15647 bp, 14 predicted proteins | sample Micstemetagenome_FD_108782 | JGI IMG/M metagenome (GOLD analysis project Ga0164290, IMG submission 108782) | Contaminated culture microbial community from soil near Moab, Utah, USA - Microcoleus steenstrupii SON62 (Illumina Assembly) | ecosystem: Environmental > Terrestrial > Soil > Soil crust... | reverse complement strand
CTCCTCGTAGCGGCTGCGGTTGGCGCATTCGAAGGTGGCGACGGCGCCCTCCAGCACCGGCGCGCCGCCGGCGCCCTCGCGCCAGGCCACGCCGGCGAAGCGGTCGATGTCGCGCATGGCGAAGCGCTGGGCCAGCTCCTTCTGGTCGGCGGCCAGGATGTTGATGGCGTAGTGCGAGCCGCGCGTGAACACCGGCATCGAGCCGGCGCGCCGCGCCAGGCTCCACAGCACCAGCGGCGGCTCCAGGGACACCGAATTGAAGGAATTGGCCGTCAGGCCGACAAGGCCGCCGTCGGCCGCGCGCACCGTGACGATGGTCACGCCGGTGGCGAACATGCCCAGAGCGGCGCGGAATTGCTGCGCATCCATGGCCGCGATTGTCGCCGTCATCGTCCTACGCGGAGGCGGCCAGGACCATCGCACAATGCCGGCATGGATGCCGACGCCTTCCAGGTCCGCGACGACCTGCAGTTCTCCAACCCGCCGACGCGCATGTTCGGCGCGTGTACCGACTGCGCCGCCGGGCGCTGCGCCCCCCCGCGCCAGCGCCGCCGGCGCCTCTTCACCGGCCTGCTCGGCGCCGCGGCGCTGACTCCGGCCTGGGCGCGCGAGGGCGTGGACGTCGGCGAGAAGAGCAAGTTCGCCGGCCTCGTCTCGGCCGAGACGCTGGAGCAGGCCGGCGGCCAGCAGTACGCGCAGATGATGCGCGAGGCCGGCCAGCAGCGCGCGCTGGCGCCCATGGACCATCCCCAGGTGCAGAGGCTGCGCTACATCGCCCAGCGCATCATTCCCTTCAGCCATGAATGGAACGGCCGCGCCCGGCAGTGGAACTGGGAGATCAACCTGCTGGCCAGCACGCAGCTGAATGCCTTCTGCATGCCGGGCGGCAAGATCGCCTTCTACTACGGCATCCTCGAGAAGCTGCAGCTGCAGGACGACGAGGTCGCGGCCATCATGGGCCACGAGGTCGCCCATGCACTGCGCGAGCATGCCCGCGAGCGCGTTGGCAAGTCGACCGCGACCAACGTCGTCCTCGAGCTCGGCTCGGCGCTGCTGGGCCTGGGCAACGTGGGCCGCACCGTGGCCGGCATGGGCGCTCAGCTCGTCAACCTGCGCTTCAGCCGCGACGACGAGAGCGAGGCCGACCTGGTCGGCATCGAGCTGTCGGCCCGCGCCGGCTACGACCCGGCCGCCGCCGTGCGGCTGTGGGAGAAGATGATGGCGGCCAACAAGGGCGCGCCGCCGCAATGGCTGTCCACCCACCCGGCCAGCGACACGCGCATCCGCGACATCCAGGCCAATCTGCCCAAGGTCCAGGGTCTGTTCGCGCGGGCGCCGAAGCCGGAGCAGCGCTTCCCGGTCGCACCGCCGTTGCAGGCGCGGGCGCGCTAGCGGGCCGGGCGCCGGGCCGCCCAGGCCAGCCTGCATCCCCACGGGATCGCCTGGCGTACCCGCCCGACGAGGGGCCCCGTGTCACCAGCGGGCCGGCAGGTTCTTCAGGCGCTGGTACTCGCCGGCGGCCACGCGGCGCAAATAGCCGCCCAGCTCCAGGTCCTTGACGAGCTTGGACACCATCTCGCGCGAGCAGCCCAGGCGCTGGGCCATGCCCTGGTGGGTCAGCTCCAGGTGGCGGCCGTCGCCGGTGGATTCGTCGACCAGGTTCTTCAACCGGCCGTAGACGTCGTTGAGCGCCAGCTGCTTGGTCGACAGCGTCGCCGCGCGGGCCCGGCGGATGACCTTGGTCAGCAGCTCGAAGGCGAACTCGGGATGCTCGCTGATGTGGGTCAGCAGGCTGGCCCGCGTGACCATGACGAGGCGGCTGGCCTCCTCGGTGATGACGCTGGCCGAGCGCGGCCCGCCGTCAAGGCTCATCTCGCCGACATATTCGCCCGGGCCGTAGACGCCATAGGTGATCTCGCGGCCGCGCGCATCGCTGCTGAAGGCGCGCAGCGAGCCGGCCAGGATCAGGTAGAGGTTGTCGCCGACCGAGCCCTCCTCGATCAGCACGATGCCCTTGCGGTAGCTGCGCGCCATGCCGCGCGCGGCCAGCAGCCGCAGCGACGGCGGCAGGGCCAGGAGTTCGGAATCGAGGTTGTCTTCAGCCATCCGGACGCGCCGCGGGCATGAGGCCCGCAAGGCGCGTCGAATGTTAGTTCACTGCTTCAATTGACCAGCTTGGCGGGCCGCAGCGACGAGACCAGGGGCGGCAGCAGGGCGAGCTGGCGCATCAGCTCGCCGATGCTGTCGGCCCCACTCTTGGCCCGGATGCTCTGGATCTGGCTGCGCACCGTCGAGATGGCCACGCCCTGCCGGGCCGCGACCTCGGTCGGCTTGACGCCGTTGGACAGGGCCTTGAGCACCTCCGTCTCGGCCGGCGTGAGCTGGTAGCGCAGCGCAAACCACTGCGCGGCGAGGTCGCCGCAGAGCTGGCGGCGCTCCAGGATCAGCAGCACGGCGGCCTGGCTCACGTCGCGGTTCAGCGGCACGACGACGACATTGGCGCGGCCGCATTCGGCGCGCTCGTCCCCCAGACGCAGCAGACAGCGGCGGCCGCTCGCCTCGGCGCCTTCGAGGGCCTCGGCCAGCGGTACCGCGTCGGTCAGCAGGCGCGCCCGCAGGTGCTGGCCGACGAGCTCCAGCGGATGGTTGTCATCCAGCGACGCGCGCGCCGCCAGGTTGGTGTGCAGCACGCGGCCGGCGCCGTTGAGCAGCACGACGCCATGGTCGAGCTCCTCCAGCACCAGGCCCAGCCACTGGTTGGACAGCGAAGCCGCCGCACGGCGTTCGCGGGGACGGGAGCCGGGGGTCTGGCCCGGCAGCACAAACTCGGACATCCACATCGCAGCACTCCTCGGCCCACAGCGAGCCATCCACAAAGCGTAGGAGAGCATCTTTGGCACTTTCAGTAAATGTTGCGGGATGTGTTTGTGAACGAATCACGGTGAGGCGCTGTGTCGTTCACGCGCCATCTGCAACATAGGGATTGCTGCGCCTTTCCGTTCCGATGCTGCTCTCCGGCCCGTGGCCGGGAACGAAGACGTTGTCATCCCCTAGAGGCCACAGCCGCTGTCGGATCGCATCGAGGAGCTGCTCGTGGTTGCCGCTGGGGAAATCGGTGCGGCCGATGGAGCCGGCGAAGAGCACGTCGCCGACGAAGGCGCGCCGCGCCGCGCCGCGACCGAGTGGAAGACCACATGGCCCGGCGTGTGGCCGGGGCAGTGGCGCACGTCCAGCGTTTGCCTGCCGACCTGCACCGTATCGCCGTCGTCCAGCCAGCGGTCGGGCGTGAAGGCCTCGGCGGGCGGAAAGCCGAACATCCTGCTCTGCTGGGCCAGGCCAGGCGCGGCCGGCTCTTCAGCAGTGATAGCGCCTTCATCCCCATCTCCTTCGACGATGAGGGCTTCGGCCTGAGCAGCGAAGAAGGATAGACCCCTGACCGCGACGGCGCTGGATGGTGGAGTGCACTTAGTTTCCGGCAATGGCTGCCATCGTAGATCGGGGCTTGCCCCGAGTTGAAGGCGATGTTGACTTCAGCTCATGAACTGCGATTTGTGGCCCAGCCAGGCGGGGGTAGCTACCGACGTGCGCGAGTCATCCGCAGAACTAGTTCCAGCTTGGCAAAAAGCCCTGCGGAGCGGTTCAAGCGGCATTGCCCGCTTGAGCCCAACTAAAGCTTTAGCTCGGCCCCAAGATGAATGCTTGTCGCTGTGTGCACTACAACCTGGCGAGTCGTGAGCTCCATCGCCTGAGAGAACTCATCGACGCGCGATCGATCGCGTGGCAAAAGATTGCGAACCGACAAACGCCATTTCACTTGAGCATTTTGGGTCCAGCTGGATTCCGCGCTGAGTTCGCTGCGGCGGCTTTCGAAGTACCTCTGGTTCACCGCGTTCCTGACCCATCCGCTGGGTGATGTGCTGGCGTTCACGCTGACATCCCAATTGGCTCCGACGGGTGTGTAGTCCACGCCAAGCTTTGCACCCCAAGGGTTCTGTCCAGCGAAACGATTGTCTGGACCGGGCACCTCACTGAGCCAAGATCGAGCCCAGTTCAGACCGGTGCGCACCAGAAATCGTGGCCAAGCGGAGTCGAGCTCATTCAAGCGCAAACTCGATTCAACAGCGAGTCCCCTGACCTCGGCGCGACCGTGGTTCGCAGGTCGACTCACATAGCGAGGGACTGACGCCCATGGAACCACCTGCAGCTGTGTGTCCGTGATGAAGACGTCTTTGATCGAACGGCTGAAGGCTTCAATTCGAACACGACTGTCGCTGCCCCATTGTTGTTCGAGAGAAAGGTTGATTCCTAGCGCCTTCTCGGGACGAAGTTCGCGATTTCCCGCTGCGTCCGCTTGGTCGGCCGCGTTCGCGCCGCAAAGCCGCCCTGGCGGGCAGGGAGCCAAGGGATTGATTTGCGTCGGCCGCTGCCTGAGCTGATCCGAGAACGGTGCATTGAATGTGCGCGCGACGCTGCCGCGCAGCCGGCTTCTTCCAGCTGCGTCGAGCTTGTACGTGGCGTGAAACGACGGAGAAAATAACGAATAGCGGCTGCGTTCACGATCGACGCCCTCGTTCAGCAGCAGCACTTGGCGTTCGTGGCGCAGTCCCGCATTCACAGCAAAGCTTCTCGAAACTTGGCCGTCGTACTCGAGAAATCCGCTGAACCGCCGGCTGTGCTCCCCCTGCAAAGTTCCAAAGGTTGCAAGACTGAGATTCGGCATCCCATTCACGGCTGTCTGAAACTCACGTTCACTGTCCCAGATGCTGGCCTCGACACCAGCCTTCAGGTCGTGACCGCGACTGAGCTCCTCATCCGCTCTGAACCTCAAGGTCTGCGTGTGCGTTTTGCCGGTGTATCGATCGACATAGCGATCAAGTTTCGAGGTGGAAAGCACCTCCTGAGTTGCGTTCGCCTGTTCGCGCATGAGAACCGGGAGCCACTGCATTTCCAATTGGAGTCCTTCCTCGGTCTCATGCATCCACTTGACGTCGCCTGAGTACGAATTCAGCAAGCTATGACCGCGATCCAAGTTGGCATCAACCGCTGGAACGCTCGCTGACAGTGGTGCAAATGCCACCTGCCCGGCATTCCGGCCACGAAGCACGGTCACCGAAGGGGACGCTTCTAGAGTGTTGCGGCCCGACAGCTTCCACCGGAGGGTCGAGGATGCGTTTAGGTGCTCCTTTATGTTCTCCGTTGAGCCCTGGCCCTCCCAAAGCGGCTGAGAACCCGGCCATCGGCCGCGTGCGTAGATTTCGTACCTCGACTCCTGCTGCCAGCGCCGGCTTGCAGAGACCGTTGCGCTGTATCCAAAATTGTCAGCGTCGACGGGCCGGTTCAGCGACCACGCTGCTCGATAGTTGGAATCTAGTGCGCCTCGGCCAACATTCAGCCGAAGTTGCCGTTCTGATTGCGTGGTGACGCGGCGCGTCACGATGTTGATCGTGCCAGCAATGCCAAATGCCCCCGTCTCGGCAGTGGCTGACTTGATGATCTCGATCCGCTCCACTTGCGACAGATCCAAATCAAGGATGCCCTTGGCGTTCGGAGGCGGCCCTCCATCGAGGAGGAATGTCGTGTACCCCGGCAACCCCAGAAGTCCTAGTCGGCCATCGGCGGAGATCGTGACCGCTGGGTCTTTTCGAAGAACTTGCTCAACGGTACTACTGCCACTGGAGTCGATAGCCAGGCGATCGATGACGATGCGCCCCGCAACAGACGCCCTGCGAACGCCGTTCTCAGTTCTTGCACCTTCCACAGAAACAGCTGGCAGAGCATTGTCTGGTTTCTCTCGCTTCGCCGCAGGCTCGGTCACCAAGACCTGCGGCGCTGTCGACATCAGCTTAGGTTCGCTGGCTGGCGCCTGGTCTGGCGTGCAGATCTCTTTGCACGTCGCCTCACTGACGCCTCGGGACTTGCATCGGTCCACGCAGCTGGACGCTTGCGCCACCTGAGGCGCTCCCACTGTCATGAGCAGGCTAACCGAGCAGAAAACCTCGATTCCAAAAGGAAGCTTGCGATTAAGGCGAGGGAATATTTTCATCGACCTAATTCTTAGCGATTGTCTCGCTCATACCCAACCAACGGATCACCGCGAACATTTGCATCGCGCAGGGCGATTCGAAGAAGTCTTCAGTCGAAACCGCGCGGCATCGAAACCTGTCCGGACCACGATGAAGTGTGCTGCGCAATTTCAAAATAGCGCAGCACACCAAACTTCTAGCTATTGTTGGTAGCCGCAAATATACAAGCAGTCAGCGTCGCTTACGCTTCTACTTTTGCACCTTTTCCAACATTGATTCTGTTCAACCGCAAATGCTGCTGAGGCGAAAGAAAGGCCGAGCAAGACGGCGATGAATTTGGGTCCAAAAGACCTACTTTTGCGATTCATTTGCACTCCTAGGGGTAGCAGATGTACGTGCAGTTGTTGTCATGCTTAATGCGATCCATGCATCGACGATAGCATGCAGCCCCATCAACCTCGACAGCAAAAGCCGCGGTGGCGGATGCAAACGCGAACAAAATCAGAATGGCGTTTTTCAATTTCATATGTATCCTTGGTTATTAGAATCGCTTGGGTGTTTTTTGGCGACTTCCTCCTTTTGTGATAAAAAGCTGCGATAAATGTGAATTTACCTTTGCAATGCCCTATCAATATCACTGGCGTGAAACCCATTGATTAGCGAATTTCGCGTGACGATAACCGGCACATAATCAAGCCCGAGGCGTTCGTACCCTTCGAATGCTTCAGGCTCTTCGTCTACTCTGGCATCGTAAAATTTGACGCCCTTTTCCAGCAGGTATTGCCTAGCTCGAATACAGTGTTTACACGAACCCGTCCCATACAGAACAACGTCAAAATCACTTTTTCCATTGAAGTGGCTTCGATAGTCGCCTTCTTGAGTATGTGACCTAAGGGCGTTTATCATTGGGGCGAAGATCTTTCCGGCGGCAAGGCCGAGCACTATCGCCAAGAAGATGGATATTAAGTATCTAAACGATCGCCGCGAAAAGAGGGAATGGAGGGAGAGCATCAGCTACGTCTATGGTCTTGTGAACAAAGCGGCACGAGTTTCTTCGGTCCAGGGTGCGACACACCTAGGGGATGCCTGAGCCGGCTTTTGGGGGCTCGGCTGCTTGGTTGTGACCCTCGTTCACCCAGCGGAGTGAAGATTGCTGTCTCGGATGGCGCACTCGCCTCAAACTGCCGCGCGACCGCCGATCGGTGAATATTCACCGCGCCATTTGCCATGCCTCCTCAAGTCGTCTTGAGAATCACCCGCACCGCCACCCGCCGTCCGTACCAAGGCATAGAGAAGAATCCGCGCAACCGAGAGGAAGCGCGATGCGCAGAGCAGATTCACAGACGAGCAAGTCATCGGGTTCATCAAGCACGCCGACGCCGGCATGACCGTGGCGGACCGATGCCTGCGAGAGGGGTTCAGTGCGACCACGTTCCACGCATGGTGGGCCACGTTCGGCGGCATGGAGGCAGACGACGCCAATTGGCTACTCGACCTCAAGACCGAGAACAACCGCCTCAAGAAGCTGCTGCCTTAGGCCACAGAACTCAAGCCAACCCCTGCAACCGAGGAAAGGCTATGGGCCAAACGCAGCTGAGCTGCAGTGACGCGCTCCCGAAACGGCGTGGCCGAGATGTGCTCAGCGGACTTCAGCAGGTAGGAGAAGGGTGCCGGCGACTCCCCAAAGAAGGCGTAGACCTCAGAGCTCTGGTCTGGCCGAACGCCTCGGTGGGCGGCGAATGACTGGTAGATGCCCAAGCCTGATGCATCAAAGGGCGGCATCGGAACCACTGGTTCTACTTTCTATTCTTTAAGAAGACGGGCAGTCGGGCTGCGGCGTCGATCGGTTTTACTTTCTCCACCTACTCATCACAAGCGAGAAAGGGTGCCCCTTCATAGAGGATCGCGGTTTCACTTTCCATTTCCGGCCCCCAGGTCGCGGTATTCAAGGCTCACGTAGGCGGCCCGCCGGATCTCGCTGGCGCTGGCAGGCGCATTGAACTCGATATGGCCGGGGTCGAAGGCATTGCGCAGCAGCAGGGCGGCGCTCCATCGCGGCGTCAGCTGGCGGGCCAGGCGCACATCGGTCTCGGTATGGGCGCGCACAGCCGGTTGGGGCAGGCGGCCGACGCGGCGCAGCTGCACATCGAGCTGCAACCCGGCGGGCAGATCGGCATTGGAGCGCAGCAGCCACTGGCGCCGCGGGTCGTTGCCGAGGTCGGCCGGCGAAGTGGCCGCTGTGCCGGGCGCCGGGCTGAAGCGGCTGTGCAGCGACGTCCAGCCGAGGCTGAGCCGCCATTGCGGCGTCAGCTGCACGCTGTCCCAGGCCTCCAGGCCGCTGACGCGGCCGTCGATGCGGTTCTCGATGAAGCTGGCGCCCGGCGTGCCGCCGCGCAGCCGGCCGTAGTCGGCGCTGAAGGCGGTCAGGGACAGGTGGCCGAGCGGCGTCTGGCCGCGGTAGCCCAGCTCGACGACGCGGCCGATCTCCGACACGAAGTTGGGGCCGCCCTTGATGACGAAGGGCGCGCGGCCGGGGAAGCGGAAGTCGCGGTCCAGGCGCGCCGGCGCCCGCACCGCGCGCGACAGCGAGGCCCACAGCAGCTGGTCGGGCGCCAGCTCCCAGGCCGCGCGCAGCGTCGGCAGCCATTCCCAGCCGGTGTAGGCATTGCGCTCGGCCTTCAGGCCGGCGGTCAGGCGCAGCCCAGGCGCGACGCGCCACTCGTCCTGCACGAAGGCGCTGGACCAGGCCAGCTCGCGCTCCGCCGGGTCGAACAGCACCAGCGGGTTGGCACGCGTCCGGCTGTGCGCGCGGCGATGGCCCAGGCCCCAGATGAGCTGGTGGTCGGCGGCGAGGGACGAGGCGGCGCTGAACTGCAGGTCGACGGTGCGCGTGGCGGCGTTGAAGAGCACGCGGTCCCCGCGCGCGGCGCGGTCGACATAGGCCTGCAGCTGCCAGTTGCCGCCGTCGGCGCGCCGCTGCTGCCAGCGCGCCAGCAGATGGCCCCCGGACAGGCGCGGCGCGAGGTTGCTGCGGTCGTCATGGCCGCCGCGGTAGGCCTCGCCCTGCAGCGTCGCGCTGGCGCCGCGGCCCGCCCAGTCGACGCGGAAGCCCGCCTGCTGGCGCGAGGTCGCGTCGGTGCGCTCGACGCCGTCCTGGCGCGCCGTGTTGTCATCACGCTGGCTGCTGGCATGCAGGCGGTACTGCGCATCCGCGCCGAGCTCTCCGCCATGGCGCAGCCAGACGCGGTTCATGTCGCGCCCGCCGCTGGCGCGCGCCGCCGGCCCCTCGGTCTGCCCGGCCGGCCGGGTGACGACATTGATGACGCCGTTGACGGCGTTGGCCCCCCACAGCGTCGCGCCCGGGCCGCTGACCACCTCGATGCGGTCGACGTCCTCCAGGGCCACCAGCTGCTCGTCCCAGAACACGCCGGAGAACAGCGGCGAGTAGACGGTGCGGCCGTCCACCATGACGAGCAGCTTGTTGCCGACGGCGTTGTTGAAGCCGCGCGCGCTGATCGCGTACTGCGTGGCATTGAGCCGCGCGACGGCGAGGTTGGGCGCCAGGCGCAGGGCCTCGGGCAGGCTGGTGGCCGTGGAGCGGCGGATGTCCTCGCCGCTGATGACGTAGACGGCGGCGGCGGCACCCTGCAGCGGCGCAGGCCGGCCGGTCACCAGCGTCACGTCGACCTGGGCCAGCTGCTCCAGCGTCAGGTCCATCAGCTGCAGGCCCGCGACGGGCGTGGCCGCACCGGGCAGGGCCGCGGCGAGCAAGGTCAGCAGGGTCAGGGTCGGCAGGTTTCTCATGGCGGCGCGGTGGCGGGAAGGGCGTCGAGCAGGGCGAGGATGGCGTCGCTGGACACCGGCTTGACGAGGTGGTGGTCGAAGCCGGCGGCGGCGGCGGCCTGGCGGTCGGCGGCCTGGCCCCAGCCGGTCACGGCCACCAGGCGCACGCCGGCGGTGAGGGGGTCGTGCTTGAGGCGGCGCGCCAGCTCGTAGCCATTCAGGCCGGGCATGCCGATGTCCAGCACGGCCAGGCGCGGCGGGCGGCTGCGCAGCGCGGCCAGGGCCGCCAGGCCGTCGTGCACGACCTGGGTGGCGCAGCCCTGGTCGTCGAGCAGGGCGGCCAGGGTGGCGGCGAAGTCGACGTTGTCGTCGGCGATCAGCACCGGGCCGCGCGGCGCCGTGGCGGGCGCAGGCGCCGCGGCATCCATCTGCAACGGCGCCGCCGCAGCGGCGCGCGGCAGCTCGACGACGAAGCAGGCGCCGCGGCCCTCGCCCTCGCTGTGCAGGCGGATGTCGCCGCCATGCAGGCGGACCAGCTGGCGCGCCAGCGTCAGGCCGATGCCCAGGCCGGTGTTGCCGCGCTCCAGGCGCTGGTCGCCCTGGGCGAACAGCTCGAAGATGCGCTCCTGCAGGGCCGGCGCGATACCGATGCCGCTGTCCTGCACGGCCAGCCGCACGTGCTCGGCGTCGTCGCCCAGACGCAGCACGACCTCGCCGCCGGCCGGCGTGTAGCGCAGTGCGTTGTTCAGCAGGTTGTTCAGCACCTGGGCCAGGCGCACCGGGTCGCCGTTGACCGGACAGGGCGTCTCCGGCAGCTCGGCCGAGAAGCGCAGGCCGCGCTGCGCCGCCAGCGGCGCCGTCGCCTCGGCCGCGGCGCGCGCCAGCACGGTCAGGTCGACGCTTTCCAGCGTCAGCCTCAGCTTGCCGGTGGTGATGCGCGAGACGTCGAGCAGGTCGTCGATCAGCTTGGTGAGGTGGCGCAGCTGACGCTCCAGGATGTCCAGCGCCTTGGCGCCGACCTCGGCATCGCCGGCGCGGCTGCGCATCAGCGCGACGGCATTCACCATCGGCGCCAGCGGGTTGCGCAGCTCGTGGCCGAGTGTCGCGAGGAACTCGTCCTTGGTGCGATCGGCCTGGCGCAGCGCGGCCTCGGCGCGGCGGCGCTCCTCCATCTCGTGCTGCAGCTCCTGGGTGTTGCTCTGCATCTCCTGCAGCATGCGGTTGAAGGCATCCACCAGGGCCGACACATCGGCGTTGTCGGCGGCGGCGGCGGCACGCAGCGACCAGTCGCGCCGCGAGGTGGCCTGGGCCGCGACCTCGCCCACCTGCAGCAGCGGCTGGGTGATGGAGCGCTGCAGGCGGCGGAACACCACGAAGGAGACGCTGAGCGCGACGGCCATGACGCCGGCCTCGATGAGGGCGTAGTTCAGCAGCCGCTCCCACAGGTCGTGCTCGGCGTCGACGACCACCCAGCCCAGGCCGGCGCCGGCCTGCACGACCGGATAGACCATGACGAGATGGCTGCCGTGGAAGCGGTGGCGCGGCGCCTCGTCGAGCAGGTCACGGGCCGCGGGCGGCTGGCCGAAGCTCGCAAAGCGCCGGCCATCGGCGCGCAGCACCTCGGCGGCGCGCAACCGCGGGCGCTGGCGCAGCAGTTCGACGTTCTCCTGCGCCGTGTGCGGGTCGTCGAAGGCCAGGGCCGCGGCCACCGAGCGGGCCACCAGCTCGGCCTGCGTGGACAAGTCCTGCACCAGCGCATTGCGCACCGTCAGGCCCTCGAAGACCAGCAGCGAGGCGGCGCTGAGCAGCAGCGCGCACAGCGTGGTGGCGACCACGGCGCGGTTCAGCCGCGCCTGCAGCGACGGCAACCTCATGGCGCGCCGCCCTCCACGCGGGCCGACACGGCCAGCAGTCGCGCGCTCAGCCTGAGGCCATGGCGGACGGCGTTCTCCGGCGCGGCCTCGAAGCGGATGCGGCCGCCGGATTCGATGAACTGCAGCGCTGCGCCGGCGGCCAGGCCGTCGGGCCGCTCCGACACCACGAGGGCACCGCGCACGCGCGCGACGACGGCCGCCGCGTCGCCGGCGCCGGCGCCGAGGAAGACGAGGTGGGCGGCGGCGGCCGCGCTGGCGTCATCGCGCCCCAGGCGCAGCAGCTGCACCGGCCGGCCCATGACCCGCCTGCCACGGCTGAGTTCCTGCAGGGCCTGCGCCACCGGCTCGCCCTCCAGCACGGCGATGACGAAGGGCGCGTCGGGGCGGCCCGGCGGCCATTCGACGAAGCCGGGGAACTTCAACAGATAGGCGGCCTTGACCTGGGCCGCGCTGGCCTGCAGCGCCTGGGCCGGAACGCCCGCCCAGGCGCAGGCCAGCAGCAGGGCAAGGCAAGCCCGGCGCAGGCCGCTGCAGGCCGCGCGGGGCGGCCCGGCGGACGCTGTGCAGAAGGGCAAGGCGGGCGGCTGCAGGTCCACGTGAACTCGACGTCAGGGCCGCACCCCTCTGGGCACGGCGGGGCTGGCATCTTCGCCGCTTTTCGGCGCCCGTCCGTCCCTGATGACGGCGGCTTCAATTTCGCTGAAGACGTAGCAATTGCAGAAACTTCCTCCCCGGAAAAAGAAAAGCCGGGCCAAGGCCCGGCGAGGTCAAGGCCGGCCGCCTCAGTTGCGGTCGGCACGCGCTGCGCGCATGCCGGCATCGCTGCCGCCGTAGGCACTGTTGTTGTTGCCGTAGCCGCCGGTGTTGTTGCCGTAGCCGCTGTTCGCGCTGTTGTTGTTGCTGTTGCTGCCGTAGGCGCCGCTGTTGGTGCCGCTGCCGGAGGCGCTGCCGCTGGTGTTGGCATTGCCGCCGGTCGAGCCGGTGCCCGCGCGCGCGCCCGTGTTGCCGGTCACCTCGGGGCTGTTGGTGCTGCCGCTGCCGGCATTGCTGGTATTGGTCGCGTTCGACCCCGACAGCGTGCCCGAGGAATTGGCATTGCTGGACGAGCTCGTCGCCGTGCTGTTGTTGTTCTGCGCGCCGGTATTGCCGCTGTTGACCTGGGCGACCGTGATGCCGCCGGCAGCCAGGGCGCCGACCGCGAAGGACAGGATGCGAAGCTTGGAATAGGACATGGTGTTCTCCATCAGGGTTGGGTAGGTGAGCCCGCGCGCTTGCGGGGCCCAGGCTGCAAGCAATCGACGTTCCGCGCACTTGCGGGCGCCCGCCTTGCCGATCGACGGGGGTCGCAACCGGGAGCACTTCATGGCCATTGAACTCAAACCCCTCGCCCAGCAGACCGTCGTCATCACGGGCGCTTCCAGCGGCATCGGGCTGGCGACGGCCCTCGCCGCGGCCCAGCAGGGCGCGCGCGTCGTGCTGGCTGCACGCAGCCGGCAGACGCTGGACGACATCGTCCGCGCGCTGCAGGCCCAGGGCCACCAGGCCCTGGCCGTGACAGCCGACGTGGCCGACCCGGCCCAGGTGGAGGCCGTCGCGGCCCAGGCGGTCGCCGCCTTTGGCGGCATCGACACCTGGGTCAACAACGCCGGCGTTTCGGTCTACGGCCGCGTCGACGAGGTCGGCCTCGACCACGCGCGCCGCCTCTTCGACGTCAACTACTGGGGCGTCGTGCACGGCTCGCTGGCGGCCCTGCCGCATCTGCGCGCCCGCGGCGGTGCCCTGATCAATGTCGGCAGCGAGGCATCGGAGGCCACCATCCCGCTGCAGGTGGCCTACTCCGCCACCAAGCATGCGGTGAAGGCCTTCACCGACGGCCTGCGCATGGAACTGGAGGTGGATGGCGCGCCGGTGTCGGTGACGCTGATCCAGCCGACCGCCGTCGACACGCCCTATCCGGAGCACGCGGGCAGCTATCTCGACCAGGCGCCCAAGCTGCCGACGCCGATGATCGAGCCGGAGCAGGTGGCCGCCGCCATCCTCGACGCCGCCGTCTCGCCCACCGATGCCGCGCGCGTCGGCATGATGGCCAAGCTCAACACGACGCTGGCCAAGCTGTTGCCGCCGCTGGGCGAAGCCATGGCCAAGCTGCAGATGGGCAGCCAGCAGCGCGACGAGCCGGCGCACACGCGCGAAGGCACCCTCTACCGGCCCGGCGAGTCGGGCCGCGTGCATGGTCGCGGCAACGACAACGCGGCCGACCGCAAGGCCGCGGAGGCGTCGAACACGCGGGCGGCCTAGTCCTTGAGGCCCTGACGCCAGACCCGGTCGGCCGCCTCGAACATCGTCGGCCCGGCCAGCATCGCCGGGTCGGCAACGAGAGCCAGCCAGTCCAGCGTGTCGTGGTGGCTGCCGGGCACCAGCTCGGCAGCGCGCTCGGCCACCAGCCAGGCATGCAGCCGCGCGTACAGGGCCGGGTGGCGCTCGCCCGCCCAGGCGAGGCCGACGAGGTCGCCATAGGCCTCCTCGCGCCGGGTCGAGCGCATGTCCAGCCAGGCCCGCTGCAGGTCGGGGCTGAGGCTGGCCGGCGCCTTGGGGGCGACGAAGCCGGCCGGCATGCCATGCCAGGCACCGTCGAGGTAGCGGCGGCAATGGCCGAGCTCATGGGCTGCCATCAGCTCCAGGGCGGGGCCGAGCAGGTCGACGGGCAGGGCATCGATCTGGCGCTGCGCCTCGGGGTTGCCGCGCATCGACAGCACCAGCTTGCAGCGCCCGTCGACAAAGCCCAGGGCCAGCGGCGCCATGCCGGCGGCGTCCTGGGGCTGCACCACGAGGTCCAGCGGCAGGCCCAAGGCCTGGCGGGCATGGCCGACGACGGGGGCGATGCCCTTCAGCCAGCGCAGCTCCAGCGCGGTGAGATCGGCGCCCTGGGCGGTCTGCGACAGCGTGGCCGCGGCGAAGGCGAGAACGGACAAGAGACGACGCAGCACGGCAGGCACTCCAGGGAATGAAGCCATCTTCGACCGAGATGACCCGCGGCTTGACGGGGCTGCGGCAGGCGTCCGTGAACTTTGCGGCTAAGGTGGGACCATGAAAACCCTGCGTGATCTCATGACGCCGCCGGCCCACGTCCAGGGCTGCATCGAAGCCATCGTCGTGCGCGGCGCGCCGCGCGAGCGTGCCCGCCTGGTGGACGAGACGACGGCCCTCGCCGGCATCGGCCTGGCCGACGACCGCCTGGGCCGGCGCGGCGAGGCCGAGCTGTCGACGCGCCAGCTGACGCTGATCCAGCGGGAGCACCTGCCCCTGATCGCGGCCTTCGCACGCCGCGGCCCGATCGATCCGGTCGACCTGCGCCGCAACCTCGTCGTCTCGGGCATCAACCTGCTGACGCTGAAGAAGGCCCGCGTGCGCGTCGGCGAGGCGTTGATCGAGATCGTCGGCCCCTGCGCGCCCTGCTCGCGCATGGAGGAGGTCATCGGCCCGGGCGGCTACGCGGCCATGCGCGGCCATGGCGGCATGACGGCGCGCATCCTCGAGGGCGGCCGCATCGCCGTCGGCGACACGGTCAGCGTCAGCTGACGCGGCTGCGCGCCCGCTCGACCACGCGCTGGGCGCTGGCGGCAGCGCCGAGCTGCTCGCGCAGGAAGCCCGCCAGCCGCGGCTGCTGGCTGAAGGCGGCGTTGAAGCGGATGTGCGGGTCGGGCGCGCCGTCGGCGGCGAAGGTGGCGCCGCGCACCAGCAGCACGCCGTGCCGGAAGGCCTCGCGCACGACGCCGTCCACGTCGACGCCGGCCGGCAGCGCGCCCCACAGGAAGAGGCCGCCCTCGCCCGGATGCTCCAGCAGCACGCCCGCCTCGCGCAGCTGCTGCGTCGCCGCGGCTCGGGCCGTGGCCAGGCGCTGCTGCAGGCGGTCCAGGTGCTTGCGCCAGCGGCCGGCGGCCAGCACCTCCAGCAGCACGAACTCGTT
>Ga0164290_1002211_pt1 | contig 15655 bp, 16 predicted proteins | sample Micstemetagenome_FD_108782 | JGI IMG/M metagenome (GOLD analysis project Ga0164290, IMG submission 108782) | Contaminated culture microbial community from soil near Moab, Utah, USA - Microcoleus steenstrupii SON62 (Illumina Assembly) | ecosystem: Environmental > Terrestrial > Soil > Soil crust... | reverse complement strand
TGACTATTGACTATTGACTATTGACTATTGACTATTGACTATTGACTATTGACTATTGACTATTGACTATTGACTATTGACTATTGACTATTGACTATTGACTATTGACTATTGACTATTGACATATGACAACAGATCCAAGATACCCGATAGGCAAATACCAGCCGCAGCCTTATTCGGAACAACAGAAAAAAGAATGGCTGGCAGATATTCAGTTTTTACCTGAAGAGGTAGAGAGAGCCATACTCAACCTAGATGCAGCGCAGTTACATACGCCCTATAGAGATGGAGGATGGACGGTGCAACAACTGGTACATCATATTGCAGACAGCCATATGAATGCTTATATAAGGTTCAGACTCGGATTAACAGAAGACAACCCCACCATTAAGCCTTATGATGAAAATGAGTGGGCGAAGCTGGCGGATGTTGATCTTGTACCGATTAATGTTTCTACGACCATCTTGCATGGCATACATCAGCGAATGCTGGCTACTATTAAAGACCTTAGTCCTGAACAGTGGGAGAGAAAAATTACACATCCTGAACATGGACGTGAAATGACACTCTGGTTCTTACTGGGATTGTATGCCTGGCATGGCCGTCACCATACCGCACATATTACTACCTTGCGGGCTAATAAAGTGTGGTAAAAATGAGAGACCTTCGCTGGGAGAAAATGGATTCCCATACAGTATACAAGGACCGTTGGCTGAGTCTGAGGGCCGATTCCTGCCGTTTCCCAGATGGTCGGGTAATAGAACCTTATTATACTGTTGAATTACCCAACTGGGCCAATATTGTAGTGATTACGCCCGATGAAAAAATTGTACTCGTTCGCCAGTATCGTTATCCGGTTGATCAAACTACCTTAGAATTACCTGGTGGTGTAATCGATAAAGACGAAGACCCGATGCAGGCTGCTATCCGTGAGATGCAGGAGGAAACAGGTTATCATGCTACTGAAGTGGAATTTTTATGTAAGCTGGCACCCAATCCGGCGATTAATGACAATACTGCCTATTTCTATCTTGCCAAAAATGCAGTACCCGGAGAAAAGAAAAATTTTGATGCGTTTGAAGACATTGATGTACTGTTATTCTCCAAAGATGAATTCCTGCAGCTGCTCCGCGAAAATAAAATCCAACATGGCGTGCAGTTGGGTCCCATTTATGAAGCACTCATTAAGCTAAACTGGTTGACATGGGAGTGAGTAGTGAGCAGTCAGTAGTGAGTAGAGGATTTTTACTCACTACTGACTACTCACTACTCACTACCCCACCTCACCTACAAGAAATACACTTCCGCAAACAAGAATCAGATCATCCGTTGCAGCTTTTGATAATACTTCTTTTAAAGCAGTATTTACATCGGAATAAATATGTCCAGTTAACCCAAACACCGATGCCTGTTGTTGCAGACTTACAGCATCCAGTGCCCTTGGAATTTGGGCCTGGGTAAAATGGTAGGATGCATGTTTGGGTAATAAAGCCAGCACAGCATCAATGTCTTTATCTTTTACCATTCCAATGATGATGTGCAGGTGTTGATAGGAGCAGTGTTCCAACTGCTGACGAATAGCTTTTATGCCATCCACATTATGACCCACATCTAGTATTACCGCAGGCTGTTGTTGAATGATTTCCCATCTGCCATGCAAGCCGGTTTTCTTTTTTACATGAGGTAGCGCTTTTTGAACAATGGCCTCATGACAGTTCCATCCTTTTTTCCCGAGTTCATGTGTTGCTGCCAGTACGGTTAGCAGATTTTTCAACTGGTAAATGCCCGGAAGGTCTAATTGGTAAGTGTGTCGTTCATCAGATTTTTTACTGGCTACTGTTATTTCAAGCAGTTGGTGATGGTACTGCCAATCAGTGATCCATCTTTCCTCAGATGCAAACACAAAGGGAGGATGTATTGATGTATCATTATTGATAAATGCGTATTGCTTTTCAAAAACCGGTTTTGTTTCCGGTAACCATTCGCCGATTACCAAGGGTACATTTTTTTTGATGATACCTGCTTTCTCTGCTGCAATCTCGGGTAAGCTATTGCCCAGCATATTCATATGATCCCACCCGATATTGGTAATAATGCTGAGCTCGGGCTGAATAATATTGGTACTGTCGAGACGGCCGCCCAGGCCCACTTCTATCACAGCAATATCTACCTGCTGTTCTGCAAACCAGGTAAAAGCCATGGCAACCGTAATCTCAAAAAAAGAAGGTTCCAGTGTTTCAATCAATGGCTTGATGCGTTCGGTAAAACGTACCACAAATGCTTCCGAACACATTTCTCCGTTTATTTTTATTCGTTCACGGAAATCTTTTAAATGAGGGGAAGTATATAAACCGGTTTTATATCCACCCGTTTGTAAAATGGCGGCCAGCATATGACTGGTAGAGCCTTTACCATTGGTACCCGCAATATGAATGGATTTAAACTGATGTTGTGGATTACCTAATGCCTCACACAACTGAATGGTATTGGTAAGGTCTTTTTTATACGCTGCAGCACCCAGCCTGCTGAACATCGGCAGCTTAGTAAATAGATAGTCAAGGGTTTCGGCGTAATTCATAGTAAAATGCAAAGAAAAGGCAATATAGAATGAGAAATAATGGATAGGAAATAAGGAATAAGAAAGTGGATAAACTTTACTTTCTTATTCCTTATTTCCTATTTCTCTGTTTCTTATTTCCTCACCCTTTTAGTTTGAAACTAAACACCAGTGTTCCGGTTTGTTCTTCGGCCGTACCTGCATTCAGTTTCAGTGAGCGGGCTTTTCTGAGTGCTATGTTACGGATCTGCTGGTTGGTGGTGGTGGTGCCACGTACGTTAACCACTGCTAAGGTTACATTGCCTGATTTATCTACCGTAATATCAACGGCCACTTTTGCATTTTCATTAAAATCATCTTCAAAAGAAGGTAGTCTGGTAATGCGTCGGCCATCCAATCCATTCCGGATGCTCACGCCACCACTGCCTCCTGCACCGCCATTACCACTGGCTGCATTGCCTTTATAACTGTCTGAATTAGGGTTGCCATTCGGGTTGCCCTGATCGCCTTTTCCACCTGCAATACCCTGATCGCGGATACCATTATAGCTGTCGGCACGGTTTCCACCGGTACCCGCTGTTGTTCCTCCTTTAAATACGGCTTTGGGTTTTGGAGCAGGTGGTGTAGGTGTGGTAGTATTGGTAGTGGTTGGTTTTGTAACTGCCGGTTTGATATCACTTACCGGTTTTGTTACCGGTTTGGGAACTGTTTTATTGACAACAGGTGCATCATCTGCTTCATTTTCATCGCCGGTAATATTGGCCTGATTGGTAACAGGAGCAGCGGTAGCCGGACTTGTTTTCACTTCTTCGGTAGCAGATGGTTCGCCGGGTATTTGTGGGGCTATATCACCCAAACCAGTTTCACTGTTACCAAGGTTCACTTCTATGCCTTCTCCATAATCAGGTGCGGGTATTTGTGGCAGGCTCCATTGTAAAAAGAAGAAAAGGAGGAACAGTATACCACAAACAGCCGCTGTAATAGCAGATGCCTTGATATTCTTTTCTTTTTCAAAATCGATGGTCATACCCGTATTATTACGCATAAATGTACAACTAAGTGTTCCGGTGGTGAATAATGTTGAAAATTACATCCACTACCATGCAGTAATCCACTTTTGGGGTATAAATAAAGGTTAATCTTGATGTCAATTGTCAATGGTGAATGGTCAATAAGGGGAAAGTGGGCACCCTATTCACCATTCACAATTGACAATTCACCATTGACCATTCACATAAAAAACACATCATACCCAAACCTTAGTAAAGTGGCTGTAACCACGAGGAGGAAAAAAATACGGATAAAGCGGTTGCCTTTTTTCACAGCCAACCGGGCGCCAATGATTCCGCCGAGGGCATTGCTGATGGCCATTGGTACAGCAACACTCCACAGGATACTCCCTTTTAACAAAAACAAAACAATAGAACCCAGATTGGTGGAGAGGTTAACCATTTTGGCATTGGCACTGGCCTGCATAAAATCGAAGCCAAGGATGGCAATAAATGCCAGCACCAGAAAACTGCCCGCACCCGGACCAATAAATCCATCATAAAAACCTATGACCAGGCTAATGACTAAGCTGAGCCAGGTAATTTTTGTTGAACTGTGTTGTTGGTGTACCTGATGACCAAAATTCTTTTTACTGTAGGTATAAATAGCAACAAGGATCAATACAATAAAGATGACAGGTTTCATAAAACGGTTACTTACAACCGTTAATAATTCAGACCCGGCAAACGCAGCTATAAATGCGGTAATACACATCATAATGGTTAAAGGCCAGTTCATGGATACCCGTTTCAGGTATTGACGGGCTGCAAAAAATGTACCGCTGAAAGAGGGGATTTTAATAGAGCCTATCACAGTTGATACCGGCAGATCCGGTAATAAAATAAGTGCCGCAGGTGTTTGAATTAATCCGCCACCACCTACAATGGCATCTACAAAACCGGCACTGAAAGCAGCAATACACAGTAATATAATGGTAATCGTATCCATCAGGCGGCAAGATAAATGATTAATGACTGAAGCGATTAAGCAGCTTATTTTTTTAGTAAAGACCGCATGCTGATCAAACCAAATAAAGGACCAATCGCCATAATAATAAAGGCAACTGCCTTATTTGAATGGAACCAGGGAATGAGTGACTGGTCATCCATCAAAAAATAATCCATGACTTCAATACTGATAATGGTAATGGCAAAACCAATGGATGTTACCAGTGTTAAAGCTGTTCCTTTTTTACTGCTCTCGGCTGTTTGTGAAACAAGCGCAGAGAGTTGTGGGGAGTCGGCAATTACCAAACACCCCCAGAGCAACATTGCTGTGAGAAATAAAGGAGTTGGTAAGAGAAAAAACAATGGCGATAACAGGCAACAGATTCCCGAGCCTGATAAACTTACAAAAGCCACATTCGCACTACCAAACCTGCGTGAAACATATCCTCCGATGATACAGCTTAAAGTGCCAATACCTATAATGAGAAATGACCAGAGCGATATATTCAGGTTAACCGCTTTTTGTACATTATACCAGCTCAGCATAACGGGTACAAAGGCCCAAAAGGTATAGAGTTCCCACATATGGCCGAAATAACCAAAGGCGGCGGCTTTAAAATCGCGTTGATGAAAAAGGGATGGAAGGTTGCTGAATGATAAAGCTTTTCCTTTGCTTCGATAAGGTCCGTTCTTTAAAAATACACCCACTATGATGCCTCCGGCTGCAGCAATACAGGAAGTATAAATGATCACTTGTTTCCACATCGATATATCGCCGAGTCCTTTTAATAAATGAGGGAGTGCCTTTCCTGCCACCAGTGCACCTACCAGAAACCCCAATGCCTTGCCAAGATTGGAAGCATACCAGTCGGCGGCAATCTTCATGCCTACGGGATAAACACCGGCAAGAAAGAAGCCCGTCAGAAAACGTAACGATAGTATCCATCCGATATTTCCATCAGCGAACAAGATGAAGCAATTAAAAGCCGCAGCCAGTAATGCTGATAACATAAAAACCTTCACCGGAGAGAACCTGTCTGCAATGGTAAGCAAGGCGAATAATAAAGTGCCTGTAATAAAACCCAATTGAACAGCAATCGTAATATTGCTTAACATGCCAGGAGGAAACTGATAGCGGGATTGCAGCGCAGGAAGAATAGCATTACCAGCAAACCATACACATGTTCCTGCAAACTGCGATAATACAATAACGGGTAAAATATATGCAGGTGTAGTCTGTGGAACTTTTACAGTCATACTGTAAATTATGCAATTGTTTTTTTACGTTGCAGTGTATTGGCCAGAATAAGCCCGCCAATAACGAGTAATCCGCTGATGATATGGATATGGTTAATACGTTCGTTCAACAACCATACAGCTTCCAGTGTACTGAAAATGGGAATAAGGTTGCCAAATAAAACAGTAGTACCCGTACCTAATTTTTGTAATGCAGCATTCCAGCAGAGAAAAGAAATGACCGATGTGCCGAGGCCGAGATAAATGATAGATCCAATGATATTTCCATTCCACTGAACAGGTGCTGTGAAATTGAGTTCAATAAAATAAGCAGGTAAAAGAAGTAAGGAACCGAATAGAAAAATGACAAAAAGAAAATTGATCTGGCTAATACCTGCAGGTTTCTTTCTTACGAGGATATTATACACTGCAAAAGCCATGGCTCCGGCAAGTATCCAAAGGTCTCCGGTTGAAAAACTAAAAGAAGCCAGTTTTTGCCAGCTGCCTTGTGAGAGTAACAATACAATACCCGCAATGCAAATCAGCATACCGGCGATCCTGAACATATTCAGTCGCTCTTTCAGAAAAATGATCGCCATAACAGTTGCGAAAATAGGAGAGGAGGTGGTGCCTATTAATGCCATATTGATGGCAGAAGTATAATGTCCGGCAACATACACAAAGGTATTAAACAAGGTTATGCCACTCAATGCTACCCAGAACAGGTATTTCCAGTTTTGTAAAACGATCTTTCTTTCTGCTTTGAATTGCCGGTAAGCCAGCGGTGCAATTAAAAGGGTGGCAAGAGTCCATCGATAGAAAGCCAGGCTTACCGGAGGTATTTGCTGATTCACTGCACGGGAAATAACAAAGTTGCCCGACCAGATAATGGTGGCGAGTACAGCTAAGGAAATGCCGATATAATAATCTTTTTTACCAGGGTGCATACCTGCGGTTGAAATACTATTGATATAATTCAGCACCTGCGAAGTGCTGATCATAATTGCCTTTTATTCTTTCCATCGGTGGATTGAAATAACCAAACCTGAGTTTAGGAAACTCTTCCTGTATCAGGCTCATCAGTTGTTTCACGCCCAGCATTTCTCCTGTTTCATGTACACCAATCTTACCCATGTACCAATCCGGATCAATATTAAAATTGCGCCACTGAATCATCGACAGATCTGTATCAATGATCAGTTTACGTAAGGCTTCATATTCTTCCACACTATCTGTCATGCCCGGAAAAACAAAATAATTGATGCTGGCCCATCCGCCATAACTTCTTACAACTTTCAGGCTCTCAATAATATCTTCAAACTGGTAATTATTAGGTCGGTAATAAGGCTCATAAATATGTTTGCGGGCTGAGTTGGTACTTACGCGAATACTGTTAAGACCCGCTTCGCATAAGGCTTTTACCGCATCGGGTTTAGAACCATTGGTATTGATATTGATATTGCCTCTGTCGGTATGTTTCCTGATTTCAATAATAGCCTGTCTGATGGTTTCCCACATGAGCAATGGCTCACCTTCGCAACCCTGACCAAAACTTACAATCGGAAAGGGGGCATTCATTAAATGTGGAACCGTAAATTCCACAATCTCTTCGGCCATGGGTTTAAAAGTGAGGCGATCCTGGGTTGAAACAATCGTCTCTTCTTCGGGCTGAAACGAAATACAACCCACACAATTGGCATTACAGGCCGGTGAAGTAGGAACAGGACATTCCCAGCGTGACAAAGAGAAATTTCTGGCGGCAGGACAGTTATAAGTCATGCAACAGTTCTCTATTAAATGTTTTACCAAGCGATTTTCCGGGTAATGTTCCAGCAGTTGCTGTGTGCCTGTTTTTATCTTAGTATCGTCGTAACCCGCACATTCCTGGCGAATGTCTTTTTCAATTCTTACAGCAGGTACATAGGTTTTGTTATTGAACCAGCCTGCTGCAGTATAACAGAATAAAGGCAGTGTGGGTGCTTCGGGTAAGGTTTCATAAGCAGCTATGTATAATCCGGTATGTGCAGGCGGAATAAATGCAGCAACTGCCCATCCTTTTTCACACAAACGCATATCGCCTGTTACCACATCAATACCTATACCTCTTCTGCCCGGTAATTCATAGAGGTTACCGCCATCGGGTAATTCAATCCATTCATCAACCGGTATTGGAAATGCATCCCATCCTGCACGGCCCACTGCATACAGACTGGTATCTTCAAATATATTTCCGTTACCATCGGAGTAAAGAATATAAGGTGATTGCGGGATGGACATCGGCTCTGTTTTTATCAATGATTGAAAAGTGAGCTAAGTGTGATCAAGTTAAAAAAATACTCACTACTGACTACTCACTACTCACTCTTCTCACTTATCCTTTCCCTACAGAATGCATTAAAGTCTGCTTCCAAATTCGGGGAAACAGCCGAATCAATTTCTTTCTGTAAGAGTTTATTGTTTTTAAAATCAATTGTCAGCAAGCCGTCTTTCAGGATCACATTGCTGAATTCACTCCAGTGGTAATGACTTCGCGGAAAAGTATTGAATACCACTTCTTCTTCATCAAATGCTACTTCTCTTGGGAACTTTACCTGTTTTTCAATAACTGCAGCAATAACATATACAGCAGTAAGCCAGGTATAAGGCATGGGTAAAGTCATCATTAGTCCCCAGGCTGCAAATAACATGGCGATCCTGAAGTAGGCTGTTTTACCATTGCGTTTTTTTACAAAAGTAAATGCCACCCATCCGATGATCAGGGCTACAATTGCTGCCGGGAATACAGAGGCGTCAGAAAAAGGAGTGAGCGCCGATTCCATCAGCACTACAATTGCAAGGAATAACATCATCAGACTGATATTATCTACCAGCTTAAAATCACGCTGCTTTAATACCACTACATAATCATAAGTCCTGGCTGCCATACTATTTTATTTTTTTACCAAGAGGTTACAGAGTCTCCACAGTATGCGGGCACCCACATTGCTGTCCCAGTCTGTTTGTCCTACTCCAATCTCCACCAGGTCAAATCCTATGATCTCCCTGCCGCTTTCTTTTATTTTTTTGAAAAGATACAATACTTCTTCTGTTTCAAATCCGCCCTGTACGGGTGTTCCTGTATTCGGACAGTATTTCCTGTCCAGTCCGTCAATGTCAAAACTGATATATACTTTTTGCGGCAGGTGGTTGATGATTTCTTCTGCAATATGTTTCCAGGTTTCACCTTCAAACTGACGCTCTTTGATGTTTTTATCGAAATAGGTAATGATCCTGAACTGACTGTTGCAGATATATTCCCATTCTTCTTCACAGAGATCACGTATACCTGCCTGAACCAGTTTCTGTATCTGTGGAATTTCGGTAAGTGCATTGTACATGACTGATGCATGTGAATACACAAAATTCTCGTAGCCTTTTCTCAGGTCGCAATGTGCATCAATCTGTAACACACCAAATTCACCATGCTTTTCAGCAAGGGCTTTCATAAATCCAAGTGGTGTACTGTGATCGCCGCCTAAAAGACCCACTATTTTTCCTTTGTCGAGCAGTGCTTTGGTTTCATCATATACCCACTGGTTGAGGAAGATGCCGCCTTCATTGATTTCTTTCAGGCTCTTGCACATGAATTTATTCTTCTCTACTTCATCGCCTTTGGATATATAGTCGATATACAGTTCTGCTTCTTTACGGAGGTAATCGCTTTTGAGTAAGATTTTTTTATTGGTTTCACGCAGGTAAAAACCTTCACGCCATCCGTTCGGAACATCGGCATCAAAGAGGTCGACCTGTATGCTGGCTTTTAAAATATGCTCACCGGCACGGGCGGTACCAGCACCATAACTAACTGTTACCTCCCAGGGTACAGGAAGTATTACCAAACGGGCATCATCTTCAGTAAAGGGAAGTCCGAAAATATTGTTGTTGGGATTACCAACGGCATTGGGGTTAAACTGCGATAAATCGGCCATGATCTTTCTTAGATTGCAAACAGGGCGCAAATTGCAGCAATTTTCCGAATTATCAGATTAAATAGCCTTAAAAGAGCTATTTGGGTTCAAATCGTTCTATAAAACTAACAAACCATCGTTCCCAGGGAAGGAAAGCGATACAATAAACGGTATACCCCGGAACTGCTTTCCAGGAAAGTGGTAAGAACCAGCTATGGAGCGCCAGCAACACCGGCAACACCCATTTTAATACCTGCCAGCTTCTTTTGAACCAAGAAACAGGTAACAGAAAGGGGATGAATACCACAACAAATGCCGGATTCAAAAAACCGGTACCTCCATATTGATAACATTGCATGAAAATGCCCATTAACAGGGTAAGTAACCCGGCCAAAAACCTGCCGGGAACAATCAGGAAGAATAATAATAGGGTGGATACCATCATCCATATGCATGAATAAGCAGCGATTACTTGGGCATCCGCTTTGATGCCCTCTGCAAGTTCGGGAAGATGATGGGGGAGGCTTTTTGTTATCCATAGATAGAGCAGCAGGAGGAATATCCACCCACTGATTACCCTGGCCAGAAATAGCCTGTACATGCGTTCAGTGCCTGTAGCACTGTTATAGGGCTGCTCCATGGATTAAAATTGTGGAAAGATTCCGGTTTTAACAACAATGCCTGACAAACATCAGCTATTGCTTGTTCATTTTGGGCTACTTTTGCAGCGTAAACGAGACGAGATGAAAAAAACACATATCATCATCCTGGTGCTGATTGCTGCTGCCATTGTTGTATTGATCAGTTATACCGGTGACCTGACTACCTATGAAACCATTGCTTCTGCCCGTCAGAAAGAAGGAAAATTTGTGAACCTGATTGCCAAACTTGATACTTCTCAGCCCCTTGAATACGATGCCGTAAAAAATCCCAATTACCTCACATTCACCGCTATCGATACATTGGGTAATAGTGTTAAAGTGGTATACCACAATAATAAACCCACTGATATGGAAAAAAGCGAACGCCTGGTGCTTAAAGGAAAAATGCAGGGCGATCATTTTGAGTGTAAGGATATTTTGCTGAAATGCCCGTCTAAATACAAAGATGATCCCAAAGCACAAAAGCAGAACCAGCCTGTAGCGATTGCCGAACCGGCTAAATAAAGTCAGTGGCTCACTCATTTTTTTTCTTACCGAATTATATATTCCATGCAATATTTAGGTGAACATTTATTTCCGGGTCAGGCAGGACATTTTTTTGCGGTGCTATCGCTTGTTGCTTCATTCATTGCTACAGTAGCTTATTTTAAAGCCAGCAAAACAGAGCTGGATTCAACAAAGTCGGGTTGGATCAGAATGGCGCGTGTGGCTTTCCTGTTGGAGACGATCAGTGTGTTTGCCATGTTTGGCATACTCTATTATATCATTTCCAATCATTTATTTGAATACAAATACGCATACGTTCACAGCGATAAAAGCCTGCAGGTTGAATACCTGCTGAGTTGTTTCTGGGAAGGACAGGAAGGTAGTTTTATGCTCTGGAGTTTCTGGCATTGTGTATTGGGTTGGGTATTGATCTGGCGCGCCAAAGCATGGGAAGCTGGCGTAATGACTGTGATTAGTTTTGCGCAGTTTGCACTGGCAACGATGTTATTGGGTGTTTATGTTTTCGGCGTTAAGATCGGTAGCAGTCCATTTGTATTATTACGAAATGAATTTGAATGGCCTTTCCTGAGCAATCCGGATTACCTATCAAAAATCAGAGACGGGGAGGGATTGAATACGCTTCTCCAGAATTACTGGATGGTCATACATCCACCCATTCTGTTTCTGGGTTTCGCTTCTACCATTGTGCCTTTTGCCTATGCCATGGCGGGATTAATGAGTAAGAAGCATGAATGGGTAAAACCATCATTACCCTGGGCCTCTTTTTCGGCAGCAGTATTGGGTGTAGGTATTATGATGGGTGCTGCATGGGCTTATGAGAGTTTGTCATTTGGCGGTTACTGGGCATGGGATCCTGTAGAGAATGCATCACTGGTACCCTGGCTCACCCTCATCGCAGGTTTGCATACCAATCTTATTTACCGCAACAGTGGTTATTCACTGAGACCCACTTACTTCTTTTATATCATTACCTTTTCACTCATTCTCTATTCTACTTTCCTTACCAGGAGTGGGGTATTGGGAGACACATCGGTACATGCTTTTACCGATCTGGGCATGAACACCCAGTTGTTACTATTCGTACTCGTATTTTTTGTGCCGGCATTGTTCATGTATTTCAGGCAATACAAAGCGATTCCGAGTATTCAGAAAGAAGAGAATACCTATAGCCGCGAGTTCTGGATGTTTATCGGGTCACTGGTATTGTTTTTATCGGGTATGGTGATTATCGCTAAAACTTCTACGCCTGTTTTCAATAAATTATTCGGTACCAATATAGCACCACCTGAAGATCCTGAATATGCACATAACCAGATTCAGATTTTTGTAGCGGTCATCATTGGCTTTCTCACGGCCATCACCCAATACCTTAAATACAAAGACACACCCAAAGCATTCTTTGGAAAGAAAATATGGATTCCCACCATCATCGCGGTATTGATCAGCCTTGCTATCAGTTTCTTTGGAGAAGTGAATTATGACAAAAAAGGACCTGGATTTTTGTTTGCCATTCACCTGGCTATTTTCACGGCTGTATATGCAGTAGTGGCTAATACATCTTATATCTGGCTGGGATTAAAAGGAAAATTAAAAGCTGCCGGCGCTTCTGTGGCACATATTGGTTTTGGAATGGTACTGGTAGGTATCCTTATTTCATCGGCAAAGAAAACCGTCTTAAGCTGGAATACAACAGGGGTAACACCCTTGCGTCAGGAAGATGCCAAAGAGCGCGGAAATCCTGCCGGAAATCCAGCAGAAAATATTACACTCTTCAAAGGTGTGGCAACCGATATGGGCAGGTATATGGTTACCTATACAAAAGACACCATCAATGAAAGGGACAGGAAACGATATTTTGAAATCACTTTCAAAGCCAAACAGGGCACAGAGACTTTTAGCCTTTACCCGGATGTGATTAAAAACAATAAAGGGATGGAAGGCTTTGCTGCCAATCCTGCCGCCAAACATTACTGGCACAAAGATATTTTCGCCTATATCACTTCTTTCCAGGAAAATGACGGCGAAGACACGACCCAATTTGTAAACCGTGACATCAAAGTTGGCGATACCCTGTTTTATAGCAATGGATTATTAGTATTGAATAAAGTAAGTGTTAACCCACCTGAACAGGCGTCGCTCTATGGAAATGGAGAAACTGCCCTCTTCCTTGATATCGCTGTATTATCGAAAGATGGCCGTCGTTATGCAGCAACACCGGGTATTGTGGTGAGTGGAAATTCTTTCAGACCCATTGCTGATACAGTCACTTCTCAGAGCCTGGTCATTCAGTTCAATAAAGTAAAAGATGAGAAAAAAGGATTGCTCGAAATAGGGATCAAGGAAAGCGGCGGAATAACAGACCTGATTACCTTGAAAGTATACGAGTTCCCGATGATTAACATTTTATGGTTCGGTATCGTACTGATGGCTGCAGGTCTTGTAATGTCTATAATCCAGCGTAACAGGCAAACACAGAATAAGCTGAAGTCTGTATCCTGATAAATAAGATCATTTATTCAACCCTGTGCCGAATCCGTTGACGAATTGTTAAAAGGATGACCGGCACAGGGTTACTTTTTAGCACAGGCAGCATTAATATTCGGAACTAGTTCTATATTTAAGTAGTGCAAATCCCTGGCAAACATATTATCACTTTATGCTTAGTCCTGTTGTTTATAGGAATGGGGCAGCAATTGAACGCACAGACCCGTGGCCCTTATGATACCGTAAGGGTATATGCTTTTATTACACCTGAAGGAGATACCATTCCGGAAAGTGTTTTACCTCCTGTTGAAGTGCTGGGAAAATTAACAGGTAAATGGAAACGTCATTGGGCCGAATGGACTCGTTTGCGCAATGCCGTTTATGTTACTTATCCATATGCTATTGCAGCGAGCAGGATCATGAATGAAATCAATGTAAAACTGGAAAATGTAAGTGACAGAAAGCAAAGAAGGGCTATTATCAAATCAAGGGAAAAGGAACTCAAGAGAGATTTTGCGGATAAGCTTACCCAGTTATCTGTTTACCAGGGAAAAGTGCTGATGAAACTGATTTACCGGCAAACCGGTAATAATTGCTACGAAATTATCCAGGAGTATAAAGGCGGTTTCAATGCGGCGTTCTGGCAAACTATTGCAGTGGTATTTGGTAGTAACCTGAAACAAAACTATGACCCCGTGGGTAAAGATTTTGATATGGAAAAAATTGTACGTGATGTACAACTCATGTACGGCTATAAAAGCTAGGACATCTTTGATTTTTTGATGTTTGATTTTTTAATTTGAAGCAGATAGTTCATTCAAAAAAATCAAACATCACAAAATCAAACATTAAATAAACCCTCTACGAATACTTGTGAAGTAATTGAATAAATTGTTCTCTGGGAATCATTTCGGCGCCAAGGCTTTCGAGGTGGTCTGTATGCACCTGACAATCGATCAGTATTACACCTTCTTTTTGTAATTGTTGTACATAACTAATAAAGGCAAACTTACTGGCATTACTTTCTTTACTAAACATGCTTTCTCCAAAAAAGAAAGGTCCCATTCTGATGCCGTATAAGCCACCAACCAGTTTATCATTCAACCATGCTTCAGCTGAATGTGCCACACCCATCTTATGCAGTTGAATAAAAGAGGATTCCAGTTCATCGGTGATCCAGGTGCCATCCTGTCCTTTACGTTGTAAAGACTTACAGGCACCTATTACGTCTGCAAAATGGGTATTGATGCGAAAGTCAAAATCTCCCTTTTTGAATACCTGCCTCATACTTTTGCTGATCTTCAGCTGTTCAGGTAATAATACAAACCTTGGATCGGGGCTCCACCATAAGGGAATGCCCTCATCATACCAGGGGAATATGCCATTCCGGTAAGCGAGTAGAAGTCTTTCAACCGTAACATCGCCACCCATAGCCAGCAAGCCGTCATCCAATGCCTCGCTAACCGGAGGAAACCAGAGGCGGGAGTCAAGTGCGTGTAAAGGCATGGCGCAGGTAATGAGAAATAAGGAATAAGAAATATGAAATAAGGAAATGTCTGGAAAAATTGGAAATTACTTTTACATTTCCTATTTCTTATTCCTTATTTTTCTGTTTCAATAGTGGCTCCGATTCCACGCTCGGTAATAGCGTCGCACATGGGTTTGAGGGTGTTGTAGTTGCCGGTTTTTACGGCATATTTTCCTTTGAAATGAATAAGTATGGCAGATTGTTCGGCCTGGTCGTGGGTATGGCCACAAACTTCCATCAGTGTTTCAATGACCCATTCAAAAGTATTTACCTCATCGTTCCATACAATGAGGTGGAAGGGGGTGGCATTGTCCACCGCAATATCATCTTCCTGCGATTCCCAGGGGCGGGTATCATCACTATTTGAAATAAGAATCATTGGATAAAGGTAATTTGAACTTTAGAAAGATCGACACAGGTTCAATAAAAAAGAACTACAATTTGGTTGTAAGTCTTTTTCTCTGTGGGAGCACACGGGTTCGAACAGCGGACCCCTCCGTCCGAAGGCCGGAGGGGTCTAAATCAAGTGAGGTTGTTAATAAGTGCCAATATTCTTACTTTACTTTTCCAGGTCTTAATTTCTCTTTCTCTATCCAGCGCTTCTTTTTTGGTGCGGAACTGTTCATAATACATTAATACCCAGTCTGAGACATTGCCAGTAAACCCTTTATGATTTGTATTATGCCTTCTTATTCGTTGAGATAAGACATCGCCAGTAGACCCTACATAGAATCGAT
>Ga0164290_1002210_pt1 | contig 15658 bp, 14 predicted proteins | sample Micstemetagenome_FD_108782 | JGI IMG/M metagenome (GOLD analysis project Ga0164290, IMG submission 108782) | Contaminated culture microbial community from soil near Moab, Utah, USA - Microcoleus steenstrupii SON62 (Illumina Assembly) | ecosystem: Environmental > Terrestrial > Soil > Soil crust... | reverse complement strand
CCTCGCCGACTGGCTGCAGGCCCTGCAGCAGCTGCCGTGTCCGGACTATCCGGCCGGCAGCCTGATCCACGGCCGCATGCAGGCCTGGGGCGCCACGGCCGGATTCGCCGCCGTAGCCGGCCGCCTGCGGCACGGGCCGGACCCCCTGCGCGACATTGCCCTGCTGGCCGCCCGCAGCTATGCCGCGACCGGCAACTTCACCGTACTGCACCTGCTCACCGCCAGCCATGCGATGAGCGTTCTCGAGCCTTGGTGGCCGGCGCCCGAGCTTGCGCGCGGCTTCAGCGTGGCTGCCGCTGCCGGCCTGCTGTCCAGCGGCGCAGCTCCAGCGCTGACCCTGGACCATCCGCCCAGCCGCCCCTGGCCGGCGCTGATCGCCGCGGCATGCGAGCAGGACGATCCCCATGTCATCAAGCTCACCCACGCCGCCTGGCGGCTGGGCCGGCGCTGGCCCGACCCCGCCTGGCGCCGGGCCGTCGAACGTGCTCTTCCATTTTGATGGATGAGTCATCCAGTAAACTGGAAGGCATGGACATCACGCAACGCATCGGCCGCCGCCTCCATGAACTGCGCTCGGCCGCCGGCCTGTCGCTCGACGCGCTGGCGCAGAAGAGCGGCGTCAGCCGCTCCAACATCTCCTTGATCGAGCGTGGCCAGAGCAGCCCGACGGCCGTCGTCCTCGACAAGCTGTCGTCGGCTCTCGGCGTCAGCGTCGCCTCGATGTTCGAGGCCGGTCCGGCGCCGGCCGCGCCTTCGCCGCTGGCCCGCGTGGCCGACCAGCCGGTCTGGGACGACCCCGCCTCGGGCTATCGCCGCCGCAATGTCTCGCCACCGGGCGTCTCGCCGCTGCAGCTGGTGGACGTGATCTTCCCCGCCGGCCAGCGCGTCGCCTTCGAAACCTCGGAGCGCGACGCCGACATCCACCAGCTTGTCTGGATGATCGACGGCGTCATGGAGATCGGCCATGGCAGCGAGCGATGGGCGCTGAGTCCGGGCGACTGCCTGGCCATGCGCCTGGATGCGCCCATCCGTTTCCACAATCCCGGCAGCAAGCCGGCGCGCTACCTCGTCGCCCTCACCGGAGCCCGCCCATGATCATTCGTGAGCTCGATGGCGCCGCGGCGCTCGCCCGCGTGGGCGAACTGGCCGAGGTGCTGCGCGACTGTGTCGAGAGCGGTGCGTCGGTGGGCTTCATGCTGCCGCTGGCCGAGGGGCGGCCGGAGGCTTTCTGGCGCAAGGTCGCCGCTGGCGTCGCGGCGGGAGAGCGCCGTCTCTTTGTCGCCGAGGACGAGGCGGGACGCATCTGCGGTACGGTGTCACTGGTCATCGACATGCCCGACAACCAGCCGCACCGGGCCGATGTCTCCAAGATGCTGGTGCATCGCCGGGCGCGGCGGCAGGGCCTTGCCGAGCGGTTGCTGACGGCCTTGGAGCTGAAGGCGCGCGAACTGGGCAAGACGACGCTGGTGCTGGACACCGTCACGGGCAGCGACGCGTCGCGGCTGTATGAAAGACTCGGCTGGCGCAAGGCGGGCGACATCCCGAACTACGCGTTGATGCCCGAAGGCCAGGCCTGTTCAACCAGCTATTACTTCAGGGGAATCTGAACTTCGGCCTCGCGCATCACGCCGTCGCCATGCCTCGCGCCAGTTGCGCGGCCAGCGTCTGGAGGGACGTCATGCAGAAGTGGGAGTACATGACGTCGCTGCGCTCAAGCGCGAGACCGGCTAGGCCCTGAATCCGATGCCGCGCCGCTCCCGGACCTCCGGCTTGGCCCGATGCTCGGACTCCAGCTGGGCCAGGAATTCATCCGGCGTGAAGGCTTCGCCGAGGATCTCGATCTGCTGCCTCACGGCCGCAAAGTCGCCATGGGTGAGGCAATCCATCGCTGCCAGCCTTGAGTGCTGCTCCTCAGTAGGCATGACGCCCGCCTCACGCTCGAACATCCTCACCCGCTGCTCCGGCTTCAAGGCCCTGAAGCGGATCTTGAATGCGAAGCGCCGCAGCGCCGCCTCGTCCAGGTCGTCGAAGAGGTTGGTCGTGCAGATGAACAAGCCGGCGAAGCGCTCCATGCCGGCGAGCATCTCGTTGACCTCGCTGACCTCGTAATTGCGCTCGGCATGCCGGCGGCTGCGCAGGAAGCTGTCCGCCTCGTCGAGCAGCAGCACCGCACCTTCGGTCTGCGCCGTCTCGAACATGCGCGCCATGTTCTGCTCGGTTTCGCCGACGAACTTGCTGGCGATGTCGCTGGCGCGCCTGACCATCAGCGGCCGGCCCAGGGCCTGGGCGATGTGTTCGGCCAGCGCCGTCTTTCCGCTGCCCGGCGGGCCGTAGAAGCAGAGCTGGCCGCGGCCCTTGCGGCGCAGGGCCTCGACGATGCGCGGGATCTCGAAGCGGCTCTCGCAGTTCAGCAGCTCCAGCGCGTACTGGGTCACGCAGGGGCGGGCCTGGCTGCTGCCGTCGTCGCGGCCCAGGGCCTTGTCGGCGTTCAGCAACTGGCGCTCGATGAGCTTCTCGGCATCCATGGCCGAACCGGCCAACTGAGCGAAGCGCACCGCGGTGCGGATCTGGGCCGGCGTCAGGCCAGGGCGCTCGGCCAGCTTGGCGACAAAGCCTTCGCTGACCGCCACGTCGCCGAGGGCGCGCGCGACCAGGCCCTTGCGCGCGCCCGGCGGGGGTGACTTCAGCTCCAGGTGGTACTGGAAGCGCCGGCGGAAGGCCGGATCGATCTGCTCGATGCGGTTGGTGACCCAGATGACCGGCACCGGGTTGGTTTCCAGGATCTGGTTGACCCAGGCCTTGCCGCTGACCGAGTTGCCGACGCCGCCTTCGCCGCTGGCGTCGAGCCGGTTCAGCAGCGAGGCCGTGTCGCTGGACAGCGGCGGGAAGACGTCCTCGACCTCGTCGAACAGCAGCGCGACGTTGGCGCTGGCCTTCAGGAACACCTGGCTGATCTGCAGCGAGCGGTAGCGGTCGCGGCCGGACAGCGAATTGCCGTCCCGATCGGCGTACTCGACCTCGTACAGGTCCAGGCCCGCGGCCGCGGCAGCCACCTTGGCCAGCTCGGTCTTGCCCGTGCCGGGCGGCCCGTAGAGCAGCACGTTGACGCCGGTGGCGTGGGTGGCCACGGCCTGGCGCAGCATGCCCTTGAGCAGGTCGAGGTCTTCGCTGACGAACTGGAAGTCGCTCGCCGCCAGCGTGCTCGGCGTGGCCGGGCGCGTGAAGACGGCCATCAGGTCGTGCGGGCCCTGGTACTCGCGCATCAGCACCGGCGGCAACTGGTCGCTGACCTTCATCAGGTCGGCCAGGTCGGTGATGTTGTGCTCGGAGATCAGGTTCTCGACCATGCCGATGCGCTCCAGGCGCGAACCGGCACGCAGGGCCTCGGCCACTTCGCGCTCGTCGACGCCGGCGACCGCCGCGATGGCGGCGAACGCCTCCTGGGCCGTGTTGACCTTGAACTCGACCAGCGCGCCGCGCAGCTCGCGCTGGTAGCGGGCCAGGGTGCCGTACAGCAGGATGGCGCGCTCGGCCGGGTTGAGCTGCAAGAGCTGTCCGAGCGAGTCGATGTTCTTCTCGACCAGGGTCGACTCGCGCTTGAGCTGGCGGTCCAGGTGCTCGCAGGTGGTGGCCAGCAGGGCCATCATGTCCTTGGGCGCATCCTTGACGTATTCGTCGAGGTAGAAGAACAGCGTCGCCTCGGAGAAGGGGCCGCTCCATTGGCCGAAGCGGTCGAGGAAGGCTTCGTCGCTGAGGGCCTCATGGCCGCGCCACAGTTCGTTGCCGGCGCAGCGCTGGGCCAGATAGCCACGCAGCCTCTGCAGCACGCGGGTCGGCCAGACGAGATGGCGGCCCGTGAAGGACAGCAGGCCGTTGAAATCGCGCCGCAGATTGAAGCGGCCGGCGTGCTTGACGGTCAGCGTCAGCACGAACTGCGAACACATGCGGTCCAGCACCGGGGCGCTGTCCAGGCCGGGCGAGGGCAGCACACGGGCCGAAGCCCGGGAGGCTGTCTCTGCGGCGGCGTTTCGCTTCACCATTCGATGGGCTCCTTGCGCGGCCTGCGGCGGCGCGAACCCATCTTGTATCAGGCTTGGCGGCAGATCAATGCGTCGCGAGACCCCTAAACGTTCAGTGCATCACGACCGGTTGCTGGCCCATGACGGCATAGCGCTCGATGAAGGCATCGAGTTCGTCCTCCGACGGTTCGCCGTCCTCGATCAGCGCCTGCACGCCTTGGGAGAAGGATTCGGCCAGGGCGCCCTCGATGAAGATTTCCTTGCGGGCGAACTTGTCGACGATCTCGAAACCGCCGCGATTGAGCTGGGGCCCCTCCTCCACTTCCTGGGGCACTGCAGTCGGCACGTCGAACTGGACGACGATGAAGCTGTCGGAGTTGTAGAGCATGTGCATGGGGTTCTCCTCGTGGCTTCAACTGCGGGTGGGGCCCGGTGTTTCAAGCCCCGCTTGATTCAGATACTGGCAGAACGCCCCGCTGTTCGGGTCATCCCATGCGCTGACAACGTGTAGGAAGCGTCAGGAGTTCACGTCGGACAAGTTGATCTCGAAACCCCGGGTTTCCGGGTCACCCTGGCGCAGCCGGACGGGCCAATAGCCCCGGGTAGGGTCGAGCCACAGCTCCACGCCCGGATCGCGCTCGCCCAGCGATTGGCGACGCAGATGCAGCAGGCCGGCGTCCTCGGGCGCCGGGTCCACCGCCTCGAAGGTCCATTCACGCAGTTCGCCACGCAGCCCGGCCACCCAGACCCGCCAGCGCCCGCCCGGCGCCGGCGCGGCCTGCACCAGGGCGGCCAGCTGCAGCCACCAGGACAGGCGGTCCTGCGTGCCCTCGGGAAGCTCGAACTGGTTGGGGCTGGCAGAGAAGCTGACACGCCCGCCTTCCACATCGAAATTGACGGCCTGGCGGTCCAGGCCGCCCCGCTGCAGGGCGAAGCGCTCGGGCCTCAAGCCCGCGCTGCCGGTGTGGCCCAGGCTCTCCAGCGCGGGCAGGGCGCGTTCGCCGATGCGGCGCGTCAGGCGCAGGCTGTAGCGGCCGTCCTCCTGGGGCTGCCAGTCCAGCAGGGCCTCGCCGTCCTGGCCGCCCTGGCGCAGCCGGTAGCGCCAGGCCGCCGGCCCCGCGAGGCGCAAAAGGGGCGCATCGGGCAAGGCCGCCGGTGCTTGCACGACAAGCGGCGCAGCCTCGGGGCCGGGACGGTCGGAGCGTGATCGAGGTGCCGGCATCGCCGGTGGCGCGGGTTCGGGCAGGGCCATGGGCGCGACCGGCGGCAGCAGGGCGACGCTGGGGGCGCGCGCCGGCGGTCGGCGACCCTCCTCACGCGGTTCCTCCCGGCTCAGCAGCCAGGCATGCGCCAGCAAGCTGGCCGCCAGCGCGAGCAGGGCGGCGCGAGGATGGGGCAGGCCGGCGCGCATCGCACAATGCTGCCATCAACGCTGACCCTTCCCCATGAAACTCGCCAGCTACGCCGACGGCTCGCGCGACGGCCACCTCGTCGTCGTGTCGCGCGACCAGACCCAGGCCCATTACGCCACCGGCATCGCCACCCGTCTGCAGCAGGTCCTGGACGACTGGGGCTTTCTCGCCCCGCAGCTCGAAGACCTGGCCGTCCAGCTCAACCACGGCAAGCTGCGCCACGCCTTCCCTTTCGAGCCCGACAAATGCGTGGCGCCGCTGCCGCGCGCCTATGGCTGGGCGGTCGTCGACGCCGATGGCGGCCTGCGCCGCGAGGCCGGCCAGTTCCAGGCCTGCCATCAGCCGTTGAAGGCGCCGGCCGCCTGCGAGCCGGTGCTGGCCGCCATCGGCGGCGACCTGGCCGCGGCCAGCGATGGCGCGGCGGCGCTGGACGCCCTGCGCCTGCTGACTTTTGCCCTGGACTGGCGCCTGGACGGCGAGCTCATCACCACCCATTGCACACCACTGGCCGTCACGCCGGACGAACTCGGCGAGGCCTGGAGCAGTGGCCGCCTGCAGGCCCGTCTGGTCGCCCTGCACAACGGCGCCCGGCAGGAGCCGCGCGCCATCGCCGCCGCGCCGGGCGAGGTGCTGGCGCGCCTGGCCCGGCTGCGGCCCCTGCGCGCCGGGCAGCTCGCCGGCGTGGCCCTCGGTCGCCTGGAGCTGCCGCTGGCGCCCGGCGACAGCCTGCACATCGACCTCAAGTCCGCCGACGGCCACAGCCTGTTCGGCGCCATCGACATCGACCTCGCTCCCCCGGCCGCCCTCGCATGAAGCCCCTGCCCATCATCATCGACACCGATCCCGGCCAGGACGACGCCATCGCGCTGCTGCTGGCCGCCGCCAGCCCGGAACTGGAACTGCTCGGCGTGACGACCGTCGCCGGCAATGTGCCGTTGTCGCTGACGACGCTGAACGCACGCAAGGTCATGGAGCTGGCCGGCCGCCGCGACGTGCCCGTCTGCGCGGGTGCCGACCGGCCCCTGGACGTGCCCCTGGTCACGGCCGAGCATGTGCATGGGGACACCGGCCTGAACGGCGTCGACCTCCCCGAGCCCACGCTGCCCCTGGATGCGCGACATGCGGTCGACTTCATCGTCCACACCCTGCGCGAGCGCGAGGCGGGCACGGTGACCCTGTGCCCCCTGGGACCGCTGACCAATATCGCCCTGGCCCTGCGCCAGGCGCCCGACATCGCCGCGCGCGTCCGCCGCATCGTGCTGATGGGCGGCGGCTTCTTCGAGGGCGGCAACGTCACGCCGGCGGCCGAGTTCAACATCTACGTCGACCCGCAGGCCGCCCATGAGGTCTTCACGAGCGGCGTGCCCATCACGATGGCGCCGCTGGACGTCACCCACGAAGCGCTGACGACGGCGGCGCGCATCGAGGCCATCCGCGCCCTTGGCAATCGCGCGGGCACGGTCGTCGCCGCCTGGATGGAATTCTTCGAGCGCTACGACGAGCAGAAATACGGCCAGGACGGCGGCCCCTTGCACGACCCCTGCGTCATCGCCTGGCTGCTGCAGCCGGAGCTCTTCACCGGCCGCGACTGCAATGTGCGCATCGAGCGGCACAGCGAGCTGACGCGCGGCATGAGCGTCATCGACTGGTGGGCCGTGACCGGCCTGCCGGCCAATGCCCAGGTGCTGAGGCATGTGGACGCTGACGGATTCTTCGCCCTGCTGACGCAGCGGCTGTCAACCCTGCAGTGATCGCGTCACCAGCTTGAAGTCCGGGTCCTCGGCGAAGGGCTTGACCGTGAAGCCCAGGCCGCGCATCAGCTTCAGCATGTCGGTGTTGTGGCTGAGCACCAGTCCCTCGATGTCGGCGAGGCCCTTCTCGCGTGCCGCGTCGGTGATGCCCTCCATCAGCCGCGAGCCCAGGCCCTTGCCGCCGAAGTCGTCAGCGACCAGCAGGCTGAACTCGCAGCTGGTCTGGTCGGCGTTGGTGATGATGCGCGACACGCCGACGATGCGCTCGCTCTCGTCGAAGCCGCCGTCCTCGCGCGCCTCGCGTTGCGTGTAGACGGCCACCAGGGCCATCTCGCGGTCGTAGTCGATCAGCGTCAGGCGCGCCAGCAGGGTCGGCGGCAGCTCCTGGATGGCGCTGGCGAAACGGAAGTAGCGGCTCTCGGGCTTGAGGCCGCGCACCAGGTCCTGCAGCATCTGCGCGTCGTCGGGCCGCACCGGCCGCACCGTCACCTCGCCGCCGCCGGCCAGCGGCCACACCTGCTCGAAGCGGGCCGGGTAGGGCAGGATGGCCAGGTGCGGATAGTCGAAGGCGCGCGGGCTGCCGGTCTGCGGGCCGGGCTGCAGCACGATGCGCGCATCCACCGCGATGGCGCCGCTCTCGTCGACGATCAGCGGGTTGATGTCCATCTCGCGCAGCTGCGGGAACTCGCAGACCATCTCGCTGACGCGCAGCAGCACGCCCTCGAGAGCCTCCAGCTCGGCCAGGGTCTCGGCGACCCGGGCGCGCTCGATGAGGCGTCGGGCCAGGAACTGGTTCAGCGGCGGCAGCTCCGTCGCGCGGTCGGCGATCAGCTCGATCATGGTGCCGCCGGCGCCGAAGACGATGGCGGGCCCGAAGGCTTCGTCCGTCACCAGGCCCACGCAGACCTCCTGGCCGCGCCGGGCGCGCGCCATCTTCTGCACCGTCACGCCGTTGATGCGCGCCTGCGGCTGCAGCCGCTTCACCCGCGCCACCATCTCGTTGTAGGTGTCGCGTGCCGCCGCGCCGCTCTGCACGTTCAGCGCCACGCCCTGCACATCGCTCTTGTGGGCGATGTCCGGCGAGTCGATCTTCAGCGCGACCGGGAAGCCCAGCTGGGTGGCCAGCATCATGGCCTCGTTGGCGCTGCGTGCCAGCACCGTCTGCGTGACCGGGATGTGGAAGGCGGCCAGCAGGGCCTTGCTCTCCATCTCGGTCAAGGTGCGGCGGCGCTCGGCGAGGACGCTTTCGATCAGCAGGCGTGCGGCCTCGATGTCCGGCTGCGCCAGGTTGGACATGGGCGGCGGCGTCTGCTGCAGCAGCTGCTGGTTGGCGTGGAAGGCGGCGATATTGCCAAAGGCGCCGACCGCCGCCTCCGGCGTGCGGAAGTTGGCGATGCCGGCCTCGTTGAGCAGGCGGCGCGCGGCCTGGACCGAGGCGTCGCCCATCCAACAGCCCAGCAGCGGCTTGGCCATGCCGGCCTTGGCCGCGGCGACGGCGCGGGCGGCCTCGGTGGCGTCCGAGCCGATCTGCGGCGCATAGACGGCCAGCAGACCGTCCACCGCCGGGTCCTGCGCCGCGGCCTCGATGGCGGCGCGGAAATGCTCGGGCGTCGCAGCGGCCGACAGGTCGATCAGGTCGGCCAGCGAGGCCAGTTCAGGCAGATGCGACTGCAAAGCCCGGGCCACCTCCGGCGACAGCCTGCCGAGCTGCAGGCCGATCTCGTCGACCCAGTCCGCCGCCAGGACGCCGGGGCCGCCGCCGTTGGTGACGATGGCCAGACGCCGGCCGACGGGGCGGTAGCGCGCCGCCAGGCATTTGGCGGCCGAGAACAGCTCGACGAAGCTGCGCACGCGCACCGCACCGGCACGGCGCAGGGCGGCGTCGAAGACATCGTCGCTGCCGACGATGGCGCGGCTGTGGGTCAGGGCCGCCTCGTTGCCGGCGCGTCGCCGGCCGGCCTTCAGCACCACCACCGGCTTGGCATGGGCCGCCGAGCGCAGCGCGCTCATGAAGCGGCGGGCGCTGGAGATGCCCTCCAGGTAGACGACGATGCTTTGCGTGCGGTTGTCGGTGGCCAGGAAGTCCAGCACCTGGGCCAGGTCGACGGCCGCATTGGGGCCCAGCGAGACGACCTGGCTGAAGCCGACCTGGTTCTGCTGCGCCCAGTCCAGCAGGGCCGAGGTCAGGGCGCCGGACTGCGACACCAGGGCGAGCGAGCCCTCCGCCGCCAGCGGGCCGGCGGCGCTGGCGTTGAGCTTCAGGTGCGGGCGCTGGAAGCCCAGGCAGTTGGGTCCCAGCAGGTGCACGCCCTCGCGGCGTGCGATGCGCTTGAGCTGGGCGGCCTGGTCGGCCTCGATGCCGTCGCTGACGATCAGCGCCGCACGGCAGGCGATGCGGCCGGCCACCTCCAAGGCCGCGGCGACCTCGTCGGCCGGCAGGGCGATGATGGCGAGGTCGGCCCGCGAGCGCGCCAGCTCGCCCAGGGTGCCGGTGGTTTCGCCGTGCAGGAACAGCGGCGGGCTGGCGCCCGGTGCGGCCTGCAGCGCGGCGCGCAGCACGCGGGCCTGGCGGGTCTGGCGCTCCGGCTCGTCTGGCGGGCCGGCGAACACGACCACCGACCGTGGCATGAACAATGGGGTCAGGAAATGCGTATCCATGTGGAAACTCTAGTCGCCAGGACGGCAAGGCCGGCTTGATGCGGCGCAAGCCCCGTGTCATGCAGGCCCATAGATGAGGTTGTTGGTGGTGTCGACGTCATTTCTCTTCGCGTGAGACACTTCCGCCACGGGGAGATACGGTAGCGCCCATTGGCAAGAGGCGAACCGTTGCATGGACGGAGGCGGGGATGCCAAGCAGGGAGAAGCTGCTGGAGGTCATCTCGATCCAGACCGAGCTGGCCGGCCTCGGGTTGGATCTGGGCCTGGGCCGGCTGCTCGGGTTGATCGCGGGGCGCGCCCTCGGGCTGGTGGATGCCGACGGCGCCGCCGTCGAGATGGCCGAGGGCGACGAGATGGTCTACCGCGCCACCGCCGGCATGGCCGAGGGCAGCCTGGGCCTGCGGCTCAAGCGCAGCCAGAGCCTGTCCGGCCTCTGCGTCGCCCAGGGTGAGGCGCTGTGCAGCGACGACGCGCTGGATGACCCACGCGTGGACCGCGCCGCCTGTGCCCGCCTTGGTCTGCGTTCCATGCTGGTGGTGCCGCTGCGTCATCACGGCGTGACCGTCGGCGTGCTCAAGGCGATGTCGCGCCAGCCGGGTCATTTCGACGACAAGCACGTCACCCTGCTGAGCATGGTGTCGGACCTGGTGGCTGCGTCCATGTACTTCGCCACCCGCTATGCGCCGGGCGAGCTCTTCCACAAAGCCACGCACGACAGCCTGACCGACCTGCCCAACCGCGCACTCTTCCTGGACCGCCTGCATGCCTCGCTGGCCCAGGCGGTGCGCGACCGGCAGCCGCTGGCCGTCATGATGTTGGACATGAACGGTCTCAAGCCCATCAACGACCGCCACGGCCATCGCGCCGGTGATGCGGCCCTCCTGGAGTTCGCCCGCCGCCTGGCCAGCGGGGTGCGCCATTCCGACACGGCGGCTCGCCTGGGCGGCGACGAGTTCGGCGTGCTGCTGCGCCCGGTCGCCGCCGAGGGTGGGCTGGATGCGACCATGCGCCGTCTTGCCGACAAGATCAACGGCAGCTTCGAGTTCGAGGGGCGTCGGCTAACGGTCGGGGCCAGCATGGGTGCCTCCTGCTTTCCCGTAGACGGTGACGACGTGGCCCGCCTCATCGAGCTGGCCGACCAGCGCATGTACCACCACAAGCGCAGCCTGCAGCACGCCATGGCCTGAGCGCGGTGGTGGCAAGATCAGCGGCCTGTTCCGCCCCGAGCCCAGCCATGCAACGCCGCCACCTCCTTGCCTGCAGTCCCGCCGTCCTGCTGCTGCACCCGGCCCGGGCCCTGAACCTGACCGAGGTCGATGCCAATGCAGGCATCCGCACCGCGCTGGAGCGCGGCGCCCATGCCGCCGTGGCCCTGCTCGGCCGCACGGACGGCTTCCTCGGCAACCCTCTCGTCAGGATCGAGCTGCCAGGGTATCTGAAGGATGCCGCCCGGCTGCTCAAGGCCACCGGCCAGGGCGCGCGCCTGGACGAACTCGTCACGGCGATGAACCGCGCCGCCGAGGCCGCCGTGCCGGCCGCCAAGCCCCTGCTGGTCAAGGCCGTCAGGGACATGAGCGTCGAGGACGGTCTGCAGATCCTGCGCGGCGGCGACGACTCGGTGACCAATTTCTTCGCCGACAAGACGCGCGACCCGCTTTACGCCCAGTTCCTGCCCATCGTCACCCGGGCCACGGAGAGGGTGGCCCTGGCCGACAAGTACAACGCCGTCGCCAGGAAGGCCTCCGGCCTGGGCCTGGTGCGCGGCGAGGAGGCCACCATCCAGCAGTACGTGACCGGCAAGGCCCTGGACGGCCTCTTCCGCATCATCGGCGAGGAAGAGAAGAAGATCCGCCGCGACCCGGTCGGCACCGGCAGTGCCATCCTGAAGAAGGTCTTCGGCGGGCTCTAGGCCGGCTTTTGCGGGATGGCGTGCACCGGCGGCTGATGGCCGACAATCCCGGCCCTTGCTTGCCAACCGCCTTGCGATGAATTCCGATCTTTCCGATCCCGTCACCCCGTCCGACGACACGGCCGCTGCTGCCGCGCCGGCCCCCGAGGCGCAGCCCGCTGCCGCCCCCGTCGTCGACGCCAGCGCAGAGCTCAAGGCCCTGTTCCCGGCGCTCTTCACCGGCAAGCCCAAGCCCGTCAAGCTGCGCATCCAGGCCGACATCCAGCAGCGCGCCCCGGGCAAGTTCAGCAAGGCACAGCTCAGTGCCTTCCTGCGCCGCCACACCGGCGGCACCGGCTATCTGATCGCCCTGACCCAGGCCAAGACCCGCTTCGACCTCGACGGCAACCCGGCCGGCGAGATCACGGAGGAGCATCTGAATGCCGCCCGGGAAGAACTGGCCCGCCGCCGCGGCCTGAAGCAGGAACGCGAGCAGGCCGAGCAGGAGCGCCACCGCCTGGAGGCCCAGCAGCGCCGCAACCGCGCCCAGCTGCTGTGGGACTTCGAGCGCACGACGCTGACCGAGGCCAACTTCTGCGTGCTCAAGGGCACCACGCCCGAGGAACTGCCGGGCCTGCTGGAGCTGGCGCGCAAGGAGCGCGCCGAGGCGCCGCCGGCTGCGCCGCGGGAAGCGCGTCGCGATGACCGCCGCCCGGGTGGCGCTGGCCGACCCGACAGCCGTGGGGGCCCGCGTCGCCCCGAGCAGCGCTCGGAAGGCCGGCGCGATCAGCCGCGTGGCGACCGTCTCCCGCGTGGAGATCGTCCGCCGCGCGGTGAAGGCGGCCGCCCGCAGCCGCAACAAGGCCGCAAGCCTGCACCGCAGCCGGCCGAGCAGGCGGTCCCGTCGCAGATGGCCCAGGCGCTGCAGGCCGCTCGGGTCGCCCAGGCCGAGCCGGCCGCCGATCAGCCGCCGCCCAAGGAGCAGGCGCCCGAGTGATCAGGCCGAGTAGCGCTGCTCCAGGTAGGCCAGCAGCGTCCGGATGGTCTGCGCCTCGCCGCCCACCGGGCGGCCGGGGCGCGCGGCGTCGTTCCAGGCGAACAGGTCGACGTGCAGCCAGTCCTGCTGGGCGGGGAGGAAGTCCTCCAGGAACAGCGCCGCATTGATGGCGCCGGCCAGCGCGCTCTTGCCGGTGTTGACGATGTCGCCGATCGTGCTCTCGATGCCGGCGTGATAGGGCGCCCACAGCGGCATGTGCCACAGCGGGTCGTCCAGCTTCAGGCCCAGGTCGACCAGGTCGCGGGCCGTGTCCATGTGCTTGGCGAACAGGGCCGGCAGCTGGGCGCCCAGGGCGACGCGGGCGGCGCCGGTCAACGTGGCGAGGTCGATGACGAGGTCGGGCTCGCCTTCGGCCGCATAGGCCAGTGCGTCGCAGAGGATGACGCGGCCTTCGGCATCGGTGTTGCCGATCTCGATGTGCAGGCCCTTGCGGGTCTTGATGATGTCGCCGGGCCGGTAGGCATTGCCGGCAATCGAGTTCTCCACCGCCGGGATCAGCAGCTGCAACTGCACCGGCAGCTTCAAGGCCATGATCAGCGTCGCCAGCCCCAGGGCGTTGGCGGCACCGCCCATGTCCTTCTTCATCTGGCGCATGCCTTCGCCCGGCTTGATGTTGAGGCCGCCGGTGTCGAAGCAGACGCCCTTGCCGACCAGGGCGAGCCTGGGATGCTTGGGGTTGCCCCAGTTGATCTCAATCAGGCGAGGTGAGCGCGTGCTCGCGCGGCCGACGGCGTGGATGCTGGGGAAGTTCTTCTTCAGCAAGGCGTCGCCCACGATGTCGGTGAACGTCGCTCCGTACTGCTTGGCCAGTGCCTTGGCGGCGGCCGCCAGCTCGGCCGGGCCCATGTGCTCGGCCGGCGTGTTGACGAGGTCGCGTGTGGCGGAGATGGCCGCGGCCAAGGCGAGGCCGCGTTCGGCGTCGGGGCCCGGCTTCAGGGCCAGCGTCGCCGGGGCGCGCTTGGCCGGCTTGTAGAGGTCGAAGCGGTAGCCGCCCAGCTCCCAGGACATGGCCGCCGCCTCCGCATGCAGGGGCAGGCCGGCCTCGTCCAGCTTGTAGACGCCTTCCGGCAAGGCCAGCGGCAGATGGCTGAGGGCAAAGGGATGGGCGGCATGGCCGACCCCCGCGAAAACCCGAGCCAGCCGGCCGTCGGCGCCGGGCAACAGGGCGTGGGTGTCGGCGGCACCGACAAAGCCCACCGTGGCCAGCCAGGCGCGGCTGGCCTCGGGCAGGCCGGGCGCCAAGGCCTGGAAGGCGGCGCGGTCGACGACGGTGATGGGGACGGCCTTGGCCGGGAGGGATTTCTTCAGCTGGACGGTCATGGGCGTGGCCTGGATTCCAAAAGCCGGCATTGTCGGCACAGATGCAAGCAAGTGTTGAGGCCCTGTCAACCGCCCGCGCCGGGGCTGCGTTGTGCTTGCCAACCGCGCCCCACCGGGCGTGAGACGGCCGCAAGGCCTCCGACGCAGATGAAGATCCAGCCCCGCACCGAAACGCCGCATCGCCGCCTCCCCGTGCCCGAGACGGGCCTGGCCTGGGCCAGCGAGGAGTCCGTCGACAAGGGCCGCAAGCACGAGGCCTTCGACACCGGCTTTTACAGCGGCGAACGCCGCGGCCTGTCGCGCGCCCTGCGCCTGGACCGCAAGCGCTGACGTGCCGCCGGCCCCGGCCGGCTCCCACCCCCTGCCAACCCGCCCTTCCGTACCCCCCGGAAGGCGGGTTTTGTTTTGGCCGCGAGAAATCCTGCCGTCTGCGGCCGGGCGACAGCGCCGAGAATGCGCCCCCATGAAAGCTGCCCGCCGCTCCGTCGCCTTCTTCTCCGGCGTCCTGCTCTATTGCTTTGGCGCCGGAGCCGCCCTGAAGTACGCCAGCGTCGGCCTGCCCCGCCAGGTCTACATCCAGCTGGGCGGGCGCAACAGCCTGCCGGTCATGCTGGGCGAGGCCCTGGCCATCGCCGCCATCCTGTTCGCCATTGCCTTCATCTGGGGCTACCTGACCCTGCGCCCGCAGCGCCGCCGCCACCGCCCCTATGTGGCCTGGATGATGGCCGGCATCGGCGTGGCCTGGGCCGGCTGGCTGATCTCGGGCGCCTTCAGCTTCGCGCTGAAGCCGCGCGCCTACTCGGCACCGCTGCAGACCATGCTGCTGTCGTCCAGCGCGGCGCCGCTGTTCGGGGCGCTGAACATCTTCGGTGTCGTCGGCGGTGTCTGGGTCGCCGGCCGCGTGGCCAAGCGGCGCCAGCTCGGCCTGCCAACGACCCGCTCGCGCCGCCGTCAGGCCGAGGCGGCCGCCCAGGACGGCGATGCCGACAGCACCGTCTCGACCATCGGGCCCCATACGGTCTGAGTCCGTGCCGCGGGCGGTCTGCCCGCGCTGCGAGCGCCCCGCATCCACCTGCCTGTGCGCGACGCTGCCCGCGCCGCCGCTGGGCCACCGCATCCGGTTGCTGATCCTGCAGCACCCGGCCGAGGCCGGCCATGCCAAGAACACGGCCGCCCTGCTGGCCTTGGGCCTGCAGCAGGTCCGGTTGCTGCGCGGCGAGGTCTTCGACGCCGAGCTGGCCACGCCCGGCACGGCCCTGCTCTACCCGGGTGAAGCGGGGGCGGCGGTGCCCGCCGACATCCGCCAGCTCATCCTGCTGGACGGCAGCTGGCGCCAGAGCCGCCGCCTGCTGGCCGCCAACCCCTGGCTGAACGCGCTGCCCCGCTTCAGCCTGCCGCCGCAGCCGTCGCGCTATGCCATCCGGCGCGCGCACCGGCCCGGCCAGCTGTCCACGCTGGAGGCCTGCCTGCATGCCCTGGGCCAGCTGGAGGGCGAGGCGGCGCGCTTCGAGCCGCTGTGGGCGGCCTTCGACGCCTTCGTCGAGGCCGGGCTT
>Ga0164290_1002209_pt1 | contig 15666 bp, 11 predicted proteins | sample Micstemetagenome_FD_108782 | JGI IMG/M metagenome (GOLD analysis project Ga0164290, IMG submission 108782) | Contaminated culture microbial community from soil near Moab, Utah, USA - Microcoleus steenstrupii SON62 (Illumina Assembly) | ecosystem: Environmental > Terrestrial > Soil > Soil crust... | reverse complement strand
GGACAACGTGACGATGCAGGTGACGCTGATCGCGCCGATCGCGATGGACGAGGGCCTGCGCTTCGCGATCCGCGAGGGCGGCCGTACCGTCGGCGCCGGCGTCGTCGCTTCAATCATCCAGTAGACGGGCTCGAAAGAGCACGTGTGCGGGCTTAGGAGTGTAGCTCAATTGGCTAGAGCACCGGTCTCCAAAACCGGGGGTTGGGGGTTCGAGTCCCTCCTCTCCTGCCAGCCCTGCGCATAGAGGTCGCCCATACCGATGGCCGCGTTCAAGCCCACCGAGTTCCTCAAGGAGGTGCGCCAGGAAACCAACAAGGTGACCTGGCCGTCCCGCAAGGAAACCATGATCACGACCGCGATGGTGTTCGTGATGGTGATCTTCGCGTCGATTTTCTTCCTGATCGTCGACCAGATACTCAGCATCGGCGTGCGGACTATTCTCGGACTCGGAGGCTAAGGCCATGGCGATGCGTTGGTACATCGTCCACGTCTATTCGGGTTTCGAGAAGAAGGTGGCCCAGTCGGTCCGCGAGTTGGCGGCGCAGCAGGGCATGTCGGACTTCTTCGACGAGATCCTGGTGCCTATGGAAGAGGTGGTCGAAGTTCGCCGCGGTCAGAAGGTGAATGCCGAGCGGAAGTTCTTCCCGGGCTATGTCCTGGTCCGGATGGACATGACGGACGAGACCTACCATCTGATCAAGAACACGCCCAAGGTCACGGGCTTCCTCGGATCGGGCAAGAAGCCGATGCCGATCCCGGATGCCGAGGTCGACCGCGTGCACAAGCAGGTCCAGGAGGGGATCGAGCGGCCGAAGCCCTCGATCGTCTTCGAGATCGGCGAGCAGGTGCGGGTGGCCGACGGGCCCTTCGCCTCCTTCAACGGCATCGTCGAGGATGTCGACGAGGAGCGGGCGAGGCTCAAGGTGGCGGTCACCATCTTCGGCCGGCCGACGCCGGTCGAACTGGAATACGCGCAGGTGGAAAAGCTGTAGCGCGTCCATCCCGCCGGCCTTCGGGCCGGTGGGTGTCTTGTGTGGGAGGCCCGCCATGGCCGTACCACGCTGTCCCGACATCGGGCGATTTCGCCCTGATGTCCAACGAGGAAGGAGCCCTCACGGGATCGAGCGATGGCAAAGAAGATTACGGGCTACATCAAGCTGCAGGTGCCGGCAGGCAAGGCCAATCCCTCGCCGCCGATCGGGCCCGCGCTCGGCCAGCGCGGCGTGAACATCATGGAGTTCTGCAAGCAGTTCAATGCGCTGACCCAGGGCCAGGAGGTCGGCATGCCGATCCCGGTCGTGATCACCGTGTTCTCGGACCGCTCGTTCAACTTCATCACCAAGACGCCGCCGGTGACCTACTTCCTGAAGAAGTTCTCGGGCCTGGCCAAAGGCGCCAAGGCGACGGGGCGCGATCCCAATGTCGGTTCGGTGACCACCGCGCAGGTGCGCGAGATCGCCGAAGCGAAGATGAAGGACCTGAACTGCGCCAGCGTCGAATCGGCGATGGTCATGATCAAGGGATCGGCCCGATCGATGGGCCTCGAGGTGAGGGACTGACGATGACGAAGCGCATGAAGGCGGCGCTCGCCGTCGTTGATCGTGAGAAGGCCTACGGGCTCGGCGAGGCCGTGAAGCTGGTGAAGGGCAACGCCAAGGCGAAGTTCGACGAGACCATCGAGGTGGCGCTGAACCTCGGCGTCGATCCGCGCCATGCCGACCAGATGGTCCGCGGCGTCGTGCTGCTGCCGAACGGCACCGGCAAGACGCTGCGCGTCGCCGTCTTCGCCAAGGGACCGAAGGCCGACGAGGCCAAGGCGGCCGGCGCGGATATCGTCGGCGCCGACGATCTCGCCGCCCAGATCACCGAGGGCAAGATCGAGTTCGACCGCTGCATCGCGACGCCCGACATGATGGGTGTCGTCGGGCGGCTCGGCAAGGTGCTGGGCCCGCGCGGCCTGATGCCGAACCCCAAGCTCGGCACCGTCACCATGGACGTCGCCGCCGCCGTGAAGGCGGCCAAGGGCGGCCAGGTGGAGTTCCGGGTGGAGAAGGCCGGCCTGATCCATGCCGGTGTCGGCAAGGCGTCGTTCAGCGAGGATCACCTCGCGCAGAACGTAAAGGCGCTGGTCGACGCGGTGATGAAGGCGAAGCCGACGGGCGCCAAGGGCACCTATCTGAAGAAGGTGTCGGTCAGTTCGACCATGGGCCCCGGCGTGAAGGTGGAAGTGCAGAGCGTCCTGGCCGTCTGAGCCGCGACGCCGATCGAATTCCGGCCGGTCCCTCGGGGCCGGCCGGATAGACGGTCCCGCAAAGGACCGTCGTGCCTGTCCGAGACCGCGGGAGCCAGTTCAGGCTGGCTTAAAATCGTCCCGCGCAGACGGGGGAAGGATATTGGGTTGTGCGGCGCGGCCTTTGGCCGAGCCGGACATCTCGAAGTTCGTGCCCTGGGACAGGGTGAACCGGATCCGGTTCGCGCGGCGCCAGAGATGGCGGTGCCGGGCCGGGTTCAAATGCTAACCACGGCGAGGGAGATCCTCCTTCGCCCGCAGTTGGAGTGGAGACTTGAACCGCACGGAGAAAGCCGAGCTGGTTTCGACGATGGCCGGGGTCTTTTCGAAGGCCACGCTCGTCGTCGTGACCCGCTACAGCGGTCTGACGGTGGAGGAGATTACCGACCTCCGCGGGAAGATGCGCGCAGCGGGCGCCAGCTACAAGGTGACCAAGAACCGGATCACCCGGCTCGCTCTCGACGGGACGCGCTACAAGTCGATCGATGGCCTGTTCAAGGGGCCGACCGCAATCGCCTACTCAGACGATCCGGTCGCCGCAGCGAAGGTCGCGGTCGAATACGCCGAGAAGAACGAGAAGCTCGTTGTTATCGGTGGCGCGCTCGGCGGCACGGTGCTCGACGCGAATGGCGTGAAGGCGCTTGCCACACTGCCCTCGCTCGACCAGCTGCGCGGCAAGATCCTCGGGCTCATTCAGGCCCCGGCGACCAAGATCGCCGGTATCCTGCAGGCGCCTGGAGGCCAGCTTGCCCGCGTGCTCGCGGCACATGCAAAACGAGACGAGGCGGCCTGATCGGCCTGTCCCAAGACATATCGAACTCTAGGAGCTGAGAAACAAATGGCTGATTTGCAGAAGATCGTCGACGACCTGTCGGCACTGACCGTCCTGGAAGCGGCGGAACTCTCGAAGCTGCTCGAAGAGAAGTGGGGCGTTTCCGCCGCCGCTCCGGTGGCCGCCGCCGCCGCGCCGGTGGCTGCCGCCGCCGTGGCGGAGCAGGAGGAGTTCAACGTGATCCTCGTCGAAGCCGGCGAGAAGAAGATCAACGTGATCAAGGAAGTCCGCGCCATCACCGGCCTGGGCCTCAAGGAAGCGAAGGATCTCGTCGAGGGCGCGCCGAAGGCGGTGAAGGAAGCCGTCAACAAGGACGAAGCGGCCAAGCTGAAGAAGCAGCTCGAGGACGCGGGCGCCAAGGTCGAGGTGAAGTAAGAACCGCCGCGCCGCTCATGCGGCGAGGAAGGTTCGAGGAGGTTGTCGGCGCTCCGGTTCGTCCGGGGCGCCGGTGGCCGTTCCACCGCTCCACCGGGGCGATGGGATCGAGGAATTCTAGAGGCCGTGTGCGCCCGGGGTTTCCGGGCGACGGCCTTATTCGCGCTGCGGGGATTGGCCCCGGCGTGGTCGATACGAAGAGCTGAGGGGCTGCCATGGCGCTGTCGTTCACCGGTCGCAAGCGGATCCGCAAGAGCTTTGGACGGATCCCGTCCATCGCTACGCTGCCAAACCTGATCGAGGTCCAGAAGAGCTCCTACGAGGCGTTCCTGCAGCGACTGCAGCGGCCCGAGGAGCGCGAGGATGTCGGGCTGCAGGGCGTGTTCAAGTCCGTCTTCCCGATCAAGGACTTCTCGGAAGCCGCGAGCCTGGAATTCGTCCGCTTCGAGTTCGAGGAACCGAAATACGACGTCGAGGAATGCCAGCAGCGCGGCATGACCTTCGCGGCGCCTCTGAAGGTGACGCTGCGCCTGATCGTGTTCGAGACCGACCCGGACACGGGTGCGAAGTCCGTCCGCGATATCAAGGAGCAGGACGTCTACATGGGCGACATGCCGCTCATGACCGACAAGGGCACCTTCATCATCAACGGGACGGAACGCGTCATCGTCAGCCAGATGCACCGTTCGCCGGGCGTCTTCTTCGACCATGACCGCGGCAAGACGCATTCGTCGGGCAAGTACCTGTTTGCCGCCCGCGTCATTCCCTATCGCGGCAGCTGGCTCGATTTCGAGTTCGACGCCAAGGACCTGGTGCATGTCCGCATCGATCGCCGCCGCAAGGTGCCGGTGACGACGCTGCTCTTCGCGCTCGGCATGAGCTCCGAGGACATCCTGGGCTATTTCTACAGCAAGGTGATGTTCCGCCGCGACAAGAAGGGCGGCTGGCGCACGGCCTACAATCCCGAGCGTCTGCGCGGCGTGCGCCTGAACGCCGACCTGATCAACGCCACCACCGGCAAGGTGATGGCGGAAGCCGGGACCAAGGTGACCGCGCGCCTGGCGAAGAAGCTGCAGGAAGAGGGCCTGAAGGAACTCTACGTGCAGCCGGCCGACCTGGCGGGCCGGTATTCGGCCAACGACCTCGTCGACGAGAAGACCGGCCTCATCTACGTCGAGGCGGGCGAGGAACTGACCGAGAAGTCGATCGACGTGCTGGAGGCGGCGGGCATCACCGAACTGCCGACCATCGACGTCGACCATCTCAATGTCGGCGCCTATATCCGCAACACCATGGTGGCGGACAAGAATTCCACCAAGGAACAGGCGCTGGTCGAGGTCTATCGCGTCATGCGCCCGGGCGAGCCGCCGACCCAGGAGACGGCCGAGTCGCTGTTCCAGGGCCTGTTCTTCGATACCGAGCGCTACGACCTCTCGGCGGTCGGCCGGGTGAAGCTGAATTCGCGCCTGGGCTTCCCCTTCGCCGACGTGCCGCGCGTGCTGACGAAGGACGACATCCTCGCCGTCATCAAGACGCTGTCCGAGTTGAAGGACGGCCGCGGCGAGATCGATGACATCGATCATCTCGGCAATCGCCGTGTGCGTTCGGTCGGCGAGCTGATGGAGAACCAGTACCGCATCGGCCTGCTCCGCATGGAACGGGCGATCAAGGAGCGCATGAGCTCGGTCGATATCGACACGGTCATGCCGCACGACCTGATCAACGCGAAGCCCGCGGCGGCGGCTGTGCGCGAGTTCTTCGGCTCGTCCCAGCTCAGCCAGTTCATGGATCAGACCAACCCCTTGTCGGAGATCACCCACAAGCGCCGTCTCTCGGCGCTTGGCCCGGGCGGACTGACGCGCGAGCGCGCCGGCTTCGAGGTGCGCGACGTGCACCCGACGCATTACGGCCGCATCTGCCCGATCGAGACGCCGGAAGGCCCGAACATCGGCCTGATCAATTCGCTCGCCACCTATGCGCGGGTGAACCAGTACGGGTTCATCGAGAGCCCGTACCGGAAGGTGAAGGACGCCCGCGTCACCGACGAGGTGATCCATCTCTCCGCGATGGAGGAGACGCGCTACACCATCGCCCAGGCGAATGCCGAGCTCGACGCCAAGGGCAAGCTCACCTCCGAACTGGTGAGCTGCCGGCAGGGCGGCGAGTTCGTCATGGCCCGTCCCGAGCAGATCGACTTCATCGACGTGTCGCCGAAGCAGCTCGTCTCGGTCGCCGCGGCGCTGATCCCGTTCCTGGAGAACGACGACGCCAACCGCGCCCTCATGGGTTCGAACATGCAGCGCCAGGCGGTGCCGCTCATTCGCGCCGAGGCCCCCTTCGTGGGCACCGGCATGGAAGAGGTGGTGGCGCGTGACTCCGGCGTCACCATCGTCGCCAAGCGTTCGGGCGTGGTCGACCAGATCGACGGCACCCGCGTCGTCGTCCGCGCGGCCGAGGACCAGGACCTGTCGCGCTCCAACGTCGACATCTACAACCTGCTCAAGTTCCAGCGCTCGAACCAGAACACCTGCATCACCCAGCGTCCGCTGGTGCGGGTGGGCGACCGGGTGCAGGCCGGCGACATCATCGCCGACGGTCCCTCGACCCAGCTCGGCGAGCTGGCGCTCGGCCGGAACGTGCTCGTCGCCTTCATGCCGTGGAATGGCTACAACTTCGAAGATTCGATCCTGATCTCCGAGCGGATCGCCAAGGACGACGTCTTCACCTCGATCCACATCGAGGAATTCGAGGTGATGGCCCGCGACACCAAGCTCGGGCCGGAAGAAATCACCCGCGACATTCCGAACGTGGGTGAGGAAGGCCTCAAGAACATGGACGAGGCCGGCATCGTCTATATCGGTGCCGAAGTGAAGCCGGGCGACATCCTGGTCGGCAAGATCACGCCGAAGGGCGAGAGCCCGATGACGGCGGAAGAGAAGCTGCTCCGCGCCATCTTCGGCGAGAAGGCGTCCGACGTCCGCGACACCAGCCTGCGGCTGCCGCCCGGCGTCGCCGGCACGGTGGTCGAGGTGCGCGTGTTCAACCGGCACGGCGTCGAGAAGGACGAGCGCGCGCTGGCGATCGAGAGAGCCGAAATCGAGCGCCTGGCGAAGGACAAGAACGACGAGAAGGAGATCATCGAGCGGGCGATCTACGACCGCCTGCGCGAACTCCTGCTCGGCAAGATGGCCGAGAGCGGTCCGCGTTCGTTCAAGCAGGGCGGCAAGATCACCGATACCGTGCTGGACGACCTGCCGCGCAGCCAGTGGTGGCAGATCAACCTGAAGAACGAGAAGGCCGTCGGCGACATCGAGGCGCTGAAGAAGCAGCATGACGAGGCCCTGTCGCGTCTGCAGGCCCGCTTCGAGAACAAGGTCGAGAAGCTGCAGCGCGGCGACGAACTGCCGCCCGGCGTGATGAAGATGGTCAAGGTCTTCGTCGCGGTGAAGCGCAAGCTGCAGCCCGGCGACAAGATGGCCGGCCGTCACGGCAACAAGGGTGTCATCTCGCGCATCATGCCCGAGGAGGACATGCCGCATCTCGAGGACGGCACGCCGGTCGACGTCGTGCTGAACCCGCTGGGCGTGCCCTCGCGCATGAATGTCGGGCAGATCCTGGAAACCCATCTGGGCTGGGCCAGCCGTGGCCTCGGCCGCCTGATCGACGAGGCCTACGGCAAGCTCCGCAAGTCGAACAAGACCGACGAGATGCGGAAGCTCCTGAAGAGCATCTACTCGAAGACCGAGTACGAGGAGCGGGTGGTGCCGCTCAGCGATGCGGAGATCGAGGAACTGGCCCGCAATCTCAGGCCTGGAATCCCGATGGCCTCGCCCGTCTTCGACGGTGCGAGCCAGCAGGACATCATCGACATGCTGGAGAAGGCGGGCCTCGCCTCCTCGGGCCAGGTGGTGCTGTTCGACGGCCGCACCGGCGAGCAGTTCGATCGGAAGGTGACGGTCGGCTACATCTACATGCTGAAGCTGCACCATCTGGTCGACGACAAGATCCACGCCCGTTCGATCGGTCCGTACAGCCTGGTCACCCAGCAGCCGCTGGGTGGCAAGGCGCAGTTCGGCGGTCAGCGGTTCGGCGAAATGGAGGTCTGGGCGCTCCAGGCCTACGGCGCCGCCTATACGCTGCAGGAAATGCTGACGGTGAAGTCGGACGACGTGGCCGGCCGCACCAAGGTCTACGAGGCGATCGTCCGCGGCGACGACACCTTCGAGGCGGGCATCCCGGAATCCTTCAACGTTCTCGTGAAGGAAATGCGGTCGCTCAGCCTCAACGTCGAACTGACGCAGCGCAGCTATTGAGCCGGCGGAACAAGGAAGAGGTGATCCGATGAACGAGCTCATGCAGATCTTCGGGCAGACGCCCGGGCCGGCAGCCTTCGATCAGATCCGCATCTCGATCGCGAGCCCGGAGAAGATCCGGTCGTGGTCCTTCGGCGAGATCAAGAAGCCGGAGACGATCAACTACCGGACCTTCAAGCCGGAGCGCGACGGCCTGTTCTGTGCCCGTATCTTCGGGCCGATCAAGGACTACGAGTGCCTGTGCGGCAAGTACAAGCGGATGAAGTTCCGCGGCATCACCTGCGAGAAGTGCGGCGTCGAAGTCACGCTTTCGAAGGTGCGGCGCGAGCGGATGGGGCATATCGAGCTCGCCTCGCCGGTCGCGCACATCTGGTTCCTGAAGTCGCTGCCCAGCCGCATCGGCCTGATGCTGGACATGACGCTGAAGGAACTGGAGCGGATTCTCTACTTCGAAAGCTATGTCGTGGTGGAGCCGGGCCTGACGCCCCTCAAGCCGCGCCAGACGCTGGGCGAAGAGGACTACTACAACGCCCAGGACGAGTACGGCGAGGACGCCTTCACCGCCAAGATCGGCGCCGAGGCCATCCGCGACATGCTGGAGCAGATCGACCTGGAGGGCGAGCGTGACCGCCTGCGCCAGGAGATCGCCGAGACCACTTCGGAGCTGAAGCCCAAGAAGCTGGTGAAGCGCCTGAAGCTGATCGAGAGCTTCATCGAATCCGGCAATCGTCCGGAATGGATGGTGCTGACGGTCGTCCCGGTCATTCCGCCGGAACTGCGGCCGCTGGTGCCGCTGGACGGCGGCCGCTTCGCCACCTCGGATCTGAACGACCTCTATCGCCGCGTCATCAACCGCAACAACCGCCTGAAGCGGCTGATCGAACTGCGCGCTCCCGACATCATCGTGCGCAACGAGAAGCGCATGCTGCAGGAGTCGGTCGACGCGCTGTTCGACAACGGCCGCCGCGGCCGCGTCATCACCGGCGCCAACAAGCGGCCGCTGAAGTCGCTCGCCGACATGCTGAAGGGCAAGCAGGGCCGGTTCCGCCAGAATCTGCTCGGCAAGCGCGTCGACTATTCCGGCCGTTCGGTCATCGTCGTCGGCCCGGAGCTGAAGCTGCACCAGTGCGGGCTGCCGAAGAAGATGGCGCTCGAGCTGTTCAAGCCCTTCATCTACTCGAAGCTCGAGCTGAAGGGCATGGCCGCCACCATCAAGATGGCGAAGAAGCTGGTGGAGAAAGAGCGGCCCGAGGTCTGGGACATCCTGGCCGAGGTCATCCGCGAGCACCCGGTCATGCTGAACCGGGCGCCGACCCTGCACCGCCTGGGCATCCAGGCCTTCGAGCCGACTCTGATCGAGGGCAAGGCGATCCAGCTGCACCCGCTGGTCTGTGCCGCCTTCAACGCCGACTTCGACGGTGACCAGATGGCGGTGCACGTGCCGCTCTCGCTGGAAGCCCAGCTCGAGGCGCGCGTGCTGATGATGTCGACCAACAACATCCTCAGCCCGGCCAACGGCAAGCCGATCATCGTGCCGTCCCAGGACATCGTGCTCGGCCTCTACTATCTGACGCTCGAGGTGAACGAGCCGGTCGGCGACGTCGTCACCATCAAGGACGCCGGCACGCTGCTCGCCGCCTGGGCGACGGACGACATCGTCGTCTTCGACAAGAAGACCAAGCGTGAGCTGCCGAAGACCAAGGACAAGGCGGAAGTCGAGAAGCTCCTGTCCTCTGGCATCATCGTCACCCGCGTACCGGTCTTCGGCACCGTGTCGGAGATCCAGCAGGCGATCGATGCCAAGGCGGTGACCCTGCACCAGCGCATCAAGGCCCGCTACAACGGCGTCGACGAGGAGGGCAACCACCTGCGTTCGATCGTGGTCGCCACCGCGGGCCGCATGCTCTTGTCGGAAATCCTGCCGCGCAGCCCGAAGGTGCCGTTCTCGGTCATCAACCAGTTGCAGACCAAGAAGGAAATCTCGGGCGTCATCGACATCGTCTATCGCCATTGCGGCCAGAAGGAGACGGTGATCTTCGCCGATCGACTGATGGGGCTCGGCTTCTATCACGCCTGCCGCGCCGGCATTTCCTTCGGCAAGGACGACATGGTGATCCCGTCCTCGAAGACCGGGATCGTCGAGGAGACGAGGAAGCAGGCGGCCGAGTTCGAGCAGCAGTACCAGGACGGCCTGATCACCCAGGGCGAGAAGTACAACAAGGTGGTCGATGCCTGGGGCCAGTGCACCGACCGCGTCGCCGCGGAGATGATGAAGGCGATTTCCGCCATGGAAGTCGACACGGTGAGCGGGCGGGCGAAGCCGCTCAACTCGATCTACATGATGGCCCATTCCGGCGCCCGCGGTTCGGCGGCGCAGATGAAGCAGCTTGCCGGCATGCGCGGTCTGATGACCAAGCCGTCGGGCGAGATCATCGAGACGCCGATCATCTCCAACTTCAAGGAAGGCCTGTCGGTTCTCGAGTACTTCAACTCGACCCACGGCGCCCGCAAGGGCCTCGCCGACACCGCCTTGAAGACGGCGAATTCGGGTTACCTCACCCGCCGCCTGGTCGACGTGGCGCAGGACTGCATCGTGGTCGAGGACGACTGCGGCACCATGAACGGACTGCAGGCGACCGCCGTCCGAGAAGGTGCGGAGACCGTGGTTTCGCTCGGGGAACGTATCCTCGGCCGCAGCTCGTCGGTCGATGTGGTCGATCCGCTCACCGGCGAAGTGCTGGCGAAGGCCGGCGACGAGCTGGACGAGACGGCGGTCGACCGGATCGAGCGGGCCGGCGTCGAGATGGTCCTGATCCGGTCGGTCCTGACCTGCGAGACCAAGGACGGTATCTGCGGCAAGTGCTATGGCCGCGATCTGGCCCGGGGCACCAAGGTCAATATCGGCGAGGCGGTGGGCGTCATCGCCGCGCAGTCGATCGGCGAGCCGGGCACCCAGCTCACCATGCGCACCTTCCACATCGGCGGCGCGGCGCAGCAGGTGGCCGAACAGTCGAACTTCGAGGCCGTCTACGACGGCACGATCAAGATCGACAACCGCAACGTCGTGGCCGACAGTCAGGGCCAGCTCGTGGTCATGGGGCGCAACACCGAAATCATCCTGCTGGATGAGAGCGGACGCGAGCGTTCCCGCCACAAGGTCCCGTACGGCGGCCGCGTGCTGGTCGACCATGGCCATGCGGTGAAGAAGGGCCAGAAGCTCGCGACCTGGGATCCCTATACCCGGCCGATCATCACCGAGCGTTCGGGCGTGATCGCCTACAAGGATCTGGTCGAGGGCGTCTCGATCCGCGAATCCGTCGACGAGGCCACCGGCATCTCCTCGAAGGTCGTCGTCGACTGGAAGCAGCAGCCGCGCGGCAACGACCTGCGCCCGGCGATCGAGCTGAAGGACGACAAGGGCAAGATCATGACCCTCGCGAACGGTGCGGAGGCGCGTTACCTGCTCTCCACCGATTCGATCCTCTCGGTGGAGGACGGGGCGAAGGTGCATTCGGGCGACGTGCTGGCCCGCATCCCGATCGAGAGCGCCCGTACACGCGACATCACCGGCGGTCTGCCGCGGGTGGCGGAACTGTTCGAGGCGCGGCGTCCGAAGGATCACGCGATCCTGGCCGACCTGCCCGGCCGGATCGAGTTCGGCAAGGACTACAAGGCCAAGCGCCGGGTGCTGATCCGTCCGGACGACACCTCGGTCGATCCCGTCGAGTACCTGATCCCGAAGGGCAAGCACGTGGTCGTCCAGGAAGGCGACCATGTGGAGCGGGGCGATTCGCTGGTCGACGGCAATCCCGCGCCGCACGACATCCTGCGCATCATGGGTGTCGAGGCGCTGGCGAACTACCTGATCGAAGAGATCCAGGACGTCTATCGCCTGCAGGGCGTGAAGATCAACGACAAGCACATCGAGGTGATCTGCCGCCAGATGCTGCAGAAGGTAGAGATCCTCGGTTCCGGCGACACCACGCTCTTGAACGGCGAACAGGTCGACCGGGTCGAGTTCGACGAGGTGAACGAGAAGAAGGTGGCCGAGGGCGGCAAGCCCGCGACCGCGATTCCCGTGCTCCAGGGCATCACCAAGGCCAGCCTGCAGACCCGGTCGTTCATTTCGGCCGCATCGTTCCAGGAAACGACTCGCGTGCTCACCGAAGCTTCGGTCAGCGGCAAGGTCGACAACCTGGTGGGGCTGAAGGAGAACGTCATCGTCGGCCGGCTGATCCCGGCCGGCACGGGCGCCATGATGAACCGTCTGAAGGAAATCGCGGCCCAGCGGGACCGGCAGTTTGCCGACTCACTGGAAAGCGAGCTGATGGCGGCAGAACTGGCGCAGTCCGGAGGCGAGTAATCGAAGGCGTCCGGTGGCCCGCGCGGAGGCCACCGGACGTTTCTTTCCGGTTCCCTAAAACGTTCTTGACGTTTGCGGAATCGGACCGTAGGTTCCGCGCCTCTTTCGGGCGCACGGCTGTAGGTTTCACCTAAACGCGGCAGTCCACACGGAAGATGGCCGAGGTCACCGGCAGCTCCTCTCGGAGCGTCGGAGAGCCCACCGGTCCCTAGAGAATAGAACGGGTTAGGCCGCGAGCAGGCGAAAACGGCTCGGACGCGAGCAGCGACATGCTGCCTCGCGGTTTCGTGTCGCGTCGGCCGTGACCTTGAGCTTGGAAGTACCGCCGTCGTGGCGGAGCGAACGGGTTAGACGGATATGCCGACGATCAACCAACTCATCCGCAAGCCGCGGGAGCCAATTGTCTACCGGAGCAAGGCGCCGGCGATGCAGGACTGCCCGCAGAAGCGCGGCGTCTGCACCCGCGTCTACACGGTGACCCCGAAGAAGCCGAACTCGGCTCTGCGCAAGGTCGCCCGTGTGCGTCTGACCAACGGCTTCGAGGTCACCAGCTACATCCCCGGCGAGGGACACAATCTGCAGGAACACTCGGTGGTCCTGATCCGCGGCGGTCGCGTGAAGGATCTTCCCGGCGTCCGCTATCACATCGTTCGTGGCGTGCTCGACACCCAGGGCGTCAAAGACCGCAAGCAGCGCCGTTCGAAGTACGGCGCGAAGCGTCCGAAGTAAGGGAGAGGCCTCGACATGTCTCGCCGCCACGCCGCCGAACGCCGCGATGTACTGCCGGACGCCAAGTTCGGCGATCCGATCGTCTCGCGCTTCATGAATGTGCTGATGTACGACGGCAAGAAGTCCACTGCCGAAACGATCGTCTATGGCGCCTTCGACCGCATCAAGGGCCGGGGCGGCAACGACCCGCTCCGCGTGTTTCACGAGGCCCTGGAGCATGTGAAGCCGCAGCTCGAGGTTCGCTCGCGCCGCGTCGGCGGTGCGACCTACCAGGTCCCCGTCGAGGTGCGTCCCGATCGCGGCCAGGCGCTGGCCATTCGCTGGCTGATCACCGCGGCCCGTGCGCGCTCGGAAAACACCATGGTCGAGCGGCTCTCCGGCGAGCTGATGGATGCCGCCAACAACCGCGGCAACGCAGTGAAGAAGCGGGAGGACACGCACCGGATGGCGGAGGCGAACCGCGCCTTCTCGCATTATCGCTGGTGACAGCCTAAAGCCCCGACGGAATCCCGATCATGCCCCGCGTCACACCCCTCAATCGCTACCGCAATATCGGCATCATGGCCCATATTGACGCCGGTAAGACCACGACCACGGAGCGCGTGCTCTATTACACCGGCCGATCGCACAAGATCGGCGAGGTGCATGACGGCGCCGCGACCATGGATTGGATGGAGCAGGAGCAGGAGCGCGGGATCACGATCACGTCCGCCGCGACGACCTGTTTCTGGAACGACCACCGCATCAACATCATCGACACGCCCGGGCACGTGGACTTCACCATCGAAGTCGAGCGTTCCTTGCGCGTGCTCGACGGCGCGGTCTGCCTGTTCGACGGCGTGGCAGGCGTCGAGCCGCAGTCGGAGACGGTGTGGCGCCAAGCCGACAAGTACGGCGTGCCGCGCATCTGTTTCGCCAACAAGATGGACCGGATGGGGGCGAACTTCTTCCGCTGCGTCGACATGATCATCGACCGGCTGGGCGCGGTTCCGCTGGTCTGTACATTGCCGATCGGCCTCGAATCCGAATTCAAGGGCGTGATCGACCTGGTGCGCAACCGGGCGATCATCTGGAAGGACGAGAGCCTCGGCGCCGAGTTCTACTACGACGAGATTCCCGCCGACATGAAGGAGCAGGCGGCCGAGTGGCGCCACAAGCTCCTGGAGACGGCGGTCGAGGCCGACGACGCGGCGCTGGAGGCCTATCTGGAGGGTAACGAGCCCGACGAGGCGACGCTGACCCGCTGCATCCGCAAGGGCACCATCGGATACAAGTTCGTCCCGGTGCTTTGTGGTTCGGCCTTCAAGAACAAGGGCGTGCAGCCGCTGCTGGACGCCGTGGTCGATTATCTTCCTTCTCCGGCCGACGTCGCGGGTGTCACCGGCATGCGTCCGGGCAAGGACGAGGAAATCCTCCGCAAGACCGATGATACCGAGCCCTTCTCGGGTCTCGCCTTCAAAATCATGACCGATCCCTTCGTGGGCTCGCTCACTTTCGTGCGGATCTATTCCGGGTCGCTCACCAGCGGCAGCGGCGTGCTGAATTCGACCAAGGACCAGCGCGAGCGCATCGGCCGCATGCTGCAGATGCATGCGAACAGCCGCGAGGAGATCAAGGAAGCCTTCGCGGGCGACATCGTGGCGCTCGCCGGCCTGAAGATGACGACGACCGGCGACACGCTCTGCGACGTGAACAACACGATCATCCTCGAGCGGATGGAGTTTCCCGAGCCGGTCATCGAGGTGGCCGTCGAGCCCAAGACCAAGGCCGACCAGGAGAAGATGGGCGTCGCGCTCAACCGCCTGGCCCAGGAGGATCCCTCCTTCCGCGTCACCGTCGACCACGAGAGCGGCCAGACGGTGATCAAGGGAATGGGCGAACTGCATCTCGAGATCCTGGTCGACCGCATGAAGCGGGAGTTCAAGGTCGAGGCCAATGTCGGCGCGCCGCAGGTGGCCTATCGCGAGTCGCTGACCCGCAAGGCCGAGGTCACCTACACGCACAAGAAGCAGACCGGCGGTTCGGGCCAGTACGCCGAAGTGAAGATCATCTTCGAGCCGCGCGAAGCCGGTGAGGGCTTCGAGTTCGTCAACGACACCGTCGGCGGATCGGTGCCGAAGGAATACGTTCCGGCGGTCGAGAAGGGCATCAAGTCGGTCGCCGAGAGCGGCATCCTCGCCGGTTTCCCGGTCATCGATTTCCGCGCCTCGCTGATCGACGGCAAGTTCCACGAAGTGGACTCCTCGGCGCTCGCCTTCGAGATCGCGGCCCGCGCCGCCTTCCGCGAGGCCGGCCCGAAGGCCGGGATCAAGCTGCTCGAGCCGATCATGCGGGTCGAGGTGGTGACCCCCGAGGATTTCGTCGGCGACGTCATGGGCGACCTCTCGGGTCGTCGTGGCCAGCTGACGGGCACCGACCAGCGCGGCAACGCGCAGGTGATCAACGCAATGGTCCCGCTGGCCAACATGTTCGGCTATGTGAACACGTTGCGGTCGATGACCCAAGGCCGTGCGCAGTACACGATGCACTTCGATCACTACGCCCAGGTCCCGCAGGCGGTGCAGGACGAGGTGCGAGCGAAGTTCGCGTGAGCAGATAGAACCCGCCCGGCGGAACAGACGAATAGAGATACGGAGAGCGGACGATGGCTAAGAGCAAGTTCGAGCGGAACAAGCCGCACTGCAACATCGGGACGATTGGTCACGTAGACCATGGTAAGACGTCGCTGACGGCTGCGATCACGAAGGTGTTGGCTGAGACTGGT
>Ga0164290_1002208_pt1 | contig 15705 bp, 12 predicted proteins | sample Micstemetagenome_FD_108782 | JGI IMG/M metagenome (GOLD analysis project Ga0164290, IMG submission 108782) | Contaminated culture microbial community from soil near Moab, Utah, USA - Microcoleus steenstrupii SON62 (Illumina Assembly) | ecosystem: Environmental > Terrestrial > Soil > Soil crust... | reverse complement strand
GGGCGATGGTCGTCGACAAGCTGGTCAATTACAACAAGGCGCGTCGCCAATTCGACAGCTTTGAGCAGGTCTTCTGGTCCGGCCAGTCGCTGGAAGAGCTTTACCGTACCTTGTCGGAACGTCAGACGTCCGGGATGGCCACGATATTCGTGTCGGCCATGCGCGAATGGAAGAAAAGCTTCGAACGCGGCGCGCGCTCGCCGATCGGGTTGCAGATGCGTATCGACCGCGCCATGGACGTGACGCTGGCGCGTGAGACCGAAGCGCTCGAAGCCCGTCTCTCCTCGCTCGCTACAATCGGTTCGGCGGCACCCTTCGTCGGTCTGTTCGGTACCGTCGTCGGCATCATGACGTCGTTCCAGGGTATCGCAGCATCGAAGTCCACCAACCTCGCGGTTGTCGCACCGGGTATCGCCGAAGCGCTGCTCGCCACCGCGATCGGCCTGGTCGCCGCTATCCCGGCGGTTATCGCTTACAACAAGTTCTCGGGCGATGCCAACAAGCTGGTGTCGCGCATGGAAGCCTTCGCGGACGAGTTCTCCGCCATCCTGTCGCGCCAGATCGACGAGCGGCTGCAGCCGCGCGCGGCGGCACAGTAAGGGAGTTCTCCGATGGCAATGTCGGCAGGCGCACAGACAGGTGGTTCAGGCGGTCGTGGCCGCCGTCGCGGCGGTTCGCGCAAGGCACCCATGAGCGAGATCAATGTGACGCCGATGGTCGACGTCATGCTTGTGCTGCTGATCATCTTCATGGTTGCGGCGCCCTTGATGACGACCGGCGTGCCGATCGATCTGCCGGAAACGCAGGCGAAAGAAATGAACTCGGATACCAAGCCGATCACGATCTCGGTCGACAAGGACGGCCAGATCTTCTTCGGCGACGAAACCGAGGTTGCGATTGCGATCGACGAGGTCGTGCCGAAGCTGCAGGCGATCGCCAAGACGGGCGCTGAAGAGCGCATCTTCGTGCGCGGCGATGGCGGCACCCAGTATGGCGCGATCATGGGTGTCATGGGCCGTATCCAAGCTGCCGGTTACAAGAATATCGGACTTGTGACGCAGCCGGAAACGCCGAAGTAGCAGGACGACGATGAAGGGCAGCCTCATCACATCGGTAGCATTGCATGCCCTGCTTGCAGGGTGGCTGCTGTTTACGTTTGCGCCGAAGCCTCTTGAGGTGCAGATGTCGGAAGCGATGCCTGTCGACCTGGTGCCCTTCGAGGATGTGGCGCAGCTTCAGCAGGGCGACAAGGAAGCGCCGAAGAAAGAAACGTCGGCCTCCGCCAAGACAAAACGGGATGACGTCAAGGAAAATGCCGAGAATACCGGCGACAATGATTTCGACCTGAAATCCGTGCCGACCCCGACCGAGAAGCCGTCCAACGTCCAGGAAGCCGGTGCCGAAAAGGCATCCGAGAAAGTCATTCCCGACCAGAAGATCACCCAGGCGGAGAATGTCGAGGATATCCTGAAGGAAGACACGGCTATCGAGCCGACGCAGGAAAAGGTCGCCGCGATCGAGCAGCCAAAGGTCGAGGTCAAGCCCGAACCCAAGCCGGTGGAGGAAGCCAAGGCGGAGCCTATCGAGCAGGCGGTGGAAGAGCCGATCCCGGACAATGTCCCCGTTCCCGTGATGCGGCCAAAGGTGGAGCCGAAGAAGGTCGAGGAAAACAAGGAAACGCCGAAAGAGGTCAAGGTCGCCGAGGCGAAGCCCGAAAAGCAGCCCGACCGCAAGAAATCAGACAAGAACACGAAATCGGCCAAATCCACAACGACCAAGGAAACCGATTTCAACACCGACGATATCGCCAAGGAGCTGAGCAAGGTCGATAACAAGGCCGGCGGTACCAAGCGCAGCAAGCAGGAAGCGTCGCTTGGCGCCAAGAAGGCGACGGGTGGCGAAAAGCTGTCGCAAGACGAGAACGCCGCACTTATGGGACTTATCGAAAAGAATTGGACGATCATGCCGGGGCAGGTGTCATCTAGCAATATCAAGATCGTGGTCAGGTTTGAACTCGATGAGAATGGTGAGGTGGTCGGCCAACCCGAGGTCACAAGCTCCGGCGGAGATGGCTCTTCGCTGAGTGCGCTCGAAGGCGGCGCCAGGCGCGCGGTCATGAAGTCGGCGCCATTCGATATCCTGCCCAAGGAAAAATACGAGACCTGGAAGGTTGTCGAGCTCAGTTTCTATCCGAGCGAAATGATGTGACGCGGTCGGCAACTGGCGCAACGTTCGCGCCACAATCCATAATAAATGGCTGAAAGGCTTATGTAGGATGATGAAACACCAGTTTACCAAGGCTCTGCTCATTGTTGCAGGACTGTTCGCACTCTGTGCGATGCCCGCGCAGGCAGAGGTCAAGCTCGATATCCGCAAGGGTACGGTCGAGCCGATGCCGATCGCGATCACCGATATGATCTCCAACGACGCACTCGGAGTCCAGATCAGCGATGTGATTGCTGCAGACCTCAAGCGCTCTGGCTTTTTCTCGCCCATTGGCAAGCAGGCATTCATCCAGAAGATCACCAATCCGGATGCGGCGCCGCGCTTCCAGGATTGGCAGACGATCAGTGCCCAGGCGCTGGTGACCGGCCGCGTGACCAAGGAGGCGGACGGCCGTCTGCGTGCCGAATTCCGGCTTTGGGATGTCTATGGCGGCACCCAGTTGATCGGCCAGCAGTTCTACACGCGGCCGGAAAACTGGCGCCGCGTCGCCCACATTATCGCCGACGCCGTCTATGAGAAACTGACGGGCGAAAAGGGCTATTTCGATACCCGTATCGTCTTCGTCTCCGAGTCCGGTCCCAAGACTGCGCGTATCCGCCAGCTTGCCATCATGGACCAGGATGGCGCGAATGTACGCACCCTCACCAAATCCAAGTCGATCGTGCTGACACCGCGCTTCTCGCCCAACCAGCAGGAAGTCACCTATATGTCATTCGAGGGCGAGCAGCCCAAGGTCTACCTGCTGCAGCTCGAAACCGGACAGCGCGAAGTGGTGGGCAACTTTCCAGGCATGACGTTTTCGCCGCGCTTCTCGCCGGATGGCTCGCGTGTGATCATGAGCCTGCAGGAAAAGGGAAATGCTAATATTTTCACCATGGATCTGCGCTCGCGCACCACGACACGCCTGACATCGACGGCCGCGATCGATACGGGACCATCCTATTCCCCTGATGGCCAGAAGATCGTGTTCGAAAGCGATCGCGGCGGCCGCCAGCAGCTTTACGTGATGAATGCCGACGGCTCTGGCCAGAACCGCATTTCGTTTGGCGACGGCGCCTATTCCACGCCGGTCTGGTCGCCCAAGGGTGATCTCATTGCTTTTACTAAGCAGTCGGGCGGTAAATTCTCGATCGGCGTGATGCGTCCCGATGGTTCGGGCGAGCGCATCCTCACCACGGGCTTTCACAACGAAGGTCCCACCTGGGCGCCGAATGGCCGCGTGATCATGTTCTTCCGGCAGGCCGCAGGTTCTGGCGGGCCGACGCTCTATTCGATCGACCTTTCGGGCTATAACGAACTGCGCGTTCCGACGCCGGCTTTCGCCTCCGACCCGGCTTGGTCGCCCCTGCTCGAATAGCGACAAGAACAAGTAGAATGCCGGCGGCTTTTTCATTAGAGTTTTATGAAATAGCCGCTGATTTCCGGTTTGTTAACCATGATCGTTGAAACGAGGTTAACCCCGCCGGGTTAGAGTCTGGAAACCGTGATTATTAAGACTTAGGAGCAGGCCATGAGCCATTCTGAAACATTCAAACCCGGCAAGATGGCGACGCTCGCACGCAACCCATTCGTCATCGCGCTCGTCTGCGGTCTTGCGCTTGCAAGCTGCGCCAAGAACAAGAAGCTGAACAGCACCGACGATCTTGGCCTCAACACGCAGAACTCGGCAACGCCGGGCTCGCAGCAGGACTTCACCGTCAATGTCGGCGACCGCATCTTTTTCGATACGGATTCGACCTCGATCCGCGCCGATGCTCAGCAGACATTGCGCAAGCAGGCGCAGTGGCTGAACCAGTATTCGAGCTATCGTATCACCATCGAAGGTCATGCCGACGAACGCGGCACCCGCGAATACAATCTTGCACTCGGTGCACGCCGCGCCGAAGCCACGCGCGACTACCTCGTCGCACAGGGCGTCGATGGCGGCCGCATGAAGACCATCTCCTACGGCAAGGAACAGCCGGTCGCGGTTTGCGACGACATTTCCTGCTGGTCGCAGAACCGCCGCGCGGTGACTGCCCTCAAGGGCGGTCCGAACGGCTGATAAGATCCGGGCAATTGGGGACATGAAACCGCCTGCAGCCAAGCTGCGGGCGGTTTTCGTTTAAAAGGCGCCGTCTCGAGAAATGATGGCGGTCTTTGTCCACGCATTTCCACATGCGCGAAACATTGCGAAACACCTACCGTGTGCCTCGAACGAACCGACTAGGCATCATTTTGTTGTGACGCCGTCCATACTTCCGCCTGACTCCGTTGCTTTTTTGTCCTGAAATTGAAACAACTCCAGTTGTTCGCGCTGCTTCGCGCGGCATATCGCAACACTAGGATCGAGGACATATGAGGAAGAAGCTTCTGGCCGGCATGCTCGCCATCGCGGCCACGGCATTTTTTGTGATCGTCCCGCTCGCCGCCTCCGCGCAAAATGTGGATGCCGAGCTCAGGGTACAGCAACTGGAGGAACAACTCAGGCAGTTGAACGGTCGGGTCGAGGAGATGAGTTTCCAAATTCTGCAGATGCAGGAAACGCTCCGCAAGGCCCAGGAAGACAATGAATTCCGCTTCCAGGAGCTGGAGGGCGGCGGCAAGACCAAGAAGAAGAGCTCGCTTGAAAGACCCGCCGACATGGATACGGCTAACAACACTTCCGGCGTTCAGACGCCGGAAGTCACCCAGCAGGATGACACGGCGGTACTCGACCAGCCGATGGACAGCAGCGGCAATACGCTGGACGATACAGGCACGCCGCCGATCGATCTCGGCAAGTTGAAGGTCGATGAAAACGGCAATGTATTGGGCGCCGAAGATGACCCCAATGCCGTGGCCACCCTTGACCTGCCGCCGCCGGATACCAGCACGGCGGACCAAACCGCATCGCTCAACAAGAACAATCGCGCCGACGGCGATCAATATCAGTCGGCCTATGAGCAGGTTCTTTCCGGAGACTATGCCTCGGCGGAGACGGGATTTGCAGAGTTTATCGCTGCCCATCCGGAGAGCAAGAAGATCGCTGACGCAAATTTCTGGCTCGGCGAAGCGCAGTATTCACAGGGCAAGTTCAACGAGTCCGCCAAAACTTTCCTTAATGCCTACAAGACGTACGGCAAATCGGAAAAGGCACCCGAAATGCTTCTGAAGCTCGCGATGTCACTTGCCGCCCTCGACAGCAAGGACACCGCCTGCGCCACGCTGCGCGAAGTCGCCAAAGCCTATCCGAAGGCCTCGCGGTCCATCATCACCAAGGTTGCCAGCGAGCAGAAGCGGCTTTCCTGCGGATGATCCCCAAGCGGCCGGGCCATGCTCCGCACCCTGCGTCGAGCCGGACCCAGCCTGAGGCGGCGGCATTCCATTTCCTGACGCGACTGACTCTGCCCTGCCGGCTGCTGGTCGCTTATTCCGGCGGCGGCGATTCGACCGGCTTGCTGGTCGTGCTGTCCGCGTTGCGTGCCAATTTCCCCGGCCTTACCATTATGGCCGCGACGGTCGACCATGGCCTGCGCCCTGGCTCGATCGCCGAGGCGTTGAAGGCCGGCGCGCTTTGTCATGCGCTTGATATTCCACATGCGGTGCTGACATGGAAGGGCGACAAGCCGAAGACCGGTATCCAGGCCGCTGCGCGCGCCGAACGTTATCGGCTGCTCGCGGAATATGCGACGCGGAACCGTGTCGATCTTGTCGTGACCGCGCATAATCTGGAGGACCAGCAGGAAACACTGGCCATGAGGCGGGCGCGCAATCCCGATGCGGCGGGCGGTATTTCCGATGCGGTGCTGGTGGAGCGCGCAGTCTGGGTCGCGCGGCCTTTTCTTGATGTCCGTCGCGATGATATCCGGGCTTACCTGAGGCAGAAGGACATCGCCTGGATCGAAGACCCCAGCAACGACAACCCTGCATTCGAGCGCGTTCGCGTCAGGCAGGAATCCGCAGGTCAAACCCGGGAAACAGATTTCATCGATAACGCGGCGCCAACATCGTGCGAGGCTGCCAGTTTGATCCATGCTGCGGTAAAATTCCATCGGGGGCATGTTGCGGAAGTCGATCTGGATTATCTTTCGCCCACCGACCCCGCACATCGTCTCGCCATGCTCTCGCTCGCTGCTTTTCTCGGCGGACGCGATCACCTCGCGGGCAGGGCCACAGCCGCGCGCATCTTCGATTTTCTGGCGCGGGGCGAAGGTTCCCGGCTCGCGGCCGAGCGGGTGATTCTGGACAGGCGCGGACGATCGCTTTTCATTGGCCGCGAGGTGCGGGGCCTTCCGCGGGTCGAGATCAAACCGGGAGCAGCGGCTTATTGGGACAACCGCTTCCACATAGCCAACAACGGCGATGGTGCTGCGCTGATCGCCGCCGGTGATTTTCAAGCCCATCCTCTCGTCGGCCCACCGCTGATCGATAGCCTGCCCAAAGGTGTCTTCCGGCGCGCGACGATGTCGGTTCCCCGGCTGATCTCCGGGGATTCAAAGGCCATGAGCGTCCGCATCGTCATTCCGCAATGCGAGCATTTCCTGCCTTCGAGCCGAGTTGAACTGGCCAACAGCCTTGCATCTGTTGCCGGTTTGGAACATTTTCCTTCACTATCTCTTGGTTGAAGGCGCGTTTTCCACGCATCTCGGCTTGGCAAGGCCGGCGTGCATGCCTATGTTACACCTTGAAAAGGCCTGCTTCACGGTTTAATCCGGCGGCCACATAGTTCCGGTGAGGGAAATGAACCCCAATTTTAGAAATATCGCCCTTTGGGCCATAATCGCTGTCTTGCTGGTGGCGCTATTCAGCATGTTCCAAAGCCAGGGCGATCGCGTCAATTCCAGCGAAATTCCCTATTCCGACTTTATCAAGGCCGTTGACGGCGGACGTGTCCGGCAGGTCGAGTTCACGGGCAACCGTGCACGCGGTGTCTATGCCGATACCAATTCGGTGTTCCAGACCTATGCGCCGCAGGTCGATGACGGCCTGATGAACAAGCTTCAGGCTAAGAACGTCACCGTGACAGTGCGCCCCGAGGCCGATTCGTCGTCTGGACTTTTCGGCTTCCTGATCAACCTCCTGCCGATTTTGCTGATCATCGGCGTCTGGCTGTTCCTGATGCGGCAGATGCAGGGTGGTTCGCGCGGCGCGATGGGTTTCGGTAAATCGAAGGCCAAGCTGCTGACCGAAGCGCATGGCCGCGTCACTTTCGATGACGTCGCCGGTGTCGATGAAGCCAAGGGCGACCTCGAAGAAATCGTCGAATTCCTGCGCGATCCGCAGAAGTTCCAGCGGCTCGGCGGGCGCATTCCCCGCGGCGTTCTGCTGGTCGGCCCTCCCGGCACCGGTAAGACCTTGCTGGCGCGCGCCATTGCTGGCGAAGCGAACGTTCCGTTCTTCACCATTTCGGGCTCCGACTTTGTCGAAATGTTTGTCGGCGTGGGTGCGTCCCGCGTCCGTGACATGTTCGACCAGGCCAAGAAGAACGCACCCTGCATCATCTTCATCGACGAAATCGATGCCGTCGGTCGTCATCGCGGCGCCGGTCTCGGCGGTGGCAATGACGAACGCGAACAGACGCTCAACCAGTTGCTGGTTGAAATGGATGGCTTCGAGGCGAATGAAGGCATCATCCTCATCGCCGCGACCAACCGTCCCGACGTTCTCGATCCCGCGCTTCTGCGCCCGGGCCGCTTCGACCGCCAGGTTGTCGTTCCGAACCCCGATATCATCGGCCGCGAGAAGATCCTCAAGGTCCATGCCCGTAACGTGCCGATGGCGCCGAATGTCGATCTCAAGGTTCTGGCGCGTGGTACGCCCGGCTTCTCCGGTGCCGATCTGATGAACCTCGTCAACGAGGCTGCTTTGCTCGCCGCGCGTCGCAACAAGCGGCTGGTGACCATGGCGGAATTCGAAGATGCCAAGGACAAGGTGATGATGGGCGCAGAGCGCCGCTCGTCCGCCATGACCCAGGAAGAGAAGAAGCTGACAGCCTACCACGAAGCCGGCCACGCCATCGTTGCGATCAACGTCGAGGCGGCTGATCCGGTCCACAAGGCGACGATCATCCCGCGCGGTCGCGCACTCGGCATGGTCATGCAGCTTCCCGAGGGCGACCGCTATTCGATGAGCTACAAGTGGATGGTCTCGCGTCTCGCGATCATGATGGGAGGCCGTGTTGCCGAGGAGCTGACATTCGGCAAGGAGAACATCACCTCCGGCGCGTCATCGGATATCCAGCAGGCCACCAAGCTTGCCCGTGCGATGGTGACCCAGTGGGGCTTCTCCGACGAACTCGGCCAGGTGGCTTATGGCGAGAACCAGCAGGAAGTCTTCCTCGGCCATTCCGTGACGCAGTCGAAGAACATTTCCGAGGCAACCTCGCAGAAGATCGACAACGAGGTTCGCCGCCTGATCGACGAGGCCTATAGCGAGGCCCGCCGCATCCTGACGGAAAAGCATGATGCCTTCGTCACGATCGCTGAGGGACTGCTCGAATACGAGACCCTCTCCGGTGACGAGATCAAGGCGCTGATCCGTGGCGACAAACCGTCCCGCGATCTTGGTGATGACACGCCGGCCAGTCGTGGCCCGTCGGTTCCCAAGACCGGGACTCGCAAGGATGGCCCCACGGAAGCCGAGGGCGGTTTCGAGCCGCAGCCTCAATAAGGTCGAGATTTCCAAACAATTGAGAGCCCGGGCTGGTCCCGGGCTTTTCCGCGTTAACGCTATGTGTTGACGCTTCGCCCAATTTGATGTGGCAAAATTCGTGGGATATGGCATTCAGACTGACGGAGAACGGGCTGAATGCCTCGGGATTGAGCGGGTGGAAACATGAAAAGACGTTATTTTGGCACGGATGGCATTCGCGGCCAGTCCAACAAGTTTCCGATGACGCCGGATCTGGCCATGCGGGTCGGCATTGCGGCGGGCACGATTTTCCGGCGTGGCGGCCATCGCCATCGCGTGGTCATCGGCAAGGATACGCGGCTCTCCGGCTACATGCTCGAGAACGCACTTGTCGCGGGCTTCACCGCTGCCGGCGTCGATGCCTTCGTGCTCGGTCCGATCCCGACGCCAGCCGTCGCCATGCTCACCCGCTCGCTTCGTTGCGATATTGGGGTGATGATCTCGGCCTCGCACAATCCCTATCAGGACAATGGCATCAAGCTCTTCGGTCCGGATGGCTACAAGCTCTCCGACGAAATCGAATCCCAGATCGAAGCCATGGTCGACCAGGATCTCGGCCCGCAGCTTGCCAAATCAGATGCCATCGGTCGCGCCAAGCGCATCGATGGGGTGCATGACCGCTATATCGAATTCGCCAAGCGCACGCTGCCGCGTGATGTCACGCTGCACGGCTTGCGGGTCGTGATCGACTGCGCCAATGGTGCTGCCTACAAAGTCGCACCTGCGGTTCTCTGGGAACTCGGCGCCGAAGTGGTGTCCATCGGCGTGGAGCCGAATGGCACCAACATCAACCTCAACTGCGGCTCGATGCATCCGGAATCGCTTATCGCCAAGGTACACGAGGTGCGCGCTGATATCGGTATTGCGCTCGATGGCGATGCCGACCGGGTGATCATTGTTGATGAGAAGGGCAATATCGTTGATGGCGACCAGTTGATGGCGCTGATCGGCGAGACCTGGGCCAATGACGGCACGCTACGCGGGCAGGGCATCGTGGCGACCATCATGTCCAATCTCGGGCTCGAACGCTTCATGACAGAGCGCGGACTGACGCTGGCGCGCACATCTGTCGGAGACCGCTACGTTGTCGAGCATATGCGGAGGCACGACTTCAATGTCGGCGGCGAGCAATCCGGCCATATCGTGCTGTCAGATTTCGGTACGACGGGCGATGGTCTGGTCGCGGCGCTCCAGGTGCTTGTTGCGGTGAAAAGGCTCGGCAAGACGGTGAGCGAGGTTTGCCATCGGTTCGAACCGGTACCGCAGCTTCTGAAGAATGTCCGCTTCTCGGGCGGGAAGCCGCTGGACGACAAGCAGGTGAAGCACGCGATTGCCGATGCCGAAAGCGAGCTTTCCAATCGCGGTCGCCTCGTCATCCGGCCCTCCGGTACCGAGCCTCTGATCCGGGTGATGGCAGAAGGCGATGACCCCGGCCAACTCGAACGTATCGTCGATGGTTTGATCGATCTCATCGGCAAGGTGAAGTCGGCTGCGTGAAGGCAACCGGGACTGGTTTTTCGTGACGAAGTATTAACCGCGATCTGAAGGGCCTGAATATTGTAGTAATTCTTTAGCGGTCGCCGACCTACTCTCCACCAGAACTTATTTTGGAGAGACCAATGCAGCTCGAAGATATCGGGACGTCGTCGTCTGGAAATCCATTGCGTGGCAGCCTGCTCGGCAGCGTCCTGTCGTGCCGTGGGTCGCAGGCACATGTCGGCCTGGTAGCGGAAATCCCCCGCGCAACTGTTGGCAAGTTTGTGGCGCTGAAGCATGCAAAGGGCGCCTCCGTCGGCATGATCAGCGAGATTTCGGCCGGCATGCCTGTGGGGATTACGAAGCACTACAACGCAGTGGCGCAGGTCGATCTTATGGGCGAGATCACCTTCGCGGCAGATGGATCGATCAAGTTCGATCGCGGCGTGCGTGAATATCCGGCTATTGGCGACGAAGTGGAATTGCTCGGAAGGGACAACCTCCACCTGATCTATTCCTCTTTCAGTGGCCAACCATTGAAGATCGGCGAAGTGCAGGAAGATGGCGGCGTGCCCGCCTATATCGATGCCGAGGGCCTGTTCACCAAGCATTTTGCAGTACTGGGCTCGACCGGCGTCGGGAAATCGTCCGGCACTGCCGTCATACTGAACGAACTGGTCAATGCACGTCCGGATGTCCGCGTCCTTCTGCTCGATGTGCATAACGAATATTCCAACAGCTTTGGCGTCAGATCCACCGTGGTCGATCCGGATAGCCTCAAGCTCCCGTTCTGGCTGTTCAATTTCGAGGAACTGACCGACGCCATCTATGGCGGCAAGCCGGCTGTGCTCGAAGAACTGGATATCCTGGCCGAGCTCATTCCTCTGGCCAAAAGCAGTTATTCGAGCATCAAGAACGGTGCCGAACGGTCGCTGCTGGCGAGGCGACATCCGCGCCAGAGCGGCTTCACCGTGGATACGCCCGCGCCCTACATGATCCAGGACCTGGTTTCCCTGATCGACGACCGGATGGGCAAGCTGGAAAACCGTGCGACGCGCATGGTGCATCACCGTCTGATGGCCCGTATCGAGACGATCCGCAACGACCCGCGCTATGCCTTCATGTTCGAGAATGCCAATGTCGGCGGTGATACGATGGCGTCGGTTCTCGGCCAGCTCTTCGCGGTCAATACGAACCGCACCGGCGTCACGCTGCTGAAGCTCGCGGAATTCCCTGGTGAGGTTGTCGATGCCGTGGTCTGCGTCGTGTTGCGCCTTGCCTTCGAATTCGGCCTGTGGAGCGATGGCGGCACGCCGCTCCTGATCGTCTGCGAGGAAGCGCATCGTTTCGCTGCAGCGGATCACTCGATCGGCTTTGCACCGGCGCGCCGGGCATTATCGCGCATCGCCAAGGAAGGCCGCAAGTATGGCGTCCATCTCGGCCTTGTCACCCAGCGTCCTGCCGAGCTTGATCCGACGATCGTGTCGCAATGCTCGACGCTCTTCATGATGCGCATGGCCAACGAGCGCGATCACAGCCTGCTGCGCTCAGCGGTGGCTGATGCGGCAAGCAATCTTCTGCTGTTGGTACCGTCGCTTGGAACGGGTGAGGTGGTGGGTGTGGGGGAAGCAATGCCGCTGCCGATGCGCTTTTCGTTCCGGCGACTGCCGCGCGAACGGCTCCCATCGAGCGACCAGCTCACCAACGGAGTGAACATGACCGAGGCCGAGCGCGCAGCCAATGTGGAAAAGGCCATCGACCGCTGGCGCCGTGCGACCAGTACGCCGGCGGGTGTCCCAGGGGAACCCATGGCGCCGATTCCCCAGGAGCCTTCGGTGCAGCCGGACGCTGCGGGCGGGCAGAATGCACTGACGCGCGGCCTGCAGGCAGCACTTGCTGGCGAGGGTTTGCTTTCAAGGCGCAACAAGTTCTAGGCGACGATCACCAATCGAGGGTTCGGCATGCGCAATCCCGACACGGAATGGACGGATGATCCGCTCGGACCGCACATTGATGCGGCCGCCGGCTTCGCGTCTGCGTCTGATCTTGGGCATATGCTCGACGTGCTGCCCTTCGGCATGCAGATTGAAGGCCCGGCCGGAGAAATCGCCTATGCCAACGAGAGCTTCGCATGGCTTTCCGCTGTCGTGGCCGGGCAGGGAGCCGACGGCGTGCTCAAGACCCGGTCGTTCGATTTCACTCTTGAGGGCAAGCCCTATACGGTGTCGCTGCTTGTCGATGAGACCGAGCAGACGACCCGGGAACAGGCGCTGATCAGGCGTGCCTATTTCGATGAACTGACCGGCCTGCCGAATCGTCGAGTCATAGAGCAGAGCGTCAATGCGCTCATCGGCCCGGATGCGGCACCGTTCGCGCTCGCCTTCATCGATGTGGATGGCTTCAAGCATGTCAACGACTTCTACGGCCATGGCGTCGGCGATACGTTGCTGGTCCAGATCGCCGAGCGGGTCTCCTCCGGATTGCGCCCGTCGGATATGCTGGCGCGGCTCAGCGGCGATGAGTTCCTCCTCCTGCTTTCGCCGGTCAGCAATCTAGAGCAGCTGAGCGGCGATGTGGATGTGATCACCGATCGGCTGAAACTGCCGTTCTATATCGAGGGCAACGAGATCCTGTCGTCCGCCTCGATCGGCGTGAGCGTGTTCCCACATGACGGAACGAGCTACGACGCGCTAACCGCGAACGCCGACAGGGCGATGTATCGCGGCAAGTCATCGGGCACCGGTTCGGTCCAGTTCTTCGACGCCACGATCGAGCATGCGGCCATCGAGAAAAGCCGGCTGGAGCAGCGTCTCAGGCTTGCGATCCGCGACCGCCGCGTCAGTTGCGCCTACCAGCCCAAGATGGATATTCTGACTGGCAATATCTCGGGCGTCGAGGTGCTGCTGCGCTGGATCGACGAGGACGGTGTGATCCAGCCGCCTGGCGATTTTATCACGCTCGCCATCGAGCTCGGCCTCATGGACGACCTGACTTATCTGGTGCTCGACAAGACCGTCCGGTCGATCGACCGCATCAACGACGCCTTCGGGGAGACGGCATCGATAAGCCTCAATGTGGCTGCCAAGCAGGCGGGCGACATAAGATTCATGCGATCACTGCTCGACCGCATCGCGGCGACGGACTTCGCCAAGCGATTCATCCTGGAGATCACCGAGGAAGCCTTCGTATCGAAGAGCACATTCCAGGAGAGCGTGCTGCCGCTGATCCGGGAGATCGGCGCTCGCGTCTCCATCGACGATTTCGGCGTCGGCTATTCGTCGCTTTCGGCGCTCGCTGATATCACAGCCGACGAAGTAAAGATCGACCGCTCGTTCATCACCAACCTGCATCAGCGACCGCGCAGCCAGAATATCCTGAAAGCGGTCGAGGCGCTTAGCCGCTCGCTCGGCATGGATGTGATCGTCGAGGGTTTGGAGACGTTCGAGGAACTTGCCTATCTCAAGGCCTGCACCAGCATTCGCTATGTCCAAGGCTATTACTTCTCCCGGCCCGTCATGCTGGAGGAACTGGAGGAGAGGCGCGATGAAAGCCTGCGCCAGGAGACCGTAATCCGGCCCGCGTCGATGAATCGCGCCTTCGGTGGCCGAGGCCGGTAAGCCGAAAATCAGCCGTGCTGCCTGGGACCGTGCGCAGATGGCGGATTCATGGTTAAGGCGAGGCCAGGATTTAGACGTGCTTAACCACGCTGGTTAGCGAATCTTGCGCCATGATGAACCGTTTTAAGCGAGCCTTAACCATTCTCATTCATGATTCACCATGACTAGAGGTTTGGATGCCGGCTTGGTCTGGCACGGTTAGGTGGAGTATTGATCATGAAGAGAATTCTGGCATTCGCATCCGTCCTGGCGATGCTGTCGGCCCAGGCCAACGCCGCCGACCTCTATCAGCCAGAGCCCGCCCCGCAGGTGGTGGAACAGCCGGTCGTGGCCGCCGCGAGCGGCTGGTACCTGCGCGGCGACGTGTCCTACGACATCGTCAACATGAAAGGCGCCCACTACTTTCAGGGCTCCAACCGCCTGGTCAACGATTTCGATTCCGCCGAGCTCGACAACACGGCGAATATCGGTGTCGGTATCGGTTATCAGGTCAACGATTACTTCCGGGTGGACAAGACTTTCGACTACATGTTTTCGTCCGACTTTCGCGGCTCGACGAGCGGCACCTGCGGCGGCGCAAGGTGCTCATCCAAGGACGTGTCCAGCTTCTCCGCGTACAGCCTGATGGCCAATGCCTATGTGGACATCTACAAGTGGGGCATCTTCACGCCGTATGTCGGTTTCGGCCTCGGTGGTACGCATGTCAGCTGGGACAGTCTCAAGAACACCATTGACGGCGATACGACCACCCACAAGGGTAAGGATAGCTGGCGCTTCACCTACGCCGTCATGGCCGGCACTTCAGTCGATATCAATTGCCAATTCAAGGCCGATCTCGGTTACCGCTATCGCCATGTGAGCGGCGGCAACATGTTCGGCTACAAGCTGAACGGTGGCCCCGGCTCCGACAAGGGCTTCGACATTCACGAAGTCCGCTCGGGCGTGCGCTACCAGTTCGGCGACTCGTGCCAGACGGCCTACCTGCCGCCCGCAGATCTTCCGCAGGCTGAAACGCCGGTCTTCAAGTAAACGGAGCACCAACCGTGGAGTGCAAAAACCGCCCAGCGATGGGCGGTTTTCTTATGCGCGGAGATCTGATGGTCTGATCAACGGACCGAGTTAAGCGTCACCGTCGTGCCAGCGGCGGCGACATTGAGGCCAAGTTGGCCCGCGACACTCAGCGGCTGCAACTGGATCGAGCCCTTGGTGCCGCCCAATAGCACATTGGCGCCGACACCGGCACCGAGCGTGGCCTCGGCGGACGCGCCATAATAGACGCCGCCCAGTGAGCCGCGATGATATCCCGCAGTCGGTGCGAACACCGCCCATACGAGCCGGCCCTGTGCCGTATAACCTAGGTCGATGCCGAGTTTCTTGACCGAGCCTGCATAATGATCCGGGGGATCGCCGCGGAAGCTCGAATTGAAGACGCAATCGAGTTCCTTGGCCGAGCCCAGGACGTAGCCGCCGCCATTGCCAATATCGCAAGAGAGCGTGCCGATCTTCACGCCGCCCTCGACGTCCTGTTCCACGGCTTCCGGAGGTTCGTTCACGATGATAGTGGTGTCCGCCGCGCGGACGGCCATTCCGCCCGCGATTGCGAACGAGGTTGCGGCGAGAGCCATGATAATTGCTTTGTTCATTGATCTGTCCTTCATCAAATGTCGCCAGCACCGATCACCCGGTCGGTGTGCACACAACACAGTGATCGGGCTTATCAAGCTCGACGGAACTG
>Ga0164290_1002206_pt1 | contig 15735 bp, 17 predicted proteins | sample Micstemetagenome_FD_108782 | JGI IMG/M metagenome (GOLD analysis project Ga0164290, IMG submission 108782) | Contaminated culture microbial community from soil near Moab, Utah, USA - Microcoleus steenstrupii SON62 (Illumina Assembly) | ecosystem: Environmental > Terrestrial > Soil > Soil crust... | reverse complement strand
GGGCGGCGCGCAGGGCGGCGAGGGCGGCTTCGGCATTGCCCGATGCGATCGCCTCTTCGACCTTGCGGACGAAGGTGCGGATGCGCGAGCGGCGGGCCTTGTTGATCGCGAAGCGGGTTTCGGACTGGCGCGCGCGCTTTTTGGACTGGGCGGTATTTGCCATGGGCTTTTCGTTCCTGTGGGTCTTGTGTTTCAGATCGGTTGCACAAAAGACCCAAGGCCCGTCCCACGGGACGGAATCGATTCTTGCCTAAGCGGGCCCACGCGCATGTGGGCCGGGGCTATAGGGCAAGTGGCCCGGAAAGGAAAGCCGGAAAATAAGGGCTCAGCGGTCGCGGAACTGCGCGGTGCGCTTTTCCAGGAAGGCGGCCATGCCTTCCTTCTGATCCTCGGACGCAAAGACGGCGTTGAACATGCGGCGTTCGAAGCGGATGCCTTCGGCCAGCGTGCCTTCCAGCGCGCGGTTCACCGATTCCTTCACGATCATCGCGGTAAGCGCCGACTTCTCGGCGATCTTGCCTGCGGATTTCATCGCCTCGGCCACCAGATCCTTGGCGGGGACGATGCGGCTGACCAGCCCGGACCGTTCGGCCTCGGCTGCGTCCATGAAACGGCCGGTCAGGTTCATGTCCATCGCCTTGGCCTTGCCCACGGCGCGGGTCAGGCGCTGGGTGCCGCCCATCCCGGCCACGATGCCGAGGTTGATTTCGGGCTGGCCGAATTTCGCGGTATCGGCGGCGATGATGAAATCGCACATCATGGCCAGTTCGCAGCCCCCGCCAAGGCAATAGCCCGAGACGGCGGCGATCAACGGTTTGCGGCAGCGCGCGATGGCATCGGCCTCGGCGGCGAAGAGATCGTCGAAATAGACGTCGGTGAAGGACTTCTCGGCCATTTCCTTGACATCCGCCCCGGCGGCGAAGGCCTTTTCCGACTCGGTCAGGACGATGCAGCGCACCTTGTCATTGCGGTCGGCGGCGGTGATGGCCTGGGCCAGTTCCTGCATCATCCGCGCGTTGAGGGCATTCAGCGCCTCGGGGCGGTTGAGGCGGATGAGGGCGATGTAATCCTCGACCTCGACGATCAGGGTTTCATAGGCCACGGCAGGCTCCCGTTTTCTGGTTGGGAGGACTCCTAGCAGTAACGGGGCCGTTATCAAGGGTGGTTACGGAACGTTACCTCTGGCAGGTGGGGCAATAGAAGGAGGAACGGCCCGATTGCACGATGCGGCGGATGGTGTCGGTGCAGCCGGGGGTGAGGCAGGGTTCACCTTCGCGCCCGTAGACCTGAAAGCTGTGCTGGAAATAGCCAAGCTCGCCATCCGCCTGCCGGTAATCGCGCAGGGAGGAGCCGCCGGCGGTGATCGCCTCGGCCAGCACGTCGCGGCTGAGGGGGACGAGGGCGGCGGCGCGGGCGGCGGAGATGCGGGCGGCCTTGCGGGCGGGGTGGATGCGGGCGCGGTAGAGGGTTTCGCAGACATAGATATTGCCGAGGCCCGCGATGATATGCTGGTCAAGCAGCGCGGATTTGATGGGCGTGTTGCGGCCTTTCAGGCGGGCGGCGAGATAGGGTTCGTCAAAGGCATTGCCCAGCGGTTCGGGGCCGAGTTGCGCCAGCAGGGGGTGGGTTTCGGCGGTGGCCGTGGGCATCAGGTCCATCGCGCCGAAGCGGCGGGCATCGTTGAAGGTGATGCGGGTGCCGTCTTCCATGTCGAGGATGACGTGATCGTGTTTTTCCGGCGCGGGGTGGTGGTGGTGCCATTCGCCCAAGGTTTCGCGGGTTTCGGGCGCCCCCCCCTCCCCCTGCCCCTCCCCCGAAATCGGGGGAGGGGAGATGAGCATCCGGCCCGACATGCCGAGATGGATGAGGAGGGTTTCATCCGTGGAGAGATCGGCAAGGATGTATTTCGACCGGCGGCGCAGCGTCAGGACACGCGCGCCCGTCAGGCGGTCGGCCATGCGGGGCGGGAAGGGCCAGCGCAGATCAGGCCGGTTCACCTGTGCGCGGGTGATGACGCGCCCCTCCATCGCGGGAAGGAGGCCACGGCGGACGGTTTCAACCTCGGGCAGTTCGGGCATGGGCAACTCGGGTGGACATGTGGGCGCATTGCAGCGCCGTTGATCGGCCCTATAAGGAGTGGCAGGCAGAGGAACGGCAAGACCAGATGAGCGACGAACGCGAGACCACCACCCATTTCGGCTTTCAGACCGTGCCGGAGGCCGAAAAGGCCGGGATGGTGCATGGCGTCTTTACCCGCGTGGCCAGCCGCTATGACATCATGAACGACCTGATGTCGGGCGGCGTCCATCGGCTGTGGAAGGATGCGATGATGGATTGGCTGGCGCCGCGCCCGGGCCAGCGGCTGCTGGATGTGGCGGGGGGGACGGGGGATATCGCCTTTCGTTTCCTGAAGCGCGCGCCGGGGGCATCGGCCGTGGTGCTGGACATGACCGAATCCATGCTGATCGCGGGGCGGCAGCGCGCGGATGCGGAACGGCAGGCGGAGCGGCTGGATTGGGTGGTGGGCGATGCGATGGCGCTGCCCTTTCCGGCAAACACCTTTGACGTCTACACGATCAGTTTTGGCATCAGGAACGTGACGCGGGTGCAGGATGCGCTGAACGAGGCGTATCGCGTGCTGAAACCCGGCGGGCGGCTGATGGTGCTGGAATTCAGCCATATCCCGAATGACCTGATGCAGAAGGCCTATGACGCCTATTCCTTCAACGTCATCCCGGTGATGGGGCAGATCGTGGCGAAGGATCGGGACAGCTATCAGTATCTGGTCGAATCCATTCGCAAATTCCCGGATCAAGAGACGTTTGCGGGCATGATCCGCAAGGCGGGTTTCGGGCAGGTGAAGTATCGCAACCTGTCGCTGGGTATCGCGGCGCTGCATTCGGGCTGGAAGATCTAGGATGCGCGGACCGCACAATATCTGGCGCCTGATCCGCACCGGCGCGACGCTGGAACGCACAGGCGCGATGGCCGTGGTGCTGGAGGCGTTCCGCGCGCCCGCGTCGATCCGCGTTGCGGCGCGGCTGCTGGGTTGGCCGTTCAAGTGGCTGGGTCTGAAGGGCGATCCGGCGCTGCCGCCCGCGACACGGGCGCTGACGGCGCTGGGGCCGGCCTATATCAAGTTCGGGCAGATCCTTTCCACGCGCCCCGATATCGTGGGCGAGGAACTGTCGCAGCAGTGGAAAGACCTGAAGGACCAGTTGCCGCCCTTCCCGCGCGACGTGGCCAAGAAGATGATCGAGGCAGAGCTTGAGGTGCCGGTCGATCAGGTCTTTTCCGAATTCTCCGAACCGGTTGCCGCCGCCTCCATCGCGCAGGTGCATCGGGCGCGGCTGGCCGAGACGGGCGAAGAGGTCGCGGTCAAGGTGCTGCGCCCCGGCATCGAACGCGCTTTCCGCAAGGATATCGACGCCTTCTACCTGATCGCCCGCACGATCGAGATTGTCGCCCCCCAGACGCGGCGGCTGCGGCCCATGGATGTCATCGCCCATTTCGAGGGCGTGGTGATGGGCGAGCTGGACCTGCGGCTGGAAGCCTCGGCCGCGGCCGAATTCGCGGCCAATACGGAAAAGGACGAAGGGTTCCGCGTGCCGCGCCCGGTGTGGTTCCTGTCGGGCAAGACGGTGATGACGCTGGGCTGGGCCGAAGGGCTGGGCATGAATGACAATGCCGCCATCGATGCGGCCGGGCTGGACCGCAAGCTGCTTGGCGCGCGGGTGTTGTCGCTGTTCCTGAACCATGCGCTGAGGGACGGGTTCTTTCATGCCGACATGCATCAGGGGAACCTGAAGGTGGGCCGGGATGGGGCGATCATCGCCTATGATTTCGGGATCATGGGGCGGATCGACGAATATACCCGCCGGGTCTATGCGGAAATACTGATGGGCTTCATCCGCAAGGATTACCGCCGCGTGGCGGAGGTGCATTTCGAAGCGGGCTATGTGCCGGCCGACCGCGACATCGACGAATTCGCCCGCGCGCTGCGGGCGGTGGGCGAGCCGATCTTTGGCATGGATGCGAGCCGGATTTCGATGGCGCGGCTGCTGGCCTATCTCTTTGACGTGACGGAACGGTTCGGGATGCAGACGCGGACGGAACTGATCCTTTTGCAGCGCACGATGGTTGTGGTGGAGGGGGTGGCGCGGTCGCTTGACCCGCATATCAACATCTGGCAGGTCGCGCGGCCCGTGGTGGAAAGCTATATCGCCAAGAATATCGGGCCGGCCGCCCTGCTGCGCGACCTGCTGACGACGGCGCGGGTGCTGTCGCGATTCGGGCCGAAACTGCCGCGCATGGTGGAGGCGGCGCTGATCGCGCAGGCCGATCCGCCAAAGCCGCTGGCGCCGCCGCGGCGGCGGTCGCGCTGGTACCTGATCCCGCTGGGCGTGCTGGTCTTTGCCGCAGGGATCGGGCTTGGAACGCTGATCTAGGGCGTCTCCGTCTCGATCCGCAGGGCCTCGGCGTAATCGGCATCGCCCCGCCGCGCCTTCCAGGCGCAATGGGCCATGATGCGCCAGCGGTAGAGCGGCAGGAGCCGGCGGGTGCGGTCGGCGACCGCGGGATCGGGATAGGCGGCCAGCAGCGCCTCGGCCCAGCCGGGCGGGCGGATCGTGCCGGTATAGAGCCATGTCATGCCGGGCGAGAGCAGGGTGGCCAGATCCTCGGCCGGGTCGCCAAGACCGGGACATTGCCAGTCGATCAGCAGCGGCCCGTCGCGCGTGGGCAGGATGTTCCCCGGCACGGCATCGGCATGGACCGGGCAGGGCGCAACAGGCGCAAGGCCGGGATCTTCCGGCGCGCCGGGCAGGCCGGGCGGCGCGAAGGACCGCGCATGGGCCAAAAGTGCCGCACTGCCATTCGGCAGGCTTCGAAAGCTGCCCGGCGGAACGTTCAGCCGATGCAGACGGTGCAGCATGGCGGCGATGGCCGCCGGGGCGGGCGGGCGGTCCAGGACCGGGACATGCGCGGTGATGACCCAGCCCCTGCCCTGCGCCAGCAATGGCGGCGCCAGGCCATGCGGCGCGAACCGCGCCAGGGCGGCGGCCTCTGCCACGGGATCATTGGGGAAAAGCGGGGTGGCCGCCGTGGCGCGGTAGACCTTCACCACGACGGGACCAAGGCGCCAGACATGGTTGGTCCTGCCACCCGACAGCCGCTCGGCCATCGAAAGGACATGGCCCGGCGCCAGTTGGGCCAGGGCCCGGTCAAGGGCTGGATCGGATGGCAGAGGGGGCGCGGCAAGGGTCATCGCGGCGCAGACTAGCGCCGGGAAAAGCCGCCACAAGAGGGCGGGCGCAAAGCGGGCGCGCGGGCAGGAGGCGGGCTGCGCCAGCGGGGAAGCGGCTGGCCAGCGGCCCCCGACAGATCAGGTGCGCAGGGCGGTGACGTCGGCGGCATCGACCTCGATCCCGCCGCGCAGGACAAGGAGGATGTCGTCACCGTCACGGCGGGCCTCCTGGATGGTGGCATAGCTTTCGACGGCATCGGTCTGGATCACCTCGTCGCCAATCCGGCTCTCGATGCTCAGGCTGTAGCGGCCCTCTTCCAGCGGGTCGCCCGAGGCATCCGCGCCGAGCCAGGAATATTCCGTGCTGTCCACCGGCACCTCCTCGCGCGAGACGACATTCCCGTCGCTGTCGCGGACGACAAGAACAAGGTTGTCCGCCGTTTCCGCCGCGTCGGGGACGATGGTGATGGCGCTGCCATCATACCAGACATCCGCCGTGGTGCGCGCCTCCTGCCCGACCCAGGCGGAAAGCTGGGACATGCCCAGCAGGGCGAATTGCCCCTGCAATTCCTGCAGCAGATCGTTGGTCAGCACCTGCTGTTCGACACCGGAAAAGGTGGCGATCTGGACCGCGAATTCATTCGAATCCATCGGGTTCAGCGGATCCTGGTTTTCCAGCTGCGTCGTCAGCATCTTCAGGAAGGTATCGAAATCCGACGTGATGGCCGATCCCGCATCCGTGGTGCTGGTCGATGTCGATCCGCTTGTGCTGGTGGTGGTGGTGGTCGAAATGTCCAAGGTCGCGCCTCCTGTCAAAGCCGCAGGTTGAGGGAGCCGCCCGCAGAAGGGCGGCTGGTGCCGGGTTGTGCGGCAAGGCTGCTGTCCCGCAGGGGCCGCAGGGGGGCGACGTCCGGGTTGCGCTGACCTTCGCCCTGCGCGTTGCCGCCGGATTGCCCGTCCTGCCCCGCATAGCTGAGGCTGGCATCCTGAAAACCGGAAAGCCGCAGTTCGGCCAGAAGCTGTTCCCCCTGCCGACGCAGAAGATCGAGCGTGGCCGGCTGATCCACGGTGAGGTGAAGATGCAGACCCTGCCCGGTCTGCTGCACCTCGAATCGGAGGGTGCCAAGCTCCTGCGGAGACAGGGTGAGCGTGACGGGGCCATCGGAACCACCCCCGGCCACGACCCGCACCTGCGCCATGATTGCCTGCTGCAGCGATGCGCCGTGGCCGCGCGCAGGGCCGTCTGCGGCAGCGGAGGTCGTGCCACGGGAGGCTCCACCCTCAGTGACGGTGGCGGAAAGCGCGTCAGACCCAAGGTCGGGCGACGCGGACGCCGACCCCATCGGTTCTGCGCCGGCCATGCGTGGATCGAACGCCCCGAAGGGTTGGTCCGAGGGCGGGATGCCATGGATCAGAGATGCGGACAGCGGCGCCGGTTGTGGCAGGTCCGCCTCAGCCCCAGTTCCGGCGGATGCATCGGCATCGGACCCGCGGAGACTGCGTTCCACGCCCAGTCCCGACAAGCCCGGGATGCGCCCCGCTGTGGCCGGAAACTCATGCGGGCCCGTCGATCCGGGACGCAAGCCAGACGTTGATACCGCGATTTCGGCAATGTCAGAGACGTTTTGAGGGATTGGGATCATTCCCGGATCGCCAGACCCCTCGTCGGCCCCGGCTTCCCCGGCGGATGACCCTGACGGATCCGGCATCCCCGCCGAACGCGCCGCCAGGCCAGCGGCGCGCATTTCCGTTTTCCCGAACGGCACGAGGCCGGAGGCGGACAAGGTGCCAAAGCCGGATTGGGCGGGATCAGCGCCGCCACCCGGGTTGGCCTGCGCCGCAGTGCCGGGTGTATCGGTGGCACCTGCGGACACGGCCCCATCTTCAGGGGAAAGCGGGTCAAGGATACCGGGGATGGCGCCGCGCGGGTCCGGACCGTTGCCGGCCAAGGGAAAAGCACCGTTTTCGGCAATATCAGAGCCGTTTTTTACCGTTTCGGCGGTTCCCTGATGCACGGCCTGAGTAACGGGCCAGGCCGACGGTTCGGCCCCCGGAATGGATCCATCCATGGCGGGAAATGCCATGCCACCGACAGGCGTCACGGGCGGCGGCAGGTCCGGGTTCAGCCCGCCAGAACCCGCGTCAGCACCCGCGTCAGGCAAAAGCGCAGACTCCTGTTCCAACGGATCGTCACCTGCCGCACGGCCGGGCGGAGTAGTTTCACCAAGGACGGTCACGAATCCCGCATCGGACGACGCAGACCGCGCCCCGGCCTGCGGACGACCGAAAGACTGCAAACCGGGTGGCGTGGGCGGTGATTGAGGCGATACCTGCATGGCTCTTCCGACTTCTGTCGCTGGAGGGCAGGTTTCCACGGGATCGATTACCAATCCTTTACCGGCCCTGACCCAGAATAGGGAAAATCATCCGCAACCCGGAAAAAGGAGCCATCGATGAGGATCGACGTCACTGCACCCCCCTCCCTGCCGGACAGGACCGCCGCGCTGCGCCGGACGGCCGCGGATCTTGAGGCGGCCTTTCTTGCCGAAATGCTTGGCCATGCCGGGCTGGATGGGGAAACCGGGTCTTTCGGGGGCGGAATCGGCGAAGAACAGTTCGCCTCGTTCCTGCGCGAACAACAGGCGCGCGCGATGGTCGAGGCCGGGGGAATCGGCCTTGCCGAACGCATCTTTGAAACCCTGCAGGAGGATGGCCGATGATCGGCCGATCTCCGGCAGGCAGCCGGCTGGCCGCGATTCTCGACTCCCTGAATGACGCCGTCCGGTCGGCGGATTTTGCACGGCTTGGCCAGATTTCAGGCCTGTTAGAGACGATTCTTGACGATGCGATTGCCCTTCACCCGGCCGAGGCAAAGCGCATCCGCCTGCAGGCGGCCCGGAATGCGCGCTGCCTGGAAGCTGCGGCAGAAGGCATCCGCGCAGGCAAGCGCCGCCTGCGCGAAATCGAGGCGGCGGCCGAGGGCGTGACCTATGACAGGAACGGCAGGCTGCACCGCGGCACGGGCGCCAACGACGGCACAAACGCGCCCGGTCTGGGCCGACGGCTGTAAGTTGGTTCAAATGCGCGGGACTTCGGCAGCCCCTGTCAGCGAAGGCTTAACCGATGCCGGGCGAAATGGTCGGGCATCCGCTGTCAGGATGGCGCGCAGGGCAAGGCCCTTCGCATCGGAAGGATTCCGCAGGGACCACTGCGCCAAAGGCGCCAGCAAAGGGAAAAGAACATGTCGTCCATCCTGACGAACAACAGCGCCATGGTCGCGCTGCAAACGATGAAGAGCATCAATACCAGCCTCGGGCAGACCCAGTCGGAGATTTCGACCGGCAAGACCGTGGCATCCGCCAAGGACAATGCGGCGGTCTGGGCCATCTCCAAGACGATGGAAGCGGATGTCGAAGGGTTCAAAGGCATTTCGGACAGCCTGTCGCTCGGGTCCTCCACCATCGCGGTGGCGCGCCAGGCGGCGGAAACGGTGACCGAACTGCTCACCTCGATGAAGGAAAAGATCGTCTCGGCGCAGGCCGACAACGTCGACAAGGCAAAGCTGCAGACCGATATCGACGCCTTGCGCGAACAGATCGGTTCCGTGGTGAAAGCCGCGCAGTTCAACGGCACGAACCTTGTCGACGGTTCGACCACCAGCATCGAAGTGCTGTCCTCGCTGGATCGTTCCTCCAGCGGCGTCACCCAATCCACCATCACCGTGGACAGCCAGAACCTGTCGATCGGCGACTATACCGCAAACGATGTCTTTTCGGCCTCGACCGGCGGCACGATCTCGACCAATGCCGACACCTTCGTGCTGTCCCTCGACGCGGCGGGTGGCACGGATGACATCACGATCGCGGATGGCACGAACGCCTGGGCGGCGGGGGATTCGATCACCTTCCGGATCGGCGAACAGACGGCCTCCTACACCGTGTCGGCCGCTGATGTGGACAGCGGGAACAACTCCATCCCGGACCTGATCGCGATCGGCCTGAAGAACGCGATCGACAGCCTGGGCATCGATGGCCTGACCGTGGATTATGACAGCGCCAATGCCGGGCAACTGTCCTTTACCAATGACGGGACGGAGGACCTGACCGTCAGCGGCCAGTACAAGAATGCCGGCTCCGGTGGCCTTGGGGAAATCGACACGATCGACGTGGAGACGGACGCCACCACCGCGCTGGAAACGATCGAATCCCTGCTCACCACGGCAATCGATGCGGCGTCGTCCTTCGGTTCGGCGGAAACCCGGATCGATACGCAGGCGGATTTCGTGGACAAGCTGTCGGATGCACTGACCTCGGGGATCGGCACCCTTGTCGATGCCGATATGGAGGAAACCTCGGCCCGCCTGCAGGCGCTGCAGGTGCAACAGCAGCTTGCGACGCAGGCGTTGTCCATCGCGAACCAGCAGCCGCAGAACCTGCTGTCGCTCTTCCGGTAAGGCGGACGGAACCTTCAGGGGGGGTGGGTCAGCCCGCCCCCCCCGCCAGATACTAACCGCCGGAGGAAAGAATGAATGCCGAACGCCTAGCGCGGGCCGCCTACGCACGTCCAGAGACGGTGCTGGGCAGTCCCCGCGCGCTGGAATACGAACTGCTGGCCCGAGCGACCGCCGCGCTCGCCGCAGCGAGCGAAGCGGAGAAACCGGATTTTCCGGCCCTGGCGAGGGCCCTGGATCAGAACCTGCGCCTCTGGACGGCCTTTGCCGCCGACCTCGCCGGCGCCGCAAACGGGTTGCCGGAAGAGTTGCGGGCCCGACTCCTTTATCTCTACCGCTATACCGGCAGCCACAGCCGTGCGGTGCTTGCCGGGCGGGCGAAGGCCGGGCCGCTGATTGATGTCAACCGGGCCGTCATGCGCGGATTGCGCGGGGAAGGTGCGGCATGACAGGCCTTGTCCTGAAGCTCGGTCCGCATGAGCGTGTTCTGATCAATGGCGCCGTGATCGAAAACGGCGACAAACGCAGCCGCCTTTCGGTGATGACGCCGAACGCCCATATCCTGCGCCTGAAGGACGCCATACATCCGGGCGAGGCGACAACGCCTGTGAAACGCGTCTGCTATATGGCGCAGCTTGTGCTGTCTGGCGATGTCACACCGGAAGAGATGCGCCTTCCGGTCCTGCGCGCCATCGAACATTTGAGCCAGATCCTGATCGACCCGGACAGCCGGGCGCAACTGACCCTGGCATCGAAATCCGTTCTCGGCACGGATTACTATCCCGCGCTCAAGGCGCTGCGAAGCCTTCTGCCCAGGGAGGAGCGGCTGCTGGCCGCTGGTCGGGGATGACCTATTCCATATCCCTGCCGCTCTCGGGACTGGCCGGATGGGAGTTGCTGAAACGCACGCAGGAAAGGCAAAGCGCGACATTCGAGAAGCAGGGCACGATCCAGCGCGATGATGCCTATTTCCGCGAAAAGATCGGCAGCATCACCACGGCAGAGCAACTGGTCAATGACCGCCGCCTGCTGCGGATCAGCCTCGAAGCCTTCGGTCTGGAGGCCGACGTGAATGCCAAGGCCTTCATCCGCAAGGTCCTGGAAAGCGAGACGCTGACGACCGATTCCTTTGCCGTGAACCTGACCGACCCGAAGTACAAGGCGCTCGCCTCGGCCTTCGGCTTTGGCGATTACGCGACACCCCGGACAGTGCTTTCGGATTTTCCGGACGAGATTCTGGACCAGTGGAAAGAGCGGCGGTTCGAATCGGCGGTCGGGGACAGCAACAATGATTACCGACTGGCCCTGAATGCGCGGCGTGAATTGGCGGAGTTGGCCGACTCTTCCTCCAGCGAGAACACGAAATGGCTGCGGGTCCTTGGCGACGCGCCCCTTTGGGAAGTGGTCCGGCAGGCGATGAACCTGCCTGCGAGCTTTGTGAACCTGGACCTGGACCAGCAGCTTTCCGGGCTGAAGCAGCGGGCGGAATCGCTGTTCGGAGAAGAGGGGGTATCGCAGTTCACCGACGAGGCCAAAGTGGAGAAGCTGATCCAGCGGTTCCTTGTCACCTCTTCCGCGAGCACGGCATCTTCCGTTTCAAACCCTGCCCTTGTGCTGCTGCAGCAGGCCAGCCTTTTCCGCCGGGTCTAGCCTGTGGCATCACGGCGGGGATGCCGCCGCGTTTGTCCTGGCCGCTTCCTCTTTCGGGTCCGGCCGCAGGGCGCGGCATGGCATTGACCGCCGTCACGGGGGCTGATCCAGCCGCCCCCACCGATCCGGTTGCAGGATGTGGTGCAGGCAGAGGTCTGGCGGATGGTGACCGGAACGATCCGGCTGCGGCAGACCGGCGCGCCTCCTCGCGCCCGGCCCTGCGCTGCCGCGACTTACCGGTGCCGCCTGACCAGTCACCCCCGTCTGTGACGATCTCTGCCGGCCGGGACAGAATGGCCTGCGGGTCAGGGTCGCCGGGATAGGGTCGCAACCGCCACCGCCATCGCACCACCAGGACCGGCAAGGCGCCGCGTGCGCCAGGGCGACGGTCCGGCACATCGCCCCCCGCCCGCCGGCCGCCGGTTCCGGCAGGGACGGCGCCGCCTATTGCGCGAAGATCCGCCGCAGCGCCTCCACATCCAGCGCCCGCACCACCTGTCCCTCCGGCTTCACCGTCGGCACATCTTCCCCGGCCACCATCGCATTGACCACGGCCTCTTCCACCGCCTCGACCGCCGCCAGATAGAGCGGGTCGATCGCCTCTCCATTCATCTCCTGCCGCGTCATCAGCGCCGGCCCGTCCTGCGGCATCGGGCCGGGATCGGCCACCGACAGCGCCAGAAAGATATCGCCCGAACTGTTCCCCCCCGGCGTTCCGCCCCGACCGACCCCCAGCGCCGCACGTTTGGCGATCTGGCGCAGCGACAGGCCGGACAGCGGCGCATCCGTCGCCAGAACCACGATGATCGACCCGCTTTCCTTCTCTCTCAGCCGCCCCTCCGGCATCTGCGCGCCCACCGGACGCCCGAGGATCCGCAGCCAATCCCGCTGGCCATGATTGGCCTGCACCAGCGCCCCCATCGTCCAGTCCCGCCCGCCGATCCCGACAAGGCGCGAGGCGGTGCCGGTGCCACCCTTGAATTCATAGCAGATCATCCCGTTCCCGCCGCCCGTCGACCCTTCCGCCACCGGCCCGCCCTTGGCATCCCGCAAGGCCGCCAGCGCATGATCCGGCGTCACATGCAGCGCGTTGATATCGTTCAGCACACCGTCATAGGTTTCGGCCACCACGGGCATGGCCCAGGCATGGCCGTCGCGGAAATGGTCGGCATAGGTGTCGATCATCCAGCGCGTCACCCCGTGATGAACGGCCCCGATGGCATGGGTGTTGGTGATGCAGACCGGCCCGATGAAATAGCCCGCATCGTCGATCCAATGCGTCCCCGTCATCTCGCCATTGCCGTTCAGGGCGTAATGCCCCGCCCAGACCGGCACGGGTTTGCCGCCATCCGCGCGCGGCAGGATCGCCGTCACCCCGGTCCGCATCTTGCGGGCGGGATCGGTCAGCGTGCAGAACCCCACCCGCAGGCCCGGAACATCGGTGATCGCGTTCCATCGCCCCGGTGTGCCGGGGAAGGGAAGGCCAAGGTCGCGGGCACGAGGGCGGGGGCGGGACATGGTGGAGGCTCGGCTGTTTGGGCCTGCCGACTCTGCCCATCAGGCGCGCAAAGGCAAGCCACCCGATCCACCGCGCCTTGGGTCAGGCCGATGGGCGGCGTTGCGCGGGCCCCCGCAACTCGAACCATCGGAAGGCCAGCACGATCAGCCCCGCCAAGGCCAGATAGGCCACGGCCAGCAGCAGGAGCGGTTCATAGACGATAAAGGTATCCTGCCGCACCCGGCTGGCCACGGCATAGATTTCCACCACCGTGATCGTGGCCACCAGAGGCGTGGCCTTCATCTGCAGCACCGTCTCGCCGCCCAGCGTGGGCAGCACGGCCCGCACCGCCTGCGGCAGCCAGATGCGCCACAGGATCAGATGCCGCGGCATCCCCATCGCCCGCGCCGCCTCCAACTGCCCGCGCGGCACGGATCGGAACGCCCCGCGCATCACCTCGCCCTCATAGCCCGCGAAGGACAGGGTCAGCGCCAGCAGCGCATAGGGCCAGGCCTGCCGCAGAATGGGCCACAGGTCGCTCTGCCGGATCCAGGGGAATTGCGGGAACAACGACCCCAGCCCGTAATACAGCAGCCAGATCTGCAGCAGCAGCGGCGTCCCCCGGATCACCGTGCAGAACACCCGCGCCGGGGCGGCCAGATACCAGGGCCCCGCCGCCTGCGCCAAGCCCAGCGGCACCGCCAGCGCCATGCCCAGCACCGTGGACAGCACCAGCAGCCAGATCGTCCGCCACAGCCCTTCGGCCATCATCGGCGCGTATTTCGGCAACCAGTCCCAACGCATCTGCGTCGCGCAGAGATAGACCAGCGCCAGCCCGATCAGGCCCAGCACGATGCGGTGCAGTTGCAGCCAGCCCCGCATTACCCTAGCCCCCCGCATTGCGCGGCTCGCCCCGCCGGGCCCAAGCCTCGATCCGTGCAAAGACCCAGCCGGACAGCAGGGTGATGATCAGGTAGATCACCCCCGCCGCCATGAAGAAGGTGAAGAAGGCCTTGGTCGTGCTGGCCGCCTGCCGCGTGGCAAAGGTCAGTTCGGCAAAGCCCACCACCGCCAGCAGCGCCGTATCCTTGGTGGCGATCAGCCACAGATTGGCCAGCCCCGGCATGGCCAGCCCCATCATGCAGGGAAAGATGATCCGCCGCGCCATCAGCAGGGGCGGCATCCCCATGGCCTTTGCCGCCTCCACCTGCCCCTGCGGCACCGCCAGCAGCGCGCCGCGCAGCACCTCGGTCGCATAGGCGCCCTGCACGATGCCCAGAACCGTGATCCCCGCCGCCACGCCGGAAATCTGTATTCGCTCCTGCCCGAAGGCGAGCATCACCTGGTTCACAAGGTCGGTCACCCCGAAATAGAGGATCAGGATCAGGATCAGTTCCGGCACCGCCCGCACGATGGTCGTGTACATCGCCAGCAGGTCACGGGTGATCGGCCCGCCATGCAGCTTGCCCCAGGCCCCCAGCGTGCCGAGGATCAGCCCAAGGCCAAAGGCCCCCAGCGCGATGAGCAGGGAATTCCACAGCCCGGCCAGAAGCGTTGCCCCCCAGCCGGGGGGAGAGAGGGCCAGTAGGTCAAGCGTGCCCATGCCGCCCCCCTCTCCTGTCCGTCAGGCCTCAGTTCCCGTAGATCGACGAGGCGAAATAGCCCGCCGTCACCTTGTCATAGGTGCCATCGGCCAGCACCGCCGCGATGCCCTTGTTGAAGGCGGCCTTCAGGTCGTCCTCGCCCTTCCGCAGGCCGACGCCCACGCCAAGGCCCAGAATCGCCGGATCATCCGCCACGGTGCCCTTCACCTCGCAGCAGGCCGCGCCTTCCGGCGTGGCAAGGAAGGCATCCAGCGCGATGCTGTCGGCCTGAATGGCGTCGATGCGACCGGCGACAAGGTCTTGGTTCGCCTCATCCTGCGTCTGGTAGGTCTTCACCTCGGCCGCGACGGGGGCGAAATACGCCTCGACATAGGCCTGATGCACGGTGGACACCTGCACCCCGATGATCTTGCCCGTCAGCCCCTCGGGCGTGGCATCCATCTCCATCCCCTTGGTGCCGACGACGACGGTGGGGGTGTTGTAATACTTGTCCGAGAAGTCGATGGTCTTCAGCCGCTCTTCCGTGATGGACATCGATGCCATGATCGCGTCGATCTGCCCCGCCGTCAGCGCCGGGATGATGCCGTCCCAGGCCACCGGAACGATTTCGCAGGTCAGCGCAGCGGCGGTGCAGATCGCCCCGATCATCTCCACCTCCCAGCCGACCCAGGCGCCGCTGGCATCCTGGCTGGCAAAGGGCGGATAGGCCTCGGCGGCGATGCCCACCTTCACCGTCTGCGCGCTGGCGGCACCGGCCATCAGGCCAAGGCCAAGGGCGATTGCGGCGGTCACGGTCTTTTTCATCTTCGACTCCCAGTGTTGGTTTCTTCTTTTCCCCTCTCAGCCCACGGACCGGAGGAATTGCTGCAGGCGCGGCGATTGCGGCGCGCCGAATACCTGTTCGGGCGGTCCCTGTTCCTCGACCAGCCCATCCGCCAGAAAGACGACATGGTTCGCCACTTCCCGCGCGAATTTCATCTCATGCGTCACAAGGATCATGGTCCGCCCTTCGGCCGCCAGTCCCCGGATCACCGCCAGCACCTCGCCCACCAGTTCCGGGTCCAGCGCCGAGGTGGGTTCGTCGAACAGCATCGCCCGCGGCTCCATGCACAGCGCCCGCGCGATGGCGGCCCGCTGCTGCTGCCCGCCCGACAGGAAGGCGGGATAGCTGTCCGCCTTCTGCGCCAGCCCGACCCGCGCCAGCAGGGCCTGTGCCCGCTCCACCGCCTGCGCCTTGGGCACGCCCAGCACATGCACCGGCACCTCGATCAGGTTGTCCAGCACCGTC
>Ga0164290_1002203_pt1 | contig 15750 bp, 9 predicted proteins | sample Micstemetagenome_FD_108782 | JGI IMG/M metagenome (GOLD analysis project Ga0164290, IMG submission 108782) | Contaminated culture microbial community from soil near Moab, Utah, USA - Microcoleus steenstrupii SON62 (Illumina Assembly) | ecosystem: Environmental > Terrestrial > Soil > Soil crust... | reverse complement strand
GAGGAAGGACTTGTGTTATTGTAGATTGCAATCAAAACACTTGTTGGCAGCTGTGCCGTATTGGTACCCGTAGCATTACAATCTCTAAATAATCTTAGCGTTATACTATATCTGGAAGTATTGGCGTTTGTACCCTGTCCTAAGTAACGATAAAATATTTCTCCCCCAGCGATATGACCCGCATATGTAGAACAGATTACGAAAATGAGAATGATGGATAATAATATCTTTTTCATGCGTACCAGTAATGGGTGCAATATTTGCAATAGATGATGGTTCGGTGAAAATACAACCCATCTCACATGCAAAATCGCTAATATCTGTTTTTAACGGGTTTACAACACCTGAACAAGATAAGAACCGGGAGAATTTTGCTGCTTTGTTTGTCAAATAATCAACCGATGATGGGTTTTGACATACAATTTACCGGGATCGTTGCTTCCCATCGTTACAAAGAATGAGTTGACTGTTAACGGATTAATACCACTGTTCCTTTCTTAAACACAGTTTTGCCAGTGAAATCTGTACCCTGTACCATATAAACATAAGTGCCAGACACCTGTTTTAGCCCCTTAAACGAGCCATCCCAACCCTCTCCCTGTTCACTGGTGGTATAGAGGAGTTGCCCCCAGCGGTTATATATCCTGAAATACTGTAGTTGGGTAATACCAATGGTTATAGGTTTGAAAATATCATTTGTACCATCGCCATTGGGTGTAAATGCGTTTGGTACAAGAATATCAGGTCTTCCTTTGTATATCCTTACTTTTATATCATCCTCACCATAACAACCACCGAGATCGCTTACACGAAGCCGATAAATGATAGAATCCACATCATCACCCAATTGAACAATGGGGTTTAATATGCTGGTACTGCTCAACCCCAAACCCGGCGACCATCTGTACTGATTTCCCGATGAAGCAATGGCCTGTAACTGTAATGGTTGATCTGCAACAATGGTTGTATCTCTTCCTGCATTAACCTGTATAAGGGGAATTACATTGATACGAACAGAGTCGGTAACAGTTTTCGGACAACCGGAAAGTGTATCTCTTACCGATAATGTGTACAAGGTGCTTTGTGATGGTCCGGCAAGTGGATTAAGTGATGATGCATTGAATAAAGATGTTGTAGGCGACCAACGGTATTGTGTGCCTGTAAAAGTTCCATTTAATTGTACGCGGCTGCCATAACAAATAATGGTATCTCTTGTGAGAATATCTACCCTGGGATATGGTGCTACCCGAATCGTTATCTGGTCAGTGGCCTGACATCTTCCAAGGTTTCCTGTAACGGTATAAGTTGTATTGGTTAATGGTCTTGCAAGCGGATTCCTGCTGGCAGGATCGCTGAGTGAAGCAGCCGGTGTCCAGGCAAAAGAACTGGCAATTGTATTCGGTCGCAATACAATTGCATCAGTCTGGCAAATACTGGTATCGGGGCCTAATTGTACGGTAATGAAATCAACCACATTTACGGTAACTGTATCTGTATTGACGCAACCATTTTCCACCATGGTTACAATATATCTCGTAGTGTCTTTAGGAAAAACAATCGGTCGGTTGGTATTGGGGGCGAGTATATTAGAATTGGGTAACCAGCTAAATGTACCGGCTCCGCTAACAGGAATCAGTAAACTGTCGACACTGCAAATAACAGTATCTCTAAAAGGTAATGCTATCAGGGGTCTATCTCTGATGGTAATAGCTTTACGGGCGCTGTCGATACATCCTTTACTACTCTCAGATACGAGTGTTACGAACACACTCATCCCTCCCCGTGCATATTTGTAAGAAGGGTTTTTGAGGGAAGACGTATCTGCTAAAGAAGTATCAACACCAAAATTCCATTTCCATTTATTGACAACGCCATATACGGTGGTAGTAGCATCGAGAAAAAGGTAAGGATTTTGAAAACAATTACCGGCACTGTTGAAATCAGTTTTAAAACCGGGATATACCAATACCTCTGTACTATCTGTACCGATACAACCTTCAGGTCCTGTTACCGTTAAACGGGCCATGTATTTTCCGGTGTCGGCATAAACAAATGTGGGTGTTGCCTGTGTAGAGAAATTATTGGGCGAAGATGGAACACCAAATTCCCACGCATAAGAAGTAATGGCAGATGAAGTAGAACCATTCTGGAACAACACCGTATTATCATCACATTTAATAATCTTGTCAGGAAGATCAGCTTCAATTAAATCGCAGTCATCTACTTTCAGGATAAAATCTTTACGGTGTTCTGCAATAGCATTGCCATTGCGCCATTCAGTAATACATACACTTACTACATATTGCCCACCTGGCGGAGCCGTACCGGAGATGATTCCTGTAATTGGATCAATGGTTACTTTATCGCCCAGCGGCTGACTTCCATTAAATGGAGAGGCATAGGAGAGTGGTTCCAGCGAAAGTGAACGCGGTACTGCAGTATTATTACTGCCACTCGCAGCAGTAAAACCTTCACAGAAAGAATAAGTAAGTTCATCTTTATCGGCATCTGTGGCACCAAAATCGAGTACGAATTTTTTATTGGTGCAAACCAGTGCCGTATCCCGAACACGAAACTGTGGACTGCTGTTGTGTTGTCCTTCAGGTAATGACGCTGTTCCGGGAATACTTGTAATATAATTACTGCCAACACTGAGTGGAGTGGCAAGATTGGAAATACGATCTATCCTGCAACAACCCAGTCTTGACAATACATAACCATTCTGGTTATTGGCAAGTGAAATAACATTGGTATAAATAGCTACTTCATAACATACTTCGGGGTTTCCAACCAAACATTGAAACAATTCAGTTTTTAAACGCAGTCTGCTTACACTGCCTTGCATGGGTAGTGATAATTCATATGCGAGAACACTGTTGTCGTATATGCCCACATTTACTCTTTCGTTTTCGAGTAAAGGACCAGGAGAAGAGCATTCACGAAACAGGCGAAGGGTAATACGATAACTACTGGTATTGGTAGAAGAACCAGTGCCCAGGTATTCGTAATACAATTCACCACCAGCTACGTGACGGGCTATAACTGGTAATGTGCTCAGCAGCAAAAACATTATGAAGAAAAGTTTCTTCATAAAGAAGAGGTGAACTATTGATGAATAAATGAAATAAGTAATTCATTGAGCCTTTCAGTTGATTCCCACATGCCCATATGTCCTACACCGCCCAGTATATGAATATACGATATTAATGGAAGATGCGTTTGCTGTAATACATCATTCAATGGTGCTGCTACATCTTCAGTACCCATAACGAATAAAACAGGCAAGGGGTTGCTTTTTAATACCTCTGTTCTGTCGGGGCGGTTCATCATGGCATAATAGTAAGCCTGTAATGATGGGGTAGACAAACCGGCGGCCTGTTCAATCAATTGTTCAACAGCTTCAGGATTATTTTTTTTGAATGCTTCACCGAAAAGGTTGGGAATGGTTGTTTTGAGAAATGAATATCCACCATATTTTTCCATGAGTTCAATACCTCTCATGCGGTTTTTTTTCTTCTCCTCACTGTCTGCAAATGCAGTAGAATGAATCAACCCGAAACCTCTGAGCAATCTTGAATATTTTTCTGCAAATGCCAGTGTAATATATCCCCCCATACTATGACCGAGTAGATAGCAGGAAGAAATGTTTTCTTGTATTAGTAAGTGGTAAATGGAGTCGGCGAGATCATCAATAGAAGGCGTGACAGGTGAAACGTGAGACGTGAGGTGTGAATTGGTTTGCTGCTCTTCATTCGCCTCTAACCGGAGTCCTTTGGGCATTAACCATTCACCATTCACTATTGACCACAATGAGTTCCCCGTTCCGGGTAAATCCGGAATAATTAATTGGCAATGATGCTGTAAAAGGGCTACCTGCCTGTTCCAGATACTACTGTCTTCGCCAAAGCCATGTAATAAAACCAGAGGCTGGCCTTCACCATATATTTTATAATGCAGTGTACCACCAGACCAGTTGCAGCTTTTCTGAATCATTTTTTATTGTTTGTGAAACGGTCTTTTATTTTCCAAAGAATAAATAAAATACTGATGAGTGATGCCAGTTTGTATAAATAATCACCCCATCGTACATAAAAAGTTTCTCCGCTTACCACCGGTACCGCATATTTAATGGTACTCATTTTATGCCAGGGTTTACTGTCGCGGATAGAACCAGTTGGATCTATTACAGCTGATATGCCTGTATTCGCACTTCTGGCTACCCACTTTCTTGTTTCAATGGCTCTTAACCGGGCATATTGTAAATGTTGTTTATGCCCCGGTGTATTACCCCACCATCCATCATTGGTCATAATGGTGAGTATGTTCGCCCCTTTCTTAACATATTCTCCAACATATTCACCATATACACTTTCATAACAAATAATGGGAGCGGCGATATAGTTATTTCCTGTTGCTGAAAATGTGGCAGCCGATTCAGATCTTCCATACCCACCCGTTGTACCACCAAACTGTTCAAAAACAGGTGCCAGGAAATTGAGAAATGTAGGTAATGATTCTACACCAGGCACCAGCTTGCTTTTATTATAAAAAGAGAGAGCCTGCCCGTTACGAATATGTACTGCAGCATTGAATGCATCATAGTAAGTGCCGTCACCGGCTTCTCTGGCAGTAGCTGTTATTTTTTCTGTGCCATAGTTTTTAAATGTTTCAATACCGGTAACAAGACTGAGCGATGGATTTTGTCTGCTGAATTCAAACACTGCCTGATAATAGAGGTTGTTACCGATATTGCTTTGCCAGTCTGCAATACTCATGGCTGTTTCGGGCCAGATAACCATTTTTGTATTACTGTCGATGGCTTCATTGGTTAAGTTGAGTAGCGATTGAATTTGTTCTGCACCTGTACCAGCATTGAATTTACCGTAGGGGTCTATATCTGGCTGAACGATTACTATATTATCAGTGCCCGTTTCTTTTGGTAGTGTTGGTTTCAATAAATAAGCGATCAGTAAAGGAGAAGCCAGTAAGAATAATACACTCAATGCCATTTTTTTATTGAAGGATTTCTGTTGATACGACTGCCATAATTCATACAATAAAATATTAACGAGTATCACCCATAAAGTTCCCCCCTGTACACCTGTGTATTCATACCATTGAATGCTGTCGGGATAAGATGCAAACACATTACCCAATGTGAGCCATGGCCAGCTGAGTTGCCAGTTGTGATGAATATATTCGAAACACATCCAGAAAGCAATAAGTGAAATATAACCTGCATTTTTTCCTTTCTTTTTTATATGAAAATAACCCCACCATGGAAAAGTCATCAGCATGCTGTTGAACATAATGGCGGCGATGGTACCTATATCGGTTGAGTTCCACATCCACCAGGTAGTGCCACTATTCCAGATCAGCAATGCAAGAAAGGAAAGGCCAAAAAAACCAGAAGCGGTACGGGCGCGTTCAGCTGCCATCAGTAAAGGTACCCACGCAATAAAAATCAAAGGCAGTAATGGCGACACAGGCCATGCGGCAAATAACAATAACCCGCTTGTGATGCTTAAGAAGAGTGCTGATTTTTTCAAACCGGAAATTTTAGAGCCTAAGTTCGGAATAAAAAAGAAAAGAGCGTCTTATAAAAGGGACGCTCTTTTTATGGCTGTATTATTTTTTACTTACGACTGTAGTTCGGCGCTTCTTTTGTGATGTCAATATCATGTGCATGGCTTTCTTTCATACCTGCATTTGTAATTTTTACAAAAGTGGCTTGCTGTAATGCCTTGATATTTCTGGCTCCACAATAACCCATACCTGCTCTGAGTCCACCTACATACTGGTAAATAATTTCACTGAGATTACCTTTATAGGCTACGCGACCTTCAATTCCTTCAGGTACAAATTTTTTGATATCATCTTCCACATCCTGAAAATAACGGTCGCCACTGCCCTGGCTCATAGCTCCCAGGCTACCCATGCCGCGGTACTCCTTGAATTTTCTGCCTTCATAAATAATGGTATCACCCGGACTTTCCTGAACACCTGCAAATACACTTCCCATCATGACCATATTGGCCCCTGCTGCAAGCGCTTTTACCATATCGCCTGTATAACGAATGCCTCCATCGGCAATTACGGGGATACCTTTTGTCTTTAATGCATGGGTGGCTTCCATGATGGCGGTTAACTGTGGTACACCTGCGCCCGCAACAATACGGGTAGTACAAATGGAACCAGGACCAATACCTACTTTCACGCAATCGGCACCTGCTTCTGCCAATGCTTTGGCACCCTCTGCAGTTCCTACATTTCCTGCAATGATCTGTAGGCTTTTAAAATTCTTTCTCAAAGCTTTCAGAGCTTCCATAACGCCTTTGCTATGTCCGTGAGCACTATCGAGTGTTACCACATCTACGCCTACATGTTGTAAAGCGGCGGCACGATCCATTAAGTCGCGGGTAATGCCTAATGCAGCACCTACCAATAAGCGACCCAGGTTATCTTTTACCGCATTGGGGAAATTGCGCAACTGAAGAATATCGCGGTAAGTAATCAGTCCAATCAGTTTACCCTGTTTATTCACAACAGGTAATTTCTCAATTTTATAAGAGCGTAATATTTTCTCAGCTTTTTTCAGATCGGTACCCTCAGGTGCAGTGATGAGGTTTTCTTTCGTCATCACTTCTTTTACCTTTCTTTTTTTATCTGTTTCAAAACGCAGGTCGCGATTGGTGAGAATACCCACCAGTTTCTGCCCCGCATCTACAATAGGAATACCACCAATTTTATTTTCTTTCATCAGCTTTAATGCATCGCCGATGGTGGCATCTACCAGCAGAGTAACCGGATCGATGATCATGCCACTTTCACTCCTTTTTACCTTACGAACCTGGTCTGCCTGTTTTTCAATACTCATGTTTTTGTGCAGAATGCCAAGTCCGCCTTCACGTGCCAGCGCAATGGCCAAACCGGCTTCTGTAACGGTATCCATAGCTGCGGACAGAATGGGTACATTGAGCGTAATAGCTTTTGTTAACTGGGAACGGATATCAACTTCGCGGGGAAGTATTTCGCTGTAAGCCGGCATCAGCAGTACGTCATCGAAGGTGAGCCCTTCGCCAAATAGCCTGGAAGCGGCAGCGGTGTTACGGGGAGAAGATTTTCTTGTTGCCATGTGCAAAGATAGTGTGGCAGGTATATTGAGTCCAAAAAATGATTTGGGGTATGGTTAATAGTCCATGGTCCATAGTCCATAGTAACTCCATTGACTATGGACCATGGACTATTAACCATCAACTATTAGCTCACCCTGTAATATTTCCCCGGAAGCGGAATAATAATATTCTGTAGCTCAAGATTTAATATGGCGGCGGCTAATTCGGAACTGCTGAGCCGGCTTTTGAGGTAAATTTCATCTATATGCATACTGTCATGCTCTTGCAGGAGTGATAAAATAATTTGTTCATTCGTGGTCAAGTCATAGAATAATTTTTTCTCTGTAGTTTTTTTCTTTTTTATTTCGAGCCATCCCATAGTCTCCAGAAACTGTGTAGTGTTAATGAATGCCGTTGCTTTATTGTCGGTTATCAACTGCAGACATCCGGTGCTTCTAAAATCGTTGATGCGACCGGGTAAAGCAAATACATCGCGGTTATATTGAAAGGCAAGATCGGCCGTAATCATACTGCCTCCTTTGATGGCCGTTTCTATAATAATGGTAGCATCAGCCATTCCCGCTACAATTCTGTTTCGTTGAGGAAAATGATGTCTGTCGGGTAACTCATGGTATAAAAATTCTGTGAGTAATCCACCCTGTTCAATCATCTCCTGCGCCAGCGAACGGTGTAACCTGGGATAGATGGTCTGAAAACCATGTGCCAGTACACCAATGGTTGGAATTTGTTGTTGTAAAGCAGTTTTATGTGCAATAGCGTCTATGCCATAAGCGAGCCCGCTGATGATCATCACCTGATAAGGCAATAAATCTCGTATAAGCTGTTCTGTAGCCCATCGACCATATTCTGTATGGTGTCGGGTACCAATAATGCTGATGGTTCTGGCATGATTAAGGTTTGCGCGACCCCGGTAAAACAATAATAAGGGGGCATCTGCACAATTGCGTAATCTTTTTGGGTATCCCTCATCAGTGATAAAAAGCAGCTGTATTTTTTTATCAGCAATAGCCGTTAATTCAGTTTCAGAACCATGGTGGTCTTTGAATTTTTTTATTTGCCCTGCTCTGTATTCACCAATACCATCTACTACAGCCAGTTCTTTTAACCTGGCATTGAATATGGCAGTGGCAGAACCAAAATGTTCCAGTAATAACCTGGAGAGGATATTTCCCAGATCGGGCACCCTGGTAAGTGATAACAGATAGATATGTTCCTGTGTATACATCCCGACAATGTCTTGATTTTACCAATACAGAAATCAGGTATTTATACGTAGATTTTTACGCTAAAATCATATTATTGTATTCTTAATACGATTTTCAATGCGCTGTTTGTTTGTAATAATTTTTATTGTTGGTTGTGCCGGACTTCGCGCTCAAAATCAGCAACCCCCATTTGCTGTTCGCTATATATCGGGTTACTTAACAGATAATGATTCATTACAAATTTCATCGTATATAAAAAAACACAAGTTTCATCCGGTTCCAAACTATGAGTTGGTGGTTACAGATACAGCTGCCTATATTCACGCTTATCAAAAAGAAAGGGAACGGAATGAAAACCCGCTTGGCTCTGTTTTTCGCTCTCATAACCTGTATATCGATTTCAGGTTAAAAAAAGAATTCAGGCAATCTCAGCCATGGAATGCAGGCAGGTACCAGGTTGAAGCTACCTATCGAGCACAACAATTTGATTTATTAAAAGATTCGATGTTGATTTTAGGCTATACCTGTTATAAAGCGGTGCCTGTTAATAAGACACAAGCAGGACAAACACATTTCTGGTATGCACCTGCCTTACCCTATGCGGTGTCTATGTATGGATTTACTGGTTTGCCGGGCCTTGTATTGGCTCATGAAACATGGAGTCATCATATAAGATCAGTAATTATTGCAGAACGGATAGAACCTGAAACCAGAAAACTAATTAAGCCCAAAAAAGGAACACCGATTGGAGCATTGGAATTTGAGCGATTACTGAGTGACTTAAGAACTAATTTTTATCTTAGGTCTTTATATTGATTACAAACTTGTAACCGTAAAACTTGTTCTTCTGTTCTTCGCTCTTCCGCTTTCTGAATTGTTATCGGCAATGGGTTGTGTATCACCATAACCCTTGTATGATAAACGTGTATGATCAATTCCTTTACCCATCAAATAATCAACAATGGCTTTTGCGCGATTGGTGGAAAGTGTAAGATTGTCTTTCGGATTACCGGTATTATCGGTATGACCACTGATTTCTACTTTCAACGTAGGGTTATCCTGTAATACCTGCACCAATTGCTGAAGCTCTGCCAAACCGTTTACTGGTAATTCAAAACTGTTGGTAGCAAATAAAATATTGTTGAAAACAAAACTGGCATTTAACTGAACGGGGTTTAATTCAATATCTTTTTTATAGGTGCTGTCGGCTTCTTTCCGGTTCAATGCGTATACTTCACTATAAAATAAATACCCTTTCCTGTTTACTGTGAATGTATAATCTTTTCCGGTAGGTAGTGTTACGAGATAATCGCCCAGTTCATCGGTCTGCACTTTCATCAATACCAGGTTACTGTTATTGTCTGTTAACTCAACAGTGGAAGGAATGCCTTGTTTGGTTTTAGCGTCTGTTACTTTCCCTTTCACATATAAAGTTCGATTGGGTCTTATATTGGGACGAAGCTGAAAACTATACAGATCAAGGTTGCCACGGCTATCGCTTCTGTCGCTGGCATAATATGCGGTTAAGCCGTCGGCCGATACAGCCAAACTTCCTTCATTCTCTATGGTGTTGATTGGGTAACCTAAATTTTCTGGTGCGCCCCATTCTCCTTTTTCATTTTTACGAAGTACAAAAAGATCAGAATTACCATATCCCGGCAAACCATCGGATGTATAAAAAAGCGTCTGGTTATCGGCATGAATAAAAGGAGCCAGTTCATCACCGGCAGAATTTATGGACGGGCCCATATTAACGGCCTGTGACCAGCGACCATTGGGTTGGCGAACAGACATATACAAATCTCTTCCACCATAACCACCCGGGCGGTTGCTACTGAAATAAAGTACTCTTTTGTCGGGGCTTAATGCAGGGGAGCTTTCCCAGAATTCGGTATTCACTGCATTACCTAAATTTTGTGGTTCACTCCATCCCTGTGGGGTGTATTGTGAGAGATAGATATCATATCCTCCTAAACCCGGTCCCGATAAATTGCCCGCAAACAATAACCATTCACCATCCTGCGAAACTGTAATGGCACCTTTTAGTGGTTCAATATTTATATCACCTTCAATAAGTGCAGCTTTACCAAAACGTTTGTTGGTGATGGAACTTTGCATAAAATCTTCACGCTGGTCACCTGTTCTCCGGGTATACACAAGTAAACTATCGGTAACAGTAACAGATGGATAATATTCTGATCGCGGCCCGTTTACACTATCTCCTAAATTCATCGGTGCAAACTGGTAATCGGTTACCGGATGCTGCTTTGCATACTGAATGGCAAACTGATAAGTTGCTTTCCGGTATTGGGCACTTTTAATTCCACGCTCGCTCAGGTTGGGAATCGATAGAAAAGAATTTACTGCAGAGAGTGCTTCTTCAAACCTGCCCAATCCGGCAAGGTTGATTGAATAGGGTAGATGATATACATTGAAATAGACCGGGTCTTTTGATTTTGCTTTTTGATACAGACCAACAGAACGCTGGTATTGTTTCAGTTCGCCCATGGCCCCGGCAAGCGATAAATAGGCGTCAATAAAATTGGAATCGATATTAATACAATCCAGTAAAACAGGTACTGCATTACGTGTGTCGCCATCTTTTAGTAAGCTGATAGCTTCTTCATAACGTGCGAGCGCATTGGGTTTAACTTTATCAGGATCGTATCCCTGTGCTGTAACGTTGAGCGCAATAAAAAAGGTCAGCAGACCGATGATGATATTCCGGTTTTTCACGTTTGAAAGTTCGGAAAAAACAATGGAGCAGCTTGTTAAAATTCTTTTATTATGGAACGTTGATGTATTTGTGTACCTGCAGGCTGAGTTCCCATTGCGGATGGGCTTTGATATAGTCAATGATCAAAGGTGTTACTACCGATGCTTTATCCCATTCGGGCTGCAGGTAAAGCTTGCATTGGGGATGTACGAGTGCTGCATATGTTTCAGCCCATTCAAAATCATGTTTGTTAAAAACCACCACTTTCAATTCATTTGCCAGCGGAACTATTTCAGGTAATGGTGCTTTGAATTTTTTGGGTGATAGACAGATCCAGTCCCAATGGCCACTTAGCGGCGAAGAGCCCGATGTTTCAATATTTGTTTCAAAACCTTCTTTGTGTAATGCAGTAGTCAGTTCATCCAACTGATGCATAAGTGGTTCGCCACCGGTAATTACTGCCAGTCTTCCCGGGAATGCAGCCGCTGCAGCTACAATGTCGTCAATAGTTATAAGCGGATGTTTAGTTGCATCCCAGCTTTCTTTTACATCGCACCACACACAACCCACGTCGCAGCCGCCCAACCTGATAAAATAAGCTGCCCGACCCTGATGAAAGCCCTCACCCTGCAGGGTATAGAATGCTTCCATAACTGGTAATGTAGTGGTATGTTGTTGATGGGTACTGATTGGTATAAGTTTTAGTTTGGATTAAGAGACGATAGTCCATAGTCCATAGTCCATGGACCATGGTCTATCGACTATCGACTATCGTCTATCAACTCTTTCTTCATAAGCCTGCATGGTATTTTTAAGTAAGCCGGCAATCGTCATTAATCCAACACCGCCGGGTACCGGTGTAATGGCAGATGCTTTGGTGGCTACTTCTTCATATGCTACATCGCCTTTAATGCGAAATCCTTTTTTTGCGGTATTGTCTTCTACACGCGTAATACCTACATCAATAATTACTGCTCCTTGTTTTACCATATCGGCAGTAACAAAACCTGGTTTGCCCAATGCAGCTACAATAATGTCGGCCTGCAGGCAAAGTTCTTTCAGGTTAGGCGTATGCGAATGACAGATGGTAACCGTGCAGTTACCCTGCTTAAGATTACTGCTCAGTAAAATACTCATTGGTCGGCCAACAATATTGCTCCTGCCGATTACTACTGCATGTTTGCCTTTGGTTGGAATATTAAAATGTTCCAGCATAAGCATGATACCATAAGGTGTAGCTGGAATGAAGGTAGAAAGTCCCTGAACCAGTTTCCCCACGTTCACCGGATGAAAGCCATCTACATCTTTTGCGGGGTCGATGGTTTCAATTACTTTTTGTTCGCTGATTTGTTTTGGTAATGGTAACTGTACAAGTATGCCATCGATGGCAGGATCAAGGTTTAAACTGGTAATAGTTTGCAGCAATACCGATTCACTGATGTTTTCTTCCAGTCGTATCAGTGTTGATTCAAACCCGGTTTCCTCGCAGTTTTTTACTTTACTGGCCACATAGGTTTCACTGGCGCCGTTGTTACCTACCAAAATGGCTGCTAAATGGGGTTTTCTTTTACCATTGGCGGCCAGGGCTGCCGTTTTTACTTTCAGTGATTCTTTTACTGCTGCTGCTGCAATTTTGCCATCTAATACTAACATGCTGCAAAAGTATTTAAATACAGCAGGACTTCCTTTTTCAACTATAAAAAGAAAGGTTGTATGAAGAAGTATTTGAATATTACTAAAAAAATAACCAGTTTAATCGGTGAATGAGGGGGAGAAGGAGAATTCGCCGGATTGAATAAAATCAGGTTTTCTTGTAAAACGCGATCTGTTTAACTATATGTTATAAATATTTAAATATAGTTTCCTTTTTTTACATATTACCATTTTTTTCGCACAAGTAGCTACTAATCAATAGTTTTAGGATAAATGTTAAAGAAAATAGAATTATTTTGAACGGTTGAACAAAAAGATTCCTACCTTAACACTTAGAAATTGTTAATGCTTTTAACAATTATTCTTCATTCTAAAATAACGCACATGAGAAAAAGTCTAACACTGTTAGCTGCTGCTTTGCTGTGGACACTATCCAGCTTTGCGCAAACAGTGGTGGTACAGGGTCAAGTGTCTGACGACAGAGGCCCCATACCAAATGCCACTATTCAGGAAAAAGGCAGTACCAATGCCGTTAAAGCCGATGATGTCGGTAAATTCAGTTTAAGAGTAAAACAGGGAGCAAAAGTTACGGTTTCGGCCATTGGGCATGAGACCTATGAGTTTACTGCTTCCTCTACTTACCAGAACATCGTTATCAAAACACACGCTGGCGAACTGGAAGAAGTATTTGTAACCAGTGCCTTCGGTGTAAAAAAATCACAGCGTACTACGCCATTTAGCTCACAGGTAATCAGCGATGAAAAACTGAATGTTATTCGTCAGCCAAACCTGAACAATGCAATGGCTGGTAAAGTGGCCGGTGTACAGTTCAGGGGCCAGTCTTCTGCCAAGCTGAACGATCAGGGTTTCCTGCGTATTCGTGGTGGTGGTTCTCTGGGTGATGTGGGAGCTATCTATGTTGTAGATGGTACAATCACCAACTCTTTTGATATTAACCCCGATGATGTAGCAGATATCACTGTATTAAAAGGTGCGAACGCTACAGCATTATTTGGTAGCCGTGCCGGTAATGGTGCTATTGTCATCAGTACCAAAAAAGGCGCCAGAGCCAAAGGTGTGGTTGTAGAAGTAAATCAGTCGGTTACTTTTGATAAAGCTGTTTTCATGCCACAGTATCAGAATGAGTATGGTGGTGGTGATGGTGGCTGGTTAACATTTAACTACGTAGCCGGTATGCCAACAGAATGGCAGGCCTTCAATGGTAAACGTTACCGCGATTTTACCGATGATGCTTCATGGGGTCCGAAAATCGATGGCTCAGAATATATTCCCTGGTATGCTTTTATACCCGGTCATGCACGTTCTGGTAAAACAGCCAGCTTTACGGCTCAGCCCAATAACGCCAAAGATTTCTGGAACACAGGTGTAACATCTAACACGAATGTAAGTTTTACACATAGTAATGGTGCCGGAACCAATCTTCGTGTTTCTTATACCAACCAGAACATCAAGGGTATGCTGGAGAACAGTAAGTCGCTCAGACATACACTGAATACTTCTTTCAGCATGGATATGGGTCAGTATATTACCCTGGGTGCCAACCTTAACTATACCAATCAGCAGATCAGTGGTGATTTCTCTGATGGATATGCCAACAACTCTGCAGGTAATTTTAGTCAGTGGTTCCACCGCGATCTTGATATTGATATCATGCGTGAACTATCAGGGTTAAAAACACCTATCGGAACTTTTGCCTCATGGAACTTCCGTCGTAATCCGGGTTCATGGAGTGCTGCTGCACCAAGAAACAGTGTGTATGCTGCTAACTACTGGTACAATCCATTCACCTATTTCCAGAATATTAATCTCACACAGAGAAGAGACAGGTTATATGGTGATCTGAACCTGACTGTTAAATTCTCTAAACACTTCAAATTCAAAGGAGCCATCCGTAAAGATCAGTTTGGTGGAAACGTGGAGAACATTCTACCAAGTGTACTGGAAGTTTCTGGTGGACAAACAGGTTTGCTCGCCAGCTATGGTACAAGCAATACTGTGAACAACGAGTGGAACTTTGAAGGTGTGGCTACATACACGCAGAAATTTGGAGACCTTGATATTACTGCGAATGTGGGTGCCAACCGTTTGAACATCCGTAACAGGGCTGTAGCTGCCAATACCAATACCGGTTTGAATGTACCGGACCTGTATGCTATCAGCAACTCGAAAACAACACCTACCATTACCAATACAAGATCAGATCAGCAGGCAAATTCATTGTTTGCATTTGGTGATGTAGAGTATAAGAAATACCTCAGTTTAACATGGGCATTCCGTAACGACTGGTTCTCTACACTGCCCAAAGGAAATAACTCATTGTTATCTCCGTCTGTAGGTGCTTCGTTTGTATTTAGTGAGTTCACCAAGAAAATTTCCTGGTTGAGCTTTGGTAAAGTATTTGGTTCATGGGGTAAAAAACCAAAAACCCTCGGACCATATGCACTTAACCTGAACTACTCAGTAAATGCATTGTTATGGGGAAGCAACTTCCTGATGTCAACTCCAAACGGTTCACCTGATCCAAACCTGCGTGGTGCTTTAACAACCACCTGGGAAGCGGGTGTTGATTTACGTTTTGCCAAGAACAAGGTTCGTCTGAATATCGTTTACTATAATGAAGATAACAGAGATGAACCACTGGGTGTAACTGTAAGTGGTGTGAGTGGATTTACTTCACAAACCATCAACGCTGCCCGTGTTACCCGTTCAGGTCTTGAAGTTGAATTGGGTGTAAGCGTTCTCAAAACAAGAAACCTGAGCTGGGAAATCAATAAAACAGTTGCTTATATCTTAGATAATAAAGTACAGGCACTGGCTCCTGGTTTAACAAGCTTTACTTTATCAGGTGGTTCATTCGGAACACGTTTTGCCAGGGCCTTCCATTTTGTGGGTCAGCAATGGGGTATGTTAAGAGGTGGTGGTATCAAGCGTAATGCTGATGGCCAGCCATTAATTACTACCAACGGTTTCAGTGGCGGTTTGGGCTGGTACCAGGCTGATGCAACCAAAGACTGGGGTT
>Ga0164290_1002202_pt1 | contig 15757 bp, 10 predicted proteins | sample Micstemetagenome_FD_108782 | JGI IMG/M metagenome (GOLD analysis project Ga0164290, IMG submission 108782) | Contaminated culture microbial community from soil near Moab, Utah, USA - Microcoleus steenstrupii SON62 (Illumina Assembly) | ecosystem: Environmental > Terrestrial > Soil > Soil crust... | reverse complement strand
ACCGAGCGCCCCGGCCGACCCGCCGGACGAGGTGGTCGACCCGGGCGACCCGGCCGAGGTGGTCGACGCCGCTGACGCGCCCGACCCGCCCGACGAGTAGCCACCGAGCCCCGATACCCCGCCCATGGCGGGGTCATTGGCGCGCTCGAAGGGTGGTCTTCAAGTCTCCTCGCTGCGCTCGTCGCACCTCAACCACCGCGAGCCCAGCGGCGCCCGCACCCGGCCGCCGACCGTGACCACCCGCCCTCCCGCACCGGCCGCAACCACCGAGCAGCCCCGACCTCCTCACGCCCAGGCACGGCCGCGGGGACCACGCCGCAACCCACGGCGGCGCCAACCACGCCCCATCGAAGATCCACGGACCGTAGGCCGACGACGAAGGTCGCGTGCGGCTCACCGGGACACCTCGACAAGCTCCGTCGGCGGAGCGGCCCGCCGGGCTCAGCCGTCGGCGAGGCGGATCAGGCCGGCGACGGTGGCGACGTACAGGGTGCCGTCGGGGCCGAGGTAGATCGCGGCGTAGTGGTTGTTCCACTGGATGCCGGTGCCGGTCAGCCTGCTCCACGCGACCCGGCCGGTGCGGATGTCGATGGCGGTGAGGTACCACGCATCGATCAGGTCGCGGCGTACCGGCTTGGTGTAGGCGTAGACCAGCCCGTTGCCGAGGGACGCCTTGGGGACCGACGTCGGCGCGATCACCTGGTCGTTGGTCCAGGCGACCCGGCACCCGTCGCGCTCGATGAGCACCCGAGCGATGCCGGGGGTCGTCGAGCGGCCGAGCAGCGTCGCCTGCACCCCCGTGTAGCCGTAGTTGTTCTCGATGATCAGCGAGTTCCCGGCCGCCACCAGGCTGTTCTCGGTCGCGCTCGCGCCGTCGGCCAGCACCGCCACCTGGCAGTGGAGACGGTCGGTGACCCCGCGGCGCCGGTCGTAGACGATGACCCGGCTGCGCGGCTCGGCGTTGTCCGCGATGGCGATCCATCGTCGGCCGATGAGCGTGGGCGAGGTCCCCGACCCCTGCGAGAGCGTGCCCGGCTTGAGCTTGGTGCCCCGGTCGTAGGCAATCCGCCAGGTCACGCGCGGCCGTCCGTCGGCGCCGGCGTCGAGGCGGTACGTCGCGTGGGTGGTCACGGCGTACATGCCGCCGGTCTCGTCGCTGGAGACGGAGTTGAAGATGCCCTCGCCGGCCGGCGGTGCGAGTGCCCGGACCCGGCCGGTGGCGCGGTCGAGGGTGCCGACGACGCCCTGCTGGCTGAACCACCACAACCGGCCTGCCCAGTCGACGCCGGCGGCCACCAGGCAGTCGTCTGCGGAGAGGTACGACGCGATGGGCCAGTCGCGCACCCGGGTCAGGGTCCCGTCCGCGGCGACCGCGATCTCGGCGATGCCGGCGTCCGTCGTGGTCGCGAACGCGTGGTCGTGGGGGTCGAGGAAGAAGTAGGTGCCACCGCAGATGTCGGTGAGCGGGTTGGCGCCGCTGGCCAGGTCGCGCTGCGAGACCTGCAGCTCGTCGAGCGGGTTGAGCGTGACCGGGTCGATGACCATCATCGTGAAACCCTCGAGACCGCCGCAGAGGCCGACCAGCCGGCCGTGGGAGTCGAACGCGATCGTCGCGCACTCACGGATGCCGTAGCTCCGCGACCGGATCCGGAGGTCGTGACCGCGCGGCCCGCTCACGTCGTACGCGTCGGTGCTGTAGGCGTCGTTGTGCATGCTGCTAGTGCCGTTCGGCGACAGGTGCGGGTTCTGCGGGACGGCGGGCGCGGACAACGGCCGTGGCGCGACCTCGGCGCCGACGAACCTCGGCACCAGCAGGTCGGTGGGCAGCGACGGGATCGGCAGTCCCGGCACCGCCGGGATCGGTGGGAGGGCGGGGTCGTCCGCGGCGACCGGCGCGAAGGGTCCGGTGAGGAGGGCGAGGGCGACAGCGGCGGCCGAGATCCGCGCCAGGGAGCGAAGGCGCACGCGCCGAGTGTAGAACCTGTTCTACCGCGGCGTCACTGCCTCAGTCGCGGGGAGGCGTCCTCTCGCCCAGCAGCCAGGCGTCGAAGAAGGCGGTGAGCTCCTCCCCGGTGCGCTCCTCGATCCAGGCGAGGTACTCCTCGCGGTCGGCCGTCTCGTTCTCCTTCTCCGCGGGCCACTCCCGCATCATCGCGAAGAACGTCTCGTCGCCGAGCTGCTGCCGCAGCTCGTGCCACATCAGGGCCGGGCTGAAGTAGACGTTGCCGGAGGCGAAGTTCGTCGGGTCGTAGTCGCCCGGCGGACCGGCGTACCGCCTCTCCTCACCCTCGAAGGCGGCCCACTTGTCCATCAGCTCGTCGACCGTGATGCCGTCGTCCTCGGCCTCCCACATGGCCTGGAGGTACATCGCCATGCCCTCGTTCATCCACAGGTCGCTCCAGTCGGCGGGCGTGACCGTGTTGCCGTACCAGTGGTGCGCGAGCTCGTGGATGACCACGGGCCGCGACGTCGAGTACGCCGTCGCGCCGAGGGTCACCATCGTCTGGGTCTCCATCCCGCTCTCGCCGTCGTAGATGAGGATCCCGAACGTGTCGAAGGGATAGGGCCCGAGGTACTGCTCGAGCCAGTCGATCCCCTCCGGGGCGTACTCCGTCTGGCCGATCGCCTCCGGGTCGTCCGTGGGGCCCCAGATGGTGACCGGGACGCCGCTGTCGGACTCGAGCTCGATCGGCGTGTAGTCGGCGAACGCCACCGTCACCAGGTACGACGAAGCCGGCTCGGCCAGGTGCCAGGTCGTCGTGCGCAGCCCGTCGGCGTCGACGGTGTCGGTCAGCTCGCCGTTCGCGACGCCGGTCCACGGCTCGGGCACGGTCAGGGTGAAGTCGTAGAACGCCTTGTCGGCGGGCTGGTCGTTGACGGCGTACCAGGTGAAGGCGCCGTACGGCTCCTGGATCGTCCACGTCTCGTGCTCCGGCGTCACGTGCCAGCCGACGCCCAGCCGGAAGTCGGACCGCTGGGTCGGTGCGTCGTACGGCTCCGGCGTGCCGGAGTAGGCCAGCTCCAGGACGTACTCGTGGTCGGCGTCGACCGCGTGGTCGACGACGAGGTCCTTGTCCGTGCGGTCGTAGGTCGCCTCCTCCCCGTCGACGGTGAGCGACTCGATCGTCAGGACGTCGTCGAAGTCGAGCTGGAACCGGTCGCTCGAGGAGGTCGCGCGGAACGTGAGCCGTTGGGTGGCCTCGAGGGTGTCCGACGCCGGCGTCCAGGCCAGCGAGAGGTCGTAGTGGAGGGCGTCGACGCCGGGGTCGCCGACCTGCGGATAGACCGAGTCCTCGCGGGTCTCGTTGACCGCCTCTTCGATGTCGTCCGGCGTCTCGGTGCCGGGTGTCTCGGGGCTCGCAGAGCCGTTGGGCGGCGCTTTCGAGGGCCCGTCATCCCCGTCGGTCTCGGCGTCGCCACAGGCGCTGAGGGCCAGTGCGAAAGCGGTCGCGATCGCGAGCAGCCCAGAAGTCCGACGGTGCATTGGCACATCATGCCCGCGAAAGAAAGCCGACAGGCCGTGTCGCAACACGCTGTCCGGCGTTATCCAATTGCGAAACAACGGGCTATTCCAGCCGTTACGATCGTTAGACATTCACCGGCCTTCAGGGAGCTGGCCGGGTTTGCTTCACGCCTTTGAAAGGTCTTTCTCATGCGACGAATTGCCCTCCGGGGGGCGCTGGTGGCCATGGTCAGTAGCGTCATCCTGCTTCCGGCCGGCCCGGGTAACGCCGCGCCCGTCGTGCCTAACCAGGCCGCCGCCGCAGCGCCCCGCCCCACCAACTTCGGCCTCCACGCCATGGGCTACGGCACGGCCATCAAGGGCGGGGACCTGCCCCTCTCGTCGGGCGCCACCGGCTTCGCGCACATCACGTGCACGACGCTGGCCGGTCTCAACCGTGCCAACGGCGTCGCCGGCGTCAACCTGCCCGGCCTGGGCACGATCGACACGCTCACGACCAAGGTCGCGACGACCAAGAGGGGCCGGACCGTCTCGGCGATCTCGCACCACGCGCTGGCCGGCATCACCCTCCTCGAGACGGCTCTCGGCAAGCTCTCGCTCGGTGCGGTCGAGTCGACGGCCCGGGTCTGGCACAACCGGACCGGCTTCCACTCGATGACCGACGTCAAGGTCGCCGGCATCGTGCTCACGCTGCCCGACCAGGAGCCGCAGGTCATCGCGATCCCGACGCCGGGCACCCCGATCGAGATCCCGGGCCTGCTCCGGATCACCCTCGGTGAGACGAAGGTCACCAAGCGGCCCGGCTTCATCTTCGCCCGCGCCCAGGGCCTCCTCATCGAGATCCTGCCGACCCGCACCAAGGTCAAGGTCTCGCTCTCGCGGGCCCGGATGACCAACGACATCGTCAACTCGCTCATGGGCGGCTATGCAGCCGGCATCAGGGGCAAGGTGCTCGAGCCGGTCATCACCATCGGCCGTACCCCCGTCAAGGACCTGCCTTGTGAGGGCACCAACGGCAAGATCAAGGGTCTCAGCACCGTCGGTGTGGACATCCCGCCCGTGCTCAACCTCGGCGCCGCGAACGCTCGTGTCTTCGGCGTGCAGACCGGTCGCCGTCGGGCCCGTGCGTGGACCGAGGCCTCGATCGCGAAGGTCGACCTCGGCGGCGGCTCGCTGGTCATCGAGGGCATCAAGGCCCGCGCCAACGTGATCCGCAGGCCCGGCGTGCTGATCCGCAACAGCAACGGCACCAACACCCTGACGATCACCGCCAACGGCGAGCCACACACGATCCCGCCCATCGGCGTGCTCGAGATCCCCGGCCTGGCGAAGATCGAGGAGAACGTCACCAAGCTGATCAAGGGCGGCGGCATCGAGGTCGTCGCGCTGCGGATCACGCTGCTCGACGGCACCGGCGCGGTGATCGACCTCGGGGTCGCGCGCACCGAGGTCCGGAAGGCGATCCTCTGACGCAGGTCTGACCGCACGAAGGCCGCTCCCCGACGGGGGGCGGCCTTCGTCGTTCTCGGCCGTCCTGGATTCTTTACCGGGTCATCTGACCTGCAAGCCGTTGCCTCGCACGTGGTCCGTCGTTGAGAGTGTGGCGACGGTCACTGCGACCGTCCCGAAGGGCAAGCTCGAGGTAGGGGTCGGCATGGAGCGCAGGCAGTCGTTGCGGATCGAACTGACGCTGGTGACCGCGGCGGCGGTGGTCGCGACAGCGATCCTGGTGCCCGGCGGCGGCAGCGGTCGCACGGTCGGCCTGGCCGCCGCGGGCGAGGTCGACAAGGCCGCAGCGGGCGCGCCGCACGTCGACCCGCCGGGCACGCCTCCCCACCGCCACGACGACCCACGCACCAAGAACCTGATCTCCCGCGCCGGGTTCGAGGAGGGGACGGTCGACCCGACCACCGCTGCCCAGCGACAGGCCGCGACGTCGTACGTCGAGCGCGAGCGGGCGCTGCGCGACCCCGTCCTGAAGCCGGTGTCGGTCTATCCCGTGCACACCGACGTGCCTGCGACCCGCTACGCGATGGCCGGCGCGTGCTATACGCTGCAGGACCGGTCGGGTGCCTACGTCGTCCGGGACGGCACCGACGTCAGCCTCGCGCCGGTCGCGGTCGCGGACGCGGCGCCGTTCTACTTCAAGGCGACCCGCCTCGGCGGCTACCTGCTGCACACCAGCGACGGCGTGCTCGCCAGCCGCAACGGTGACGTCGAGATCGCCGCCGAGCCCAGCCGGGCCGCGGACTGGACGGTGAGCCGCAACAGCGTGGGCCGGTTCGGGTTCCGAGCGCTGGCCGGGGACTCCCTGACTGCTTCCGGTGACGACCTCGTGGGCAGCGCCCGGACGTCGGCGTTCCGGTTGCGGCTCGCGACCGACGGCTGCGCGGCCTACCCCGAGGCCGACATCGGCATCACCGGCGACCCGTACGGCGGGACGAGCTCCTTCCAGGAGGTCCGGGGCTACGTCGACGCGCACACCCACGGCATGGCGTTCGAGTTCCTGGGCGGCAAGGTGCACTGCGGTCGCCCCTGGCACCAGTACGGCGCGCCGTACGCCCTCGTCGACTGCCCGGACCACACCCTGACCCAGGGCAACGGCGCGATCCTCGAGTCGTTCCTGTCCGGTGAGGCCTCCCACGACCCGGTCGGCTGGCCGACCTTCAAGGACTGGCCGGCACCGAACTCGCTGACCCACGAGGGCACCTACTGGCGGTGGCTGGAGCGGGCCTGGCGGGGCGGGCAGCGGCTCTTCGTGAACCTGCTGGTGGAGAACAACAAGCTCTGCCAGCTCTACCCGCTCAAGCGCAACTCGTGCGACGACATGGACTCGATCCGCCTCCAGGCGCGCGACATGTACGAGATGCAGGACTACATCGACGCGCAGTTCGGCGGCCCGGGCAAGGGCTTCTACCGGATCGTGAAGACGCCGTTCGAAGCGCGGCAGGTCATCAACGCGGGGAAGATGGCCGTGGTGATGGGCATCGAGACCAGCATCCCGTTCGGGTGCACGGTCAAGATCGTCCTCGGCCGCGACCAACCGGCGTGTGACCGGGCCGAGATCGACGCGAACCTCGCGGAGATGCACACGTTGGGCGTCCGGCAGATGGAGCTGGTCAACAAGTTCGACAACGCCCTGGCGGGTGTGGCCGGAGACTCCGGCGAGGTGGGCCTGCTCGTGAACTCCGCCAACTTCTTGGAGACGGCGACGTTCTGGCAGATGGAGCACTGCGAGCCGGCTGACGGCGAGAGTCACGACAACAACCAGACGACGCTGCCGACCCTGCCCGAGCAGGACGCGATCTTCGGGGCGATCTTCGCGCTGTTCGGCGACGCCATCGCGCTCCCGCAGCTGCCGGTCTACCCGCCGCCCGCGCACTGCAACAAGCGGGGGCTGACCGAGCTCGGCAAGCACCTGATCCGGTCGCTCGCCGAGCGGGGCATGATCTTCGACCCCGACCACATGAGCGTGAAGGCGCGGCAGTCGTCGATGGACCTGATCGAGGAGCTCGACTACCCCGGCGTGATCTCCAGCCACTCGTGGTCGACGCCGGACACCTACCCGCGGATCTACCAGGCCGGCGGGTTCATCACGCCGTACGCCGGTGACTCGTCCGGTTTCGTGGAGAAGTGGCGCCGCCACGTCGAGTGGGCGGATCCTCGCTACTACTGGGGCATCGGGTTCGGTGCGGACATCAACGGCCTCGGCGCGCAGGGCAACCCGCGGGGTGCGGACGTCCCCAACCCGGTCACCTACCCGTTCACGGGACTCGGCGGTGTCGAGGTCGACAAGCAGCGTGCCGGCGAGCGCGTGTGGGACATCAACGTCGACGGCGTCGCGCAGTACGGCCTCTATCCCGACTGGGTCCACGACCTCGGGATGGTGGCCGACGCGCAGCAGACCGGCGACGGCGCTGCGATCCGCGACGACATGGCCCGCGGCACCGAGGCCTACCTGCAGATGTGGGAGCGCGCGGCCGGGATCCCGGCGGACTCGTGCCGCAACCCGGACCTGCGCAAGTCCGTGACCAAGGTCGAGAGCCTCGTCCAGCCCGGACTGACGACGGTCCGGGTCATGCGTCGGGTCGGACAGCCCTTCCGCCGGTTCGGTCGCTGGTACGGCGTGTGCGCGAAGACCGCCGACAACCCGCGGGTGATGGTGAACATCGTGTTTGACGAGACGGGGAAGGTCGTCCGGGTGCAGACTCCGTAGGCGTACGGGTAGGTCTCGGGCAGGCAACGACAAGGAGTCCGAGATGGTGGTACGGCGCGGCGTGGTCGTCGGCGGAGTGCTGGCGGTAGCGATCACAGGCCTGGGTGGCGCGGGCAGCCCGGGGCCGGCACACGCTCTGGGGGCGACCTGTCTCGGTGAGGCGGTGACGATCGTCTGGGGTTCCGGCGCGACCGCGACCGAGGGCGACGACGTCATCCTCGGAACCCCTGGTCCGGACGTGATCGAGGCGCTCGGGGGCAACGACCTGGTCTGTGCCGAGGGCGACATGGACTTCGTCTACGGCGGGCCGGGTGCCGACCACGTCCACGCCGGGGACGGTGAGGACTTCGTCTACGGCCAGGACGGCCCCGACAACCTGCAGGGCGTGTTCGGCGACGACCACCTGTACGGCGGGGGCGGTCGCGACCTCGTCAACGGCAACGGCGGCCATGACTACGTGCTCGGCGACGCCGGTGTGGACAGGGTCTTCGGCGGCCCCGGCCGCGACGACGTGCAGGGCGGCGCGCAGGGCGACCGGGTCGCCGGGCAGTACGGCGACGACGTGCTCAGGGGCGACGGCGGCCGCGACGAGCTGATCGGCGGGCCCGGCTCCGACCGGTGCTTCGGCGGCTCCGGGCGCGACGCCGCACGCACCTGCGAGACCCGGGCCGGCGTCCCGCGCACGGGCTGACCTGGGGCCGATCCAGCGCCGAGTGAGGCAATCCTCACGCCGGGGCTCCGGTTACCTGCGGGTAAGATCCAGCACTTGGGCGGCTGGCCCCGGATCGGACGAACGGACGCGAGACTCCGTAGTCTGACCCCGATTTCCCCGGAGCTTTTGGAGTAAGACGTTGGACGGAATGACCGTGACGCTCGTCGTTGGCCTGCTGCTCAACGCGATCATCCTGCCGCTCGCGGCGAAGCGTGTGTGGTTCCTCTACCGGCTGGTGTCCCACGGTCAGCCGGCCCCGGACCGCCTGGAGAACATCACCAAGCGCACCGCCGGCGCCATCGGCGGCCAGCTGCGTGAGGTCCTCGGCCAGCGACGGCTCCTGAAGTGGACGATCCCCGGTATCGCGCACTCCTTCGTGATGTACGCGTTCCTGATCCTCGCGACCGTCTACATCGAGGCGTACGGCGTACTCCTCTCGCGCAACCCGGAGTGGGCCATCCCCGTCGTCGGCCGCTGGGACGTGCTCGGGTTCGCCCAGGACCTGATCGGCGTCCTGTGTCTGGTGGGCCTGGTGCTCTTCTACCTCATCCGGATGCGCAACCAGCCGGCGAAGCTCGGTCGCAAGTCCCGGTTCTCGGGCTCTCACCTCGGCGGGGCCTACCTCGTCCTCTTCATGATCTTCAACGTCATCTGGACGATGTTCCTCTTCCGTGGCGCCGCCGCGGCCGCGGGCAACCTTCCCTACGGCGACGGTGCCTTCGCCTCGCAGGCAGTCGGCCGCCTGCTCGACGGGATCAACCACGACACCCTCGAGCTCGTCGAGCACGTGGGCCTGCTGCTGCACATCGGCATCATGCTGGTGTTCCTCATCGACGTGCTCCACTCCAAGCACCTGCACATCTTCGTGGCGCCGCTCAACGTCATGTTCAAGCGCCCCGACGCCGCGTCGCTGGGCGAGGGCTCCAACAAGACCTCGGTCGCGCTCGGCGCGGTGAAGCCGATGATGAACGACGGCAAGCCGATCACCCTCGACGACGTCGACGACCTCGACGAGGACGCCACGCTCGGCATCGGCAGCATCAACGACTTCTCGTGGAAGGGCGTCCTCGACTTCGCGTCCTGCACGGAGTGTGGCCGCTGCCAGTCCCAGTGCCCGGCTTGGAACACCGAGAAGCCGCTCTCGCCGAAGATGCTGATCATGAACCTGCGGGACCACGCGTTCTCCGCGGCGCCGTACAACCTGGCTCCGGAGGACAAGCGCGGCTCGCTGGACCCGGCGATCGTGGCCGAGGCCGAGCGTCCGCTCGTCGGCGAGACCGAGGGCGTGGCGTGGGAGCCCAGCGGAGGCGCCATCATCGACACTGACGTCCTGTGGTCGTGCACCAACTGTGGTGCGTGCGTCAACCAGTGCCCCGTCGACATCGAGCACGTCGACCACATCACCGACATGCGCCGCTACCAGGTGCTCGTCGAGTCCAACTTCCCGTCCGAGCTCAACGGGCTCTTCCGCGGTCTCGAGAACAACGGGAACCCGTGGAACATGTCGCCGCGCGGTCGGATGGACTGGGCCAAGGACCTGCCCTTCGACGTGAAGGTCGTCGGCGAGACCATCGAGTCGCTCGACGAGGTCGACTGGCTGTTCTGGGTCGGCTGTGCCGGTGCCTACGAGGACCGCGCCAAGAAGACCACCCGCGCGGTCGCCGAGCTGCTGGACATGGCCGAGGTCTCCTTCGGTGTGCTCGGCAACGGCGAGACCTGCACCGGTGACTCCGCCCGACGTGCCGGCAACGAGTTCGTGTTCCAGGGCCTGGCCCAGCAGAACATCGAGACGCTCAAGGACGCGAAGGCCAAGCAGGTCGTCTCCACGTGCCCGCACTGCATGAACACGCTCAAGAACGAGTACAAGGACCTCGGCATCGAGCTCGAGGTCATCCACCACACCCAGCTGCTCAACCGGCTGGTACGGGAGGGCAAGCTGACCCCGGTCGCGGACGGCGACGGCGCGCACCAGCGCAAGATCACCTACCACGACCCGTGCTTCCTGGGTCGCCACAACCAGGTCTACACGCCCCCGCGGGAGCTGCTGCAGATCATGCCGGGTGCCGAGGTCGCCGAGATGGAGCGGAGCGGCGAGCGGTCGTTCTGCTGCGGCGCCGGTGGTGCTCGCATGTGGATGGAAGAGACCATCGGCGAGCGCATCAACGTCAACCGCACCAACGAGGCCGTCGAGACCGGCGCCGACCAGATCGCGGTCGGCTGCCCGTTCTGCCGCGTGATGCTGGCCGACGGCCTGACCGAGGCCCAGGACAACGGCAGCGCCCGCGCCGAGGTCGAGGTGCTCGACGTCGCCCAGATGCTGCTCGCCTCGGTCAAGGGCGAGGTCGCGACCAAGCTCAAGCCCGGCGAGGGCGCGAAGCCCGCCGCGGCCAAGGCGAAGAAGGCGGCCGAGGAGGAGCTGGACGATCCGGCTGCTGTCGGCGCCGGGGCGAAGGCCTCCGCACCGGGTACGTCGCTCTTCGAGGACGCACCGGTCGAGAAGACGGCGTTGGCCGAGCCGGCGCCGGAGAAGAAGGGCTCGTCGGTCGGGTCGCTGTTCGACGCACCCGTGTCGGACGACAAGCCGGGCGGTGAGGAGCAGCCGACCAAGGCTGAGACCGCCGGCCCTCCGCCAGCCTCGGGAGGCTCGCTCTTCGACGCCGCTCCTTCGGAGGCCCCCGCAGCGAAGTCCGAGCCGGCTGCGAAGTCCGACTCCGGGACAGGGTCGTTGTTCGACGCGGCTCCGGCCGAGGCGAAGGCCGAGCCGCCTGCGAAGTCCGAGCCGGCGGCGAAGTCCGAGCCGGCGGCGAAGCCGTCCGGCGGGTTCGACACCGGTGGGTCGCTCTTCGATGTTGTGGAGTCCGCCCCGGCGGAGGAGAAGCCCGCTGCAGCGGAGCCGGCGCCGGCCGCGAAGACCGAGCCGGCCGCGAAGACCGAGCCGGCGGCGAAGACCGAGCCTGTTGAGGCTGGTCCTGCCAAGGCGGCGGCACCCGCGAAGCCGGCACCCGCGAAGGCTGCTCCTGCCGAGGCTGACCTGAGTGGCTCGCTGTTCGACATCGTCGACTCGGCTCCGGCCCCGACCGCCGAGCCTCCGATGTGGGACCCGGCGGCCGAGGAATCCCCGAAGGAGGAGCCTGCTGCTGCGGCGGAGGAGCCTGCTGTCGAGGAGGAGCCTGCCGCGGCGGAGGAGCCTGCTGTCGAGGAGGAGCCTGCTGCGGCGGAGGAGCCTGCCGCGGCGGAGGAGCCTGCCGCGGAGGAGAAGAAGCCGGCCGCACCGGCTCCCGCCCCCGCGGCATCCTCCGGCGAGAAGAACGAGCCGCGCACCGACGTGGACATCTCCGGGTCCGGGTCGCTCTTCGACCTCTGACCGGCCTCTGAGCACCAGGTCGTGTGCCTGAGAACCCCGATATCGGCGGTCTCAGGCACACGACCGTTTTCGGCCTGCTAGCGCTCCCGGCCGGGCCGCACCAGCCCGTGGTCGAACGCGAACACGACGGCAGCAGCGCGGTCGCGCAGTCCCAGCTTGGCGAAGATGTGGCCGATGTGGGTCTTGATGGTGCCCTCGCCGAGCGTCAGCTCCGCCGCGATCTCGCTGTTGTTGAGCCCCTGTCCGATGAGCGCCAGCACCTCCCGCTCGCGCGGAGTGAGGACGTCGGCCTCGGGCCCGGGAAGCACGGGCGGCGGCCCTTCGCGATAGGTCGACAGCACCTGGCCGGTGACGGCCGGGTCGAGCCACGATGCGCCCTCGGCCACGGCGCGCACCGCTCGTTGCAGGTCCTCGGCAGGGGCGCCCTTGAGCAGGAAGCCCGCGGCGCCGGCCCGGAGCGCGCCGGCCAGGATCTCCTCGTCCTCGAAGGTCGTGAGCACGAGCACCGGTGGGGCTCCGGGGGTGTCCCGCAGCAGAGCCGTCGCCGCGACACCGTCGACACCGGGCATCCGCACGTCCATGACGACCACGTCGGGCGAGAGCCGGGCGACCGCCTCTACCACCCCGGCGCCACTGGCGAGCTCGCCGACGATCTCGAAGCCGAAGCGGGAGCGGAGGATCCCCCGCAGCCCGGTGCGCACCAGCTCCTGGTCGTCGACGAGGAGCACCTTCACGACATCGGTCACCGGGGCATCCTCGCGCGCACGATCCAGCCAGGTCCTGCGGACTCTCCGGTGCCACGAGAAGCGGCGCTGTCCGGGCCCGCCACGAGCTCGCCCCCGACCGCGATCGCCCGGTCCTGCATGCCACGGATGCCGGTCCCGGGATCGGCATCCGACTTCGGCGCCCCTCCGTTGCGCACGACCAGGGTGACCATGCCGTCGCCGGTCCGGGCGGAGACCGAGACCGCCTCACCGGGGGCGTGCTTGGTGGCGTTGGTGAGTGCTTCCTGGACGATCCGGTAGGCAGCGAGTCCCCTGGCCTGTCCGAGCGACCGGACCCCGTCGTCGAGGTCCAGGCCGACCTCCACGCCCGCCCGGCGGAACGAGTCGACGAGCGACGGGATGTCGGCGGCGCCGGGCATCGGGTCCGTTCCGCCGGGGGCGTCGGTGCGCATCAGTCCCACCGTCGCCCGTACCTCCTCGAGGCTGCTCCGCGCGAGCCGCTCCGCCTCCTCGAGAGCGCGTCGCGCCTCGTCGGGGTCCTCGTCGAGTGCGAGCCGGGCGCTGCCGATGTGCAGCAGCGAGACGGTCAGTGCGTGGCCGATCACGTCGTGCACCTCGCCGGCGATCCTGCTGCGCTCCTCGGCCCGGCTGCGCTCGGCGAGCTGGTGCTGCGCCGCGCGGAGCTGGTCGACGGTCTCCCGCAGCCGGCTCGCGAAGGCGCACGAGACGAGCGTGAACGCCGTACCGACGATCCATGCCATCCACCCCGGCTCCTCGGTCTGCTGGGTCCACTCGGAGACGAGCGCCACGACGAGGACAGCGCCGACGGCGAGGGCGACGGGCAGGGCGGCCGCGAGGGCCGCCCAGCCGGCGAGGACGCAGAACCCCATCCAGACCAGGTTCGCCGACCCGCCGTGGCCGAGGGTGAGCAGGCCGGCGGCGCCGAGGAGGAGCGCGGCGGCCAGGGGCCAGCCGACCAGGCCGCGCCACGCGACGGCTCCGGCGAGTACGGCGACCGCGCCCGCCACTGCGATCCCGACGGGAAGCGGGCGGTCGCCCATCACGGCACCGACCGCAGCGAACAGCGCGAGCATCGCAGGAGCGATCACGCGCGCCACTCCGTCCGTCATGGCCACGAGCGTAGGTCTTCTACAGAGCGGTCCGGCGCGCGGCGAGCGTCGTCGCGACGACGGCGATGGCGAGGGTGGCGAGCAACGGTCCCGTCCCGTCGCCGATGCCGAGCCAGGGCTCACGGATCGCGTCGTTGGCGAGGGCGAGCGGCAGCCGCTCGGAGATCTCGCGCAGGGGCGCCGACATCACGGCCGGCGGAGGACCGCCGACACCGAGCAGGAAGGACGGGAAGAAGAGCATGAGGCCGACGGCCTGGGCGGCGCGGGCCGACGGCAGCAGCGTGCCGAGCAGGACGCCGATGCTCACGAAGGCGACCGATGCCGCCACGATGCCCGCAGCCACCCGGGCCGGGTCCTCGACGTCGGGGAGGCCGTAGACGGGCGCGGCCACCGCGAGCAGCAGTGGCCCGGCCACGGCGATCGCGCCGAGGCCCATGGCCAGCTCGGCGAGGGAGAACGACCACCGCGGGAAGCCCGAAGCCGCGAACCGCCGCAGCACCCCGCGCTCGCGGTAGGACGCGATGTGCACGGGCAGCATGATCATGCCGGTGGCGCCGATCACGACGGTGAAGTACGACGCGACGTACCAGTGCGACGGGTTGACGGGGAACACCTCGTCCGGCTCGGTGCCGAACGAGCCACCGATGATCAGCATCGAGACGATCGGGAACGCCAGCACGAAGGTGAGCGTGAGGGGGTCCCGGGTCAGCAGCCGCAGCTCGGCCTCGAGCAGCCGGCGGGTGACGGAACGACCCCGGCGCCGCTCCTCGAGCTCGGGTGCGCGGTCGGCAGGGGCAGAGGTGCGGGTGACGGCGACCGACATCACGCGGCTCCTTCCTGGGCGGAGTACCCGTCGGCGCGGCCGTCGAGGAGGGTGAGCAGGGCGGACTCCAGATCGGGTACGTCGACCCGCAGGTCCGTCGGGATCGAGCGTCCGGTGCCGACCAGCCAGGCGCCGACGTGGGCGATCGCCGTACGGTCGCCGCGGACCGCGACCTGGCCGCGCTCGCGGGTCACGCCGATCACCCCCGGCAAGCGGTTGAGCGCCTGCAACGCCTCGGCAGTCGCGTGGGTCTCGAGACGGTCGCCGGAGCGACCTCCTCGACCGACGTGTGGGTCGGGGAGCGCGAACCGAACGACCACCTCGCGGGCGTGCCGGGCGACGAGCTCGGCGGGGGTTCCCTGGTCGAGCACCCTGCCGTTGCTCATCGCGACCACCCGCTCGCAGAGCGCCTCGGCCTCGTCGAGCTCGTGGGTGACGAGCAGGACGGTCGTGCCGGCGTCGCGCAGCTGCGCCACGGCCGACCACACCTCCCGGCGGGCGGCGGGGTCGAGCCCCTGGGTGAGCTCGTCGAGGATCACCAGTCGGGGCCGGTTGAGCAGGGCCAGCACGAGGAAGAGCCGTTGCCGCTCGCCCCCGCTCAGCCCGGCGTACGGCGACCGTCGCTTGCCGGCGAGCCCGAACTGCTCGAGCAAGGCGCCCGTGTCGGTCGCCCGCGGGCCGGCGAAGAGGGTGACGGCCTCGCCGACGCGCAGCCGGTCCGGCAGCCCGGAGCTCTGCAGCTGGCTGCCGATCTGCGGACGGAGCCGGTCGGCGTCGCGGAACGGGTCGAGGCCGAGCACCCGGATCTCGCCGGTGTCGGGGCGCCGCAGCCCCTGGAGGCACTCGACGGTCGTCGTCTTGCCGGCACCGTTGGCGCCGATGAGTCCGAGCACCTCGCCGGCCTGCACCTCGAGGTCGAGGCGATCGACGACCGTGCGGAAGCCGGCGCGCCGCCCTGAGCCTGTCGAAGGGTACGCCTTGGTGAGCCCGCGGACGGTGACGACCGGATCGGTCGTGGCGAGGGGCTGGATGCCGGCGGTGGTCATGGATCCCATCCCACCGGGGCGACCCTCCCCGCGCATCGCCCCGGGGGCAGAACCTCGGCTCTGCCCCCGGGCAGAGGGGCTCGAGGCGACCGGGCCTGATCGGCGAGGATCCGATCAACCCGGTGGCTGTTGCGAAATCGCCGGCCGGGGTGAGCGACCTTGGCAGGGGTTCGCGAAATACTGAGTCATGGCTCGCAACTACCGCCCGGTGATCAGGGATCAGGAGTTCTTGCTCCCGCCGAACATGGCGGACTGGCTGCCCGAGGACCACCTCGTGT
>Ga0164290_1002200_pt1 | contig 15765 bp, 16 predicted proteins | sample Micstemetagenome_FD_108782 | JGI IMG/M metagenome (GOLD analysis project Ga0164290, IMG submission 108782) | Contaminated culture microbial community from soil near Moab, Utah, USA - Microcoleus steenstrupii SON62 (Illumina Assembly) | ecosystem: Environmental > Terrestrial > Soil > Soil crust... | reverse complement strand
GCCGCAGGTGGATTCACCGCATAACGCACGTTGAGTTTACCATTTATAGTAGTTGCTTTGGTAATACCTTTTGCATTGTCAATATCAACCGACCCATTTACATTGCTTACAAAGAGATTACCAAATACATTGGCAACATTAATATTGCCATCATTTACTGTTGATACCCTTAAACGCATGGCATTGGGCACTTTTACTATCATGTCGAGATAGTATTTATAGCGGATATTTCTACGATCCTCATTCCTGTTCCAGTTTTCTTTTGGTCTTGAATCGTAGGGTGCAGATATGTAAACAAGAATACTGTCTCCCATCTGCTCCATCCGAAATTTAAATTCTTCTTTGCCGATTTCCAATTGTTCGGCTGATTTGGCTGTTACTTTTTTATCGATTTCAAGTACTACCTTATCGCCATAATATCCTTCTACTTTAATGGATCCATAAATGTTGTATACAGCAAGCACGGCTTCTGTACTCTTTGCATTTACGGTAAACTGTTTGGATACATGTTCCTTGAATTCCTGTGCAGGCAGGTCAGTGCAGGCACATAGTGATAGCGTTCCCGCCAAGAGCAGGTTGCAGATTTGTTTCATGTTACTGGGGTTTTATGAAATGAATTAACTCAGTTGATGTATGGTTTCTTTGATCTTTGTTTTTATGGCTTCATTGGTTTCCGGTTTCTTCAGCAATTGCTGAAAAGAACGTACCGATTTTTTCTCCTGCATTTTAAGCATCAGGTCGGCCAGTACCGATTGTATCAATGGTGAATCCTGGTAAGCGATGGATTGAATCAACCCCTCTCTTACTTTCGGATCGGTGGTCATTTTCGATAAAGTTTCCAATGCAGTCAGGCGAACATTCACGTTTTCATCGCTGTTCAGCGTGGTGAGCAATGCGTCTTTTAAACGTGTATCTACGGTATCTATCTCCTCCACATAACTCACAGCTCTTAGCCTTTCTGAAGCCGATGGATGCTCAAGCAGCGTCAGTGCCAGCATTTCACGCATTTCCTTTACCTGTGAAGATAACTGAGCTACTTCATTCTCATCTTTGCCTCCGAACTTGAAAAAAACCGATGTTGCAATGATACCGGCTGCCAGCATCGCCAATCCATAACCAAATTTTGGAGTAGTGAGAGCAGTAATAAAAGCATTCAACCGATCCTTCAAAACAGACCAGCCATTGCTATGCGATAATTGTTTTTGCTTATAGTTTTCCAGCTCGGTCATAAAACGTTGTTTCATACCGGCAGGTGCTTCCGGCTCGGGCAGGGCTGCGGTAATACTGCAGAAAGCCATGATCTCATTCAGTTCTGCTTTACAGGTATCACAGGAGGTAACATGCAGGTTTACTGCTGTTTTTTCTGCTTCACTGAGTTCATTCAGTGCCAGTGACCATAATTGCTCTTTGTCGAATACACAGTTCATGATAAAATGGTTTTATGGCTGAGTTCCAGGTAATTTTCTCTTAGTTGCTTTATGGCACGGTGTATCCGTACTTTAATGGCTCCTTCAGAAAGGTTAAGTAACAGGGCTATCTCCTGGTATTTCATTTCTTTATACCGCGATAGGATGATGAGTTCCCTGTCTGTTTCATTGAGTTGCTCCAATGCACGTTTCAATAATTTTTCTTCTTCCCTTCTGTTTATTTTATCATCGGCGGTTGTACTGTCTTGCAACTGCTCTTCTGCCTGTTCGGTATCTACAAAAGCCGATGATCTTTTATTTTTCCTGTAATGATCTTTCAATGCGTTCCTGGCGATACTGTACATCCAGGTTTCAAACTTATGCGAGCCTGTAAAGGTTGCCCGGGAGCGAATCATGTTCATAAACACCGTCTGAACCAGGTCGTCGCTCTCCTCTTTTAAACCCGTATTGTACAGGAAAAAGCCATACAGGGAACGATGGTGCCTGTCGAAAAGCAGTCCCATCTGATCCTGGTTACCTTCTTTTACCCTGAACATGAGTTGATTATCAATCGATTCGCTGGCCAATCTCGGGTTAGTTTTACATGGTTTGAGATATAAACTGAGAGAGAAGAGGAAAGTTACAGGATGATCAGGAATTTTTTTACTGATCGGCTGATAAAAGATTGAAAGCAGATTGTTATCAGGTAAGCACATACTGTTGTACAAAAGATAAACGCTGTAAAAAATCATTATTCAAATGAATCCTTAGAACAGATTTTCATCACTAAACATCAAACTCATCAGAATAAATGTGTGTTCTTTTAAGGTTAGACATTACACTTCTTAATACCTCACTCAAAAAAAATATTTGAAAATAAAATTGAAAAAATTTTTTTTATTAAAAAAAGAATACACCTTTGCAATCGAAATAATAAAACAATGCTCCGCAAAAAATTACATATCGAATCAACTCAAAATTTTGATGCCAGTGGGTATCATGTGTTTTGCGGGGTCTTATAATTTGATTATAACAACTAATTATACCAAAGCCCCGCTGATTGCGGGGTTTTTTATTGACCGATCATGAAAACATGTAAACACATATTCGCATTTGATACCATCAATCGCATGATGGTTACGGGGATTACTATGCCTGTACAAGATCAACTGCAAAAACAAAACCGACCGTGGTGTTGTGAACTGCTTAGCTGAATTAATTTCAGCAAGGAGGTATAACCCGGTCTGGTAACAGGCCGGGTTTTTTATTGTATAACAAAAGGATTCAACAAATCGAATTCTTCTAAAACGAACTGTATGGGAACACTCATAATACTAACGTTAGGCATGTACCTGCTGGGTTGGCTGCTCAGTAAGTTACCATCATTGTATCGCAGGCTGATCAGGCAGATCAACAAACAGGATAATAAACAGACACAATTGTTCGACAGCTATTTCGTTGAACCAAAAGCACTTTATTTGAAAGAGTTTAATAAGGTTCCCGCAATAGCTTTTATTGGCAATATAAATGCCGAAGCAGTATTAACTATGATCAATGAAAAGCAGTTTGGTGAACCGATAGCTACCTACCAGCGAAATTATTATAACTGGCAGGCAGAAAGAATTGAATTCACCAAAACACTGGTGGTACTCGAAAAGCGGATGATGATTATGCTGGGTGAAGATTGTGCTGAAATACTGTTTTGCAATACCGATTATGCAAAAGCCAATAACATGATCCTTGCATTCAGTAAACACAAAGCTTTACAGAAAGAAGCAGATTTTGAAATCAATATCATTACACAATCTACTTATGGACTGGATTTGAAATCACTGGCTATTAAACCTACTGAATTGGACATCGATCTGTATTATAACGACGACTTCAAAGAAGTAGATGCGGTGATCAAAGACCGGTTGGGTAAAGAAAATGAAAAAGGTATCGTGTTATTACACGGTCTGCCGGGTACGGGTAAAACAACTTATCTGCGACACCTGATCGGAGGACTGAAGAAAAAAGTACTCTTTGTATCGCCTGGTGTTGCCGGTAATTTAATGAACCCGGAATTCATGGACCTCTTACTCGATAACCCGAATGCTGTTTTGATTATAGAAGATGCTGAAAACATCATCATAGACAGAAGGTACAGCAGCCAGAGTAGTGTAAGCAACCTCCTCAATATAAGTGATGGTTTGCTGAGTGACTGTTTGAATGTACAGATTATCTGTACGTTTAACAGTTCAGCAAATATGATTGATAGTGCTTTAATGAGAAAGGGAAGGCTGATTGCGATTTATGAATTCAACAAGCTAACTGAGAAAAAAGCGCAGGCGCTTAGTCAGAAATTAGGTCAGGATACGCTGGTGGTTAAACCTATGACACTGGCCGAAATCATGAACCCGGATGATAACTTCCACCAACCTGTTCAACAAACAGTAATTGGATTCAGAAGGGGACCAATAATGGAACAGGAACAAAAATATACAGCAGTTGATGTTGTATAACAACCGGTAAGCTGCATGCTTTTATGATAATAATAAGTATGCAGCTTACTTTAACAATTAAACAATGAAAAAAGTAAAAATAACAGCAAAAGAATTAAGGGCCATCGGGTTCCCGGAGAGTCCGGTAATTCCTGTGGCCATGTCGGTAGTAGATAAGTTTTATAAGTTCAGCAAAAAAGAGGATGTGATTGAGCTATTAAAAAATGTATTGGCTCAACCTGCCGACTATAAAAATGATCCCATGCTTGAGAGTATTGCATTAAAACTGCTTCCGAAAGAAGCAGCGCATGCAACCGGCATAGCACTAAGAGAATCGGGTGTACCAGTAAGCATTTTTGGACCTGACTATATTGAAGCGGGTGCATTACACCAGATTCATATGGCAGCCAAACTACCCATATCCGTTAAAGCGGCACTGATGCCCGATGCACACCATGGCTACGGCTTACCTATTGGTGGTGTACTGGCAACAAAAAACGCGGTAATACCTTATGGTGTAGGTGTTGATATTGGTTGCAGGATGTGCTTATCAGTTTTCGACATGAACCCCGACCTGCTGAAAAGCAGAACATCTTTTTTTTCAAGGGAAATTCATGAAGCAACGTTATTCGGTAGTGGTGCACAGTTTAAAACAGCCGAAGAGCATGAAATAATGGACAGAGATGAATTCCATTCAACAGCATTGCTCAGATCGCTTCATGGTAAAGCATGGAAACAACTGGGTTCTTCTGGCAGTGGCAACCACTTTGTAGAATTTGGTGTGGTTGAAATTTCGGAGAAAGATGAAGTACTGGGTATTGAACCCGGAAAATATATCGGTCTCTTATCGCACTCTGGTTCAAGAGGATTAGGTGCCAATATTGCCAACCACTATACCAAACTGGCCATTGAAAAAAGGAAACTGCCAAACGATGCAAAGAACCTGGCATGGCTCGATTTACATGAAGCTGAAGGACAAGAATACTGGCTGGCCATGAACCTTGCAGGTGATTATGCAAGTGCCTGCCACCACATCATTCACAGGAAAATTGCCAGACAACTGGGCAGAACACCTATAAAGATGGTAGAGAACCACCACAATTTTGCCTGGAAAGAAATGCTGGATGGTGAAGAAGTAATTGTTCACAGAAAAGGTGCAACCCCGGCCGGTAAAAATGTACTGGGTATTATTCCGGGTAGTATGTCGGCCAATGGTTTCATTGTAAAAGGCAGAGGTACGGCTGATGCTATTCATTCTGCGGCGCATGGGGCCGGCAGAAAATTGAGCAGATCAGCAGCTATCAGTTCAATTACACACAAAGCCATGAAGGATGCACTCGACAAAGCAGGTGTTACTTTATTAGGCGGTGGACTCGATGAAGCACCGTTTGCTTATAAAGATATTCATACGGTAATGTCTGCACAGACAGAACTGGTGGATGTTGTAGGCAGCTTTGTTCCAAAAATTGAAAAAATGTGTGGCGATGGTCCGAAGCAGTTGAGAAAAAGAAATGCTTCAGATGGCGAATAACAAAGAGCGGTAAACGTGTTGTTTACCGCTTCTTTGTTCTCCTGAGTGTATCTGAAATACAAGCGCTTGCTGCAGACATATTCTTATGTATGAGGAGACCCTGCCACGAATGAATGACAATATTTTTTATGTTTGTTCATCATTTTGTCAAAAGATTACCCTGTAAAGCCGTTTTTATGCACCCACGTATTTTTCTGATTGTTTTTATTTTATTGCAACATTTTACAGGGCTGTCTCAAGATGATGATTATATACGTGCAACAGACGGCTCTCCAATCATGAATCGCCGACAATTGGTATTTAACTGCTTAGGAAACCTTAATAAAGACAGGGATGATCCGGTTGCAAGAACTGTATGCGAATGTCAGGTAAAGATACTTGACAAGAGTTTTACAAAAGCGCAATACAAAAAGAATACAAAAAAGGGTATTATTGATATCAATGCATTACTAAATGAAAATCCATCAATAAAACAACGGATGGATGATTGTATCAAGGCAACAGGTAAATCGATCTTATTAAGCACATTGGAATTGAGTGAAAAAAATATTCAATATTGCGTAGAAAGTATTTTACAAAAAACAAATAAGAAAGTCGATACAGGTAAAATAAGAACTTTCTGCATTTGCCAGGCTGAAACGATTCGCTCAAAAAGATTGACAGATGAAGAAATTAAAACACTGGGAGACCCAAACTCACTGCTATTTTTTGAAATGATGTATCGTTGTGGTGATCCATTTCTTTCAGACAATAACAAATGGTCGAGCGATAATATCAAAGATATTAAAGGACCGTCTACTGACACCATCCCTGTCTTGAATATTAATGGCATGTCGTATGTGAAGATTAAAGTAGGCAGCCAGGTTCTTGTATGGTTATTAGCTACTGGTGCGTCAGACATGTTGATCAGCAGTGATATTGAATTCAAATTAAAAAAGGAACACTTATTAACAGATCAGCATTTCCTGGGTACCAGTGAATACGAAATGGCTAATGGGACAGTAGAAACATGCAGAAAATACAGGGTAAATGAGGTACGTATAGGCAATTACTAACTCAACAATATAATTATAGCAGTGAGCGATAACGCTAAAAGAATTTTAGCAGGCAGAAGTTTGCTGAATAAGTTTAGCACCTGGAAGTTGAACAATACAGATAACACCCTTATTGTAACCCAATAAAACTCTCCTTCTCCGAAAGGCATTTAAAACAAAAGCGGTAAACACCATGTTTATCGCTTTTGTTTTGTCGCGCCTTATCTGCTGATGGGTATTTTAATAAACCCATCATTGTGCCATTTAATCTTTAGCGGTTCTTTTGCATCATGAATGGTTTCGTTGTTTACATCCTTACCCGTTCCGTAATTAATTTGTTCTGATTGGCTTTTGTTTACGTTCACGATTAATACCAGCCTGCTGCCCTTTGCTATTTTTCTACTGGTAAAATAACTGTTGGTGAATGGCAGTGTGGTTTTTTTACCCGGTGTCAACAACTGTCGTTTGGTATTGTCTGTTGCATAACTGGCCCTGCCCATAAAATAACTGAGGTAGAAATAGCGTCCGTCGGGTAATTGTTCGAATAGCACTGCACTGTAATCCATATCGCGTTTGTTGATGGTTACTTTCATGTTGCCGGTAAAAGAGCCGGTAAATTCTGTTGCTTTTTCAAACGGTTCGCTCTTATACATTACACCACCGCCGCTAAAGAGGCTGTCCCAGATAATGCGGAACTCGTAGAAATAACTGTTCATAGAACTACGATCGGCAAAGTCAAGTTCCATATTGGCATAACCGGGTTGCGTTGGTTTTTTGAGGTTGAGCAAACCTTCCTTTTTATTGTCGAGGTAAAAGGTAAGTGTATCGTTACTCACCTGCTTCAGCGAAGCAGCATGTTTCCATTCGTTGGAAGCCATGGGCTGGTAATTGATTTTGTCTTTTAAAAAAGCGGGTTTGGGTTTTCCCTTCAGTATATAATCGAACCATTCGTAAATAATTTGGTGGATGGAAATATTGGCCACTGCATCAATGGTATAACCATGGTAAACAGTATCCGGAAAACCCTGCGACCCAAAATGACCATAAGGACCAATGATTACATAATGTTCAGCACCCGGCTTGTATTTGTTGTGTTCGCGTGTATAATACAAAGCACCCACCTGTCCGCCATCGTAATAACCGGTAGTGGTTAGTACGGGTATATCAATATTGGCAAATTCATTTTTATACGGAATCATTTGTTGCCAGTATGCATCGTATGTAGGATGTTGTAACCAGGTCTGAAATATTTTATTACGTGGTCTGCCTTCCACCAAACTATCCATGGCTCGATATGCCAGCCCTTTCTGGAACCATTTATATTCCAGTTCTTTCCATTTCGGGCTGTTATAATCTTCGGTATCGAGAAAGCGGTTGTTCGATACATAGTAGGTCCAGGAGAAAGGAAAACTCATGACAACATTATTCATCATCGGCACATCTAAACCCGGTGCAACGGTGGCTGAGGGCACAATGGTTTTTAGTGCGGGGTGTAAACGTTTGGTGGCTGCCCATTGGGTAAAGCCGTTGTAACTGCCACCATACATGCCTATTTTTCCATTGCACCAGTTTTGTTTGCTGATCCAGTCTATTACTTCATACACATCTTTTGCATCGTGTTCGTAGGGCATAATTTCGCCGGTGCCATAACGCTTGCCACGCGAATAAGCCATCACCCCAACATACCCTTTCTCTGCGGCTTCAATGGCGTTTTTAATATCGGTATGGCGGGCATAAATGGTGAACTGGAGAATAACAGGCAGTGGTTGTTGTTGCTCTTTTTTTAGCACCACCAATGCAGAAATAATTGCACCGTCTTTTCCAGGAATTAAAACACTGTCGTACACTCGATAGTAAGTGCCTTTAATTAATGTATCTCTTCCTGTTGTGTTGCTGGCTTTTACACAAAGCGATGCCCCGAGGCAGCAGGCAGCCACCATGATTAGTTTGATCATATCGTTGTTGATTTTTTTTAGTGAAGCTGTATGCTACAGACTTCCATATTTGTTTTTTAAACGTGCCGACTGCCTGTTCGATACCGTAAGCGTATTACCGGTTTTCAGCTTAACGGATAATTGTCCGTTTGGCAATGCCTGCATTTGACTGATAAATGTGGTATTAATGATTTCCTGTCTGCTCACCCGGAAGAAAACAGTTGCGTCTAATATTTGCTCTAATTGGTTCAGCGATTTTTTGATCAATACTTTTTGCTGGTTGAAATAGATTTTTGCATAATTACCCGCCGATTCAATCAGCGATATCTCTTCCGTTTTTATCATGTAATAACGGTCGCCCTCTTTCACAAAAATGTTCTGCCCCCCTCCCCTTGTACCTTGCTCGCCTTGTTCCCTTGTATCTTGTTCCCCTTGTTCTCTTGCAACTTGTTCCTTCACCCTGTTCACTGCCATCGCAAATCGCTCATCGCGTATGGGCTTTACGAGGTAATCGAGTGCATTTATTTCAAAAGCTTTTACGGCATAGGCATCGAAAGCGGTGGTGAAAATAACGGCAGGCACCCATTCCAGCGATTCGAGTAATTCGAAACCTGATCTGCCGGGCATTTGAATGTCTAATAGAAGCAGGTCGGGTTGTAAGTCGGTAATTAATGCTGCTGCTTCATCGGCATCGGCTGCTTCGCCCACCAGTTCGAATGCGGAATGATTTTGCAGGTGTCTTTTCAGCTCTTCCCTGGCAAGACGCTCATCGTCTATCACCAACACTTTTATGCTGTTCATGATAAGGGAATTTTAAGTGTGGCCAATACGGTATCTGCTGTATGTTGTGTTAACCGGAATGAGGCTTTGCCATCGTACTGCAGTTGCAGCCGCTCCTGCAGGTTTTTTATACCCAGGCCATGGGTGGCAGTCTGTTGCAGCCTGCCGGGGTTTTGCACTTCTACCCGCATGCTGTTGCCTTCCTGCTCTACCCTGATGTTGAGCATGGCGCTTTCTTTGCTTGTAGCTATACCATGTTTTATGGCATTCTCTACCATTACCTGTACACTGAATGGTAGCAGTGGTTGCGGTAACAATGCTTCGGCTACTGTAATGCTTGTTTGTAGTCTTTTTTCTAATCGTATCTGCTCCAGTTCGAGGTAATCTTTTACCATATCCATTTCTTCCTGTAAGCATATAAAGCCGGCTTCTTTCCGGTATAAGGATCTACGTAGCAGGTCTGACAGGAGATCGATGGCCCTCCTGGTGGCCTGCGGATTTTCGAGTACCAGTGCTTTGATGCTGTTGAGTGCATTAAAAAAGAAATGCGGGTTCAGTTGTGCCGGGAGGTTATTAAATGCGGCGTCTTTGGCCATCATTCCCAATCGGCTGCTTTCTTTTACCGCATTTATTTCGCGGATGGCAAAATGATAACCATAATAGGCCAGCAGCCAGATGCTCATGATGCGCATACCCGTTGCCATTACCTGCAGCCATTGCTCCGATAACTGTGCTGTAAACCGGGTGGAAAAACCCGGCTCAAACCAGTATCGCAGCAGGTAGTTTTTAGAAACCGTGAGTAACATAAATGCGGCACCCAGCAATACCACCACCGGCACTAACCGCCATACCAGTTGCCTGATGGCCAGTTTTTGCCAGCCCAGTTGAATAGAACAATTTCTATACAAGTGCGATAAGCCGATATAGATGGAGAGATCGGCCAGAAAATGGAGGATGGCCAGCGACCAGCTAAAACCCGTTCCGAGATAACCCAGCAGCCCCCAATACAATGCCGCCGCCGACCAGCCCATTAACTGGCATTTCCAGTACAGCGATATTTGTGGGAATGGTTTCATGCTTTTTGTTTGACAAACAAATTAAACTATTACCAACTTAGGAAATATTTGTACAGGAGCGTAGGAGTTTGGGGGATGGGGGTTGTCTATTGCTTTATAAGGTTGTTGTGGGTAAAATAGGCTGTGAGCTGTGAGCTATGAGTTTTTTTGTGTCTTCCGAGGTGTACAACAAACACTCATTCTGGCTCGTAGCTCGTGGCTCAAAGCTCACAGCCGATTTTACCCGTACAGTAATGGCTTTATCATGCAGAGCTTTAGAAGAAGGATGAGTAGTTTTTGGTATGACAACCAGTATGGGGGAGCATTGTGTAGTACTTGTATAAACATTGGCCAACATACCAACCGGTTACTAACTGCCATTGAAGAAATACAGGCCGACATTGAGTAAACATTGAGCAACCATTGAAGAAACACTGGGTTTCTATCGTAAAACCATTGAGAAAGCATTGAGAAAACACTGAAAAACCATTGAAGAACCATTATGTCTTGCCTCGTCTTGTAATTTTTAACACCCTTCAGAACAGGAATATAAGGCCATGACTAAGTTAGGTACTGACTAGCTACTGAGTGGGTATAGACAGAGATACGAGCGTCATAAGAGAACCATAAGGAAACCATAAGAGAATGATAGCGAAACTATAGGGAAACTATAGGGAAGTGATAGTGAAAAGCTATTTTAGGACGAGACAAGACAAACACAGCTCAATGCAACTTTTGGAAAGTTTTGGAACTTTCTAAAAGTTCGGTGCAAATTTTTCGGAATTTTGAAGACTCTACGGAGAAGGAAAGATATAGTTGAATGGTTGTTGAAGTATGGAAAGAAGAGCGCACAATTAATTCTGCAAAAAAACAGATAATGGAATTTAAAAAACAATTAAGCGGCTATGATCCCTTATCAGTAACTACGCTGTACCTGAAAATTATTCTTTCAGAAACTGGAGCTCTATTAGCAACTGGTACTGGCTTTGTCTATGAATATGAAGAAACATATTACCTTATCACCAACGGACATAACGTTACAAGAGTAAATCCAGAAAACAACAAGAGAATAACGGATCACGCAGGTTTTCCTGACCGCTTTCAAACTGCATGTATGATTCGATATGCACTAGATCCGAGATACTCCACGAGAGGAAGTGAGTTTAAAGTTGATCTTTACCTAGATAAAGAATTAACACAACCAAACTGGTTTATACACCCTGTTCACGGGTATGCAGTAGACGTGATTGCAATTCCGCTGACAGACAGGGCAAGTAAACCTGAACATGTCGATCTAAAGCCATTTAATAGCAATAGCTTTGATACGCTTGAATTTCCGCCATGTATAGCAGATGATGTCTTTGTAATTGGATATCCTCTGGATATGGTTGATGCTATGCAACTTCCAATTTGGAAACGAGGAAGTATAGCAACTGAACCAAACTACGATATAGACAAGCTGCCAAAAGTATTGGTAGATACCGCAACTCGACAAGGAATGTCTGGATCTCCAGTGATCTACCAACGAGTCGGCATTCACGTTCCTGGGCCAGATAAATCTAAAATAACAGACGATACAAGCTTTGGTAGGATACGTGGGTTCCTTGGGGTTTACTCTGGCCGCATTGGCACTGAAGACAATTTGAAAGCTCAGTTAGGCATTGTATGGAAAGAGTCAGTAATACAGGAAATTATTAAGGGTAAAAAAACAGGAACACTCGATTTTCAAAACATATAAAATCACAATAACAAAAAAGTCGGATCAATAGACTCGCCATCAAAAGGAATCGGAGGATGATATAAGTATGCCGGAAATTCTTTCTCCTTAGGGTCTACATTATTAAACGTTCGCATATGCCCTCGTAAAGGACTCTGCGAACGCTCACACATAGGGAAATTAATGAATTAATTTTATTGATTGATTGTTCAGTCACAAATTAGTAAGCCTCAAAGTAATTCATACTCACTGGCTGTGTAACACGCAGAGCCCCCTCGTACCTCGTGAGACATCTGCGACAAACTTCTTGGGATTTTGAAGACTATGCGGAGAAGGAATATTTATTTTCTACTATTCTGAATGTGCTATGCACTATTCCACATTAGGGCAACATTTCCCATGAACATCTTTTTGCGTAATATTCACTTCGAATTTTTCTAAAACATTAATCTTATATTTTTTTGTTTCAACAGAAAATTCCGTACCATCAGAATCAACTACATTACCACACCAATCACATCTATATATTATTTTGTCATTGTATGATAAGTCACTAAACTTTAACTCCCGTTCGGAAATAGGGAGGTAATCTTCAAATGTCCTCTGTGGGTCATTCTGAATAACTTTTATCTGATCAAGAGAAACTTTTTTAGAGAAATCACTCTCTATAATTCTAACTCGAAGGAGATAATAAGGAACTTGCATACTCTCGTCATATGTCTGCCTATGTTCCAATACAATATCATCAAAATTTAAACTATTGAGTATTATTGTATCAGTTTCTTTGAGTCCATTATCAACAATGAAATCTCTAATCGATTTAATTGTCAGCTTACCGTTTTTTTCTAAATCTATTTGTTGCATTAAGTAAGGCTTTATATTTTAATACTAAAAATACAAAAGCCCCTCGTTCTTTGCATCAGTGTGCATAATTATGCCCTATAATCAATATTACCATACTTTCTATCTTCACCCTATATCAATTAATAATCTAAAATAGTAACCGAAATAGTTACAAGTCACTGATAAACAAAACGAAGTTTAATTTACTACTATTAGTGTATGTTTCCTGAGGTAAGAAATAGTTAGTATTCAGGTTCAAAACTCTTCCAGAAAATTTTCAAGTGTGCACACCGCTAAGGCAGGAATACCCTATTGTTGCTTATGCTTTATCCTTGTAATATAAATCTTTCAAATAAGCACGCGTATCTACCTGTGCAGGAGCTTTCAGCTTATCTACCATGGCAATAATATTCCTCCGTTTTGCGGGCCTGGCAACAGTTTTAAAATAACGCTCTACCAGTTCAGAAATGCTGGCTCCCCGTTTTAGGGCATAATCTTTCATATTTTCAAGCAGGGTATTATCTATGGTAAGGTTTAATCTCGTTTTCATAGAACAAAGATGTGCATATTTTATAATTATGCGTATATCCTGTTAAACTGTTTCCAAAATGGAAATAGTTGCCATCTTTTCCAGTTCCCCTGTTTCCCAAATATTACTCAGGTGTTTATTACTGACGGGATCTTCTTCATCCTTTTATACCCGAGATGGTTGATTAAGTCTTGCCGTATTCAAATGTTTTCTGTAGTACAAATACCCTGCAATTGTAATTACCTCATTCAGAATAAACAGGTTGGCAATACCAATAACAGTTCCATTCATTACCTGTTTCTCCACCAACAAATATTCCAGCAACATAAAAACAGGGCCCCATAAAAGGTAGGGGAAGAGCACCAGGTAAAACAAGAACCACCATAGTCTGTTCTTATTCTCTATGGCTTTATACGCTTTAATAAGTGGTGGCACACAACAAATCCATACTGTTATAATTACCATCCAATATACCGCTTCTGTTTTCCCAAACAATTTTGATGAGGCATAATATTCATCATTCATTTTAAAAAAGCACATCACCATTCGCTGCAATTGCATTTGAGCAAAAATGAGGGCAAATGCAAATTGTTGTTTATAAGGAGATGCATTTTTTCTGTTCAGCATATATGCACCTACCCACATCATGGCAAATGAAAAAAGTGGTCCAGCATAGGTAGCCAAATAAGAAACAGCGTTTGCCTCGCAGGCAGTTTGAAAATAGTTAAAGGTTTTATAGCCCCATTCACCACATACAATGTATCCGGAAAAATGGTGTATCAATTCATGTAAGGAGGAATAAAGCATTATCAAACAATAAAAAGCCAGACAATACTTCCAGGTAATTTTTATGTTCACCATCTTATGCATAAGCTATGAATTGAGTTATTAGATTCGTTAAGTGCATAACAGCGCTAAGTTTTAGCGCGATTGCCTAAAACAATTAAGGTTATGTTTTTTACGGTGATCTTGTTTAAAAAAGTAATCAGCTACTTACAACTGTGTACAAACAGCCGTTTGCGTGGAAATTACCATTTCCATTATTTAACCTTTAGCTGATAAGAGAGGGAGTTGTTGGCTATTTCCCAATACAAAACTTACTAAATATAAAATCCAACTGATCCTTATTGGTAATTTTTTATTGCTTGATTCTTCAGTAAAGAATTGCCATTATGCAATTTTCAAAAGTAAATTTCCATCAATACCCAAAACCTCATGCATCGCTTTTAAAAAACCAAGACTTGGCTTTCTTTTGCTATGCATGATCTCAGAGAGCTTTGTATCGGTTGTATTAAGCAGCTTTGCGAGTTCTTTTTGCTTCAATTTCTTTTCATACATTTTTAGCTCAATTAAGCCTTGTATTGTTTGAGGCATTGGAATGGTAAAGTTTGCATCTTCATATGCCTTTACAATACCTGTGTACTTATTAAGTAACGATTTTTCTTTGGCTGAGAGATGATCGAAACCCCCTTTCTGAGTGGCAAGACTTAATAAATCGAACATTTTTGATTCAGCTACCGCAAATTCTTTTTTAGTTATTGAAGTGTTCATATTTATACAGTTTTACAATTTATACGATCATATTCTTTACGTGTTCCCACAAATCTTATATACACAGTTCTGGTACTAAAATGGATCATAGCAACAATGCGATATTTGTTTCCGCCTACATTAAATACATACATGTCGTTGCCCACACTATCTACACTATTAAACGTTTCTTTTATGTGGTGAAAATCTTGCCAGTCGCTTAATAAAACGAGTTGATACCATTTAACCAATGGTTCTTTTGCATTGGTTTCCGTTTCATAGAAATGAATCAGTTTGGTTTTGGTGATGATAACCATAGACAAAGATAATAAAATTATCAAAATCGAAATTTATTACATCAAATCGAAATTTTGATCATTTCTACATCATTTCCCCAATCCGTTACAAATTCAAAGTAATCACTGAAATAGTTACAACTAATTGACAAGCAACAAGCAAAGCGAAAGCAGTTGCTGAAAATTTTAATAAGGCATTGTAATGGTGGCTTCGGTATTTACATTGCCACTCACCGATCAAGAACGTGCAAATCGGATCAACATATCATAATCACCTTTATCAGCCACTTTTAATGCCTGCAGGTAAGCAGCACGGGTCTCGTTCAACGACAAACCCCCGGCAGCACCCCAGGTAAATACCGGCTGCCTGTATATTTTTTCAATAACAATATCTGCCATCAGTCGGCTGTGCCGGCCATTGCCATTGGGGAAACAATGGACGCTCACCAGGCGGTGTTTGAAGCGAAGCGCCATTTCATCGGGTGGGTAGGTATTGTTTTCGTACCAAAAACGGGTATCATCCAGCAAACACTTAAGTTGGGTAGGTATTTGCCATTTGTCTATGCCAATATTCTTGTTGCTGTTACGATATTCGCCTGCCCATGACCATACATCGGCAAACATGCG
>Ga0164290_1002199_pt1 | contig 15767 bp, 14 predicted proteins | sample Micstemetagenome_FD_108782 | JGI IMG/M metagenome (GOLD analysis project Ga0164290, IMG submission 108782) | Contaminated culture microbial community from soil near Moab, Utah, USA - Microcoleus steenstrupii SON62 (Illumina Assembly) | ecosystem: Environmental > Terrestrial > Soil > Soil crust... | reverse complement strand
CGGAATCTTATGCCCGATCGCCTGCCAGTCGTCATTGTCGAGCTTGACGCCGAGATGCCGTGCGATCGCGTTGAGATGGATCGGCGCGTTGGTCGAACCGCCGATGGCCGAATTGACCACGATGGCGTTCTCAAACGCCTGCCGGGTCATGATGTCAGAGGGCTTCAAGTCCTCATGCACCATGCCGACGATGCGCTTGCCGGTCTCGTAGGAGATCTGGCCGCGTTCGCGATAGGGCGCCGGGATGGCCGCAGCGCCTGGCAACTGCATGCCCAGCGCCTCGGCGAGGCTGTTCATGGTCGTGGCCGTGCCCATCGTGTTGCAATAGCCGACCGAGGGCGCAGACGAGGCGACGATCTCCATGAACTGGTCGTAGTCGATCTCGCCGGCGGCAAGGCGCTCGCGCGACTTCCACACGACCGTGCCGGACCCGGTGCGTTCGCCCTTGTGCCAGCCGTTCAGCATCGGGCCGACCGACAGCGCGATTGCCGGGATGTTGACCGTGGCGGCGGCCATCAGCAGCGCCGGCGTGGTCTTGTCGCAGCCGATGGTCAGCACGACGCCGTCGAGAGGATAGCCGTAGAGCACCTCGACCAGCGACAGATAGGCGAGGTTGCGGTCGAGCGAGGCGGTCGGGCGCTTGCCGGTCTCCTGGATCGGATGGCAGGGAAACTCGAACGGCACGCCACCGGCCGCCTCGATCCCGGCGCGCACGCGCTTGGCCAGCTCGATATGGTGGCGGTTGCAGGGCGAAAGGTCGGAGCCGGTCTGCGCAATGCCGATCAGCGGCTTGCCGGACTGCAGCTCCTCGCGCGTAAGGCCGAAATTGAGGTAGCGCTCCAGATAGAGCGCCGTCATGCCCGGATTGTCGGGGTTGTCGAACCACTCCCGCGACCGCAGCTTCGTGCTGCGCGATCCGTTGCCGTTGCTGGCGCTCATGCTGGTCTCCCGAGATCGGTTCCAAGCCATCGTGAGATATCCCGTCCGAGGGGCATCAGAGCCCCCCGGCGACCGTGATCAGGGTGCCTGTTACAAACCCGGAGCCAGGAGAAGCAAGCCACAGGGCTGCGCGCGCGATGTCTTCAGGCTCGGCGATGCGTCCCATGGGAGTTGCCGCCGCAACCTTGGCTGGTCGCTCGGGGTTTCCGCCGTGTGTGTGTATCCGCGTGTTGGTGGTCCCGACACGTATGGCATTCACGCGGATGCCCTCCGGTGCCAGTTCCTTGCCCGCGCCGAATGTAATGGATTCCACTGCCCCCTTGGTCGCGGCATAGTGGACATATTCGTTGGGGCTGCCGAGGAAGGACGCCAGCGACGACATGTTCACGATCGTCCCGCCTCGGCCACCCTTGCGGGTGGACATGCGTTTTGTGGCCTCCTGGATACAGTACATGACGCCGAAGACGTTGATCCTGAAGGCGGTTTCCAGCACCGTAGGCTGCAGCTCTTCTATCTTTCCGGCTTTCCCAATGATCCCGGCATTGTTGACCAGGCAGGTCACTCGCCCAAGTGCATCGTCGCAGGCGCTGAACAGCGCCTCGATGTCCTCCCTCTTGCCCACGTCTCCCTGTACCGCGATGGCGCGGGCGCCCGCGGCCTTGCAGGCCTCGACGACTTCGGACGCAGCGGCAGTGTCCGAGAGGTAGTTTATGCAGACATCGTAGCCTTCGGCGGCGAACAGCCGAGCCGTCGCGGCACCGATGCCGTGGCTCGAGCCCGTTACGATCACAATCGGTCTCACGACACGACCTCCTTGCTCATTCTCTGAGGGTTCGCAGCCTAGAAGACGGACTCAAGGATCGCGGCGTAGTCTTCCTTGGTCAGCGGGCGAGGATTGGTGGGATGGCTGTGGTCTGCAAGGGCTCGCTCACACACCCAATCAATGACCTGCCGGGTCACGCCCAGCTCGGACAGTCTGGGCGTAATGCGCAACCGACGGTTCAAGTCGTCCAGCGCGTCCGCGAGCGTCGTCCCTTCAAGTCCCGCCAGGCTCTCGAGGTGACTGACCTTCTTGGCCACGGCCTCAACCTCCACGTTCCACCGAAGGACGGTCGGCATCAGGATGGCGTTGAGCGTCCCATGATGGAGCTTAGCCTCCTTGAGACCGCCCAATGCATGGCTAAGCGCATGGACGGCTCCAAGCCCCTTCTGGAACGTCATGCCCCCTTCGAGGGCTCCCATCATCAGTTCGGTCCGCGCCTCCGCGTTCGCGCCATCCGCGTAGGCGATAGGTAAAGCCTGCCAGATACGCTTGAAGCCGTCGGTGGCGATCGCCTCGGCAGGTGGATTATAGCGGGGGGAAAGGTACGTCTCGATGCAATGCGACAGCGCGTCGAGCCCTGTCGAGGCCGTCAGTGCCGGGGGAAGCACCATCGTCAGCGCGGGGTCGCAGACCGCCCTGCGCGGGATGAGGAACGGGCTGATGAATCCGAGCTTGCGGCCGTCATCCAGCGTGATCAGTGCCGCGCGTCCGACTTCGGATCCGGTGCCAGCCGTTGTCGGGATGGCCACGAGCGGAGCCACTGCGCTGGTGATGCGCGCCACTCCGCCCAGGATCGCCGCGTAACGCTCGAGTTCGCCATCATGCGTGGCGAGCAGCGCGACGCCCTTGGCCAGATCGATCGGAGAGCCTCCGCCGATCGCCACGACGCCATCGCAGCCGCCTTGCCTGTACAGTTCGAGACCGGCGGCAACCGCGCTCTCTGTCGGGTTTGTGGGAACGTCCAGGAAGACCGGCGCCGTTTTCAGGAACGCGAAGCCCGGGCGATCCAGCAGACCGGCAGCCTTGATGCCGTGATCGCTGATCACCAGCGGGCGAGACACGCCCAGTTCGCGCAGTATGTCTGTGAGTGTATCGGAAGCCCCAAGGCCGAAACTAATATTTGTAAGGTAAGTTATAGTATGCACCCTGCCACACTCCTTGATATTCCGCCCATGCATCGCTGCAGCCACCGTCTGGCATTCGGCACATTTCGTGCAGCCGGTGAATACGAACGCGCGACCTTTTTGGAATCGCCCAGTCCATAATATGGACATTTTGTCCAAACATTAGGCGGAACTGCACACTTGTCAAGCTCCACCTTGTGGTTGCGGCACGCGCACCGTCTTGACAGAGAGGTTGCGGATCTTTATCAGAATTTGGACATATTGACCACATTATGGTCAGACTGCAAGGGCCGCCGACATGCTGATTTCGCCGGAGGACGCTGCCGACTTGAAACAAAATCAAGACCGCGGATCACGGTCGGCGCTTTGCGCAATCCAAAGGCTTCCCGCGTGACAAGCACCGATTCACCTGCGGCCATTCGTGCCGGCCAGTGACACCCCCGAACCGGAAGGAAAGCCTTTGTCGAAAGCCGCTGCCACCGTGCTCATACCGGGCTGGATGCACGAGCATGCCCGGCGCATGCTCACAACGCATTTCAATCTCGTCGAAACCCCTGACTATGACATTCACACTCATCTGTCCCAAGAGGTGCGGGCGTCAATTCGGGGCGTGGCCTGCCGCGCCAGGATCGATCGGCAGTTCATCGACGCCCTTCCCAACCTCGAGATCATCGCCAGCTACGGCGTCGGCTACGACTCCGTGGATGCCGCTTACGCACGCAGCAAGAATATCGTCGTCACGAACACCCCTGACGTGCTGAACGAGGAGGTCGCCGATCTCACCTTGGGGCTCCTGATCAGCGTCGTGCGCGAGATACCCAGGGCGGAAGCGTTCGTTCGCGAGGGGCAATGGAAAACATCGGACTACCCGCTCAGCCGTCTGACACTGCGCAATCGCAAGGTCGGCATTTACGGTATGGGGCGGATCGGTCGCTGTATCGCCCGACGGGTTGAAGCATTCGGGCTTCCTATTGCCTATCACAGCCGGCGTCCGGCGGACGGCATCGCTTACGACTACTTTCCTTCGCTGCTGTAACTTGCCGGTGCGGTCGACACGCTCATCTCCATCGTGCCGGGGGACCCGTCGACGGCAAACAGCGTAAATGCCGGGGTGCTGTCCGCTCTCGGGCCAGAGGGCGTGTTCATCAATGTGGGTCGCGGGACCGTGGTGGACGAGGAAGCACTGATCAACGCCCTGCGCACAGGAACCATCGCTGCGGCCGGCCTCGACGTGCTCGCGGACGAACCCAATGTCTCGGACGAGCTGCTGGCGCTCGATAACCTGACGATCCTGCCGCATATCGGATCCGCGTCGGTCAGCACGCGCACCGCAATGGCGGACCTCGTGGCACAGAACGTGATCGCCTGGTTCCACAATGGAGCGGCTCTGACACCCGTGCCCTAGGGTTCGGATCCTCGCATCCGATCGATTGCCGAGGCGCACCTCCCGATCCGAAGATGCTGCGCGCCACGATCAACGCCAATTGCTACGCGGTGCATCGAGCCCTGGCTCTGGCTTTCCAAGCGCGGCGGTGAGGCGTTGACAATCCACCAACAGTCTGCCCAATATAAGTTGTTGGACACCGTGTCCATATTATGGACATTCTCTCAGTTCGATGCTTGGAGGTTTGAGCGGGTTTTCGGTGTCGGCAACGATCAAGCGATAGAGGAGGAGGAGAGCGTGAGGAGCTTGTTGAAAGTCGGGTTGGCTATCTTGGGTGCGATAGCGGTCAGCGCGGTGGGGGTGACGGGAGCACTTGCACAGTCAACGTATTCTTGGACGCCAAAGCCGAAAAAGTTGGCGAAATACGAGAACGGGCACGTTCCGCATACGAAGCTGACGAACGTCCTCGCCGGCAAGAACCCTTCCAAAAGTTGGACCCACAAGGTCGTCGACGACAAACACCTGCGAGCCGGGTGGGTGGGTTTGAAGGTGGGTGACGCGACGAGGCCCTTGAGGGTTACGGATCACCAGACCGCCTTCATTGTCTGGGATGGCCAGATTGAAGTCACGATCGAGGGTGTGGCGCCGTTTGTCGCCACCAAGGGCTATATGATCCGGGTTCCGTTCCGCCGGCTCTATTCACTGAAAAACGTGGGTGACACGCCGTCGCTGCACTTTGGAATCTGGAATGCAGACTCCACATTCCTTTACCCGCAAGACTCGGCAACTTTGCCCAAGCCACCGAAGATCAACGGCAAGGATCAAATGTGGTACCTGAGCCGACATGATGCCCCCGATAGCTTGACGCGTCAGCCTGAGCCTATTTTCTACGACTTCTTTGCTCAGCCTGCGGCCGGTGCATTCGTAAGCGATGATCGCATGTTCGTTAACCGCATCCGCGGCCAGGCGTTCAATTGCAATCCTCAGCCCCCGACGAGCATCGGACATTTCCACGTCGACTATGCTGAGTTCTGGTTCATCATGGAAGGTCAGATCAGCTACAACATCGAGGGCTTGCCCTTCTTTGTCGCAGAGCCCGGCGATATCGTCTATGTTCCGGCCGGCCGCTGGCACTCTGCGGCGAACTATTGTCCGGGGTTCGACACCCGGATTGCCATCAATGGCTATCCGCGGGGTACGCATAACTGGCCGGTGACCACCCAGCCTCCGGTCCCCCCGATCGAAAGAGGAAGACCCCACTGATCTTCGCTGATCTTACGGGTGGCCCGTTCTCATCACGAGGGCGGGCCGCTGGTCTCATTCACCTGTGGTGACAGCGGCAGCAGTCAATTGCCCGGCGTATTCCGGGGTTTTGTTCACAGCACCTGCAGCAATGGGCCGAATAGGCCGTTCTCGCACTGTCGGTGCTGTCGAGTTCGTTGGTGACAGTCAATGTATCCTGGTTCTCGGTGAACCGTTCTTGGGAGGTTGAACTATGAGAATATTGCTTCTAACTGCGGCGCTGCTGGGAGGACTTCTGGCCGCCGCTCCGGCCGTGGCTCAGAACCCGCGCCTGGGCTACGTGCCTACGGAAGACCATCCGGTCGGACAGGCTTCGCGCCATTTTGCGAAGCTGGTGGAAGAAAAGACCGGCGGGCGCATCAAGATCGATACGTTCGGCAACGGCGTGCTCGGCAGCGAGCCGGAGATGCAGGCGTCGGTTCAGGCCGGCTTCATCGACATTATGGTTGGCCCCACGCCCAACCTGGTCGGCGTCGTTCCGCAATTCATGATTTACGACCTGCCGTTCTTCTATAAGGACTTCGCGGCGGTCGATGCTGTCATGGACGGCGCGGTCGGCGAGCAGCTGTTTGCACAGCTGAAGGAAAAGACCGGCATCGTCGGACTGGCTTGGTGGGACAACGGCTTCCGCCACATGACCAACAAGATTCGCCCCGTCAACACGGTGGAAGATATGGCAGGGATCAATATCCGGGTCATACCGAACCCGTTGTTCATCGCGACGTGGACGGCCCTGGGCACCAATCCGACGCCGCTGCCCTGGCCTGAGCTTTACAGTGCCCTCGAAAACGGCGCCGTCGACGGTCAGGAAACGCCGTATGCCCTCATCTACACCGCCAGGTTCTATGAGGTACAGAAGTACCTGGCCAAGACGGGCCATGTTTATACGCCGTTCGTTCTTCTCGCGAGCCAGAAGTGGTTCGGAAGCCTCTCCGACGAGGACAAGGCAGCCGTCATGGAAGCTGCAAAGGAATCGGCCGCTTTCCAGCGGGACGTTTCCCGCAAGGCGGCGGCGGAGTTGGAGGAACAGCTCAAGGAGAAGGGCTTCGAGATCACCCAGCCCACGCCTGAAGCGCTCGCAGCCATGAGCGAACGCGTTGCTCCTGTCGTGAAAGAGTATAGCGAAAAGATCGGGGGCGATCTGGTCGAGAAGGCGCGTGCCGATATGGCCGCGGTTGCCAAGCCGTAAAGGTCTTGTTGCGCCGGAGCCAGGTTGGCCTGCTCCGGCGCCCATTTTCAGAAGCACGCTGCCTGCTGTCGCGTGTTGAAGGTCATCCCCGCCCGCCGCTGAAAAAGTTGCTCGTGCGTTAGATGACCGGCCTGGAGGTCCAGGATCACGCCTGCCCCCGATTGCGGCAGGCCAGGAATGTCGCCCAGCACTCCATCCGTCCAGCGGCACCAGCGGCTCGCAACGCGCCAACGATGGCGGCCGCTCGGCGGTAATGAGATCGATCCGTAAGGCGCGGATGACGTTGCAGATGAAAGCCGCGACCGAAGGAAGTCCGATCCAGGTGCCGACGCCAGAGCGAAATCACCGGCCTCGAACCACCACTCTTCAAACCCGGCAAGAAACGCCCGGCGTATAGCGGTCCGGGCTGGGCGAAGACGCAGGACCACGACTGCCGCGGCCAGAATGGACAGCGCGTCGACGCGACGAGGAATGCGGGGCTTCCGATGGCGGCAGGCGCGGCACTTACGCCGGATCCAAGTGAGATGACCTGGACGATCGGCGGCCGCATCGGGACGTTTGGGGCGGTTCGTTCAATCGCCGCAACTGCGACCGCGCATCTGCCCAGCCACATATTGCGCATCCAGGCTGTCACGAACGATCTGTGGTCAGATCGGGACGATGAGCCCGTTGCACGTCCCGGAATTCTGGTCGGATCGGAACCGATTGCCGATCGGCGGAAGGTCGCCGACCGGCAGACGTTGCGACCGCAGTGCTGGCGCTTGACGTCGGCCAGCCTGAGACACGCGGAGAACCCGACTATATGCTGCGCGTCGACATTGGCCTACGCCAGCCGACGCAACTTCTCCCGCGTCAGGATCCCGCTACGGTCCCGGTGAAAGAGCCTGTGCGACACCGGCGAAGACACCGCCGCCGGATGTTCAGCCTAACTCCTCAATGGAGCCATGACGCTGGCACGGTCACCAGTGCCGGGAACAGAACCAGCAGCACAATGAGGACCATTTCGGCCAGAAGGAAAGGCCACACGCCTCTCAGGGCCGTCTCCATTGGAACTTTGCTGATTCCGCACACCGTGTTGAGGACTGTTCCGACAGGGGGTGTGATCATGCCGACCGCGGCGGTCATGATGAACATGACACCGAAATAGACAGGGTCGATCCCGGCTGCCTTTACGAGCGGCATGAGGATGGGCACCAGAATTGTGATCGATGGTGCGAAATCGAGCACCATGCCGATGACAAAGATCGCCAGGACGATCATCCCCATCAGCAGGATCGGCATATCGATGAAAGGACTGAGCAGACTAACGAGCTGGGCCGGCAGACTGGCGATCGTCATCATGAAGCCGGTGAATACAGAGGCTGCGACGAGCAGCATGATCACTGCCGTCATTCGACCGGCGGCGAGCAGCGCGTCATAAAGCAGCCGCGGTGTCAGCTCCCGATAAACGAACAGCCCCACGAACAGCGCATAGGCGGCGGCGACGACGCCGGCCTCGGTGGGAGTGAAGAGGCCGAACCGCAGTCCGACCAGGATAATCATCGGCAGCATCAACGCCCAACCGGCGGTCAGAATAGCTTTGGGAATGTCCCTGCGCGGGAGTTTGGGCTGGACCGCCGATGTTTCCTTTCTGGAGACGATCCACCAGGTCGCCACCAGGCTCAGCCCCATCAGGATTCCTGGCACGATTCCGGCGAAGAACAGGCCGACGATGGAAATGTTTGCGGTGACGCCCAGGATGATGAACCCGACAGAGGGCGGGATCACGGGGGCAATGATGCCCGTTGCCGCCATCAAGCCCGAGGCGCGGCCCATGTTGTAGCCCGCATCGCGCATAAGCGGGATCAGCATGACGGCAAGCGTCGCCGTATCCGCGATTGCCGATCCGGAGAGGCTGGCCATCAGCACGCCCGTGCCGATGACCACGTAACCGAGGCCGCCACGTATGTGACCGAAGAGCGCCAGGGCCACGTTCACGATCCGACGCGAAAGCCCGCCGGCGTTCATGAGCTCACCGGCAATGAGGAAGAACGGGATCGCCATCAGCGGATAACTGTCAGCGCCATTGACCAGCCGCTGCGCCAGGATCTGCGCATCCAGATTTCCCATCAGCAGCATCATCGCGACGCCCGAGAGCATCAGGGCGAAGGCAATGGGAACTCCTATGGCCATCGCACCGAGGAGAGAAACGATAAAGACCAGACCGCTCACGGGGCTTTCTCCGAAGTAAGCGCGGGGGGCAGGACGGGCAGCGGCTCAACATGCTCCACCCCCGACCAAGGGGCGGGCAGGATGCCGCGCAGCGAGCGCCACAGATCAAGAAGGAGGACCACAGCCATCAGGATGGCGGCGGCAACGCCCGCAGCGTAGATGGCGCCGACAGGAATTCCCGACAGCGCTTGGACGTTGCCCCATTCGATCACGGTAAGTGACCAGCTGCCTTGTGCCAGGAGCCAGCAGCACCAAAGCATCAAGCCATATGAAGCAAGAAAGCAGACGAAGCGCGCCCTGCGAGGCAAGCGGACCACCAACGACTCGACGCCGAGATGCGCGCCCTTGGCCAGGGCCGCCACGGATCCCAGGAAGATGACCCAGACGAGGACCACACGGGACACTTCAACAGCAAACGGAATGCCTGAGCTGAAGCCGTACCGGAGCACGACATTGGTAAAGATCAGGAGGCTTATGACGGCCATGCCAACAACGACGAAGACGTCGAAAGCCTTTAATAGCCATTGCAGCGGTGAGGACATGACAGCTCCCAGAAGGTTGTGCACGCATGCGACGGCCTTGGCCGCACCCTGACGAGATCAGGAAACCGTCAGCAGGGATTTCAGCTTGCCGGTCGGGCGTAGACACCTGATCGCCCGATGAAGACAGGCCCCGCCGATGCAGTCGAACAGCGCGCAAGGGTAGAAACGATGATCCCTCTAACCGATGTGGTAGAGGTCTCATGCAACGCTTGCGGTGTCAGACGCCTTCCACCACAGCCAGATGTGCCTTGGCATGCTTCTCGCGAGCCTTGATCGCCGTCTGATATTCGGGAGAGTTGTAGCAGGCGAGCGCCGTCTCGTAGTCCTTGAACTCGATGACTGCCAAGCGGTTCGCAGGCGAGCCCTCCATAACTTGGCTCTTTCCCGCGCGAACCACAAAGGTCGCCCCGTATTTGTCGAAGGCCGCCTTGTTCAAGGCAATGTAGTCCTTGTAACCCTCCTGGTCTGCAATATCGACCATTGCAACCCAGTATCCTTTTTTGGTCATTTGCTTCCTCTCCCCATAGAATTCCCGCGGCCTCTCGTGGAAGGTGCGGACGGCCGGATACGTTCGCATTCGGCACAGTTCCTTTCCGTTGATCCTCCTCGATCACACGGCCCGTACCGAAAACAAGAACGTTGACTACAATATGGACAACTTGCCCATGAACGTGTATGCCCACCCTGTTCCGTTGTCAAGCTTGCAAGGAGATGCGCTATGAGCCCGAGTGACCTCCAGGACGAAGCTGATGCAAAAGCCCCTACTCACGTGCAGGGAGCGGCCTCGTTCTCGAAGTTCATAGCGGTGCTGCAGATTATCGCGGATGCCCCCGGAGCGCTTGACATTGCCCAACTGACAAAGCGTGCCCCATTTCCGCGAGGGACGGTCTATCGCCTCGTTTCGGCCCTCATTGCGGAGGGACTCGTCGCACAGTCGGGAGAGGACGGAACGTTTCGCCTCGGGCCGCGCCTCCTCCAGCTTGCCGCCAAGACCTGGGAAGACTTCGACTTACGAACGATAGCACGACATTTTCTGGTATCGCTCCGCGACCAGACGGACGAGGCCGTGCACCTTGCGGTGCCCAGCAACAACCGGATGGTCTACATCGACAAGTTGGTGGGCTCCAGCTCGGTTCAGATGAAAACCAGTATTGGCGGCCAGGTAGAACTTCACTCCACATCCGTGGGTAAGGCGTGGCTGTCTGGTCTGCCGGACCAGAGGCTGTTGGAGGTCATCAAGGGCCTGGATCTGAGGCGCCATACCCCCAAGACGTTCACGACACCCGAAGCGCTGTTCGATGAATTGAAGCGGACGCGCGATCAAGGGTTCGCGTTCGATGACGAAGAGAACGAGCCGGATATCCGCTGTATCGGCAGCCCGATCTTCAATCGTTCGGGGGAGCCGATCGGAGCGGTCAGCGTCAGTATGCCGGTGTACCGGCACGACGAGCGCCGCCACGAGCTCTGCGGAAGGCTGGTGCGTCAAACGGCGAAGCTGATCAGCACAGAATTGTCCAGGATAGTCTAGCGACACGCTCCGACGCTTATCGACGGCGGCTAGTGACCATATCGATGGGAGAGACAGAGATGGGATTGCACCACTACTCCGGGAGATTATTTGCCGCTGGCATTTTTATCTTTGTATCGGCGGCACACGCTGAAGAAGATCATCGAGAGCTCGGTTCGCATGTCCATGGACACGGGACATTGGCGATCGCTGTCGAAGCCAACAATATTCAGATGGAGTTCGCCGCCCCCGGCATGGATATCGTCGGGTTTGAGCACGAAGCCGAAACCGCCAGGCAGAAGAAAGCTGTCGAAACCGCGCTCGCCGACCTGCGGGAACCGCTGAAACTCTTCACATTGCCGGAGTCCGCTGGGTGCACTGTGACCTCAGCGGAGGTCAAAGTCATCGCCGAAGACCATGAGCACCATGACACTGCGGCTGAGTCGGACGACACGGAGAAGACCAAAGAGCACGAAGACCATCATACCGAGTTCCGGGCAACTTACGCTCTCGCCTGCGCGGATGCTGCACAGCTGACGTCGATCTATTTCCCCTTCTTCGATCGCTTCGCCGAAGCCCACGCACTCACCGTGACGATCATCGATGCCGATGGGCAATCCTCTTCGGACGTGACCCGCGACTACCGTCATCTAGAAAAATGAGATGAACACGGAAACAGCGACAGACGCCGTGCGCTTGCGTGGCGTCGAGTACAAATGGACAGCGCGAGACGAATTTAGTCTCTCGATAGACCAGTTTGAGGTTGCCCGTGGGGAGCGTCTCCTGCTGCTTGGCGCATCCGGCAGCGGAAAATCAACGCTGCTCGGGCTGCTGACGGGACTCGTCTCGCCGCATTCCGGCTCACTCGAGATCCTGGGGACGCGTCTCGACAGATTGAGCGGCGGCGCACGCGATCAATTCCGCGCCGAGCACTTCGGCATCATCTTCCAGATGTTCAATCTTCTTCCCTACGGCGCCGTCATCGACAATGTGATGCTGCCGCTCAGTTTCGCACCGGAACGTCGTGCCCGCGCTACGGCCGCGGGCGGCACGCAGAGCGAAGCCTGGCGCCTCTTGTCGGCCTTGGGGCTTCCGGCGGATATCGGGCAGAAGAAGGCGGCCGCTTTGAGCGTAGGTCAGCAACAACGCGTCGCGACGGCGCGGGCGCTCATCGGCTCACCCGAGATTGTTGTCGCCGACGAGCCGACATCTGCTCTCGACGAGGATCGGCAGCAGGATTTCCTCGAGCTTCTGTTCGGCCAGATCGAAGCCACGCAGGCGACCCTGATCATGGTAAGTCACGACCGACGCTTGGCGCAGCATTTCACGCGGGTGATCCAGCTCAACGACATCCTGACAACGTCGAAAAGCGGAACCCGGACATGATCGTCGCGCGCCTTGCCCTGCAGTCGCTGCGCAACCGCTGGATCACGGTGTTGCTGACGATCCTTGCGATCTCCGTCAGCGTCATGCTTCTACTCGGTGTCGAGAAAGTGCGCAGCGGCGCGCGAGACAGCTTTGCCGGCACGGTGTCTGGGGCGGATCTGGTCATTGGCGCCCGGTCGGGTGCCATGCAGCTTCTTCTCTACTCGGTTTTCCGCATCGGCAACGCCACCAACAATGTCACCTGGCGCAGCTACGAAGACATCGTTTCGCGCCCGGAAGTAGCCTGGGCAATTCCCCTCTCCCTTGGCGACAGTCACCGCGGCTTTCCTGTTATCGGGACGACACCGGATTACTTCGAGCACTTCCGGTATCGAGGCGGCCAGGCCTTGGCGTTTGCCGCGGGAGGCCCCTTTGATGACCTCTTCGATGTCGTCCTCGGCTCCGACGTTGCGAGCCAGCTTGGCTATGCCATAGGAGACAAGCTCATCGTCGCGCACGGCGTGGGCCCCCTTGGGCCCCAGCATGACGATCTTCCGTTTCGGGTCTCCGGCATTCTGGCGCGTACCGGCACGCCGGTGGACAAATCTCTCCATCTCAGTCTCAAGGCTATCGAGGCCATTCATGTCGACTGGCGGTCTGGTTCGCGGATCCCGGGACAAGTTACGCCGGCCGATCGTTTGCGACAGATGTCCCTTCCGCCGAGGGCGATAACCGCGGCCATCATCGGCTTGAAGTCGCGCCTACAGGTCATCGGATTTCAGCGGCGGGTGAACGAATACAGGGCCGAGCCTTTGTCAGGCGTCCTGCCCGGCGTGGCCTTGCAGGAGATGTGGGGCCTGGTCGGCACAGCCGAGACCGCATTGCTGGGTGTCTCCGCCATGGTCGTGGTGACGTCGATGCTCGGTTTGTCGGCGATGATCCTGTCGACGCTCAATGAGCGACGTCGCGAGATCGCGATATTGCGCTCGCTGGGCGCGCGACCCGGCACGGTCGCGGGCCTTCTTGTCGGAGAAGCGACGCTGCTGACCGTGGCGGGAATTGTGATCGGCACGGTCGCGCTGTATGCGGCCCTGGTCGTGGCTCGCCCTCTGATTGACAGAAGATTCGGCATCGACATCGGCATTCAACCCCCATCCTCGACCGATGCACTGCTACTATTGGCAATTCTGATCGGCGGAATGGCAGCAGGATTCCTGCCGGCCTGGCGCGCCTATAGAATGTCCCTCGCAAACGGCATGATGGTGCGAACATGAGGCCTCCCGGATTCTTCTTCGCCAATGTGAGATCGGCGTTCCACTGCATCACTCTCGTTCTGGTTGTTTTGGGCGCTGGCTGCGACGCCGCATTCAGCGAGCGCGCCATCCAGCTGAAATGGGAGATGCTGATCCCGCCGACAGAACCACTGACAAATTTCGTGGAAGACCTTCCGTTGGAGCAGCAGGAGGCACTGAGAGATTTCAATTACTTGCAAGGTTACCTGTCGTTCGGAGGGGCCGAGCAGCTGGCCGATCAGATCGACGAAGCGAAAAGGAGAGTCGACGCCAACAGGGAGAAATTTGCAAAGCAAGGCGTCGACATTGATGCGCTCTATCAACGATACTTGGACTGGGTTGCAGAGATCGAGAAGCGTGGAACCCTCACCGAGAAGAAGTTCGAAGGCGAGCAGGTCGCCATCGCCGGCTACCTGCTGCCCCTGGATTTTGATCCGGATGGCACGACCGAGTTCCTGCTCGTTCCCTATTTCGGTGCGTGCATACACGAACCGCCGCCGCCGCCGAACCAGGTGATCTATGTAAAATCATCCGCCCCATTCGCGCCTACGAGTCTGTTTCAGGGCGTTCTGATAACGGGCACGATGCGAGTGCAGTCTGAAAAGAAGGACCTGTCCTTCGTGGACGGTTCCAGCGAAATTGCTTTGGGTTACGTCCTGGAAAACGGAAGCATCGAGCCTTATCCAAACGAGTAAGCCCGGCCGAAAGGCCTGGACCATCGGAAGCGGCAGCGCTCACTGCCGGCGCATGCTTCGCGCCATTACCGATCGCCCACCAGCGTATCGGCGGCATGATGCGCCAGCAGACCGCGCCCGGCTAAAGCAGATCCCGCCTTGTCGAACTTGTTCCCGCGCGACCGTGTCGAGGAGGACGTCCGGTGGCGGGACACTGCTTCGGCTGCGATGTCATCAAGCAGTTCGACCCGAAAGGTGAGGCATCCCGCGGGGAATGGAGATCAACGAAAGGGAGGCGGCGGTGACGCGCCGGACCTTCGCGGACTATCTCGCCGATCATTCGTCCCGCACGATCGCCATGACCACGGCATCAGAAGTGCGCCGTCGGCATCCTGAGCAATGAGCTCTATGCCGGCAAACTGGTCGGGAACCGGCTGCGTTACCTGAAGGATCCACTCACGGGCAAGCGGATCTCGCGTCTCAACAGGGACCTGTTCCGATCGAGCTCATGCCCGAGCGCAACGATCTGCAGAGCGTGCTGCGTGGCGATCTCGCGGCGATCCTGCGCTTTGCCGCAAACAACAAAAACCCCGACGTCCTTTCGGAGGTCGGGGTTTTTTTGATCTGCTGTCGCAGGGATCGTTGGTTGCGGGGGCAGGATTTGAACCTGCGGCCTTCAGGTTATGAGCCTGACGAGCTACCGGGCTGCTCCACCCCGCGTCACTTTCTTCATATAGGCACGATGCCTAGACGAAACCAGATGCCCTGAACGACAAAGGCCGCTTCCGCGGCCCGGTGCCGCCATAGTGGCGGGCATTCGTAAGGAGAAGATTTCACAACATGCGCTTTGCAGACCTGGCAGCGACCTACTCTCCCGCGTCTTAGGACGAAGTACCATCAGCGCTGGAGCGTTTCACGGCCGAGTTCGGAATGGGATCGGGTGCAGCCGCTCCGCCATAACCACCAGGTCAACGAAGAGCATGTTGTTTCGAGAAGCTGTCTTTTGTGCCAACCCATCAAAATGGGCATGAGTAATGAGAATGATCAAGCCAATCGAGCTATTAGTACCGGTAAGCTTCACACATTGCTGCGCTTCCACACCCGGCCTATCAACGTGGTCGTCTTCCACGGCTCTCAGGGAATGCTCGTTTTGAGGTGGGTTTCCCGCTTAGATGCCTTCAGCGGTTATCCCGTCCGTATATAGCTACCCTGCTATGCGGCTGGCGCCACAACAGGTCCACCAGAGATACGTCCATCCCGGTCCTCTCGTACTAGGGACAGATCCTCTCAACATTCCTACACCCACGGCAGATAGGGACCGAACTGTCTCACGACGTTCTGAACCCAACTCACGTACCGCTTTAAATGGCGAACAGCCATACCCTTGGGACCTGCTCCAGCCCCAGGATGCGATG
>Ga0164290_1002198_pt1 | contig 15779 bp, 10 predicted proteins | sample Micstemetagenome_FD_108782 | JGI IMG/M metagenome (GOLD analysis project Ga0164290, IMG submission 108782) | Contaminated culture microbial community from soil near Moab, Utah, USA - Microcoleus steenstrupii SON62 (Illumina Assembly) | ecosystem: Environmental > Terrestrial > Soil > Soil crust... | reverse complement strand
GACTGAGTCGTTCCCGGCGTCCTCCAGTGCCAGACCGTTTGCTCGGAGTCGTCTCCTCCCTGAAACAGCGGTCCGCCGAGCAGGTATCGAACGGTCGTCCCGTCCGGACGGAATATCTTGCCGGTCATCGGCGGGCCGGTCCTTTGTGAACCGGGTCCGCCCTCGATCAGGAGGTCTCCGAGGGGCGTTTTCCAGCGGCCTCGAAGTCTCTCCTCGACCTGATTTCGGTTCAGCGAGCCCGCCCCGCTGCCGAGCTGTTCGACACGCCGGTAGAAGGAGTGAATGGCCGAGTCGCCCTCCTTGCGAGACTCAGCGAGGCCGTTCCCGTCGGGAGAGAGCGTAAGTTCAACTTGTTGGCCAGACCCGCCGTAACCTAATGTTCCAACGAGCTTCGATGGAGTGGACAGCGCATCGTTGAGCACGAAACTCGCTCTCTTCTGCAGCCCTTCATCGGAGCGGTACCACAGCGTCCCGACCACCTGACCCGATGACATGTCCAGGTCCAGCCAATGCTTGTTGGCGATGGTCGATCGGTAAACGCCGTCGAACTTCTGGTACTGGCTGGCACTGGTCGCGGCAGCCGCCGGAACCGGCAAAGCGACCGGAACCGCTCCGGCGGCGAGCAGGAGGAGGTGGAGCGCAGCGGCACTCGTGCGCAGGGCGGGCTTGCGGTTCATCGGTAGGGTTCCTCGTGCGTGAGCGCTCGGGCGCTCACTTCCAGGTGGTCGTCGTCGGCGCGGGGGGCGCAGCGGGCGCGGGCTTGCAGGGATTGGCGGCAGAGGCGCCGCCGGCCGCCTCCGGCGAGCCGGTGCGGGCGAGTTCGGCCGCCGTGCCGGTGACCGCACCGGCGACCTGGGCGACGCGGTTGTGGCCCGCGAGGCCCACGACCGTGCCGGCGAGGTTGCCGCCCGAGCCGCCGTCGCTCGCGGCGACCGCGGTGCCGGCCACCGCGCCGGCCACCTGCGCGGCGCGGCCGTCGCCCAGGAGGTTGCCCGCGCCGAGCAGGTCGCCGACGCCGGCGTTCTTCGCGGCTTTCAGCAGCCCGCCGAGGCCGAAGCCCTTCTTCTTCGGCTTGGGGGCCTCCGCCGCGGCGGGCGCGGCGCAGGTCTCGGCCGAAGCCGGCGTGGCGTAGAGGGCGCAGAGAAGGGTGGCGCCGACGAGGGCGCGGAAGCAGGTCTGGGTCACGTTGGGTCTCCTGGGGGCGGACGCGGCGAAGCGCGGGCTACTCTTCGGTCATGCCGGCCGGGCACACGGCCCCGACGCGGCGCGAGACGGCGGTGAAGCTCTGGGACACCGGCTTCTGGCCCGGCACCGCGATCGTCATCGACATGTTCATCGTCATGCTGGCGGGCGTGTAGGTGCCGCTCTGCCGGTAGCTCGACTTGATCCCGGCGTCGTTGCAGGTGCCGGCGATCGCGTACTTGCCGCCGCCGATCGACTTCTGGCTGTACTTGCAGTTCGGGTTCTGGGTCATCGCGGCGAGCCGCGCCTCGAGCGTGTCCCGCTTCACGTCGGCCGCCTTCGCGCAGTGCCGGTTGGTCTCGACGTTCTTCGTGTCGGCGAAGGTGGTCTTCGTCTCCCAGACGCCGGGCTGGAAAGCCGTCTCGGCGAGCGCGGCGCCGGCGCAGTTGAGGGCGACGAGGCCGGCCGCGCCGGCGAGAAGGGTCTTCGGGCTCATCTCGTTTCTCCTTGTTCGGTCGGTACCGGTCGGTTCCAGAAGCGGCGGATCAGCTCGGCGAAGCGGCGCTCGGTGGCGCGGTCCTCGTCGTCTCGAGGAGCCCTCTGGGGCTCGTGCTGCTTCATCGCTTCCGGTCCGTCGGGGTGTTCGATGCTGCCCTGATACGGCGTCGCATGCGGCAGCTTTGGGTCGCGGCCGGCGGAACTTTGTGTCAATTGGGGCAGGGCGATAAGGCGGGTCGGGTCTGTAGAGTATGCGCGGGAACGGGGTTGCGGACGTGAAGGAGAAACCGAGCGACGAGGCGTTCCTGCTGTCGCTCGGCGACCGCCTCCGGCGCCTCGAAGATCCGCTCGACGTGCTCGGCGAGGCGGCGGCTTCGCTGGGCGGCCACCTGGGCGTCAGCCGCGCCGGCTACGCCAAGGTCGAGGCGGATGGCGACAGCTTCGTAGTCGAGCGCGACTGGACCGACGGCACGGTGAAGGCGGGCACGGGCCGGCGCTCGGTCGCTTCGTTCGGCGCCGACGTGACGGCCATGCTCCACCGCGGCGAGACGCAGCGCATCGAGGACGCGCGGATCGATCCCCGGGTCCGCGCCCAGGACCGCGCCGCCTTCGAGGAGATGCGGATCGAGGCGGCGGTCACGGTCCCGCTCGTCAAATCGGGGCGGCTGGTCGCCATGTTCTCGGTCCACAAGTCGAGCCCGCGCGCCTGGAGCGACGCCGAAGTGCGCCTGATCGAGGAGGTGGCGGAGCGCACCTGGGCGGCGCACGAGCGAGCGCGCGCCGAAGTCGGCCTGACGGCGGAAGGGCGGCGGCGCTCCTTCCTGCTCGACATGTCGGATCGCCTGCGCGGCGAGGCCGACCCGGTCGGCGTGCTGGGCCTCGCCGCGCAGGCGATCGGCGAGTTCGTCGGCGCGCGCCACGTCTTCTTCGCTGAGCTTGAGGAGGGCACCGACCACGCGACCGTGCCCAGCAGCTGGTCCGACGGCACGGTGCCGCCGCGCCGCGGGCGATACCCCGTCGCGATGATGGGCGAGGCGGTCATGGCCCGCTATTACGCCGGCGACACGATCGCCGTCGCCGACGCCGAAGCCGAGCCCGACCTGCCCGAGAGCTTGCGCGCGAGCTTCCGGGCGGCCGGCGTGCGCGGCTACGTCACCGTCCCGTTCATGGCGGCCGGCCGGCTGATGGGGACGCTGTCGGTGCAGATGGCCGAGCCGCGCGCCTGGACGCCGGCCGACGTCGAGCTGATCGAAGCGGCGGTCGAGCGCACCTGGGAAGCGATGCAGCGCGCCCGCGCGCACCTCGCGCTGCAGGAGAGCGAGGCGACCCTCGCCTTCCTTCTCGCGCTCAGCGACCGAACCCGCCACGAAGCCGACCCGAACGCCGTCCTCGCCGCGACCGCTCGGATGCTCGGCGAGCATCTGGGCGTGGCGCGCCTGACCTACAGCGAGGTCGACGCGGCGCAGGCGACCATCCGGAACGTCCACGCGTGGGGCCCCGGAGCCGCCGTCGCCGGCACGTACCCGATCGGCGTGCTCGGCACCGAGGTGCTCGACCTCCACCTCGGCGGGCGCGTCTTCCGATCGGACGACACGTTGTCGGACCCGCGCATCGAGCCGCATACCCGGGCCGTGTGCGCGGCCACGGGATCCGCCTCGATCCTCACGGCGCCGCTGGTCAAGAACGGGCGGCTGGTCGCCCTCCTGTCGGTGCAGGACGACAAGCCGCGGACGTGGCTCGACGCCGAGGTCCGGCTGATCGAGGAGGTGGCGGAGCGCACCTGGGCGAACCTCGAGCGCGCGCGTACGGCCGCGCGCCTCGCGGACCGGGAAGCGACGGCGGCGTTCCTGCTCGACCTCGGCGACCGGCTCCGCGCCCGAACGGCTGCCGCCGACATCCTGCGCGACGCGGTCGAGGCGATCGGCCGGCACCTCGCGGCGAACCGCGTCGGCTACGCCGAGACCGACGCCGACGCCGACGAGCTCGCCGTCGACGTCGAGTGGGGCGACGGCACGCTCGACCCGATTGCCGGACGCTACCCTCTCTCGGCTTTCGGCCGGTACCACGTCGCGGCGCTCGGCCGCGGCGAGACCGCGCGGATCGACGACGTCGACGCCAGCCCGCACATCGACGCGAGCAACCGACCGACGATCGACGCGATCGGCATACGCGCGGCGATCACCGTCCCGCTGGTGCGGCGCGGCGAGCTAGTCGCGCTGCTGTCGGTGCACCACGGCGCCCCGCGCGCCTGGACCGAGGCCGAGGTCCGGCTGGTCGAGGAGGTGGCCGAGCGCACCTGGGCCGTCGTCGAGCGCGCGCGCGCCGAGGCCGAGCTGCGCGAAAGCCAGGCGCTGCTCGAGGCGTTCATGGCGAACGCGCCCGTGGGCATGTACCTGAAGGACGAAGCCGGCCGCTACATCATGGCGAACGCCGGCATGGAGCGCATCTTCGGCCGGCCGGCCGCCGAGGCGGTCGGGCGCACCGCCGACGAGCTGTTCGAAGGCGAGGTGCTGGAACGCATCGCCGAGCAGGACGCCGTCGCCCTCGCCGCGGGGCGCGCGCAGGTCGCCGAGCAGCATCTGCCGGGCACCGAGGACGGAAGCTGGACGCTCGTGATCCGCTTCCCGGTCGATCTCGGCGCGCAGGGGCGCCGGATCGGCGGCTTCGCCATCGACGTTTCCGAACAGAAGCGCGCCGAGGCGAAGCTCGCCGAAAGCGAGGCGCGGCTCATGGCCTTCCTGACCCACGCGCCCGCCAGCATGTACCTCAAGGACGCCGACGGCCGGTACGTCGTCGCCAACGCCGACGTGGCCCGCCGCCTCGGCGTCGGACAGGAGGCGCTCATCGGGCGCACCATCGCCGAGGTCGCGCCGCCCGAGGTGGCGGCCTACACCGAGGCGCGCGAGCGGGAGGTGCTCGAAGCCGGCGAGCCGCTGACGCACGAACAGGCCTTCCAGCTCGCCGAAGGCATGGTGCACGCGCTCGCGACGCGCTTCCCGGTGCCCGACGCCGACGGCCGGCTCACGCAGGTGGGCGGCGTGCTGATCGACATCACCGCGCAGAAACGGGCAGAGGCCGAGCTCGAGCGATCCCGCGAGGCGCTCTACCAGTCGGAGAAGCTCACCGCACTCGGCTCGTTGCTCGCGGGCCTCAGCCACGAGATGAACAACCCGCTGTCGGTGGTGGTCGTCCAATCGGTGATGATGGAGGAGGACGCCGCCGGCACCGCGCTCGCCACCCGCGCCAACAAGATACGCGCCGCCGCCGAGCGTTGCTCGAAGATCGTGCAGACCTTCCTCGCGATGGCGCGCCAAAAGCCGCCGGAGCGCGCGCCCGTCGACCTCAACGCCGTGGTGGACGCCGCGCTCGAGCTGACGGCCTACGGGCTGCGCAGCACGGGGATCGAGGTCGATCGCCGGCTGGCGCGCGGCCTCCCCGCGATCGACGCCGACGCGGACCAGCTCCACCAGGTGGTGGCGAACCTCGTGGTCAACGCGCAGCACGCGCTCCAGGAGGTCGACCGCGCGCGGCGCCTCACGGTGTCGACGCGCCCCGGCCGCGCGCCGGGCACGGTCGAGATCGAGGTCGCCGACAACGGCCCGGGCGTGCCGGAAGATCTGCGCCGCCGGGTGTTCGAGCCCTTCTTCACGACCAAGCCGCAGGGCGTGGGCACGGGGCTCGGCCTCAGCTTCTCGCACGGCGTCGTCGAGGCGCATGGCGGTCGGCTCGAGCTGCTCGACCGCGGGGCGGGCGCGGCCTTCCTCATCAGCCTGCCGACGATAAGCGGCGCCGACGGGCCGGAACCCGCCGCAGCGACCGCGGACGAGCCGGCCGGTCCGGGCCGCGGCCACGCGCTCGTGGTCGACGACGAGGTCGACATCGCCGACGCGCTCGCCGAGCTGCTCGAGCGCGAAGGCTACCGGGTCCGCGTGGCGTCGAGCGGGGCGGAGGCCAAGCGGCAGCTCGCCGCCCGCGACTTCGACCTCATCCTGTCGGACCTCCGGATGCCCGACGTCGACGGCCCCGCCCTCCACGCCTGGCTTTCGGCCGAACGGCCGCACCTGCTGCCCCGGCTCGGCTTCGTGACCGGCGACACGATCGGGCCGAACGCGGTGCGGTTCCTCGACCGCGCCGCGCGGCCGAGCCTCGAGAAGCCGTTCACGCCGGCGGCGCTCCGCGCCTTCGTCGCGCGGGTGCGGGAGGGCGCCGCGTGAGCTCGGGCGTGCCGCACGTCGCGGTGGTCGACGACGAACCGGCGGTCCGCGACGCCGTGGGCGAGTATCTGTCGCGCCACGGCTTCCTCGTGAGCGCCTGCGACGGCGGAGCGGCGCTCGACGCGCTCATGGCAGAGCGGCCCGTCGACCTCGTCCTGCTCGACGTCAACATGCCGGGCGAGGACGGCGTGTCCATCGCGCGACGCCTGCGGGCGGGCGGCAAGATCGGGATCGTCATGCTGACCGCGAACGGCGACACGTTCGACCAGGTGATCGGCCTCGAGGTCGGCGCCGACGACTATGTGGTGAAGCCCTTCGAGCCGCGGCTGCTGCTGGCGCGCGTGCGCGCGGTGCTCCGCCGCGCGCAGGAACGCGGCCAGTCCGTCGCCGCCATGGGGCGGCGCGTGCGCTTCGGCCGCTGCGTGCTCGACCTCGACGCCCGCCGGCTCTTCGACGAGCGCGGCGTCGAGGTGCCGATCACCGCGATGGAGTTTGACCTGCTCCGCACCTTCGCCGAGCACCCGAACAAGGTGCTGACGCGCGACCGCATCCTCGACCTCGCGCACGACCGCGAGATGGAGCCGTTCGACCGCTCGGTCGACAGCCGCGTCAAGCGGCTGCGCAAGAAGATCGAGAGCGACCCGGCCCGGCCGCAGGTGCTGAAGACCGTGCACGGCGCGGGCTACCAGTTCGTGACCGACGTCGAGCGCGGCTGACAGGGCGACCGCGGATTTCCGGCCGCCGGCCTCACCGCGGTCGGCGTGTGCCGGGGGTGCCGCCTTCCGCTGGGCGGGCACGGCCGGACCCTAGCCCGCCCGAGCGCCGGCTTCGCGACGAACGTACGCCCGAACGCCCGCCGAGGCACGAGTCCGGCAAGAACGACCGTTCCAGCCCGGCCGGCGACCTGAGCGTGCGCTCCCGAGGCGGCGCCCTTGTCCCGACGGCGAACGCTGGCCCCCGCCGGACGATGCAGCAAGTTGAAGTTGACAATCACTCGCAATAGCAACTAGTCGCGGCGACCACGCAAGGGTTCAGGGCAGGACGGAGAGCTATGAAGAAGTCGGTGATGTCGGCGCTGCGGGTAGCGGTCTCGGCGGCGGCGGTCGCGGTCGGCGCGCCCGCGGCGGCGAGCGAGGGCGCGCTGGACGACGCCGACTCGGGCACCATCACCGTGCTCGCGCCGGTCTACCACAGCCCGGTGATCACCTCGGCGACTCGGACCGAAGCCGAGCTGCGCGACGTGCCGCAATCGGTGACGGTGATCACCCGCGATCTCATCGACGACCAGGCGATGCGTTCGGTGGCGGACGTGCTGCGCTACGTGCCAGGCGCGCAGGTGGCGCAGGGCGAAGGGCACCGCGACCAGATCGTGCTGCGCGGCAACAACTCGACGGCCGACTTCTTCCTCGACGGGCTGCGCGACGACGTCCAATATTACCGCGACCTCTACAACGTCGAGCGCATCGAGGTGCTGAAGGGCCCGAACGCGATGATCTTCGGCCGCGGCGGCGGCGGCGGCGTGGTCAACCGGGTCACCAAGAAGGCCGACGGCGAAGCGCGGCGCGAGGCGATGATCCAGGTCGGGTCGTGGGACCAGTACCGCGGCGCGGTCGACCTCGGCGGGCGGATCGGCGACGGCGTCGCCGTCCGCTTCAACGGCTTCTACGAGGACAGCGAGAGCTACCGCGACCGTTTCGAGCTCGAGCGCTTCGGCCTGAACCCGACCGCGGGCTTCGACCTGTCGGACCGCACGCGCCTGAACGTCGCCTACGAGCACGTCGAGGACGACCGCACCGTCGACCGCGGCGTGCCGTCGGCGAACGGGCGGCCGTTCGCGACCCCGCGCTCGCGGTACTTCGGCAATCCCGACGCCAGCTTCGCGACCACCGACGTCGACCTCGTGACCGCCGAGCTCGCGCACGCGTTCGGGCCGGACCTCGAGCTGCGCGTCCAGGCGCTCTACGGCGACTACGACAAGTTCTACCAGAACGTCTTCCCGAGCAGCGCCGTCGCGCCGAACGCCGCGGGCGTGCCGAGCCTCACGCTCGGCTCCTACAACAGCGGCACCGACCGCGAGAACCTGTTCGGCCGCGCCGACGTCGCGTGGAAGGCGCGCACCGGCGGGATCGCGCACGAGCTGCTGATCGGGACCGAGTTCGGACGGCAGGACACCGCCAACCTGCGGCGCGAGGGAACCTCGGTGCGCGTGCCGGCGGCCGATCCGGTGAGCTTCGCGACCGCCGTCTTCGGCGCGCCGAGCCAGGACAACGACGGCGTGGCCGACGTCGCCGCCGTCTACGTGCAGGACCGGATCGGGATCGGCGAGCGGCTGCAGCTCGTCGCCGGGCTGCGGTACGACCGCTTCGAGCTGGACTTCCGCAACCGGGTGAACGGCCAGCGCCTCGACCGCACCGACGGGCTGTGGTCGCCGCGCGCGGGCGTCGTGTTCAAGCCGGTCGAGCCGGTGTCGCTCTACGCGAGCTACAGCGTCTCCTACCTGCCGCAGTCGGGCGACCAGTTCGGCACGCTCGACCTCACCACCGCCGCGCTCGAGCCCGAGAAGTTCGAGAACCTCGAGATCGGCGCCAAGTGGCAACTCCTGCCGCGGCTGCTGCTCACCGCCGCCGCCTTCCGGCTCGACCGCGAGAACACCCGCGCGCCCGGCCCGGTCGCCGGCACGACGCTCCTCACCGGAAGCCAGCGCAGCAAGGGCATCGAGATCGAGCTAAACGGCTCGATCAGCAGGCGGTGGGACGTCATCGCCGGCCTCGCGCTCCAGGAGGCCGAGATTCGGTCGACCACGACGGCCGCGCCGGCGGGCCGCGACGCGGCGCTGGTGCCCGGGACGAGCTTCTCGCTGTGGAGCAGCTACCGCTTCACCCCGCGGTTCGGCTTCGGCGCCGGCGTGATCGCCCAGTCGAAGCGCTACGCGACGGTGAGCAACGCGGTGGTGCTGCCGGGATTCGCGCGCGTCGACGCCGCGCTGTTCTACGCCGTTACCGACGGCCTGAAGGCGCAGGTCAACCTCGAGAACCTGCTCGACGAGCGCTATTCCGCTACCGCGCACAGCGACAACAACATCACGCCGGGCTCGCCGCGCGCGGTGCGCGTCGGCCTGACCGCCGCCTTCTGACGGTGGTCGCGCGCCGGCTCCTCGACGCCAAGCCCGCCTTTTGGGCGGTGCTCGCGCTGCCCGCGCTGCCGCTGCTCGTCGCGGCCGCCGCGCCCGGAACCGACCTCGAGGAGCTGCTCCACCCGAGCGGCGAATGGTCGGCGCGGCTGATCGTCGTCGCGCTGGCGCTCACGCCGCTGTCGCTGCTGTTTCCGGGCAGCGCGGCGCTGCGCTGGCTGATCGCGCGGCGCCGCGCGATCGGCGTCGCCGCCTTCGCCTACGCTGCGCTCCACGCGATCCTCTACGTCGTCGCGATGGGCAGCCTCGACGACATGCTCGCCGAGCTCGGCGCGACCGGCATATGGACGGGCTGGCTCGCCTTCGCGCTGATGCTGGTCCCGGCGCTCGCGAGCAACGACGCCGCGATGCGGCGGCTGCGCCGCGGCTGGAAGCGGCTCCAGCGCCTCGCCTATCCGGCGGCGGCGGTGACGCTCGTCCATTGGATCACGGTTCACGACGGGTTCACCGCCGCGCTCGTCCACTTCGTGCCGCTCGCGCTGCTCGAGGCCCATCGCCTCGCCCGCGGTCGCCGACCGGCCCCCCTGTCGATCACCTGAAGGAGAAGACCATGTCCAAGCCTGTTCTCGCCGCCGCGCTCGCGCTCGGCCTCGCCGCGCCCGCCCTCGCCACCGGCAAGATGACCTGCGACGCGCCCAAGGCGCAGTGGAAGAGCCAGGACGCGCTCGTCCAGGCGATCACCAAGCAGGGCTGGCAGGTGCGCAAGGCGAAGGTCGACGGCGGCTGCTACGAGGTCTACGGCACCACGCCGGAAGGCGACCGCGTGGAGGCCTATTTCCACCCGGTGACCTTCGAGAAGCTGCTCGTGTCGCGCCGCGGCGAGGTGCTCTACAAGAAGGCGCGCTGATCCCGGCGGCCGCTACCGCGGCCGATCGCCCGGCGTACAGACCCGGCTCAGCACCAGCTCGCGGGCGCGCCGCTCGATCGACCAGAGCAGGCAGGGGTCGGTCGGGTCCGTGCCGATCGCCTGGCCGCCGGTCGCGATGGCCACCGTCGCGACGTGCTCGAGGCGCGTGCCGGCGGCGGGCAGGCGGAGCACGTAGAGCTCGGGCCGGTCGTGGCCGCTGACGCGGAACGTCCCGTCGCCGGCCGGCACGCCGCCCGACAGGCTGTAGGGCGCCATCCGCGCGAGCACGGCGTCGGGGAGCAGCCAGGAGGCGACCGGCAGAAAGCGGTCGTCGAGCCGGGCGAGGAAGGTCGAGCGGTGGTCGCGGCCCGGCGCGCCGCCGCGCCCGTCGTAGTTGGCGAACCCCGCCCACCAGCCGCCGCCCGCGCGCGGCGCGACCCAGGTGAGCGAGCCGGGGACGGGGGGCAGCGGGTGCGTGGCGACGTGCGCCATCCGGCGCGCGTCGAACACCTCGACCGAGCTCGCCATCGGCACCGCGGGGTAGTTGGACGCCGCGCAGTAGAGGCGAGCGCCGACCGCCGAGCAGGAGTTGATGTGCGGGAACAGCGCGCGGTCGCCCGTCCAGCCGCCGACGCGGGCGCCCGTCGCCTTGTCGTACTTGCCGATGGCGTTGTTGCCGACGGCGTAGACGTGGCGGCGGTCGGCGGCGACACCCTGGTTCGCCTCGGGCGCGGGCCAGCGCCGGAGCACGGGTGCCGGCTCGCCGGCCGCGGCCGCCAGCGCGGCGAGGAGCCCCAGCATCAGAAGCTGAGGCTCGCGCCCGCGTAGAAGGTGCGGCCGTAGCGCTCGTGCTGGATCGTCCAGTCGGTGCGGTCGCCCTGCGAGAAGCGGGTCGGCTCGTCGGTGAGGTTCTGCGCCTCGAAGAACAGGCGCGCCCACTCGGTGACGCGGAAGCTGACCTTGGCGTCGAGGCGGCGGAACGCGTCCGAATACTGGTCCTCGAACGTCTCCTCGCCGAGGCCGGCGAGGAAGCGGCCGGTGTGGTGGTAGGCGAGCGAGGCCTCGACGCCGCCGCGCTGGTAGAGGAGCTGCGCGCCCCACAGCAGCTTGGCCTGGCCCTGGAAGCGCGCGTCCTCGTCGCGGCCCGGCACCGAGAGGCTCGAGTCGGCGAGCGTCAGGTTGGCGGCGACGCCGAAGCCCGAGAGCAGCCCCGGCAGGCCGGTGAACTGCTGCTGGTAGCCGAGCTCGAAGCCGATGATCTCGCCTTCCTCCGCGTTCTCGGGACGCGAGACGCGCAGCCGCGCGAAATTCTGCCCCGCGAACGTCGCGTTCTCGAGCGTCGTCTCGCGCGTGAAGATCGGATTCTTGATCTGCTTGCCGAACAGCCCGACCGACAGCAGCCCGCCGCGCGCGAAGTACCATTCGACGGCCGCGTCGAGCGCGTCGGAGACGAAGGGCTTCAGTTCCGGGTTGCCGAGCGAGGCGGTCTCGTTCACCGCGTCGACGGTGCCGCCGGGCGAGAGCTGGAGATACTCGGGCCGGCCGATGCTGCGCGTGTAGGCGAAGCGGACGACGGTGTCCTCGGCCGGCGTGGCGCGCAGGTGGAGGCTCGGTACCACGTTGGTGTAGCGGTTCTCGGCCGCGAGCGGCGCGCGCGTCGCGCCGCGCAGCGCGAAGCCGCGCACCTCGAGGTCGGTGCGCTCGACGCGCAGCCCCGGCGTCACCTCGACGTCGCCGAAGTCGAGGCTTGCCATGGCGTAGAGCGCGCCGACGTCCTCTTCGATGTCGACGTCGCCGAGCGTGCCGTTGGCGAGCGTCGCGGCCGGGTCGAGCACGAAGAACGGACCGGTGAGCCGCTCGTCGGTGAAGGCCGAGATCCGGCCGGCGTCGATCGTCGGGGTGTTGCGGAACCCGCGCCCGTCGCGCGGCTCGTTGGTCACGTCGGGGCCGGCGAGGTCGAACTGGCCGAGCGTGAAGCGCGTCGCCGCCGTCGGGCCGCGCGTGTAGACGGTGTTCTCGGCGTCGAACGCCTTGTCGAGGGTGCGGTACTTGCCGCCGACCTTGATCCAGCTTTCCTCGACCACGCCGAGGTCGCGGCGCAGGTCGACGCGGCCCTGCCACAGCTCCTCGTCGCCGTTCTCGTCCTGGACGGTGTACTGGCGGAACTGCAGCCCGGCGGGCGTCAGCTCGGCGCGCGGCACGGCGGTGTAGAGGACGTCGGTGAAGTCGAAGTCGACCGGTCCGGTGTTGCCGCGGAACTGCCACAGCCGGTTGGGCTCGATCACCTCGTTGAACAGGCGGGCGACACCGTAGTCGAGCGTCCACGGCCCGAAGCTGTTCGATCCGCCGGCGCTCAGCATGAACACCGACTTCTCCTTGTACTCGAGGCGCAGGTCCTGCCGCCGCTCGGGCGCGGTCGCCGCCACCGCCGGGCGGCCCGGCGCGGCCGGGCGCGCCGGCGTCGGCGTGACGGTGCCGGTCAGCCCGTCGGCGTTGAACACGAGGCCGCCGGCGGCCACGATCGCGTCGGTGGCGAAGTCGAGCCGGTAGCGCTGGCGGTACTCGTCCTCGGTGAAGCGGCTGTAGAGGCCGCGCGCGTAGAATTGGTGGTCGTCCGACGGCCGGTAGTCGAGCGAGCCGGTGGCACCGATGCGCTCGCGCTTCAGCCGGTACTCGCTGAACTTCGTGTTGATCGGCAGCCCGCCGCGCGCCGCGCCCGGCACCGGGCGCCAGTCGTCGGGGTAGAAGCCGTCCGAACGGTAGGTGCGGTCCGAGTAGCTCACGCCGAGGACGACGCCGAACGACTCGTCGGCTCCGAAACGGCGGCCGATGCTGAGGTCGCCGCGCACCGGGACCTCGTCGTCGAGCAGTTCCTGGTAGCCGACCTGCGCCGACGCCTGGACCGCGAAGGGCTCGGCGAAGTCGAACGCGGTCTGCGTCACGAGGTTGATCGTGCCGCCGATGCCCTGCGCGTCTAGATCGGCGGTCTTCGCCTTGATCACCTCGACGCGGTTGAGGAGCTGGCCCGAGATCACGTCGAGCGGCAGCATGCGCGTCTGCCCGTCGGGATTGCCGACCTCGAAGCCGTTGATCGTGTAGCCGTTGAGCGCCGAGGGCACGCCGCGCACCGACGCGAAGCGGCCTTCGCCCTGGTCGTAGAGCACGCCGACGCCGGGCAGGCGTTCGATCACCTCCGCGACGTTGCGGTCGGGCAGGCGGCCGATGTCGTTGGCGGCGCTGGCGTCCAGGATGCCGATCGCCTCGCGCTTCGTCTCGATCGCCCGTTCGAGCGAACGGCGCTGGCCGGTCACGACGATGTCCTCGGCGTCGGCCGACGCCGAGCCGTCCTGCGCCCAGGCGCCGCCCGCCGCGGCGAGCGCGGCGGCCGAAATCCCGTACCTGATGAAGCTCCGCATCGTTCGTGACCCCCTCGTTCGGATGGATGGGCCGTAGCGGTGCTGCGTGACGGGGGTCTTGCGGAACGGTTGCAGGCGCGTTGCCGATCGATGACGGTCGCCGTCACGCGGCGGCCACGGTCCTGACACGCGGCCGGACTAGGCCGGGGAGATGACCCGATCGATCGACACCGTCACGCGCCGCGGCGCGCTCGCCCTCCTCGGTGCCGGCGCCGCGGCGCCGGCCGCGGCCGCCCGGGCCGCGCCGCCCGCCGTCGCCTTCCGCCACGGCGTGGCGAGCGGCGATCCGACGCCGAACGGAGCGGTGCTGTGGACGCGCGCGACCCCGCCCGACGGGCACGCGGCGCCGATCGACGTCGCCTGGTCGGTCGCCGAGACGCCGGACGGCCCTGCGGTCGAGCGCGGCACCGCGCAGGCGCGCCCCGCGCGCGACTTCACGGTGAAGGCGGAGCCGAAGCGGCTGAAGCCCGGCCGCGACTACTGGTTCCGCTTCGAGGCGGGCGGCACTCGCTCGCCGGTCGGGCGCTTCCGCACGCTGCCGCGCGGGCGGACCGACCGGGCGGTGCTCGCGGTGGTGTCCTGCCAGCTCTATTCGGGCGGCTTCTTCAACGCCTATCGGGCGATCGCCGCGCTCGACCGCGTCGACGCCGTCGTCCACCTCGGCGACTACATCTACGAATACGCCACCAAGGACTACGGCGCGGAGACGGCGGCTCGGCTCGGCCGCGTGCCCGATCCGCCGCACGAGACGGTGACGCTCGGCGATTACCGGCGGCGCCACGCCCACTACAAGCTCGACCCGGACCTCCAGGCCGCGCACGCTCGCGCCGCGTTCATCGCGGTGTGGGACGACCACGAGGTGACGAACGACGGCTGGGCCGACGGCGCGGAGAACCACCAGCCCGAGACCGAGGGCGACTGGGCGGCGCGCAAGGCGGCCGCGATGCAGGCCTATTTCGAATGGATGCCGATCCGCGACCCCGCGCCGGGCGCCGCGATCGAGGCGGTCAACCGCGGCTTCGACTTCGGCGACCTCGCGACGCTCGCGATGGTCGAGACGCGGCTCCTCGCGCGCGACCGGCAGGCGGCGTTCAAGGCCGACGTCCCGGCCGAGCGGGGCCTCGCCGCGCTGATGGCGGAGCGTGCCCGGCCCGAGCGCGAGCTGCTCGGCCGCGCGCAGCAGGACTGGCTGGCGGGCGAGCTGAAGCGGTCGGCGTCGGGGGGCGTGCCGTGGCAGCTCGTCGGCAACCAGACGATCATGGCGCGCGTGATGGCTCCCGACCTCGAGCGGCGGCTCGGGGCCGAACGGTTCGGCGCGATCATGGGCCGGCTTCGCCCGTCGCTCCAGCGCCGCGTCGCCCGCGCGCTCGCCGCGACGCGCGCCGGCGTGCCGATGAACCTCGACGGCTGGGACGGTTATCCGGCGGCGCGCGAACGGCTCTACGCCTCGTTCCGCGCGGCCGGCGTGCGCCCGGTGGTGCTCACCGGCGACAGCCACGCCTTCTGGGCGAACGAGCTTTCGGACGCCGAAGGCCGCGCGGTCGCCACCGAGTTCGGCACCACCTCGATCACCAGCCCTTCGCTCGGCGACGCGCTGCCGGGGCTCGGCCTCGGGGTCCACATCGCCGAGGCGAACGACGAGGTCGAATTCTGCGACCAGGACAGCCGCGGTTTCCTGCTCCTGACGCTGACCCGCGAGCGGGCGCGCGCCGACCTTATCGCCGTCTCGACGGTGCTCGACCGCGACTTCACGACCCGCACGGTGGCCGGGTTCGAACTGGCGGCGGGGCGCGAGCGGCCGCGGCTGGCGCCTGTCGCCGGCTGAAGCCGCCCGTTCCGGCATCCACGAAAAATATTCGGACGGGGCCGGAACCGGGCCCGTCGCCGTGTGTTCTACCCCATGTTCGGCACCTCCAAGCCCCCCGCTCGGTGCCGGGCGACATAGACGGCCCGCTGCTCACCCCCCGAAGCAGCGGGCCGCTTTCATTTTGGGCGCCCTGCCCCGACGCCCGCCTAACCTCAGCTTAACCCGACGCGTCGATACCGGGCGCGCGGCCGACGCGGTCGCGTGCCCTCCGGAGCCCCGCGCCCGCCATGTTCCGCCCGCTATCGTTGAGCGTCCTTCTCGTCGTCGCCGCATGGTTCGCGTTCGGCGACACGCCGACCGCGCGGCACGCCGTCCGCGCGGTGGTCGACCGGCTCGACGACCGCCCGCCGCGCCGCGTCCTGTTCCTCGGCAACAGCCGCACCTACGGGAACCGCATGCCCGAAAGCGTTCGCGACATCGCCGACGCCGCCGGTTCGCCCGAGCGCTACGAGGTGGCGATGCGCGCGCTGCCCGGCGCCTCGCTCGAGACGCTGTGGAACGACCCCGAGGCGCGCCGCCGGCTCGCCGAGGAGCGGTGGGACGACGTCGTGATCCAGGCGCAGAG
>Ga0164290_1002197_pt1 | contig 15808 bp, 16 predicted proteins | sample Micstemetagenome_FD_108782 | JGI IMG/M metagenome (GOLD analysis project Ga0164290, IMG submission 108782) | Contaminated culture microbial community from soil near Moab, Utah, USA - Microcoleus steenstrupii SON62 (Illumina Assembly) | ecosystem: Environmental > Terrestrial > Soil > Soil crust... | reverse complement strand
TGCCCGGCTGATGGGCATGACGCCGACCGGCAACGGAAGACGCGAATCCTATGCTCATGTGCCGATGCCGCGCATGACCAACACTTACATGCTCTCCGGCGACAAGACGCCCGAAGAGATCATCGCCTCTGTCAAGAAGGGGCTCTATGCCGTGTCCTTCGGCGGCGGGCAGGTCGATATCACCTCGGGCAAGTTCGTTTTCTCCTGCACCGAGGCCTATATGATCGAGAACGGCAAGATCGGCCGGCCGGTCAAGGGCGCCATGCTCATCGGCAACGGACCGGACGCGATGAAACGGGTCACCATGGTCGGTAACGACACCAAGCTCGACACAGGCATCGGCAATTGCGGCAAGGGCGGCCAGTGGGTGCCTGTCGGCGTCGGCCAGCCGCATCTGAGGATGAACGACGTGACCGTGGGCGGGACGAGAACCTAAGCCAATCCCAGTATCACGCCTTGACCGTCGAGTGCCGCCCGGGTCGCCTGGACATAGTTGGTGAAGCGGCGGCCCGCCGCCAGATTGTCGGGAGCCCTTTGCTTTTGAGATAGGTGGACCAGGTGATCCAGGCGTCGCGCTGTTTGGAGCGAGACGCCGACTTGAGGCTGTCCTCGGAGGAGACCGCCTTTGAGGTTTCCACCGTTCCACATTTATGCTGTGGTGGGTGGATACAGAGCTGGTAGCCCGTGCGGCAAGCCGGCTAACTGTTGTTCCATTCCGAACGCGTCAACTCGTACCAGACTTCACCCTCCTCGAAACCTGGGATATTGCTGGGGAAAGTCGGAAAGTCTGTTCGCGTGTATTTCATCCCGATCTTCTCCATTACGCGCCGCGATCCGTGATTCGTTGCCATTGTGCATGCCTGGATCTTGTCATAGCCCGCCGTGTTGAAGCCCCAGTTGACGAGCGTGAGAGCGCCCTCCGTGGCAAGCCCTTGACCCCAGTCATTCCTGCGCAGGCGATAGCCGAGTTCAGCCAGCGTCTCGCTTTCTGGAGACAAACAAAACCATCCGACAAATGCGCCATTGCCTTTTCGTCGCGCGGTCCAAACGTAAGGCTCTTCCCCTCTCGGCATAAGGAACGTCACCTCGTTCGGGTCGGTATTCTCATGATCAACCGCGCCGCCGTTGAGAAAACGCATCACCTCCGGGTCAAGCTCGAGATCGACAAAGTCAGCGCGGTCGCTTGGGGAGCAGGGTCTAAGCGTCAGGCGGGCGGACTGCAATACGGTCATTTTCAAGCGTCCAACGAGTACTCGCAAGGGTCGGAGGGAGTCTGGAACAGGGATCATGCAACGCGTGGAAAGTGCCGAGTTGGAAGCCTTCTCGGTGGATACAATCGCTGAAGGCCCGAACCGAAATCAGGCAACCACCCCACCCATCGCCCTGTCCTTCAACTCCCGGAACTTCGCCGACGCGTCGGACAGTTTGGCGTCCCATTCCGGGTTCGGCACCTGGCCTTCGATGGTGCGGAAATAGACATCCATCAGCGCGGCGATGGCGAAGGGTTCGAGAAACGCCGCCTTGAAGGCCCAGGCGAAGACGATCGCGGCGACGAAGGACCAGCCGGCGAGAGGGCCGGGCATAATGTAGAAAAGCGCCGCCATCGGTGCCAGCATGACGATGAAGATCACGATCGCCACGACATAGAGCATCAGCGTCAGCCAGATCGCATTCCTGATCATGGTCTTGCCGTTCTGCGCGTAAAGCACCAGCGCCTGACGCGAAGTCTCCCAGGGATTGGTCGAGCCGGTCTTGATGTTGTAGCCGAGGATGATCTCGTCGACATAGGTCAGCGACATGCGGATGAAGCCGTTGATCAGGCCGATCAGGCCCTGAAGACCGGGAATCGGCACGAACATTGCGATCCCGCCGAGCAGCCCGGTGATGGCGCGGATGACGCCCTTGATCAGCTGATCGAGCAGGAACAGGACATTCGCCTCGCCGAACCGCGCGGTCACGACGTCGCGCGCATGGGTGATCTGGCCCTGGCCGGATGGCAGCGCCCTGCCCTGCATGAGTTCCACCATGACGGCAATGTGGCCGGCCTTGACGATGTAGAGCAGGTATTCGCGGATCCAGTAGACCGCGACCGAGACCACCGCGAAACCGCCGACGCCGCCCCAGATGCCGAAGCTCGCCGGGTCATCGCTGATATGGCCGACACCATAGCCGATGGCCGCTCCTGCCCCGGTCGCCGCGATATAGGCGATCGTAATGCCGAAATAGACGGCCATGCGCAGGAGGATGAACGGGAATGTCCGGGCCATCAGCCCGAGTGTGTGGCCAATCGAAAAGTCCCACATATTGATTCCTGATCGCCCGGTCAGAAGCCGAGGGTTCGCTGGATGTACCGCAATGTCCGCATGATGCGGGTTTTCGTCCATGGGACGCGGCCAGCCTTCAACTTATTCGCAGAGTCGGCAAGAAGTCTTGCGATTTCGGGATGCGTGGCGAGCCGGTCCATGTCGTGCGAGACGATCTCGGTCATGCCCCGCGGGAAAATATTTCCATCGACCGGCATGGGAAGCAACCGAGGCCCGAGCTTGGCGACGAGCTCGGCTTCCAGCGCACCATACCATTCGGCGCCACGGTCGAGCCGGACAACCTGCCGCTCATCTCGTCCCGCGTCGCGGATTGCCGTGGTAATCTTCTCCATGTCTGATGTGGAATGACAGGCGAGAAAGAGCCTGGAAAAGAGCATGTCGCTCTTCTTCCGTTCGAAACCGGTTATCTTGGCCAGATGCCTGAGATAGTCGGAGATTTCGACCGGAAAGGAGAAATTCGCAGGCTTCTCGCGTGAGGGAACCAGTCCTTCGAGGCCGAGTATATGCCGGCCGAAAGCCGTGTAGATGTCCTCGTTGCCCCGCCGGACTTCCTCGAAGTTCAGGACGGCGAGCCGGAGTTTTGGGTGGCTCAGGATCGGCTCGAGTTCTATCAGCGCGTTGATAACGTCTGAGCCGAGGGGATCGGCCAGATGGCGCTCGACATATCTGGGAAACGGCGCGCCGCGCCCGTTCTTGACCGTCTCACCCCAGACCGAGAACAGCAGCGAAAGCGGATCACGCAAGGTGTAGACGATCAGCACCTCATCCTGGCCAAGCACCTTGCCCAGCTTGACGAAATCCTTGGCCTTCCATTTGCGGAAGCCTTCCGAGGAGATCAGCATGTTGGCATTCGCGCGCCTGGCCTGCTCGGCGGCGCGTTTCAGCCGCTTGAACAGCGCGCCGTTTTCCGAGAGCACGTCTTCCTTAGAGGAGACCACCCCATGATGGGCATTCTGGGCGCGCTGCGAAACGACGGGATAGAGCCAGCCCTTTTGGAGTAGTTCCTTGCGGTTGCGATAGAAGTTCGATTGCAGATAGGTGGTCGCGGTCTTGCGCGGGCCGATATGGATCACAAGCATCGGGTCACCTGAACCTGTTGACGAGGCGACGCCAGGACATCAGCGACGATCGCGCCAGGTTGGCAACTGTCATCCTGAACCCTCCGGGCCGGAATTTGTTTGTCAGGTCGTCAAGCAGGGCTTTCACCTTCGGGTCGGCGGCGAGCACCGTGTCGTCGTAATAGTCGAATGTCGCCTCGCCTTCCGGGAAGAGCTTGGCGCCGGGCGATGGCACCATCTCGGCCGAAAATCGCTTTAAGAGCTTGCGTTCCATCGCGAGAAACGCGTCGTCGTCACGGCGCATCGTCATCACCCGTTTCGCCTGCGGCACGGCGGCGACAGCCTCGATGATGTCCTTGCGGGTCGCGCCGGTCAGCATATGCTTGAAAACGCGGCCGATATTGACGCGCTCGCCGCCTTTCCAGCGGCCCATGCGCACCAGCATCGCCCGCATGAATTCGGTCATCTCAAGCGGCTCGCGTTCGTTGGCGGTGCCGCGTTCGGCATGGGGCAATGTGCCGACGGACAGTACATCCTCGGTCAACACATCGAATATATCGCGGCCTTGCCTGCCGATTTCGTCATAGAGAAGGACTGTCAGGCTGGCATTCTTGATTTCCCGGTATTTTTGTAGGTCTGTCAGCGGGTCGAGAGAGCGGGATTTTCCGGCTTTGCGGACCTGTTCCTCATAATGCTGGGGAAGCGATTTCGGGCCGCCGGTCTTCACCTTCTGCGCCCAGAGTGAATAGGTCAGCGAAACCGGATCGCGCAGCGTGTAGACGATCCGCATCTCGTGCGGCGACATGATCTCCTGCAATCGTCTGAGATGCTGCGGCCGCCATTTGCTGAAGCCTTCCGAGGACAGCAGAATGTTGAGATTGCCGGCAGCAGCCTTCTTGGCGATCTTCCGGAGCGCGGCGACCTTGCGGCTGCCGTCGTCCAGTATCTCGGCGGGATGATCCGAGAGATCGTGATGGGCGATCACCACGCGCTCGCCCAACTGCGGGTAAAGCCAGCCGGCCTTCTCAAGCGCGGCAGCGTTATCGTGCAGGTTCGTCTGCATCCAGGTCGTCGCTGTCTTGTGCGGCCCGACATGCAGAACGAACATCAGGTGAGCTCCGTGCTCGCAATCTTGATGCCGAAACCTTCGAGGCCGACATAATGGCGCTCGCGTGAGGAGAGCAGCTTGATCGAGGCAATGCCGAGATCTTTCAGGATCTGTGCGCCAAGTCCGATTTCCAACCATTCGCTCTCGCGCGCCTGGGCTTCGGAATGACCCTCGCGGCCGTGGCCCATCTTACGGTTGTGTTCGGTGGCGCCGACACCGACCGAGCCCTCGCGGAGATAGACGATGACCCCGCGGCCTTCCTCGGCGATCCGCGCCATGAAGCGATCGACCGGGCGGGGGTTACCGAACACGTCGGCCGCGACATTTTCCATATGCAGGCGGATGAGGACATCCTCCCCGTCGCGGATATCACCGAAGACGACGGCGAGATGCTGCATCGGGTCCCAAGGCAGCGAATAGGCAAAGGCCCTGGCCCTGCCCTGCGGCGTATCGACCTCGAAACTCGCGACCCGTTCGATCAAGGTTTCCTTGTGTTGGCGGTAGGCAATGAGGTCGGCGACCGAGACCTGCTTGAAACCATGCTCCTCGGCAAAGGCCGCAACCTGAGGCCCGCGCTTGACTGTACCATCGTCATTGACCAGTTCGCTGATCACGCCAATCGGCGGCAGGCTGGCCAGCCGGCAGAGATCGACGGCGGCCTCGGTATGGCCGGACCGCATCAGGACGCCGCCTTCGCGGGAGATCAGGGGGAAGATATGGCCGGGGCGGACGAAATCCGCCGAACTGACATTGGGATTGGCGAGATTGCGCACGGTGACGGTGCGGTCGTCGGCGGATATGCCGGTTGTCGTGCCATGCTTGAAATCGACCGACACGGTGAAAGCGGTGGTGTGGGCGGAATCGTTTTCCGCCACCATGGCGTTGAGGTTCAGCCGCTTGGCCTCCTCGCGCGGCATCGGCGTGCAGACGATGCCCGACGTGTGGCGCACGATGAAGGCCATTTTCTCCGGCGTGCAGTGGACGGCCGCGACGATCAGGTCGCCTTCATTCTCGCGGTCGTCGTCATCCGTCACCACCACGATCTCGCCGCGCTCGAAAGCCCGGATCGCATCGACGACACGCTTCTGGTCGTATGCCATTCCACAAACCCCTGTCTTTCTAGTCTTCCGCAACGCCGAACGGGAAACCGTTCCCACTTTCCTTGCGTTGCTATTCAAGCCGGCCGGTCTGGCCGCGGTCACGCAGATAGTGATCGGCAATGATGCAGGCAACCATCGCCTCGCCGACAGGCACCGCCCGGATTCCGACACAGGGGTCGTGACGGCCCTTGGTCCTGAGCGAGACATTGTTGCCGCCGGCGTCGATCGAGAGCCGCTCGGTGAGGATCGACGAGGTCGGTTTGACCGCGAAACGCGCGATCACCGGCTGGCCGGTGGAGATGCCGCCCAATATGCCGCCGGCATGATTGGACAGGAAGACTGGTCTGCCGTCGTTGCCCATGCGCATCTCATCGGCGTTTTCCTCGCCGGTAATTTCGGCGGCGCCAAAACCGTTGCCAATCTCCACGCCCTTCACGGCATTGATCGACATCAGCGCGGAGGCGATATCCTGGTCGAGCTTGGAGTAGATCGGCGCGCCGATGCCTGCCGGCACGCCTTCCGCCACCACTTCGATAACGGCGCCGATGGACGAGCCCTTCTTACGAATATCGGAGAGATACTCCTCCCAGATCGGCACGATCTCAGGATCGGGCGCGAAGAATGGATTGTTGCCGACCTCGTCCCAATTCCAGTTCTTGCGGTTAATCTTGTGCACACCGATCTGCACCAGCGCGCCGCGAATGGTGACGCCGGGCACGACCTTGCGCGCCAGCCCGCCCGCCGCCACGCGTGCCGCCGTCTCGCGCGCCGAGGAACGGCCGCCGCCGCGATAGTCGCGGATGCCGTATTTGGTGTCATAGGTGAAGTCGGCATGACCGGGCCGGTATTGCTGGGCGATCTCGCCGTAATCCTTGGAGCGCTGGTCGGTATTTTCGATCAGCATGGAAACCGGCGTGCCGGTGGTCACCAGCGTCACACCGTCAGCATCCGGCATTACGCCGGAGAGAATCTTGACGATATCATCCTCGCGACGCTGGGTGACGAAGCTCGATTGACCCGGCTTGCGCTTGTCCATCCAGTGCTGGATCTCGTCTGGGGTGAAGCGGATGCCCGGAGGGCAGCCATCGACCACGCAGCCGAGCGAAGGACCGTGGCTCTCGCCCCAGGTCGTCACGCGAAAGAGATGTCCGAATGTGTTATGCGACATAAATGCTTATTCCGAGCCGGCCAGCCGGCATTCTTGACGTTTTCACGGGGCACTCATAGTGCCTGAAGGCGGAAAATAGAAGCGTAAAAGTGCTCCTGCGAACGGTGCCAAGGTGGCGCTTGAAGAAAGCAAATTTCGTGTTAACACTTCTGGCGGAAATACCGCAATTCGAAGAAAATTTCGCCACATTCCGGAGTGAGACATGGGGAAGCAGAACGTTGAACATAAAAACGTCAAGGGAACTTCCATGCGCCTCCTCCTCGCAATCTTCCTGGGTATCGCAGGTTTCCTGACGCCGTTTAGCGTGTCTGCCGAGAGCGCGGACGTCGAAGCGGTGATCGAAGGCGTCGACGAGGACCGCCTGACGCTGGTGCTGGATGACGGCAAGAAGTATCAGGCGCCCGAGGAATTTAACTTCGACGGCCTCAAGAAGGGCGTCAAGGTCGTGGTGTTCTACACGGAGACCGACGGCAAGCGCGTGATCAATGACCTCCAGATCGTGGAATGATATGACATTCAGCAAGGATTAAGAGCCGGCTGCTAGGTTCCAGGTTATTGGAAACCGGAACGTTTGTCATGTTGCGCTTCATCAAGAGCCTGACCTCGCCTGCTGTAAAGCGTGCCGTGATCACGTCGGGGCTCGAAGTTTCCGCCGTGCTCGATGCGTTCAACCTGTCCTCCGGAACGCGCGGACTGGGTGCGATCTTCACGCTGCATCATGTGCGGCCGCGCTTCGTCCGATCCTTCCATCCCAACGATATCCTCGAGATCACACCTGAGTTTCTCGACGAGGCCCTGACGACCCTCTCGGCACGCGGCTATGAGTTCATCCGCCTCGAAGACGTGCCCGCGCGGCTTGCCAACCCGGATATGAAGCGCCCCTTCGCCTGCTTCACACTGGACGACGGCAACCGCAACAACAAAACCGATGCCGCACCCGTCTTCACCAAGCACGATGCGCCATTCACGGTCTTTCTGACCAAGGGATTTATCGAGGGAACGCATTCGCTCTGGTGGGAGACGCTCGAAGCGCTGCTGAACAAGGTTCCCGCCTTCGATTTCGACTTCGGCCTGAGAACCGAGCCGGTGCCCGCAGCGACGTATGAGCAGAAGCTCGCCGCTTTCAGCCGGGTGACCGATTTCGTCAGCACATCGGACGAGGCGCGCGCGGTCATGCAACTCGACGAGGAGGCGCGACGCCACGGCATCGATCCGCTGGCGATAACGCGCGACCTCACCATGCGCGCCGATGAGCTTCGCGCGCTCGCCGAAAATCCACTCGTGTCTTACGGGGCGCATACAGTCAGCCATCGCGGTCTGGCACGGCTGCCCGAAGCGGACGCACGGCGCGAGATCGAGGAATCGGTGGAGGCGGTCGAGGCGATGACGGGCACCAAAGCCAACGGCTTCGCCTATACCTATGGCGATGCCCGTTCGGTCTCGGCACGCGAGCAGCAGATACTGCGCGAACTCGGCATCAAAATCGGCGTGACAACGCGGCCGGGCGTGCTGACAGCCGAGATGGCAAGCGATACGACCGCACTGCCGCGAATCTCGCTCAACGGGCTTTACCAGAAGGGCCGATATGTCAGGGCCCTGGCGAGCGGGATACCGTTCAGGGTGTTGAAGTAGACAGCGGGGCCGGAGCAACTTCGATGTTTGACCTCTTTCTAGAAGTCTTGAACAATTTGCTCTCGATCCCATCGCGTTGGAGCAGGCTCACGAAATGGATGATCGGCTCTGGTTTGATCATCTGCCTTGTTTTGATCTCCCTTCTTGCGTTCAAGCGCGGCTGATCCCGCGCGCAGGCGTTTACGGATACATCCGCACCTTCTCCCAGCCCTCGCCCGCGCGGCGGAACTCCACGCGGTCGTGCAGGCGGAATGGTCCATCGGCCCAGAATTCGATCGAGATCGGCTTCAGCCTGAATCCCGACCAATGCGGCGGACGGGGAATGTGACCGATACCGAATTTCAGCGTGTATTCTGCAACCGCCTTTTCCAGTGCGAAGCGGCTTTCGAGCGGGCGAGACTGCTTCGAGGCCCATGCGCCGATACGGCTGCGGCGGGCACGGGTTTCGTAATACGCGTCCGCCTCGGCGTCGGAGACGGTCTCGATATCGCCACGGACACGCACCTGGCGGCGCAGCGATTTCCAGTGAAACACCATGGCCGCCTTCTTCTGGCCAAGGAGTTCCTGTCCCTTTTGGCTCTCATAATTGGTGAAGAACACAAAACCGTCCAGATCGAAGGCTTTGAGCAGCACCATGCGAACATTGGGCATGCCATCTGCGTCGACAGTGGCAAGCGCCAAAGCAGTGGGATCGTTCGGCTCGGCCGATTCGGCCTCCTTAAGCCATGTGCCAAACAGAGAAAAGGGTTCATTTTCCTGGGTGAAGTCACTGGTTGTTAACTCATTTCCGCTCATGATCTGAAAGAAGCCCTATCTTTTGTTCGAGTTCTGTAGGCCAAGCTTGCGACACATATCAAAGCCGGATGGCGCCCAAAAGGCCCCTGTCGCAGCTGCGGTGAGATTCTCCGCGGCCGTCGCCGTGCCCCTGCTGCTCGCAAGCTGTATGGGGTTGGGCATGGACGAGACCGATACCAAAATTACCACCAATTCCGTCGATACCGCGCAATATAAAGCACCTGCCGACACGGTCTCCGACGAAGCAACAATCCGCAACGCTGTCTCGTCGGCGGATTTGAGCCGCATGTCGCAAAGCGTGTCCATTCCCTGGGCCAACACGACCACCGGCAGCGCGGGTGTGATCAATTCCATCCGCGAGGAGAACAACGGCTCCTATGTCTGCCGGACCTTCATCACCACGCGGCACTCCTATCGCGGCATCTCGAACTATGGCGGCAAGGCCTGCCTCGTCGGTTCGGGAGACTGGCAGATCATCGCATTCAAGGAAATGACGTAAAACAAGCGGCAATAATCGTCATTTACCGAACGGATACGAAAGTCTGACATAAGCTAATCATGACAACCTGGTGAATGAGTTCCAATCCATGGCCAGCGAAAACCGGATGCGCGACCCCTATGCAATTCTGGGCATCAGCCGAACGGCTGACCAGCTCGAAATTAAGGCCGCGTGGCGCAGCGTGGCCAAGCGGCTGCATCCCGATCAGAATCGCAACGACCCCCAGGCGCAGAGCCGCTTCACCGAAGCCGGTCGCGCCTATGATCTCCTGAAGGACCCGGAGAAGCGCCGTCGCTACGACGAGATGCTGAACCGCACGTCATTCGGGAGTGCGACCAGCGCCTATTCGCCGGGCCGGAGCGGAACCAGAGAGCCCACCTTCATGGAAAAGCGCGCCGAACGCGCCCGGGCCGAGGCGGAAGCGCGGGCGCGAGCCGAGGCCGAGGCTCGCCAGCGGGCGGAAGCCGAAGCGGAAACCCGCGCCAAGGCTGCGGCCGAGGCCCGAGCCAAGGCCAAGGCCAAGGCGGAAGCCGAGCTCAAGGCGGCCGAAAGCGTGAAGCCTACCGCCGAGAGCGAGGTAGACGAGGAAGCCAAAGAGGCCTTCAACAAGATTTTCGGAGACCGCCGAAAGACCGAAAGAACTGCCGAAAAGTCTGCGGACAGCACCGGGCAGCCCGCACCCAAGCCGGAGCCTGCCAAGAGGGAATCGGCCAAGGCGGAATCGACCAAGCCGGACACCGCGAAAGCGGAGGCTCCCAAGGCCGAGTCGGCCGAGCCCCCGGAGGACTCGGCCCGCGCAGAGTCCGAATCCCCCGATCCGCAGGCTGAAGGCGCTCCGTCACCCGCGCTCAACCTCATTTCCTATCTCGTCAAGCGGCTGACAGGCCAAGTACCGCCGCCGGAGAAGGCGCCGGACCTCAACATCGATGCAATGGTGTCGATCGAGGACCTGCTCAATCGCGTCAATCCGGCCATTACGCTGCCCGACGGCAAGCTGCTCAGCGTCAGCCTGCCCGATGGCGCCATGGATGGCACCACGGTGCGCATGGAAGGCTGCGGCCACAAGCTGCCTAACATGCGCCGCGGCGACGTGGTTGCGACGCTGCGGCTCAAGCCGCACAGATGGTACCGCACGAATTTCTACGATCTTCACACCTTCCACGACATCGACATCGAAAATGCGGTTCTCGGCTGCAGCACGACTGTCGAGACGCCGGATGGTCCCGTCAGGATCAAGGTGCCTGAATGGTCCGGATCGAACAGGACCGTCAAAGTGCCCGAAAAAGGTCTACCCAAGGGCGGCGGCAAGCGCGGCGACCTGATCGTTGAGATCCGGGTCATGCTGTGGGATCACCCGGACGAGAAGGTCATCGACCTGATGCGCGCTCTGCGCGAAGGGCTGTTCCTGTGACAGTTCGCTCAAAGGCGTTGTTGAAAAACTCCTTTTAAAAGCAATTATTTCACAGCCAGATCCCTTCCGGGCACACCAAATCTTGCTATTGCTAATCTTTGGTGATTTGAGCGCCGCTTGAACCGCCGGGCGGCCTGTGCCATAGGCGACAATGGATTTTCAGTTTCTGGAGGGGCATATATGACCGGATTGATGGCGGGCAAGCGCGGCATCATTATGGGCGTTGCCAACAACCGCTCGATCGCCTGGGGCATCGCCAAGTCTATTCATGCCCAGGGCGGCGAAATCGCCTTTACCTATCAGGGCGAAGCTTTGCGCAAACGCGTAGAGCCGCTGGCTGCCGAAATCGGCGCCATCGTGGCAGGCGATTGCGACGTCAGCGACGAAGCGAGCATCGACGCGGCCTTTGCCGAGATCGAGAATATCTGGGGCAAGATCGACTTCCTGGTCCACGCCATCGGATTCTCCGACAAGGACGAACTGACCGGCCGCTATGTCGATACATCGCCGGAGAATTTCGCAAAAACGATGCAGATTTCGGTCTATTCATTCACGTCGGTGGCGCGCCGCGCCGAAAAGCTGATGACCGATGGCGGCTCGATGCTGACACTGACCTATTACGGCGCCGAGAAGGTAATGCCCAACTACAATGTGATGGGCGTCGCCAAAGCGGCACTCGAGGCAAGCGTGAAATATCTGGCCGTCGATCTTGGACCCAAGAACATTCGTGTGAACGCGATCTCCGCGGGCCCGATCAAGACGCTCGCCGCATCCGGCATCGGCGATTTCCGCTACATCCTCAAATGGAACGAATATAACGCGCCGCTCCGCCGTACCGTCACCATCGAAGAGGTCGGCGACGTCGGTCTCTACATGCTCTCAGACTTGTCGCGCGCGGTCACCGGCGAGACCCATCATGCCGATAGCGGCTATCATGTGGTCGGAATGAAGGCAGTCGATGCGCCTGACATTTCGGTGGTCAAGGAATAGAATTCTCGCATGCCCGTGACCCATTTCATCATCCGTCACGGGCAGACAGACTGGAATGCCGAATACCGGCTCCAGGGCCAGCGGGATATCCCCCTTAATGAAACCGGCCGCGCCCAGGCGACCAGCAATGGCGTCAGGCTCGCTGAGACTGCAGGCGATCTCTCCGGATATGAATTCGTTTCGAGCCCGCTGGGCCGCGCCCGAGAAACCATGGAGCGTCTGCGAACCGCGGCCGGTCTCCACCCGTCAGGCTACAGCCTCGACCAACGGCTGATCGAGATCTGCTTCGGCGACTGGGAAGGCTTCACTTCGCGCGAGATCAAGATCAACCAACCCGAACGCTATCGCGAACGCCATATCAACAAGTGGGATTTCATTCCGCCGGGCGACCTCGCCGAGAGCTACGAGATCCTGTCCTGGCGCGTCGGTTCATGGCTGAAGGCGCTTGAACGGCCAACCGTCGCGGTCTGCCACGGGGGCGTGATCCGATGCATCTTCAAGCTCGCGGGCGGTGTGGAGCGGGAGGATGCGGCCAATCTCGACATTCCCCAGGATCGCATCCTGCGATATGCAGACAACAGCATCGACTGGGTCTGACCACGAATCTCAGTTGAGGTTGAAGGCATCCGTCTTGACCGGGCTCGCCTCGTTTTTTTCCGGATCCACGGATAGCGAATAATCGAGATGTTGCGCCCCCTGCCCCGTCGCGATCGTGCGGAGGTTTTGGGTGTCTGGAAACTGCCAGGCACCCTGCGTATTGACGAAGGACACACAGCCATTGGCAAGTTGCCGGCCAAACGCATATTGGACGACATAATATCCATCGGGAATGCCCCCGAGTTCGGCGCTGGCATTGGCGACCATGTAAACGGCCGCGATCAGGCGCTTTGCGAAAGCGCTCCTGACCTTCACGATCGCCTCGTTCGGCGTGTCATTGATCAGTGTCATGCCGTGGCCAGGCGAAACCCGCGGATTGATGCGGTAGAGAACCTCGCCATTCTCCGGCACCTTCCAGCACAGCGGCGATGGTTTCATCTGTGTTTCCGGCAGAAAGGCGTCGGCGGATCGGACCGGTGCCGCATATGTCAGCGCGGCAATGGAGCGGGTCTCCTGCCCGGTTTCGGGCTGCAGGCTTTCGAGCAGCACGCCACCGATGCCGACCGGCAGGATCGCCGCCAACATCAGATGCGTCATGGCGCTCAGCGGCTTGATGCGCCAGGGGTCCTTGAGCTTGATCTTGCGCGGATTGGCGCCCCGCGCCTCCATGTCCTCGACAAGTTCACGGGCGCCCGCGGCTACATCGGCATCGCTGGCATCGACGAGCTTTTGCGCCAAGGCATAGCTGAGTTTGCGGTTGCCCTTGGCCGCGAAGGCGCGGCTGTTCTGCCAGAGAAGCTGTTCTTCAGCTGCCAGGTCGCGTGTGCCACCGAGGGCATTGCGTGTGATTGCCTTGAGCGTCATGTATGGCGCGAGGGGGAGGCCCCACCAGCCGAATGCGGCGCTAAAAATCGATGACTTGACGGCCTCGGTCTGGGCGCAGCGCTGGCAATATATGCCTTCGACCGGGCGGCGGAAGGATGCGAAAACGGCGCTGTAGATGCGATCGAAGGAGAGCTTTCGCGGTTGCGCGGTCACCACGCCGCAGCGCGAGCAGCATACCGGCTCGATGTCGAGCCAGGAATACTCCTCGTCATCCCTGGTGAAACGCCTGTCATAGCGCTCCCGCGCCTGATCGTCCGACAGGATTTTATAGGCGTTGTAGACCTTCTGAAAACGAAATCCGGACGCGTCGGAAGAGGTATCGGGATGTGTCTCCTTGGCAAGCCGCCGATAGGCGTTCTTGATCGCCTCCTGATCGGCGGTCGGCATGACTCCGAGGGCACGGTACAGCCCCTCGGGATCGCTATGGCGCATACGAACCACCCCCGGTGAAACAACGACGCAACCATAGCGGAAATCTATGCCGCTTTCCAGAATCCCGCCCGGAATTTGTCTCGGCAGAATTTATGTCATCTTGATCTCAAAAAGCCCGCGTCGCCACGGGCTTCGAAATTCCGGCGCGATAGAACCGGTCAGAGCTGCGCGAAGCGCGATGCACCCTTGAGCACGCCCTTGGCAATCACGGCTGCAAGAGCGAGCTTGAGCATGTCTCCCAATATGAACGGATAGACGCCACCCAGCCAAGCCTTCTCGGTGCCGATCAGCGAAGTAAGCCAGCCGTAGCCGAGCGCCATGATGATAACCTCGCCGATAACAAGCGTGGCAATCATTCCTGCCCAGCCGCGCGTGACCTTACGATCGGCCATGAAGCCCATGACGGCTGCGGCAATCAGAAAGCCCGCGAGATACCCGCCTGTCGGGCCTATGAGCTTGGCAAAGCCAAAGCCGAAATTGGAGAAGACCGGCAGGCCCATGGCGCCTTCGATCAGGTAGAGCGCGAGTGTGGCGGTCGCCATGCGGAAACCGAAGGTCACGCCGATCAGCATGACGGCGAGCGTCTGCAGCGTCATCGGAACGGGGAAGAAGGGCACCGAAATCTGCGTCATCACGGCCATGAAGATTGAGCCGAGGACGACGATGGCCGCCTTCTTGGCGAGCGAGCCGCTTGAAAGCGCCTCGAAGGTAGAAATGTCGGAACGAGTTGCTAGTTCGGCCATCCGGAAACTCCCCATCGCAGATAATTCGGACCTTTCTGTCACAATATTCATTCATATTGCAATCGCGAAATCGCGAAACAGCGCAATATCCGGCTGGCTGTTGAAAACGCAATTGCGCGATTTACCCCATGCGTCACGAAGCATAAGGTCCTGACATGACCACAATCCTCTATGAACACCCGGTTTTCCTTGAACACAATGTCCCACCCGGACATCCCGAGCGGGCGGACCGGCTGCGCGCGCTCAACGCGGCGTTGGAGCATGAGAATTTCACGCCGCTCAAGCGGATCGAGGCACCAATCGCAAATGAAGACGCGGTTACGCTTGCGCATCCGGAATCCTTTCTGCTGGAGGTGATCCGCTCGATGCCTGAGGAAGGCGTGCGGCAGATCGAGTCGGATACGCATGCCAGTCCCCAGAGCCTGAAGGCCGCGCTCACCGGCATCGGCGGGGCCATGGCCGGCGTCGATGACGTCTTCTCGGGCAGGGCCGATAACGTTTTCGTCGCCAGCCGTCCGCCGGGCCATCACGCCGAGCACGACAAGGTCATGGGCTTCTGCCTGTTCAATAATGTGGCGATCGCGGCGCGGCATGCGCAGAAGGCGCATGGCGCCGAGCGGGTGGCCATCGTCGACTTCGACGTCCATCACGGCAATGGCACGCAGGATATATTCTGGGCCGATCCAAGCGTGCTTTACTGCTCGACGCACCAGATGCCGCTTTATCCTGGCACCGGCTCCAGACACGAGACCGGCGCGGGCAATATCGTCAATGCTCCCCTCAGTCCGAACGACGACAGCGCTTCGTTCCGCGACGCGGTCCGAAGCCGCATCCTGCCCGCTCTCCACAATTTCCGGCCCGATCTCGTGATCATATCCGCTGGCTTCGACGCGCATTACCGCGATCCGCTGGCCCAGATCAATCTGGTCGGCGAGGACTTCGATTGGATAACCGGGCAGCTCATGGATATCGCGGGCAAATATGCCGGCAACCGGGTCGTCAGCGTGCTGGAGGGCGGCTATGATCTGGAAGGCTTGGCCGAATCGGCAGGCCTGCATATCTGCCG